>WNFH01000759.1_pt1 | contig 35639 bp, 32 predicted proteins | sample 5400411 | NCBI WGS metagenome assembly WNFH01 (sample SAMN13153347, study PRJNA577476) | soil metagenome | isolation source: 200 cm saprolite under Douglas fir tree site 2 hole 3 | place: USA:California | collected 2015-04-18 | reverse complement strand
AGCTAGTGGTGGAGCCTAGTCAGTAAACCCGTACCTAGACTCTCATCGGGATAATACCTGCATGGGAGTGGGATGTCAAGCGCAAAGGAGGCGCAACGCTATGTTAGACCACATGCAGGTATCGACCCTCGTATCATCGCTTTCCGCTTTACTTGAGCATGCTGAGTTTCGGCAAGGGGTAACGTTCGGACGTGGTATCTACTATGATCTCGAATACGAAGGCATGCTCACGGAAGAACAGATGGTCACACTCTTCGAGCGAAACCTATCTCGTCGCGCTTGCAAGCGCGACGAGCGCCATGTACAAATAGGTGAGCAATCCCTTTCTTTCCTGCTTCGCCTGGGCGTAGTCGTTGGAGTGGTTGACGAGGCGCTTCTTGCAAGCGTAGAGTAAGATTGACGAAGAAGGGAGGGTGGCATCATGCAACTGGTCGAACAGCACGTCATCAACCGCAACGATCCGCGCTATGCCGTGATTGATCAGGCCGCCTTTGCCTCCAAGAATCTCTATAATGCTGCCCTCTATGAGAGTCGGCAAGCGTTTATCCATGAGGGGGTTTATCTCCCTTACGAAGAGATGGATAAACGCATGAAGCAGCATGAAGCGTACAAAGCGTTACCTGCCAAAGTGTCGCAACAGGTACTTAAGCAGCTGGACAAGAACTGGACATCGTTCAAAGAAGGACTCAAAGCCTACGAGGAAGATCCTTCTCAGTTCACCGGACGCCCACGGCTACCCAAGTACAAGCACAAGACAGAAGGTCGAAACATCCTCGTCTACACCGATCAGGCCATCAGCAAAAGAGGCTTGAAGCATGGTCTCATTCAGCCATCCATGCTGCCGATCAGTGTCAAGACAAAACACAAAGACATCAATCAAGTACGCATCGTTCCCCGCAACGGCTACTATGTGGTAGAGGTGGTGTACAGCAAAGAACCAGTTCAAGCCAATGTCGACCCATCTTTCTGCGTCAGCATTGATCTGGGAGTCACGAATCTCGCGGCGATAGCATCAAACCGTGAGGGCTTTGTCCCTCGATTGGTTAACGGTCGTCCGATCAAAGCGTGGAACCAGTGGTACAATAAGCGCATGAAAGAGCTAAAGATGATGCTTCCCAAAGATGACCGAGAGCGCGTGACCCGCCAAATGGAACAGATCACCAACACACGCAACCGACAGATTCACCACTACCTGCATACCGCCAGTAAGCGCATTATTGACTTTCTGGTTGAGGAAGGGATAGGAACCATCATCATCGGGAAGAACCCACTCTGGAAGCAAGAAATCAATCGAGGCAGGCACACCAACCAGAACTTTGTGTCGATTCCACATGCACGCTTGATTGAGATGCTCACCTACAAAGCGACACTGGTTGGCATCACTGTTGAGGTGACGGAAGAGTCCTACACCAGTAAGGCCAGTTTCCTTGATCTTGATCCCATGCCGGTCTATAAGCCTAATGATGAGGAAGAGCACACCTTTAGCGGAAAGCGCATTGGACGCAGAAATCGCCTGTACCGCACCAAAGATGGACGCACAATCTGTGCTGATGTGAATGGCGCATACAACATCTTGCGCAAACGTAGACCTGATGCCTTCTCGGAGGCAAAGGGAGTAGTGGCCTATGTAGTTCAGCCTCTACGGCTTGCCGTATAAATTCAACAGGAGATATGGCGTGTGCAATAAAACGCTACATTTTTTGGAACTATCCTACTACTATCTGTTTCGTCAAGTATCACTGCCTGCGGCAGTTCGCAAGCATTTATGTTGCGGACGACTTTGCTGCCTGCGGCAGCAAAGTCGTCCGCAACACTATATCGTCGAGCTACCTCTACGGTAGTAAAGTGTACCGCTGCAACCGAAATTACTTTAGTGTCAAAAGAGCTTCGCGCTCAGCGGCAGTCTCGAGAGCTTGCTGGTTTTTGACAATCTCAACCAATTTTTTGCGACCCTTGGGACTCCCGATCATGAGAACACCCACCAGTTTGTTCTCGCGGAAGAACAATTTGCGGTAGTTTTCATTGCCTTTCTCTCCGGGTTCGCGGAGCGCAATGCTCTCAAGCTCAGGGTTATTCGACTCGGCGGTGCCAACGACGGCGATATTCACATCGAAGAGTGGACTTGTGTAGGTTGGTACATCGACATAGGCCTGGTGGCCACCTGCCATATTTATCGCTGCAATGCGTCCATGTGCCATAGCATTATCCCATGTACCCATCGTATGATGTTTATCAATCGTCGGATCATAGAACTCTGCCACGTCGCCACCCGCGTACACACCTGCGACATTCGTTTCCAGATACTCATTTACTACAACACCCTGCCGTACCTCAATAGGGGTATTGGCCAGGATAGCTGTATTCAGTGCAATACCCAGACCAACACCAATCATATCGGTCTGGATAGTGCGCCCCTTCTTTGTCTTCACATAGCTTGGAACACCATTTTGTGGCACGACCGATTCAATTTCATCGCCATGAATGACATCGACGCCAAATTTTCTGGCAATGTTATCAACAACTTCACCGCCATTGGAGTCTAGCGAACTGCGAAGCCAGTAGGGGCTGCGCATAAGCCAGGTTGTATTGAGCTTGCGCACCGCGAACCCATCACATAACTCATAGGAAATAAAGCTGCCACCATAGGCCAACGCGGTGCGGGAATCGAGCATGCGCTCGATGATGGTCTTTGTATCATCCAGTGTCACAAAATTATAAATATGTTGGACACCCTTCGCCCCTGGCACCTGTAGTGGATTAGCCCAGCCGCCGCTCGCCACGAGCAGTGCATCATAGGGCAGTTGCTGACCTTTATCGGTCACAACAACCCGTTCGTCCGTATTCACGTCTGTGACAAGTGTTTCTGTTACGAGTTGAATGTTTCTCTGCTCATGCCAGGCGAAGTCGCGAATCATGACTTTCTGTTCTACGATTACTCCTTGCAAAAAGCGCGGCAGGGAAACGCGATTGTAGAGAGGATACGCTTCGTTTGTGAGTAGATGAATAGTGCAAGCAGGATCGTTCTTGCGCAGGTTTTCGGCAGCCGTTGTGCCTGTTATTCCATTACCAATAATTACATATCGTTTATCGTGCGTGGTCAAATGCCCATCTCCTTGTTTGCCGAGTTTGTGTGTTTTCCCTGGATTTGATTGGATACGTGGGGATTTTAGCATAGTTTAAAGGAGAACGCTATAGCATTGAGCTATCCAGATTTTCTCCTCAAAGAGAGGATTAGCTCTGGCAATGCCAGAGTTAATTTGAATTTTCAAGCAAAAAGCACAACAATTTGCTTGAAAATTCAGGATGATGCATGTTTGGGATCGATAACTTATCCCCAGAAGAGTGTATAGAGCAGCACCACGTTCAATATCGTCACCACCAACGTAATGAACACATTCATGACGTTCGTATAGCGACCGTTGACGAATTCACCCATCAAGTCCTTGCGGCGAGTGAGGAGCAGCACAGGCACCATAGTAAATGGCAGTTGCAAGCTCAAAATTACCTGGCTGATGACCAGCACTTCCACCGAGGAGACATTGAGCGCGATTACAACGAGAGCAGGAATGATCGTCAATACACGCCAGATCCAGATTTCAACGTGCCTGCCCAAAAACCCTTGCAACACCACCTGTCCGGCCAGCGTTCCTGTAGTAGACGACGAGAGGCCAGAAGCGAGCAATCCCAGCCCAAAAGCTGCGGCAGCAAACGTTCCCAGTGCAGGCACAAGAGTCACATAGGCTTTTTGCAGGTCGAGATCCACCGGGTTGACGTGCTGAAAAAAGACGGTTCCCGCGACAATGAGCATGGCGGCATTCACAAAGAAGGCCACATTGAGAGCTGCCAGGGTATCAATCTTTGCCAGTCGCAAGACCTTGCGTCTCTCTTGCACAGGCGCGCTGGGACTGCTCAGGCGCTGCGGTGCGAGAAACGAATGTAAGAAGACATTATGCGGCATGACGGTCGCACCAAGTATACTTACCGCCGTGAGAATGCTCCCCGATGTCACCTGCGGGATGACCAGGTGCAAGGCAACATGGCTCCAGTCGGGGTGAATCAGTGCCATTTCATAGACATATGCCAGGCCGATAATTGAGACCAGGCCAATAATAACATATTCGACTCTGCGGAATCCCCAACGGCTCAGCCCCAGAAAACCCATTACGATAATACCTGTCATGCATGCAGCAATGAACAGGGGTATATGAAAAAGAATATTGAAGCCCAATGCTCCACCGAGGACCTCAGCGAGATCGGTCGCCATTATGGCAATGGCCGATGATATTCCTAAAAAAATGACCATGGGACGCGGAAATTGCTCACGAATGAGCTCTGCCAGGTTCTTGCCAGTGGCGATACCCAGTTTTGCCGACGAGATCTGTAGAAAGATAGCAATGATGTTGCTTACCATGATGACCCATAATAGATCATAGCCGAACCCCGCTCCTGCCGCTAAATTTGTGCCCCAGTTGCCTGGATCCATATAGCCGACACTTACCAGAAAACCAGGCCCTAGCGCACCCAAAATCTCCCGTATTCCTATACCCCAATGATTGTGACGTATTCTCCGCCAGCTATTGAGCAAGCGTATGCTCAACGGCAGATTGTACGTTATCTTTTTGCTTGAATGAGATAAGAACGCCATACAATTACTCCCCATAGTATGCTATGTGATTAGTAACAGTTATTTATTTGATCGTCATTTCTTCTGCTTCTGGTAAGGTGACGATAATCTGTTCAGCAAGTTCCGTCCCCAGCATTTGCTCTACCTGCTGTGGTACTTCACCGACGAGAATACGCACAGGGCCACCAAAAGGTGCTCGTCCGACCAGTTGTATGTGTGTCTCTGGATATAAACCAAGCTGCCCCAGATAGCACAATTTTTCGGAATTTTGGTCACTGACACGCAGAATAAGGGCCGATTGGCCATCTTGTAGTTGGGTCAAGGTGCATCCCTTACGTAGAGAGATCACGCCGTCTTTGCTAGGGATGGGGTCTCCATGAGGGTCAACTGTAGGATGCCCAAGCAAGGCATCGAGCTTATCCTCAAACTCTTCCGAGATAACATGCTCTAATTTATCAGCTTCGTCGTGTACCTTATCCCAACTGTAGCCCAGTTCGCGTGCCAGGTAGAGTTCGAGCAAACGATGATGCCGGATAACCTCCATGGCCTTACGCTCGCCCAAAGCTGTCAGGCGTACACCATGATACGGCGTGTGCTCTACCCAACCTGCCTCGGCAAAATCCTTAAACAACATGGTTACGGTGGCATCACTCACGCCCAATTGCTCACTTACCGCCGAAGTCGAGATCTTCTGCCCGCGCTCTTGCATGGCAAAGATAACTTTTAAGCAATCGCTAATACGCGGAGCAAGTTCCTGAATTGATTTATGCATAGCTGACTCCTTCTAAATTAATTTTTAGCCATCTAAAAATATAATACCATATATTTGAAAAATTGACAAGGGTGCTTTGAAAAATTCAGTTCAGATATTTGCCATCTCAAATTTTTTGAGGAGAAAAAGCTGCAATGCTGATGTTTTTCTCCTCGATCTGATTATCAACGAGAGAGCGCATCAATGCCCACATTGATGCGCTCTCTCGTTGATAAACTGGGATGGTTCATGCCTGAACCCCATTTAAAACTGTTCAAAAAACCGGTTACTTCTGCTCAATTGCAGATAAACCGTAGACCTTCTCGAACTTGTTGGTGAGATAATGGTTGAAGTACTCTGGATTTAGTGCCTCGCCGGTAACATGCATCATGAGTTCTTCGGGTCGATAGATCGCACCAAGAACATACATATGTTCTCGTAGCCACTCCAGGACAAAGGCAGTATCGCCTTCTGCCAAACGGGCATCAAAGTCAGGAAACACTGCGTGAAGCTTATGGAAGATCTGTGCTGAATAGAGATTACCGAGCGTATACGTTGGGAAGTAGCCGAAGCCGCTGCTCCAGTGAACATCTTGCAGCACACCCTCGGCATCGTTTGCGGGTTCGATACCCAGGTATTCACGATATTTAGCGTTCCAGAGACCCGGCAATGTCTCAATGACAACATCACCGTTGATCAGTGCCTTTTCTAGTTCGAAGCGCACCATAATGTGCAGATTATACGTAACCTCGTCGGCCTCGACACGTATCAAGCTGGGCTGGACCTTGTTCAACGCGCGGGCAAAAGTAACAACCTCCACATCTGCATAGTGCAGAGGAAACGCCTCGCGGACAGCAATATACTGGCCCCGCCAGTACGGCTCCGAACGTCCAATGGCATTCTCCCATAGGCGTGACTGTGACTCGTGCATTCCCAAGGATGCACCACCAGCGATGGGTGTGCGCACAAGGGTAGGAGCACTGCCCTGCTCGTAGACGGCATGACCTCCCTCGTGGATTGCCGCCATGAGCGAGGACTGGATGTAGTGCTCGTGTGTACGGACCGTGACACGTACATCAAATGGGCTGCCAAAGCTGGTGGTAAAGGGATGTGGCGATTGGGCAAGCTGGCCTCGTGAGAAATCATATCCCATTCCACGCAATAAACGCTCACATAGGGCTATCTGTCGCTCCTTCGAGAATTTCCCTTCCAGGCAGGAGTCATCCACCGTGTTTCCACTCGTCTCAATGCGCTTGAGCAGAGTCTTGCTGGTCTCACGCATGGGCCCAAACAGCTTGTCGAGTTTACTGACTGTCATGCCTGGTTCATATTCGTTCAAAAGGGCATCGTAGCGCGTCTCAACATAGCCCAACCGGTCTGCAACCTCGCGCTGAAGAGAGACAGTGCGACTGAGCAATGGTGCGAAAAGGGCAAAATCGCTCTGTTCTCTGGCATTGCGCCAGGCTTCAAAACTGCTAGCCTGCACACGCGCTATCTCCTCGACAAGTTTGCGCGGCAGCTTTGCTGCGCGTGTGTAGATGCGATGAGCCTCGCGCACCAGGCCGCGGTCCGCATCGGTGAACAATGCCTGCTGAACATCCTCATATAGCTCTTCCAGCAGGTTTCCCAAACGCGGAGAAGTCCAGCGTTCGTGCAACACACCTTGCAATGATGCCTGTTGATAGCCTCGTACCTCAGCTGCTCCTCCCGGCATAGCTGTATTTTGATCCCAGTCCGCTAAGGCTCCCAGGGACTGAAGGTCTGAGATTTGATGCACAGTCTCCAGCAGTTCGCTCATGCGTGTGTCGCTAAGGGTAAACTCAGGTAATATTCCGGTATCTTGTGTTAGCATAGTCGCTTTTAGCATTCTCCTGTGGTGAAGTAATGGTACGCAGGCAAAAAACAAAGTGGTAGCTGTGCCTGCGCAAGTTGCTGTATAGTATACAAGGTGTGCGAGATTTTTGCACGTAGAGCAAGTATGTGGGTTTCAGGCTAGATGCAAAGCGCAATTGCGCTTTGCATCTAGCCTCTACTTTCCCCTGAAACCCAGAACATCAATGTGATGGGCGCAGTGCAGCCACAATCATCGCTACGACACTCAGTCCAAAGGATACGAAAAATGCCAGGTGTACACCTTGCAGGAAGAGGGCAAGTGCCGCGGGAAACTGGCTCATCCCACCTCCGTAGATAAAAACCTGCATCATCGCAGCCATGGGAACCGCGCTCAGGGCAAGCGGAAAAACGATAGCAATGCTGAGCATTTGACCGGTGTTGTTCAACATACTGAGGATACCGGCAGCCGCACCCCGCGTATGTGGTTCGACCGAACTCATGATAGCAGTTCCACAATATCAGGCGGGTCAGTATGTATCAGGTAACGCGGCTTATGACCATCTTTCCAGACCGTTGCAGTTATACCGAAGTACAGGCACGCATCTTGCATGAATTTGAACGTGGGAGTAAACCCAGGGTCGTCAATTTGTTCTCTCCATTCTCGACACTGCTGATGAAACTCAGCAATACGACGTTCCAAAATTTCCTGTTTTTGTTGCATTCTTTGTTCATCGGCAAGGTCTTTTCTCGCCTCTTGTTCTTGCTGTTCGAGGATGGTCAATTGTGTGTTTAAAAACGCTACGGTTGTTTCGCTTAAACTTTTTTTCCGCATCTCGCTAGCAAGGTTCTTACGAAATCTCTCCTGTTCGCTCAGAATTGCGTTGAGCGTTTTGAGTGCCCGTTTTCGCTGTTGTGTCGCTGAATTCTGTGCGATGAATTGCTCTATTTTCCGATCAACTTCTGAAGGGTCACGAATAATCTCTACTTCTTTTTCCCAAACAGCAAGATCAAGTATGTCAACGGCAATAGAGCACCCTTTACAGAGGCCGACATAATTGTATGGTTTGGCACAATTGTAGCTGAAATACGCTACTTCTTTTCCGCTCTTTCGTGTGTTTACTCTTCGGAATACACGAAGGTTTGTCCCACAATGGCCGCATTTGGCAAAGCCGCCACGTAACAAACTTTCTTTTGATGTCTGGTTATTGCGTGTTGCCAATTGCTGGTTGTGTGAGACTCTTTTCTGTGCTTTCTGGGCAAGTTCCTTTGTGACGATGGCAGGAATACGCATAATCACCTGTTCTTCCTCAGTGGTGTTCCGCCTTGCAGGTCTTTTATATCCTGGCTTTCTCCCGATTGAGGCAGTTTTGAATTGGCGGTACTCTCCATAATAGGCACTATTTTTTAACATCCTGCCAAGGACTTGCGGTTGCCAAGACGGTTGTTTTTTTACTCTTCTGTCCTTCATACCTTTTGTGACAAAAGGAGAAGGAATGCCTTTTTCGTTGAGCATTCTACAGATTTGGCGTGTTGATATGCCGTCTGCTGCTGACACAAAGATAAAGCGCACTACCGCTACTTCTGTCCACTCTGTACCGTCTTCTGCAACATGCACGACGGAGAAGTTTAGTTCGTAACCAATACGTGCCCCTTTCTCATCGTACAGGTATTGATAACCGTACAGCCGTGTACCATTCCCGACAATGTGCCCTGGTAAACCTTTCTCTTCATTGCCGAGTGCTTTTTCCCGTCTTCCGTCGCTGGTTCTGCGAACGAGGTCATTGATTTCATCTTCCGCTTTATATCCCTTGAAAAAGCGCATGATTTGCCCCTCAAGGCTATCATCGTCCGCGTGGTCGCTTTCCTGCGTTGTCAAAACTCTGACGCCTAACTCCCGCAATTGCATTCGGAACATTTCACGCGCTAGAGCTTTTCGCCCCAATCCTCGATCAAGAACATCCATACAGAGCAGGTCAAACTCACCACGCTCTGCCATCTCAAGAATGTGTTCCAACGCTTCACGGTATCGGTACTCCAACCCTGTGTAGGTGTCATGAATGATATGTCTTTCCTCATCCACAATACGCAGCCCCAACGGTTCAATCAATTTTTCCCGCACACTCCTTTCTTGCGCAGCATGAGAATATTTTTTCTCTTGCATAGCAGTTGATACCCGTGTGAGTATCAAAGCCCGTTTGCCTTGATAATCAGGTTTGTCTGTGTTGTTTTGCATGAGTAATACTCCTGTTTCGCTTTTGTGTCTTGTGACACGTCCTTTGTTAACGTTCTCGCTTTGTCTATGAAAACAGGTAGTTATATGTCTGGAACGAAAGGCGCGATCTTGCCTTGTCAGCATGACAATACCAGTTTTCTTCTTTTTCGGGCTTACTGCCTTGTGACAAAACGATGAAATTAGTATACCGAATACAGTAGAGGCTATGAGTAAGAGAAAATATAGAACAAAGTTTCTAACAAATACAGGAATGTTCAATCGCTACCATGAACACCTTTTTTGAACATAATACCCGATTTTTCAATCTTTTGCCAGTGTTTTCATTGACTTTCACAGGTTTTTTGGGCATACTGTAACAGAGCCTATTTTTCTTTATGGAGTTTTGTACCTATGACAATTGAAGACTACCGCATTCAATTGGGGTGGTCACTTGCAGAACTGGCACGTAAGGCAGACATTGACGTGAATACGCTCAAGCGAGCTATTAACGGCACACCTGTGTATAAACGGATTGCCGGAGCAATCGCAAGCGCGTTAAGTCAGGGTCTTGGATATACCATCACCTATAAAGACCTTGACGGAGTGCAGACGATTGATTGAGTGACCATCCCGACCCTAAAGGGGGTGATGCCAAGAAACGCCCAGGTACAAAACCCAAGCGTTCCCTGTTAGACCTTTTTTACTCATGTTGAGTATTGCCGCTCCGACAAGCAAATGCAGTACAAAACATACCAATTACCGTTCCTGTAGTGCTGTTGTTACACTGTGGCAGCAGAACAGCTATACTTTGCTGTTTTTGCTGCCAGGACAGGCTAAAGGTCTATGCTTAGTATACGCATACGAGCCTTGCCTGTCAATTGAAGAGGAGAGAGATGCAAGGCTATCCGTTTGACTTACCTCTGACAGAGTACCCGCGACTTGCGCCACTGGTGACGGATACGGCAAGTCCGCAGCAGTGCATACCCGTTTACTATATTCATTCTCTCAGCCAGCCCTTTTGTGGAAACCCTTTGTGTAGGTGTCACCGCCAGCAGCAGGAAATCAAAAGACTGCTCGGTCACATTGTGGAGGGCATTATGACGCTGCGGGAAGCCGCAGACCTTATTGATGATAAGAAGGGTGAGGGAGAGAGATGAACCAACGGCAGACATCTACAAAACACCCTGTTATTCAGCGTGCGAGTGCGCCTCCCAATAACCCGTACCCTTGGGACGACGATGAGTATGATGATGTCTGGCCGCCACCAATGCCAAGGAGCGCAATACGGCACCAGGCAGTGACGACAAAAGGCAACCCGCCAGTGATCTACAGTGGGAAGCGAAAATATACCCTCCGTGAAGCACCATCGCCAGTAACCAGCCAGCCACGACAAACAACACAGTCGCACCAGGCGCAGTCGCCAAGACCAAAGCGTATCCATTGGTTAGTCCCCATTGGGTTAGTTATGTTGACTATGGTAGCGGGTTTCATACTTGTATCGGTTCTTTTGAACTGGTGGAGTATCTATCAAAACGACCAGCACTACGGCAGACCTCGTACCTTCCAGACGGATATGGTTGTGGGTCACAATGACTCAGAAGCCCACCCGTCCCACTTTATTGCCATAAACGTAGACCGCCACGTAGATGTCATCGAGTTTCCAGGGGGAGACGCATCAAAAGCCAGGATATACCTTGTGTCTACCCTTATCGGAGACGGGCAAGACCTCACATCCGTCACACTCAGTTTTAGGGATGTAAACGGCGACGGGAAGCTGGACATGATCGTTAATTTGCTGGATACGCATTATGTCTTTCTGAACGATCAAGGCCAGTTCCGCCCCGCCAAGCCAGGTGAAAATATCTCGATGTAGTTTTCAGGTGAAGGGGGAAGCAATTCCCCCTGAACAAGAGGGAGAAGGGAACCATGCCGCAAGAGAGACTGAACGAAGATATTGAACAACTCTTACAGCGTTTCAACGAGCAGGAAGACAGTGAACGTCACGAAGACGGCCAGGGAACAGAAGATGATGGAATAGAAGAGATTGATGTGTACTTTGTTCGGAGGCCAAAAAAAGGAGAGGAAAAAACGGGAGCAGCAGAAGAAAACGCCCCGCCTAGAAAAAGACCTCAGAGGAACATACCCATAGGTGCGTTTGTTGCCATTGCTGCAAATGTCCTTCTTACGCTGAGTGTTCTTGTTTTCTCAATTCTCCCACAACTCACCGCAACGGTTACTATCATCCTCATTCCTGTAGAAAAACAGGTGCGTGAAACAGCATCTCTCATTGTAGTCCAAGGCACACCAACCAACGGCCAAATACCAGCCCGTTTCTTGCCATCCTTCACCCTGACACAATCAAAAAAGGTTCCGGCAACTGGACACGGCCACCAGGACGCCAGAGCCGCAGCTGGAGCCTTGACCTTTTACAACGGCTCTTTTTCCGCGCAAACGGTGTTCGCTGGTGCGGTCTTTACCGGAGCAGACGGGGTACAGGTTGCGACAAATGAAACCGTCACTATTCCTGCAAACAACCCACCAGCAGACGGGCAGGCCAGCATCAGCGCACATGCTCTCAATACGGGAAGTCAAGGCAATATTGCCGCACTTGATATAAACGGGACGTTCTCAAGTGCGCTCTTTGTCAAAAATCTTACACCCTTTACCGGAGGGCAAAGCGAGCGAGACTATCCCATCGTGACAAAAACAGATATTCAAAGTGCTGTTACATCGCTGACAACAACCATAACCAGCAGTGAAACCCCAGCCTTACAAGCACAAGTTACAGCCCATGAAGGATTGATAACCCTACCGTGTACACCGATGGTTACAAGCGATCACCACGGAGGCGATGAAGCACCAGCAGTTACCGTGACAGTTTCAGGGCATTGTACAGGTGTTGCCTATGACAAAGCTGGATTGCAAACCCAAGCAACACGGCTTCTTACCAATCAGGCAACAATGACACTTGGCGCAACCTACAGTTTGCTAGGGGATATCCAAGTAACGATACTTCACGCAACCATCACCAACAAACCAAACCAAATAGCAACCATTGCAGTGAGTATGAGTGGAACATGGGGCTATCAGATCACGCAACAGGCGCAGCAGGAAATCAACCGCCTGATTGCCGGAAAGCAAAAGGCTGACGCGCTGCATATCCTCTTATCCTTGCCAGGAATACAAGGGGTCACGATGCAAGGACTTGCAGACGACCAGGATATACCAACAGATATATCGCATATTCACCTGCTCGTTGTCTACGGTGCTTCTTGACAGGGAGGAGGAAACGGCTTACTATCCAAGACACATGAGCGAATACCATCTTCCTATCAAACAACTCTCATCACTGGCAACACAAAAAGCCAGAGAGAAACGAAAGCAGGTTTTAGCGGCTGTGTATGAACGCCGCAGTGTGATCTATAGCAGATTTTACAAAAAGATGCAGTTGCAAAGCAAACAGGCGATGCTATAATTGCTCTATTATAACCAGAGCAGAATTAGACCAGATCAGAAAAATTATTCGAGAAGAAACAGTTAGCAAGGAAGAATTTAAGGCTTCTGAGGAACGGGTAAAAAAAGAGCCGACCCTTGAATAGATGCCAGCAGCGCACCAACGGTTGTTACAGAGAGCGCAGTCCACTGATAGCCATTCTGCTGCTCTGGTTCTGTCTGTACAGAAGAGTTGCGCTGTTGTATGCCGCCCGTTGTGACAGCAGAAGAGGAATGGGAAGATCGCATCATTTCCTACCACTAACTATTGGTCAATACAAGATACATCACTACGCGAAAAGGTGTCGGATACCTTTTACCTTTACGTTAACGTAGAAGAAGTACACTTTTATTATGCATTACATTCTCCCCTTGTTGCAAGTGCTGTCTCTTTCTTTTCCATGGAATAGCGGGATGACTCACGTTTTTGAAGTGGGAAGGCGGCAAAACGGGCAAATGCATGCATTTGCCCGTTTTGCCGCCTTCCCACTTCAAAAACGAAGAACTGTTACACCTCTTGATGCTGTGGTAGTGAATGCCCCTGAGTATCTACACCTGACTTAGAGCGTTTGAGGGTGAAGGCAAAAGTGCTACCTTCATCGGGAACGCCTGTACTTTCCACCCAGATGCGTCCACCCATAGCCTCTACCAATTGCCTACTAATGTACAGCCCTAAACCAGCACCACGTACAGGGCTGTTCATATCACGTTCAAGCCTCACAAAACGTTCAAAGAGATGTTCTTGCTCTTCTTGTGGCACCCCCAGGCCATGGTCCTGGACACGTACTGTTACCCGCTCGTCGTCCACATCCATGGTAATTTCTATGCCGCTGCCTGGAGGTGAATATTTGAGTGCATTGCTGACTAAATTTAACAACACCTGGCGCAAACGTACATTATCGGCCATAACCAGAACATCAGAAGAGATATCCACCTGGATAGTGCGGTTTTCACGCCTGGTCATTGCTTCGAGAATCTCCAAAACATGCTGGATTGACTCAGCAAGCGGTACCTCGCAAAGGCTAACATTCTCTTCATCAAATTCTACACGACTGGCATCCATAATATTGCCGACCATCAGGGTGAGTTCATCACAACCACGGTGGGCTTTGGCAATAAAGTCTGCTCGCACATTGGGGGCAAGTGTCAAGTTGTAAGCTGCCAGAAGTTCAATGTACCCTACCACCGCCGTCAGGGGCGTTCGCAACTCATGAGACGCGGTAATAATAAACTGGTCTTTCAGCTGATCCAACTCTTTTTGGCGTTCATAGGCAGCACGAAGTTCGATGGTAATCCTGGCATTCTCTAAAGCAGCTGCACACTGACTGGCAAACATCTCCAGCACGCGCTTCTCCTCATGAGAAAAGATATGGGGACGCGGATACGTCAATGTCAGAATGCCAATATGCACCTGGCCCTGCTTCAATGGAATCCAGGCGAAAGGAAAGCAGGGAGTCTCTGACAAGCAGGGAGGAACATCAGTTGAAGGACCATTCCTTGCCTGTGGACTCTCCCCTTGATAAAACCAGGTTGACCAATCCATATCCATGGATGGCGTCAAAGTATCCAGTGTAACTAGAGGTGGGCCTGCACCTTCATGTGTTACACAACGTAGCAGATGCTCTGCTTCATGATAGAGCCAGATCTCTGCACCAGCCGTAACCTTGCCTGAGCATACAATCGAGCAGTCTCCAAAACCGGTGAGAAGCGGGCGAGAATGAGATGTATCGCCTCGAAATCAGGACCTGCATATTGCTGGTAGTCTCCGCGTTCACCCAATACCAGTACACCGATCATCTTCCCTTGCGCCCGAATAGGAGCCAGCAGAGGATCAGATCGATCGAGGGGAGAAGTGGTAGTGAGATAACGCGCCAGACCTGTCGGCAACGCTTCATTAGCACTACTTGCTTCGCTCAGTAATAGTGGACGGGTTGCCAGAGCTAACCGTTCCAGTATCGGTTCATCTGCATCCAACCAGTCGGGTCCTCCACCTCCCCCGTGTGCCAGCGACCTGGCAACATGGAGCAGAGTTTGCACCAGAGAGCGACGAGCAGCATCAGCGGGATCATCATCTTTTAGCGCGGGGTAAAGCCGGTAATAGCCAGTATCGTCATCCAGTACAAGTATGCAGACCTTCTGGGTCTCAAAAGCATTAACCGCCGAGAGCATGAGCAAGAGCGAGGCTTCATTGAGGTCAATCGTCTCATTGGCCATCATTCCGGGCTTCTCAATAAGACGGCGATAGTGCAATATTTCACTGAAGAAGAGCCGTTCCGTCGAAACATGTGCTAACCACCAGACACATGGCCCCAGCACCGCCATCACAATCGCAACCATCACGACAGAAGCCGTAACATTGTTCGCCAGCAGTACACTGCTGAAAGCGATGACAAAACAAATCAGAAAAGCTAAGTTGATACTTCCAACCACCCAGGCGACAGCCCGCCGGATATACATATCAAAGACAAGTATCTGGTAGCGCAGGATGGTGTAACCAAGTGCCAGTGGAAACAGGGCTAAGGTAATGGTACTTATCTGCGCCTGAAGAATATATTGTGGCGAAAACCCCAACGCCTCAGGCAGCACCGTCAACAGGAAGAAAGGAGCAAATGCCAGGAGGACGCCACTCACAAAAATACGAAACTGTTGACGCGCGCGCCGCGACGAAGATTGACGATACGATATGATGATTGTTAACAAAATACCAATCGGTCCCACTAAAAAGTAAACGTTATCAACAGTATTGAGCCAGTCTGGCAGTTGCACAACCAACAAGTAGCGAAAGATAGAGCGTATCGCTAATATGAGACAGAGGAGCGTCATGATGCCCACGTACCCATACAGGAAAAAAACAGAAGAATAGTGCTGACGTTGGTTAGAATGAAAGTTTTCTCCTACTTCAGATGAAACTGTACTTGATGGCACATCCCGTGAGAGGTAGTTCTTAGGAAACAACAGCAGCAAGATTGATAACAGGAGCACAGCTAATGAGCTGCTCATTGAAGTAAGCGTCAATGCTAAACGATCTGATGCGGGGATGATCTGAGTCGCAAACGGTACCATAGTAGCAAAGGAAAAGCCAAAAAGTACCTGAGCCACACGACGATCACGCGCATAGAGCCAAACTAAAGTTCCGACAGCGAGAAATATCAATCCTACAAGGGCTGAGAAAACAAATGATATCCATAGGAGAAGCAGAGAAGAAAATTTGATTTCATGGTGCGAAAATGATGGGAGGCTGTGGCTTTCTACGCTTAAAAGCCACAAATAGATCAACAGTGCTAACAAGACCACAAGTAGCCGTCCAGACCTGAAACGCACCCAGTAGACTTTCCTCATACAGATTTCTCTCCTAAGTCCCACCACGCGCCATTTCACGCAGGAGTGGACTTTGCAGCTACTCCTACGAGAAGCCCAACAGGAGTTTCAGTACTGGAGTAATGGGCCGTTGAGCTTCAATCTCCCGCAAACGGTCGTGAGCCCGCTCGCGATAGAGTAGACAGATACCCCACGTTGTAATTATTCCTTCATGAAGGGCACGCAAATGCTCTTCTTTCTCTTCATCGACTAAAAACGGTGTATCCTGAAGAGCACCTTCCATCTTTGCAGCAAGCACTACAGGTAATGTCTTCTTTCCTCGCGCCAGGTCTGACTTCACACTTGCTGTTCCTAAAGGTGTTACAGCAGAGCTACAGCCTTGTAATAGATAATACAGGTCATGGCTATCATTGTCAAGTTGATGAGCAATGCCAAGCAGCGCGCCCAAGATGGAAAACTGCTCGCATAGTGCATCATCCGCACCTGCACATATTGCACCCAGACAGCAAGCGAGCTGCATAATCGATCCCGCCTTGCCAGCAGCTATCTCAATACATTCTTCAGAAGTGAGGTCCTGGGCCAACCTCTGCTCCGCCAGCAAGTCCCGGTGTTGACCAGCAGTAGCAGTCAGAGCCGATTCCTGAAGGGTATCGATCAGACGTAGAAGATGTACTACAGGAATGTCTTGCTGCGATGTGGAGAGGATAGCCTTTTGAGCAAGCATCAAGAGAGTCGTCGAGACATTCAAAGTGCGGGCTACTCCCAACGTTCGCACGACGAGTGTCTGGTCATCGTCTTCAACATCATCCAACAGATCAAGCGCACAAACAAAACATTCCACGGCAATAGCCACGTTACTTGCATGTACGGGGTCAATGTCTGGAGAAATATACTGTGCTATTAGAAATGTCAGCAGGGGCCAGAGACCGGCAGGAAGAGTTGGGTGGGTTTGAGACCTGGATAACAGTTTGCCTTCTCCTTTTAGCGCATAAACAACATCCGTACGCAAAGCAGAAGGCAATGTCTCCAAAAGAAGATGGAGCCGCTCACCAAGCATATCCTGGTAAGCGGCGAATAGGTTTACGGGCGGTTGAGCCTGATTGCTCATGATAGGAGTCACCACGCCTTTCACGAAATCAGTAAACTCATTGCTACTAATGGGCCCACCAGTCAAGCGAAGGCTCTATGTTTTGATTTAAGGTCAGTTGCGGCACCAACCGTGCTAGAACCTGAGCGACCCTCGGTGAAAAACCCTGGCGCACAATCACGCCTTCGGGATCAATCGTCAATTCTTTACGTAATGCCTCATCATTGGAGACACGATGGACAAACTCTTGAATCTGCTGTTCTTCCATGGGGGAAATGCCTTTCTTTGGTAAATGTGTATTGGGAGGAGCACTCATCGGCTCTCATACCGCTATACAAGCGAAAAACCGCCACTCAACGAACCCTTACAACAAGTTGAAAATACGAGAGGTGAGTAAGAGGTCGAACTATTAGGAGAATCCTACAAAGCAAATGTACAAAATTACACGGTACTTACGGTTTTGTAAGTAATGGTAGTATACCCCGGTTAGGGAGAAAATGCAAGAGATAAATATAAATGCGTCAATGTACTGGAGATGTTGAAAAAGATGTACCGTCATATAATAATAATGAATGAATTATATAACACCATAGAATAGAATGAGGCCCCGGCTTCCGCCCGTGGCCTCATTCTATTCTATGGTGTTGCTTGAAAAAGAGTATTACTTGCCGCCCGCTGCACCTTCGACATCGACGAGAACAGTTTCACCGACGCTCTTCTCGATGGCTGCAAGTTCAACGGCTGAGCCTTGAATGACCGGGCCTTTGAACCAGTTCCGCGCACTGAGGAGCCACCAGGCCGTAATAATTACAAACGTACCCAGGACTACCACAGGCGTGTAATTGAAGGTAACCGGTGTAATCGGATTGACTGTTGGCAGCATAAACAGTACTGAGATGACGATCACCCACAGCACAGCAATGACGCCTATTGGCTTACTCCAGGCTCCCAGGTGCCATGGCCCACGCTGGAAGTCCTTTGCGAAAAGGCGGAGCAAAATGGGCAGCGCATACGCAATATAGAGGCCAATGGTGGCAATGGAGGTCACCGCCACATATGCTGCGAAGTTGAATACTGTAGGGATAGCCAGGATAAAGGAGCAGACCACCGCCAGGATGATGGCATTGCGGGGAGTACGTCCACGGTCTAACTGATGCCAGAGATTGTGGAATGGCACAGCACCATCACGTGAGAAGGCGTAGATCATGCGGGAGTTCGATGTGACGGAGGACATACCGCAGAACAACTGTGCAAATGCGATAGCGGCGAACAAAAGGGTGCCCAGGATATAACCGAGCCGACTTTCTATGATATAAAGCACTGGATTGACGAAGCTACCAGCCGCAGCCAGGTCAGGAGAAGCCGCTACCAGGCCCAGGAGTAGAGCGTAACCGGCCACAGCCGATACAACCACCGACATTACCACCCCCCACGGTGCGCGTGTCGCTGCTCCGACCGTTTCTTCGGTCATGTGAGCAGATGCATCATAGCCCGTGTAGGTGTACTGAGCAAGCAACAGGCCCAGGAGGAAGGCATACCAGATAGGGAAGCCCGTCCCGTTGAAATTCTGGTTGATCGCGAAGATTGTGCCAGCGGAATTGAGTCCATGAACAGCATGACCTACAACCAGGGTGCCGCAGCATATCCCACCAGCTCCAGGATTGTACTGCTGCGCGGCAAGCGTTGCCACGACGACACCACCGGCGATGAGGATCACACCAATGATATGCCACCAGACACTGATATCGTTAAGCAGGGCGACGATGCGCACGCCAAATATATTGAGCGTGGCATGGACTGCCAATACGATGGCGTAGATCAGCAGGGTTGTCCATTGTGTTGCAGGATTAATACCAAGAACACCGCCAGGGGTCGCGGGAATGCTGGGGATCCAGGCATGAAGCAATACATCAATGGTGACGGCTGCACCATAGTCGATACCTGCGGTGATAGCGATCTGACCGATCAGGTTAAACCAGCCGGTGAACCATCCCCAACCTGGACCGCCGAGTTTGGATGCCCAGTAGTACAGACCGCCAGCAGTCGGGTAGGCTGAAGCCAGTTCGGCCATGCCTAACGCGACGATGACCACAAATACGGTGACAAGCGGCCAACCAATCGAGGCGGCTGAATAACCTCCATTAATAGTAGTCAGGGAAAAGAGGGTTACACACCCACTAAGAACGGAGATGATAGTGAAGGAGATTGCGAAGTTGGAGAAGCCACCCATAGCACGGAAAAGTTCCTGTGCATAGCCCATACCATGCAGGCGTTTGATATCTTGTGCAATGAGTTCTTCTTTGGCTGTTCGTCCAGATGCTGCCAAGAGACACCTCCTAATTTACCATAAATTTGGGGGCAATACTAGCGTGGAAAACATCATCGAAAATGATGTATCTAAAATATGCCAATCTATGATTGCGATGTACCTCTTCGGGATGGTTGTTTCCCTGGAGATAGAAACCTGGTGTTTGTGCCTCCTTTCAACATGATTGTCAACGTAATTGATAGACTAAGATCAAGCTAGTGTACATTCTACATGGAAAATGTAAACTGTGCAATATCCTTATTGCGTCTGATGTTGGGTGAAACGCCAGGTGTCTATCTATTGTCGGGCTTCTTCAGGGATTTCATACCAGCGTACACGCTCACCCACAATCGAACGCGCCTTCCAGGCCATAGATTTCGGATTGGTTTCCATAGCCACAATCAAGGTGTGCAAACGCTCAGCAGCAAGGGCAGGAAAGCCATGCTCTATGACAAAGGATCGAACCTTATTGAGATTTACGGTGAAGGTTTTATGCAATCCCCAATCATTGGAGGTCAGGCTCGTTATAAAGGCACTGTTAATACCTTCGTCGGATGGAGTGACATTATGGTCAACAAAGATGGTGATTATGTCTATGATATCCTTTTCGTTGATCTCGACAATTTGCAATTTGGTCATCAGCAGATCCGTGAGTGCAATAGTACTATTATCTAAGTGCAAACGTGAGCGGAAATCGAGGTTATGGCACATATGCATGCGATCAATGAAGATATCTATCTGCCGTGCATGTTGATCGTCCCAGAAAAGAAGGCGTTGATGACCATGCAAGGCATTAAAGGATTTATTGCCGGTGTACCCAAGTTTCGCAAACAATGCTCTCGTTTTCGCGCTCCATTTGCCAAGCGTGGCAAAGTCCATGTCTTTGTATGGACGCGACAAGCGTTGATCGGATTTAGCACTGGGACATTGGAAATAAATCGCCAGGCCTCCTAGCAGACGGAGCGGTACACCTTCAGCACGCGCAGCCTCGATGATACGAACTGCTTCCTCTGTTATGTCGGTGATCGGACCCGTCAAATCGTTCATTTCACTAAACCGCTCCCTTTGTTGCATAAGAGGATAACATGATTCCAGTTAACTCGTCAAGAATATCGACAGATGTTTCTTTTCGAAAGGTGTAACGCGCTAACGCGCTACTGAAACATTGACTATCCTTCCCATTATCTGTAAAATCAGGGAGGCACAGAAGAGAGGCGTGACTGAATGACAGAAATTCTGCAACAGCATGATTTTGATGAAGAAGACCCGTATCTCCTACAAGACATCGACCTGCTCGGTGTATTGAGCAGTACACGCAATGTAGTGGAGCAGGGAGAACGTGTTTGGATTGATAAAGAACGGCTTGATCTGCTGGCTCAACAGTGGCTACATCACGATAAAGAAGTTTCCACTCCAGACCCTACATGGTATGAGCGGTATCATTTTCACGACGGAACCGAGCGAACAGTCAATTGGATTCTCGTACTTGATGCGCTCAATTTCTGTTTTTGGGTGGAACGAGGCCAGCCTCGCTGGAGTATTGAATACCAGGAAGAGACCCTCAACGGGTACCTGGCCGAGGCGGCTGCACTCAAGCGGGCAGTAGAAGAGGGCATTCCCGTCTGGGAGGCGACATATCTCAGCACGATCAGCAGCGAAGCATTAGCCCATATTTTCCGCGGCCAGCAGACTATTCCGCTTTTCGAGCAACGCCTCCACAATCTACGCGAAGTTGGCCGCGTGCTGCTGGAACAATATGATGGTCAATTTACCCACGCCATAGAACAGGCGGGCGGCAGTGCAGTTCAACTCACATTACTGCTGGCAAAAAACTTTCCTTCGTTTAACGATGTCGTTATCTATCGCGACCATCTGGTTCGTTTCTTCAAACGGGCGCAAATCTGTGTCGCCGATATACATGGATCATTCGGCAATAAAAGTTGGGGCGCATTTTCTGACCTGGACCAGCTTACCGCTTTTGCCGATTACAAAGTACCACAGGTATTGCGTCATTTTGGCGTGCTTGAATATGACCCCACATTAGCTGAACGCATCAACAACCAGCAATTATTAGAGGCAGGTTCTGAGGAAGAAGTAGAGCTGCGGGCGGCCACTGTCTGGGCCTGTGAGCTACTGCGACGCGAGATGCTCCGACATGATTGTCCTACCACTGCTGCTGAAATTGATATGCGCCTCTGGCTGCTTGGTCAACATTCAACTGAAATGTATCCGTACCACCGTACACGAACAATTTATTACTGACGCTCTCACTCTCCTCAAGGAGATGAGTTTCTCAGTGACTTCGCCGGTGTGGCCTGTCCCTTGCGGGACCCTCTCTATCGAAGAAGTGGTTGACCCATTGACTCACCAAGACAACATGCACCGGTTAGGATGCACGGGGCGTGCCTGCCCTCCTACTCCGCCTGGACGAGCCAGGGCGGAGATACGTGACCGAACGAGGAAACGTCACTGGTTGATCGTAGGCCAGCCGGTGCATATTCACACTGCCGACCACGTCGCGATGCCCCTTGAACCCACATTTCCTGCACTTCCATACTCTGCCTTTGGGCTTGTGTCGATGCCTGCATACTGGACACTGGCTTGATGTCCCTCGTTCTGAGCCAGTGAAGCTCTTGATGCGGGCTTGCTTGCTCTTATAGGTGAGATAGTCGATATCTTTGCCGTATTCCCACTGGGCCATGCGCTGGTTGTGATGGCGTCCTCTGTTCTCGCGACGGACCCCATGTGGATTGCCAATGAATAGGGTGCCGACCTGTTGTTTCTCACAGAAGTCAATCACCTGCCGTGTGGCTTTATGCCGAAGGTCACGTACCCGCCGTTCGATACGGTTCATCATTTTGTTCTTGGCGCGTTGCAATTTTCTCCAGCGGCGGGAATACTTCTGGCAACGAGACTGCTTCTTGGCAATCTGCCTATGGCGCATATTGCGCTGGCGTTTGAGACTACGAATACCACGCCCTGAAATGACGATGGCGGCTCCGGTGTTGGTCGTCACTGCCGCAAGGTGGATTTCTCCCAGGTCCAGCGTTGCGCGATTTGTGCCAGGGGCATGTTCGGCTTGTGGGGCCTTGATGCAGACGTGCAGTTCAAAGCCGCCATTCCAGACCAGGGTACAGGCTCCGCTCTCTTGGGGAAGATCAACAGGCAGGACCAGCGATGGTCGTCCGCGCCCCATGGGAAGTACCACGCGCCCGCGCGCTCGACTCACCGCTTGCGCGGGCCACTTAACCGGATAGAAGCGTTTGGTCTTCCAGGGGTATTTCATGCCCATCTTAGGATGGGTGGCGCGGAGTGTGTGGGTGGTTTCAATGTTGGCGAGGAAGGCACCCACCACCATTTGTACCGATTGGCTGTGCAAGGCAAAGCTTCTTTTGGTGGCTTGTTGCAGTTCGTTTAGTCCAGGCCATTTCTGATGAGAACATCGGGCCTGTTTGTGTAGTTCACAACAGGCGTTCCAGACCTTTGCTGCTTCCATCTGGGCCGCTTTGAGACGCTGGAAGAGTGTGGGTGAAAGATGATCGAGTCGATAGATTCTCACAGTATACATCATTGCTTACCTTTATGCGGAGAGCTTACAGAGAGCAGACAGATGATGTCTGCTCTCTGTATGGTTACAGGACGATGGCCTATTCTTGAGCGGTAACGGGTATCGGTTCGGTCTCGCGTTGGAGGCCCTGAGCCTCTTGTCGTGCCAGCCATGTACGAGCTTCCTGTCGCTCGCGTTCCCATCGTGCCTGTTCCTTTGGCGTGACAGGAAACATATGCGCGCTCAATTCTCCCATGAGACAGGCAAGGGTAAACTGCCACACTCCTTCAGGGTCATCGTGCCACTCAGGAGCGTCAAGAGCGAGTTCGTGGAGCCGCTCGACAACGTAGTTATCCGTCCAACGGCGTTCCTGCGGTTCCGCCTCTTCAAACCACCAGTGACGGCCAGCACGATAGCCACGGATTGCATCCCTGCTTTCAAGGGAAACCAGGGTAGTGACATCAGGGCGGCGGTGGCCTTTAGCGGTTAGGACTGCGCCATGAATGCTCCCCAGGTGGAATCCAACGAAAGCGCGTGCGGCTTCTTGATGCTGCCCGTCAAACACCTGAACCGCAATCGCCTGTTTCAGACAGGTGAGAAGGTAGGTTAAGGGGATAGGTTCGCTACTATGCCGGATGCTGTCTGACATCCTCATGCTGGATATCGAGTAACGGCGTAATCTGTAAAGTCGAGGTAATGCGGAGTGTAGTAGTTAGCATGTTGATATGCTCTCTTTCACTTTCTGCTTGACGTGCTCTCGCTTCCATGTCATACTCACAACGAGAACGAAACTACGGTCACAACGGTGGCAGCTGTTCTCACTCGCTAGCTTGTTGTCTCATTCATAACATGCTAGCTTTGTTATCACCCTCCTCTCATCCATAATCAAACAACCTTAGCGACTTTTTAGAGCGTTTAGTAACTATTAGAAGTAGTATAAATCTATTAGAAACGTTTGTCAACCCTATATACCCTTTAGAGGCATATTAAATGATCCTACACCTTGAAACCGCTAAGAAACAGTTGTCAACCCTAAACATCCTTTAGCGACAGGTTAATTGACTCTACGCCTTAGCCGTAGTACAATGCGGAAAACTTCGTATCGGGGAGGGTTCTATGCCACAAGGTGAAGACTGGCTTACAACCGATGAGATAGCTAAAGATTTAAAAGTAAACGTCAAGACGGTTCGGAACTGGATAAATTCGGGTGAACTTGCGGCTATAGATGTGGGCGGTGAGTACCGTATCTATCGGAAAGACTATGAAGATTTTATCAACCGTAGGAAGATAGACAGAGGGAGAAGGGAATAGTTTAGCAGGGAGTCACGGTAATAACGAATTAGGACTAAACATATCACGAGTTTGCAAAGTGTTCGAGTGAGATGATATTACCGATGAGGTAGACTTCACAAGAAACTAGACAAGTATGCTACTGAGAAAGTCTGCGAAGCACTCATGGAACTAACCGAAACCGATCGGCAAAAATTGTTACAAGATGGTTGGCTTGAACGCGGGTGTAGGGAAGGTGCAGATATCATGAGAATAGCTCAGCAATTAGGTAGACCTGTACCATCCCGTCGAAATGCCCCGCTAATCGACCGTCTTATGCCTACTAGACAAGAGGATGCACATCCACGCTCTCTATCTGCAGTATATGGTGTTGGCGAATTTCCTTTCCACACAGATGCTGCATACGTGCCTGTTCCACCACGGTTTATGCTACTCCATCTGGTGGAAGGTACAAGCGATCGACCAACGCTTCTTCATGATGTCTATTTATTCCCGTTTACTGAAGAAGAAAAGCGAATCATGTCTCGTGAAGTCTGGCTTGTCAACGGAGGGAGAGGAAGGTTTCTTACCTCCTTAATAAATGATACTCTCATGCCTGGCTTCACAATCGTTCGCCATGATCGAGGCTGCATGAAGCCTGCCTATCAGACATTCGGCCAGTCATCGCTTATTCTCGAGGGTTATTGTCGAAAAACAGATCCTTTGACAATCAGCTGGACTAGGGAACTAGTATTGATTCTTGACAACTGGCGAATGCTACACGCTCGTGGCAGAAGTTCTGATGTAGATAATGAATGCCGAGTACTTGAGAGAGTTTTGGTGATGGTAGACTAGGAGATAGACCAAAGATGAGTTGGGCATACGATAGCCTATGGCAAAAGACCAAAGTGTATGTACAGAAAGCAATGGACGAGGATAGAGACGGGCCGCTCTTTCCTTTCTGGGCTACGCTCGCGCTCGAACTATTAGGCAGAGCTACTTTAGCCAAAGTCCACCCAATTCTCCTGGCTGATCCTCGGCAAGATGGAAATATACTCTATACTTTTGGCTACGGTACTATTGAGAATGCCAAATCCATTCCTGCTACAACCCTTTTCTCTAGATGCCAGGTGGTGGCGCCAGACTTTACAAAATATGATGTCAGCTTCTGCATGTCAATGATCGGGAAAAGGAACCAGGAACTGCATACAGGAACTCCTGCATTCCATGATTTCCCAACCCAGTTGTGGCTAGCAAAGTACTTTCGTATTTGCAAAATCCTCCTTTTCTTTCAAGGCCATAATCTTGTAGATCTGTTTGGGACCAATGAAGCCATAGCTGCGGAAACGATGATCGCTGCGGCAGAACAAGACGTTGCTGCAAAAGTACGTAAGCTCATTGAAGAAGCAGCCAGGAAATTTCGCCTATTGGGAACAGACATACAAGAAGATAAGAAGAAAGAGGGAACCAAGCAGGCTAAGAGCCTAACTGTACGTAGGGGAGAAAAAGTAGGTAAAACAGTGCTATGTCCTGCATGTGGATCTCAGGCATTCCTCTCGGGAGAAAAAATTAGTGCGAAAGAGCCAAAACTCTTCGATGGGGTTCTCTACACAGAACTTGTGATATTGCCAACAAAGTTCTACTGTTTTTCTTGCGAACTATCCATTGAGGGATACGATAATTTGCACGCAGTAGATCTCGGGGGACAGTTTACGACCTCTGAGGAGCATGATCCTGCAGAATACTACCTTGTAGGGGCAGATCCAACAGCCTACATGTATGAAGACGAGTATGGGAACGAGTGACAACGATAGATATGCAGGGAGTGAGGCTTTTGGGCAACCGAAGCAAACTGGCCACGTTTCACTTTAGTTGCTTCGGTTGCCCAAAAGCCTCACTCCCTGCCATAATAGCTATACTGGAGAAAAACCAAGTTATGCCTAACAAACAAGTCTTGGAGAATTGTACTCGCGCAAAACAATATTACCACGTTGTCGCATTGTTCATGCGTCCTGTGAGAGATACTGTGACTCCCTGTTTAGCTATCAGCATAGTTAGGATAAACAACCTAACATCTCAAACGCTTCTAAACATTTAAAAGCCGCAACTGTAAACAGTGTTTAGCTCGCTTAGCAAAAATGCTGTTTACAGTTGCGGGTGTTCCATAGAAGAAAGAACTTGCAATTGACTATCACTGTTTCTAGAGTTTTCAGTTCTGCGGCTTTCATTCCGTCTCCTGGAACAGGGTGGGGCTTTCCGCCCCTAAATGTAAAGAGTTCCAAAGAGTTTCTATGCAATTAAAAACGTTACTATCATCTTTAGAAGCACCGCCGCTGCGATTTCTGGCAACGAACGCAGAGAGCGAGACTTTTTTCAATGGGGAGATCGAGATTTCTGCCCTGGCGTATGACTCGCGCAAGGTGCAGGCTGGGGGGTTGTTCATTGCCGTACCAGGAGTACATACCGATGGGCGGCGATTCCTGGCCGATGCCGCCCAACGAGGCGCAAGCCTTGCCCTTGGCGAACTATTACCAGCTGGGACATCCTCTTCTTTGCCGCTCCCCTATATAGAAGTGCAAGATGTACGCATTGCATTGGCCAATCTTGCTTGCGCCTTTTATGACTACCCAACCAGGCATCTCCACACCACTGGCGTCACCGGCACCGATGGAAAAACGACTACCTGTAATCTCATTAGCAAGATATTGGAAACAGCAGGATGGCAAACAGGGCTGATGACCACTGCCAACTTTAGAATCCGCGCACATGAGTGGGAGAACGCCACGCGGCAGAGTACACTTGAGGCTCTGGAGGTACAACAACTTCTACGGCGCATGCTTAATGAAGGTGTCACTCATGCAATCATTGAGGCAACATCACATGGGTTGGAGTTGCACCGGGTGCGCGGCTGCGACTTTGATGTTGGGGTGGTCACGAATATCACACACGAACATCTCGATTTTCACCGGAACCTGGACAATTATCGCCGCGCCAAAGCACGCCTCTTTGAAATGTTAGATCCCACGAGAGACAAGGGCCTGGATAGGCGGGACATGCACCCTGTTGCCATTCTCAACCGTGATGATGTCAGTTTTGAAGTACTCAAACCCTATTGCCGTGTCCCTATCCTCGATTATGGCATCGACACCCCTGCCGCAGTACGGGCGGTGGACGTAGAACTCCATGCCCATAGCACGCGCTTCCGCGTGCTCTTGCCCGGCACAGAGATGCTGGTTGAGACGCAGTTAGTTGGACGTTTCAATGTCAGCAACTGCCTGGCTGCCATCGCCACAGCCTACAGTCAGGGCGTGAAACCTGCTGAAATCGCGCAGGCATTAGCAGCGGTAGAGGGTATCACAGGCAGGATGGAGCGTATTTCGGAAGGACAACCTTTCACCGTCATCGTCGATTATGCTCATACCCCTGACAGCCTGGAAAAAGTACTGGTTACCTTGCGACCCCTGACAGCAGGTAAATTGATGGTTGTCTTTGGTTCCGCAGGTGAACGAGATATACAGAAACGTCCTATTATGGGACGTATTGCCGCACAAATGACAGATTTTTTCGTTATTACTGATGAGGATCCTCGCCAAGAGGATCGTTTTCAAATTCTGCGGGAGATTGCCTCTGGTGCGGAGGCCGTGGGAAAGCGCGAGGGGCAAGACTTCCTCTGCATTGCGGACCGCACTCAGGCCATTGCCGCCGCATTTGCACAGGCACAAGCAGGCGATACCGTCTTACTGGCGGGTAAAGGTCACGAACAAAGCATTTTTCTAGGAACAGAGAAGTTACCCTGGGATGATCGCAAGGTGGCACGCGAAGAATTGTGGAGGTTGTTGTGAGGAAGTTGCCACACCGGGACAAACATTACAACGGTTCTATCATGTACCGCTATTTTAGGAATACGTTACTGCTAATGCTTATGCCACGTTTCAACATGTGAGGCGAACTGGTCGTCTTTTCGTCTTTGGGAGTATATATGGTTCCACAATGGTTGGTATTACCACTTTGGCTATTAGTGATCTTTATAGCCTGCGCAGCACTCAGCCTGGCGTTATGTTTTGTCGCCAAATTGCTGTTTCCCAGGTTTCGCAGCGGTGAATTTAAACCTGGCCCCCATCGCTCGGATATTCGCTCAGACCTCCCTGCCAGCGGTCGAGAGATTAAGACCATTGAACTCCCACTGGTGGGTGGCCCAGCCCTCATTCTTTCTCTGGTGCTGACAGGAATCGCGGCGGCCTACTTCCTGAAATTTACCCACGATCAATGGACGCTTTTATTGATCGGTCTTGGTACTTCATTTGGCTATATGCTTGTGGGCTTTGTAGACGACTGGTACAAAGTTTTTAGCAACGAAGGTCTCACAGAACGTGCAAAATTTGGCGGCTTGCTGGTGGTCTCGATTGCAGCAGCTCTCTGTTATTTCTTTCTCATGCCTAAAAGTGGAAGTCAATCATATTCTCCCTATATTGACTTGCCAATCATTGGGCCGCTGCTCTGCCCTGTTCCCCATAGTGGACTCACGGCCTGTCCTACTATACCGGAATTTGGACAATTCGCTTACTTCGCCTGGCTGATCTTTCTGATGCTGATCGTCAGTGTCATCGGCACTGTGACCTCGCTCTCGGTCGACTTCAGTGACGGACTCGATGGACTGGCGGGTGGACTGGTCTTTAGCGCGGCTTTAGCCTTTGGCATCATCATCACTGGCAATCTCGACCATCCCGAAGGCATCGTGCTGGAGGTGATGTCGCTACTCTGTGCAAGCAGCGTTTTAGGCTACCTGCCCTGGAACTGGCCCTCCTCCTGGGCTGCGCGTCGTGGTACCGCTAAGCGGCGAGCAAAAATTTATATGGGTGATAGCGGCGCATTGGGTCTTGGCGGCATTCTCGCGATAACAGCCATTTTTTTCCGCCAGGAGAGTTCACTCCTATTGATCGGCGGCGCATTCGTATTAGAAGGCCTCTCAGCCCTCATCTCCGCCAAAGTTATGACACGCTTCTTCCGCCAGCGACTCCAGATGTTGCGCTATGCCAGTACCTCTGTTCATGTAGACCACACAGAATTCCCTAAGCCATTCCTGGCGACACCCCTTCATCATCATTTTGATCTGATTGGCTGGGACCGCCGCCGACTGGTCTACGGAGCATGGGCACTTGGAGCCTGTTTCGCGGCACTGGGTGTCATGGTTGGTAAAGCACCGGAGACCTGGGAACGCTACCTCGCCCGTATTCTAGTATTGATTCTCGCCTGGCTTGTCTGGTCAAGTGGTTCGTGGACTCGCCGTTATTTTGTCGGCAAGCATCCTGCTGAACGTACACGCCGTCGCAGGCTTGCACTGTTTTATGGCTACCCCTATCAACTGATGGGCATGCGCCTGTATCACCTGGTAGAGATCATTGAGGCAAGCGAAGATGTGATCGAGACACCTGCCGAAGAACTGGCTCTCTGGCAACGCATGAACATCTACGATGCACGTGCTATGCTTGGCCTCTACTGTTATCGCGCAGGATACTTTCCAGCAGCCCTGGTTCAATGGACACGCATTCCGGCACCTAATCGCGCCTTGCGGCCAGAAATTGAGCGGCTGCGCATAGAAGTTGAGAATCGCCTGGCTCTGGAAAAGCAGGAGACCCAGCCTATGAGGCTCGACCAGATTATGCGCCAGCCTCCACTGATTTCCGGTAATTTACCACCAGCCGATCTCCCTAACCCTTACGAGCCCATTCGTTTAGAGGAAACCATGGACGGGCTTGGCACCTGGGCTACCGCGTTACCCCGTTCTCCCCTCAATAGTGATGATAGCGACGGCGAAGAGCACCAGATTACTTCTCCACTACACAGTGACGTCGTCACTGTTCCCGCTTCCAACGGCAACATTCATATTAATCATTACCATGCTCCTCCAGCGCATCGGAACTGGTTTGCTCGCTTGTTCCGCCCGGCCACAGGCAAGGGAAATTAACAGTTTAACGAGAAAGCGCAACACTGCGGGCGTTTGACGCTGTCAAACGCCCGCAGTGTTGCGCTTTCTCGTTAAACTGTTGGAATGACTTAACATCTCGTTTTGGGTGATAGTTGTATAGTGGAAAAGGAACAGCTTGCCGGTGTTGCAATCAGTTTTGGTCTACACGTTGTTTATTGGAGGAAGGTTAATTGCTATTACACCAACGAGTCTGGAATTTCTTACAGAGGCACAGAGCACCAGGTTTACTGAAAATAGGAGGACAGGCCACACTACTTGGATTGCTCTTAATAGGAGCCACAGTGGACGCAGGCATACAGAGAGTGCAAGCACAAACTGGCTGCGCCAATGGCGACCAGGTCTATAGGGTTGTGAAGGGAGATACATTGGGAGGAATAGCTCAGCGCGACGGCACAAGCATTGAGAGGCTTGCCGCACAAAATTCCATAAAAAACCCCAACCTTATCTATACAAACCAGCGTATTTGTATTCCTCGCAAGGAGCAAGCACGCAGAAACAACGGTTGGACACCTGAAAACACCAGGGGATCTCGTAATATTTTCCCCTATGGAGCATGTACATGGTGGGCCAATCAACGCTATTTTCAGTTACATGGTGTGTATGTACCATGGAAAACTGGAGCCAATGCCTGGGAGTGGAAATTTCGTGCGTACCAGTTTCACTGGCGCGTTTCTTCCAGGCCGAGAATCGGGGCTATCATTGATCTACAGCCATGGGTGGAAGGAGCATATAGTTTTGGACATGTAGCTGTAGTCGAAAGGGTTCTTGGCAACGGTCATGTGATCGCAAGCACAATGAACTGGGGAGCATTCCCCTGGCGGGTGACATATGTTGAATATGCACCTGGGCCGGGAGTGTCATTCATTAGCCAGTGATATTCGCTTCACTATCTTAGGATAAACACGATATGCGAATAACAATGTCTGGTTAGTGTTAAATGTAGACCAAATATGCACGCGCAAGTAATCCAGATGTTATGCCAAATAAGAACATGAGTTATCCCACATTTTTGAAGTCCATGTTCGTTATTTGAAGTGAACAAAGCGATAAAGCGGGCAAATGCGCTGCATTTGCCCGCTTTATCGCTTTGTTCACTTCAAATAACTGAGTGGTGTGGAGCGACTTCGTCGCTCCACGGGTTTAGGAGATAAGTGAAAACGGGTGCTGGCGAACGGTGACACTCTCATCCCCTCAAGGGAGGTGAGTTTCTCAGTGACTTCGTTGGTGCGGCCTGTCCCTTGTGGGACCCTCTTTTGGAAGAGGTGGTTGACCCATTGACTCACCAAGACAACATGCACCTTACGATGCACGGGGCGTGCCTGCCCTCCTACTCCGCCTGGACAAGCCAGGACGGAGATACGTGACTGAACGAGGAAATATCACCTGTTCATTGTAAGCCAAGACGTGCATGTTGACACTGCCGACCACGTCGCGATGCCCTTTGAACCCACACTTTCTGCACCTCCACACTCTGCCTTTGGGCTTGTGTTTATGCCTGCATACCGGACACTGGCTGCTGGTTCCTCGTTCTGAGCCAGTGAAGCTCTTGATGCGGGCTTGTGTACTCTTGTGGGTGAGATAGTCGATGTCCTTGCCATATTCCCACTGCGCCATACGCTGGTTGTGGTGGCGTCCTCTGTTCTCTTGCCGCACCCCATGCGGGTTGCCGATGAACAGGGTCCCAACCTGATGCTTCTCACAGAAGTCGATCACTTGCCGCGTGGCTTTATGCCGAAGGTCACGTACCCGCCGTTCTATACGACTGCTCATCCTGTTCTTGGCACGTTGCAGTTTTCTCCAGCGGCGGGAGTACTTCTGACAACGAGACTGCTTCTTGGCAATCTGCCCATGCCGCATGTTGCGCTGGCGTTTGAGACTGCGGATACCCCGTCCTGAAATGACGGTGGCGGCTCCGGTGTTGGTCGTCACTGCCGCGAGGTGGATTTCTCCCAAATCCACGGTAGCCCGTCCCTCACCTGGGGCAGCTTCTGCTTGCTGAACCTGGATACAGACGTGCAATTCAAAGCCGTTGTTCCAGACCAACGTGCAGGCTCCACTGCTTTGGGGAAGATCAACAGGAAGGACAAGCGATGCCCGTCCGCGCCCCATCGGGAGCACGACACGCCCGCGCTCTTGGCTCACCGCTTGCGCGGGCCACTTGACCGGGTAGAAGCGTTTGGTCTTCCAGGGGTACTTCATGCGCATCTTGGGATGCGTGGCGCGCAGTTTGCGGGTGGTTTCGATGTTGGCAAGGAAGGCATGTACCACCATCTGCACCGATTGACTATGCAAGGCAAAGCGTCCCTTGGTCGCCTGTTGCAGGTCGTTTTGTCCAGGCCACGGACTCCGTGTCTGTCGTGCCTCTTTATGGAGTTCACAACAGGCGTTCCACACACGGGCAGCTTCCATTTGAGCCACTTTCAAGCGTTGGAAGAGCGTGGGTGAGAGATGGATGAGTCGATAGATTCTCACAGTATACATAATTTCTTGCCTCAATATGGAGAGCATACAACAATTGTATGCTCTCAGTATGACTACAGGACGATTGCCTATTCTGGTACCGTCACAGAGAACGGTTCGGTATCGCGTTGGATGCCCTAAGCCTTTTGTAGCGCAAGCCATGCACGAGCTTCCTCTCGCTCACGTTCCCATCGTGTCTCTTCCTTTGGTGTGACAGGGAACAGCTGCCCGCTCAATTCCCCCATCAGACAGGCAAGGGTAAACTGCCACACTCCTTCTGGGTCATCGTGCCATTCAGGAGCGTCAAGGGCGAGTTCGTGGAATCGGTTGACAACATAGTCATCCGTCCAGCGGCGTTCCTGCGGTTCAGCCTCTTCAAACCACCAATGACGGCCAGCGCGATAGCCACGGATTGCGTCCTTGCTTTCAAGGAAAACCAGGCTAGTGACATCGGGGCGGCGTGTGCCTTTGGCCGTCAGGACCGCCCCATGAATAGTGCCCAGGTGGAATCCGACGAACTCGCATGCGGCTTGCTGATGCTGTCCGTCAAACACCTGAACGGCAATCGCCTGTTTCAGACAGGTAAGAACGTAGAGAAGGGGGATAGGTTCGTGACGATGCCGGATGCTGTCGGATACCCCTTCACGATAGGACTGGGTGACATCCTCGTGCTGGATGTCGAGTAACGGCGTAATCTGTACGGTCGAGGTAATGTGAAGTGTAGTTGGCATATCAGTATGCTCTCTTTCACTTTTTGCTTGACGTGCTGTCACTTCCATGTCATACTCTCAACGAGAACGAAACTACAGTAACAACGGTTTGGACGTTCTCACTTACTAGCCTGTCGTCTATCCACGATAGGCTAGCGTGCTATCACCTCCCTCTTTTCGTGTTTTTATATGTGTAACATGTGTAACATGTCTAACATGTGGCTTCTAAGAAAGAATAACATACAATATTCTCCCTTGTCAAGTGTGCAATGTGTCCATGTTGTGTTTCGTGTCCAGGTGTCCTATAATGAAAACCTACTATTTTACATTGGGGAGTGTTATGAGTTTAGATCGTTTATCAGACCTGTACTATACAGGAGAGGAAGCCAGAAAAAGGCTAGGCATGACCAGGGACGCCTTTAACCATTATGTGAGGACAGGCGTTATCAAGAAAGTGACCATCATAGGGAAGCATGGGCATTACATCAAGCGCGAAATCGATATGATGGCGCAATCTATCGATGCCGCTATGCTAGCTGCTCAGGCCTCTGAAATCCAGTTTAAGAAAGCAACCCTGAAAGATCAAGAAAAGGAGTTTGAGCTCGCCGTCCTCAACTTCGGAGAACAGACGAAACGGTTTCACGAGTACCGGCGTCAACTTCTTACCATCAACCCTGATATCTCGTACTACATCTACGACCACGAACACATGGTTGCCTCAATCGATATTGTTCCCCTTGCGCATGAAGGGATTGTCAAGTTCATGGAAGGTGAACGCGGCTGGCTGCTTGGGGAGTATGTGAAGCAGTTTGTTCCAGGAGAACCCCTTGAGGTAATCATCATTGATATGCTAACGACAACGCTTGTCCCTATGGATAAACGCAACCGGTATGCTATGCGCTTGCTTCTAGGGATGACGGATGTATTGGAAGCATGGGGCAAGCAGGGGGTTGAGATCGTGAAGCTCCATGCGAACGGTGGGAGTGTGTATGGGAGACGCCTTCTTGAAACAGCGGGGTTCACTAAGTTAGGTGAGCGAGAGAATAATCGGGTTATCTACGAACTAGACATGATAAGCTCAGATTTGCAGATGCTAAGGCCTTACAAAGAAGCACTTGCAGAGTACAAGACAAAACATCGCTAAAGGTCCCGTCGCTTTCATCCCATTCCCTTCAAGATATACTGTATTGCCAAACTTTGAGCCGCCTTCTATCAACCCTTGAGCGTAAAAGGGCACCTTCCTACTCATAGGTGCCGTTCTACTTACATCAAGCACGCGTCGAGAAGAGCAGATTATGCTTGAGACTGGCTTTGGAGATGATGCAGCAAGAGCGTGAAGGCGTGCTGATATGCCTCGTGCCGTTTCCAGCGTTCAAAGTCGCCGATGTGGCGTGCTCGTAAGGATTGTGCCCATCCTTCTTGACAGGTCAAAATAGCGCGATCAATGCGAATGGGAAAGAGGACATCGGTTTTTCTCTCTCGTTCTTTTTGCAAGGCCATGTTCACTTCATAACGTACCCACTCGCTGGCGATAGCCTGTCTGGAGAGGATGAGTACCAGCTTATCATAAAAGCGAATAGCCTGGTCAATCCCCTCATGTACCCAGGTGCCTGGTTTCATATCATGAGGAGTATCATCTCAATAATTCGGGGAGAGAAAAACCGATCATCTGGTTGAACGCATGGTGTTCTAATGTGCAGGGAGGGAGAGACCAGCGAGAGCATGAGGATGTTCTTGCTGGTTGATATCGCCTCAGAGTTTGCGCGACGTGGTGACGCGGTTCACATCGTTGCACCCCAAGAGGCAGCGAGGTGAACCGCAGCAGATCGTTCTTGAATGAGGGCGGCTAAACTGGGCAACACATTGGTTTGAGCGATGCGGTCATGAAAATACTGGTACACATTCACCCCAAGTTTGTTGGCGGTCCCAACCAGCGTCTGAAAGGTATCCCACGCCCCGATGCCCTCTGTGGTGCGTGGAGGCCTCGCTCACATCTCGTTTGCGGACGCGCTGTCTGGCACCCAGCTCAGCCGGATGGTTGT
>WNFH01000229.1_pt1 | contig 35640 bp, 29 predicted proteins | sample 5400411 | NCBI WGS metagenome assembly WNFH01 (sample SAMN13153347, study PRJNA577476) | soil metagenome | isolation source: 200 cm saprolite under Douglas fir tree site 2 hole 3 | place: USA:California | collected 2015-04-18 | reverse complement strand
TGCGTTACTACTAGCGAGGACCATCCCATGGACGTAGTGCGCATCTTCGACACCACTCTGCGCGACGGCGAACAATCGCCCGGCTTCTCCATGAACACCGACGAGAAGATTCGCATGGCGCGGCAGCTTGCCAAGCTGGGCGTGGACATGATTGAAGCAGGCTTTCCCATTTCATCGCGCGGCGACCTGGAAGCAGTACAGGCAGTTGCGCGCGAGGTCCGCGACGTGCCCATCGCCGCTCTGGCGCGAGCCAAAAAGTCCGACATCGACGCCGCAGTGGAGGCCCTGACTCCTGCAGCTTCTTCGCGCTTGCACATTTTTCTCGCTACTTCCGACCTGCACCTGCAAGTCAAACTGCACATGACGCGTGAGCAAGCCCTCGAGGCCATCGGCTCGATGATTCGTTATGGCCGTCAGCACGTTGCGGAAGTCGAATTTTCCGCCGAGGATGCGGGCCGCACAGAGATTGCCTACCTGTGCCAAGTCTGCAAAACCGCAGTGGACGCAGGCGCAACCATTTTGAATTTGCCGGACACCGTTGGTTATGCCGTGCCGGAGGAATATGGCGAAATGTTCCGCGGCGTTCGCGAATTCCTGGGCGACCAGCAGGGAATTACTCTGAGTGCGCACTGCCACGATGATCTCGGGCTTGCTGTCGCCAATTCGCTGGCCGCAATACGAGCTGGTGTTCGCCAGATCGAATGTACCGTCAACGGAATCGGCGAGCGCGCCGGCAACGCTGCGCTCGAAGAAATCGCGGTGGCGCTGGCGGTTCGCAAAGACAGTTTCGGCGTCACCACCAACATCAAACTCGATCAACTTTTCCCTGCAAGCCGGCTGCTCACAGAAGTCACAGGCGCTGTCGTCGCTCCGAATAAGGCAGTCGTCGGCGCGAATGCGTTCGCTCACGAAGCTGGAATCCACCAGGACGGCATTATCAAAAATCCGCTGACCTATGAAATCATTTCGCCGGAAACGGTAGGCGTACCTTCTCGTTCGCTGGTCATGGGAAAGCACTCTGGACGAAACGCATTGCGCAGTAATCTGCGCGACCTCGGATTTGCACCAAGCGATGCCGAACTTGCGGAAATCTACCGGCGCGTTACCGCGCTTGCCGACGAATCGAAATCCGTCCGGCCACGCGATATTCTGGGCATCGCCCATGAAGTGATGCGCCGCGGCGCGTCAGCCGTGCCTGCTGAAGCTACTTCCGCGGCATGATGGCATAATGTCCGCACAAGATATTGTCGCGTAAGGGAAACCATGAAAAAGTCCATAGTATTGCTGCCCGGGGATGGCATTGGCCGGGAAGTTACGGCTGCCGCAGCCAGCGTGCTGAAAGAATGTGCGCGCGAATTCCATCATGAGTTTCAGTTTGCAGAATACCCAGTCGGCGGCACCGCGATTGACGTGACTGGCACACCGCTTCCCAACGCCACGATTGACGCCTGCCGCAAAGCCGACGCCGTATTCCTCGGCGCCGTAGGCGGCCCTAAGTGGGATTTGTTGCCCGTCGGCAAGCGGCCGGAAAGCGGTCTGCTAGCTCTCCGCAAGGGCATGGGGCTGTACGTCAACGTGCGCCCAGTGAAATTACTGGAACCGCTGCGCGGCATGTCTCCTCTGAAGCCGGAGCGCCTCGGCGATCTCGATTTGGAAATTGTCCGCGAACTCGCCGGTGGTATGTATTTTGGCGAACGGGGAAACAGCATCGAAGGCGGCACCGAGCGTTCCTGGGACACCGAGTCCTACTCCACTCCAGAAATCGAACGCATTGCGACTTTTGCTTTTGCCCGGGCGGAGAATCGTTCTCACCGTCTCTGCTCCGTGGACAAGGCCAACGTGCTGACCAGTTCGCAATTGTGGCGGCGCACCGTCACCGACATGAGCGGTGCCTATCCGAACGTGCGACTCGAGCACATGTACGTGGACAATGCCGCTATGCAGTTGACCCTGAAACCTTCCCAGTTTGACGTAATGCTGACCACCAATATGTTCGGCGATATTTTAAGCGATGCCGCTGCTGCGCTAGTCGGCTCTATCGGCCTAATTCCTTCGGCAAGCTTCGGCTCCGGCGCGCCTCTGTTCGAACCAATCCATGGCTCCGCCCCAACGCTGGCAGGCACAGACTCGGCAAATCCCATTGGCGCAATTCTGAGCGCCACTATGATGCTCCGCGACGCCTTTGGCCTGAACCTGGAAGCTGACTGGGTCGAACAATCGGTAGTCCGCGTTCTCAGTGCGGGCTATCGGACCCCAGACTTGGCCGCTCCTGGCTCCAAACCCATTGGAACTACAGGGTTTATGGAAATCTTGCACGGCGAAATGCAGCGGACCCTGGAACACGCAGAACGCTATGGCTGGGGCGTCTAGACCCCATCAAGAGTCTCTAAAAACCCGTCATTCCGAGCGGAAGCGAGGAATCTCTCTTCTCTGGCGATTCAAGCAGCATCTCCCCCTAGTCTCGCTCCGACAGCCAACACTCGTAAACCACCACATCGCCGGACGCTTGTGACTAGCTGTTGCAAATTCCAGCCCAGAAGTTCACAATCTCCGCTCGGTTGAGGGGCAGAAATGCGTCTATTCCGCCTGCTAATGTTGGGGTTGGCGTCCGCCTATCCGCTCTACTGGACGGCGCAATTCCTTTTATTTTTTGTGCCAGAAACGCTGCTGGGATTCTGGCTCGGACAGCCTTTGCAGGTCACCTCCGTTTCGTACCTTCAGGCCATGGCCGTGGTGCAACCTCATGCAGTCTTTCCTGCTCATTGGGAAGCATTGGTTTTTGCATTGTTTTTCTCAGCGCTTATCATTGGCCTGCGGGCCGATCAGTTCTTAACCGGCGCACTCGCCATCGTTTTTCTGGGACAAGCCGCATTGCTGCCCTTCTTAAGTTTGGCGATGACTTCGTCGGGCGAAGTGCTGACCACCTCTTGCGCTGTGGGGCTGGCATTCGCTTTGATTATCCTGGGACTTCATCGAATCCTGCGGCTCACCGGAGGCTTGGAGTTTCTCGATCGTCTGGCGCTTTTGAGTCTGTTGGCAGTGATGCCACAAGCCACACTTTGGCTGGCGTTCAAGTTCATTTATCCATTTTTTGATGTGCGTTTCCTGCTGCTTCGAATCATCCCCTTGTATCTGGCAGCCATTGTGGCTGCATTGATCTATTCCCGGTCATCGGCGCCCGTATTTAGCGGTGTTCCGTGGACCGAGATCGTGGCCAGCTCCGCGGCCGCCGCCCTGCTTATCCTCGCCATTGGCCTTAGCAGTGGCATTGCGAGCGCGGCGAATTCGACTCCACCCGCCGGCCGTGTTCACAATCGTTCGACTCATGCAGAAAACTCCAAGCGTCCCTCCCGCCTTGCGGGACATGCCAATGGGATGTTAACGTAGCAAACTCATAAGAGACGCTGCCACGCGCCGCTGCAAAGACAACAAATGGCAGGGGATACCGCAGCTGTGGGCTAGAGTTTCCAGGCCATCAACGGGACCGGTAGAAATCAAATTGTCATACGCATTGCAGACGAGTGAACTCATGCGAGTCGCGCGCCGTTAGGCACTGGCCCGCCATGTCAGAGACTGCCCTAACACAAACTAGCGTTCAGCCTCGCAATCCGGTAGGCGCGCCCGTGTATTGGCGTGTCGAAGGCTCTTTTCTGGAGCTCAGCGCTCTTCGTCAGGTCGGATTCTTTACCTGGAACGCGCAAAGCTTTGCGGAACGCTGGCGGCGTCGCACCGGTATGGCTCTGATGACGCTGCTTCGTCCTATCGCTTACCTTCTGGGGCGAACCCGCGCCACTCGCTTGCTCTATATGCTGCTGCGCGGCGTTACTCGCGACCGTCTCGATCTGCTCGGTGAAGAATATTTCGAATATTTTTTGAAGCCGCGGCTGCAGAAAAAAGCCGTCGACGCTTTGCGGTTCGCGCAAGCCGACGGCCAGCAGATCGTGCTCGTAGGCCAGTCGCTCGACCACGTTCTACGCCCCTTGGCTCGCCATCTAGGCGTGCAACGCTTTGTTGCCAACCGCATGGAGTTTCGCGATGGCGTTGCTACCGGTCGTTTACTCCCGCCGGTAGTGCGTCCTCGCGGGCCCTTCGCGTGGATTGCTTCCGGCAATCCCGACGGCCGCATTCAGGAAGCTGCGCTGGTCAGCCAATTGGGGTTGCGCACGCCGCAGGAACTCTTGCACGGAATTCAGGAATCCCGCCGCAGCGTTACCTTGCACGCCCCGGCCGTGGTGCCGTTTGGCAGTGCTCCTCAAGTCGATTGCCTCAGCGTCCGTCGAGCGCTCGCCGGAAAAAACATCCTGTTGATCGGCGTTACTGGATTCATCGGCAAGGTCTGGATGGTGGACCTGCTCGAGCAAATTCCGGACATCGGCAAAATCACCCTGTTAATTCGCCGCAATCGCACCACCACCGCACAACGCCGCTTTGAAAAAATCGTCGAAGAGTCCCCGACGCTTGATGGCTTACAAAAGCAATATGGCGCGCGGCTGGGAGAATTTTTGCGGCAAAAGATCGACGTGGTCGAAGGCGACGTCAGCGTTTCCGGCCTTGGTTTGGAAGCAAGCGTTTGCACTAGGTTGCAGCACTCGCTCGACCTGGTCGTGAACAGCGCCGGCCTGACTGACTTCAATCCCGATTTGCGCGATGCCATTTCCTCCAACGTCGAATCCGCCGAACATCTCTTGAATTTTATTCGCTCCAGCGATCATGCCGCGTTGATGCATCTTTCCACCTGCTATGTAGTCGGCATGCGTGACGGCCGCGTAACGGAAAATTTGCATGACCACTACAGTCCGGCGAATGTAAGAAATTTTGATGCCGAACGCGAGATCGCTTCGCTGCGCGAAACCATGCAGCACATCGAAGACCGCTCCGAAAGTCCTGAACTTGCTCGCGCCCTCCGCCGCCAGGCTCTCGGTCGTGGTGCCGACGAAACCCGCGTTGCGGCTGGCGAACTCGATGGCGTACTCAAGCGCAACCGCAGCCGCTGGGTTAGGAACAAATTAGTCCGGGTTGGCATGCGCCGCGCGCAGCACCTCGGATGGCCTAACACGTATACGTTTACAAAAAGCCTTGGCGAATCCATTCTCGCGCGCTATGGCCACGATCTTCCCATCGCGATTGTCCGTCCATCCATCGTCGAAAGCTCGCAGTACACGCCATTCAGCGGGTGGAATGAAGGTATCAACACTTCCGGCCCGCTCTCCTATCTGCTCGGCACAAATTTTCGCCAATTGCCTTCGAACGCAAAAAAATGTCTCGATGTCATTCCCGTGGACATGGTCTGCCGCGGCATGACGCTCATCGCCGCCGCTCTGATCGAACGCAAAAACGCGCGTATGTATCAGCTGGCCACTTCCGGCATCAATCCCTGCGATATGGGCCGCAGCATCGAGCTTACCGGCCTCGCTCATCGCAAGCATTACCGCACCCAGCAGGGAATCGAGCACTGGCTCAAGGTGAAGTTTGAAACCATTCCCGTTTCCAAGCAGCGCTACGAGCGCCTGTCCATCCCCATGCAGAAAGCCGTGGTGAGTGGCATCAATCGCGTCGCGGAAAAACTCCGCTTCAAAAAATCGCCGCTCGCCAAAGCCGAACGCGATCTGAATCGCGCCGAAAAACTGATAGAACTGTACGAGCCGTTCATTCTGCACAACGAACATGTATTCGAATGCGAAAACGCTCGTCTGCTTTCCGCCGCGCTTCCTGAAGACGAACGCAGCGCCTTTGCGTTCGAACCGGAAGCCATCGATTGGTGGGATTACTGGATCAATGTTCACGTCCCCGCATTGCGCCGCTGGTGCTATCCCTTGATGGAAGGCCGCCCGCTCGAATCTCGTCCGCCCCGCGATGTCGGTTGGGGTCCTGAGCATTCTGCCACCGCGGCCGTCGCCACCGGGGAGAATCGCTAAGCCGCCATGGCGCTCTTTCTCACTGGCTCAACCGGATATCTCGGCAGCTATCTCGCCACCGGATTATTCCGCGGCCATCGCGACATTCTGAATTTATTGGTACGCGCGAAAACCCAACAGGAAGCCCGCGAACGCCTCTGGCAATCGCTGCAACTGCACATGGACTTCGACGAATTTCAGGAGCACATCGCCGCTCGAACCAAAATCTTTTTAGGCGACCTGACCAGCCAGCAATTCGGTCTCGCCGACGATGAGTATCATGCGCTCGTCGAATCAACCGATTCCCTGATCCATTGCGCCGCTTCACTTAATCGCAAATCAGAAAAGCAGTGCCTCAATGTGAATCTGCGTGGCACGCTCGAAGTAATTCAACTCGCTCGCAGAGCGCAGGATCATCATGGTCTGCGCCGTTTCTCCCACGTATCTACTGTCGCTGTTGCCGGAACCCGCCAGGACGAAATCATTCACGAAGATACCGCCATCGATTGGGCGCGCTCCGACTACGATCCCTACGCCCGTACTAAAAAATTCTGCGAACACATGATCCACCAATTACTCCCCGATGTGTCTCGCACAATTTTTCGTCCTGCCATCGTACTCGGCGACAGCCGCCGCCCCGAAACCACGCAATTTGATATGGTCCAGGCCTTCAGCGTACTCGCCAGCTTGCCTGTTCTTCCTCTGCGCCCAGCAGATCGTATCGATATCGTTCCCGCCGATTACGTCGGCAAAGCCATCGTCACCATTCATCAAAAAAAATCTCCCGCCTACCCGCGCTATCATCTTTCTGCCGGCGCCGGCTCGCAAACCTACCGCGAACTCACCGACGCCCTGGCCCAAGCCACCAACAGCTCTCGCCCAACGTATCTGCCTGCACTCAGTGGAATTTTTTCCGGCACCGTCAATTGGCTCTCCCACAAAAAAAATAATCTAGGCCGCGGCGCCTCGCTGCTGAAAGTGTTCTGGCCCTACCTCGTCTGGAACACCGTCTTCGACAATTCTCGCGTAGTCGAAGAACTCGCCGGCGAGACTCCCGCAAAATTTTCTTTCTACGCCCAGCCACTCTTGAAATTCAGCCGCGAAAATAAATTCCGCTATCCCGCCAAGCCCTGGCCATTGCAGAATGCGACTGTGCACACCGCCAGCGGAGCAGCGCGCGCATGACCGATTTTCTTCTCGTCGTTTGGGTCAGCCTCCTCATCGAATTCACCCGTCTGCAATGGATGATGGGCGGCGGCACGCGCTGGCAACCCGGCGAGAAACTTAAACTTCTCTTCGCCGGCTACAACGGCACCCGCAACACCGGCTCCGATGTTCGCGTCAACGAGATGCTCCGCCAAATCCGTCACGTACTCGGCGCGGAAAACGTCGATTTCAGCGTCATGAGCCAGAATTTCGATCGCACCAAAGCCTACTTCGCAGGCACACAACAAGTTTTTCTCCCCGATGTTTTTCCGCCATTCCTTTACAAAGAAACCCGCAAAAATCATGGTGTGGTGGCCTGCGAAGGCTCCATGTTCAAAAGCAAATTCGCCAACGCTCTCACCACCATGATGATTGGATCGCTCGGTTTCGCCTCCTCCGAAAATAAATTGTCCATCGGCTACGGCGCCGAAGCCGGCCATATGGACAAACTCATCGCGGACATGTGCGCTCGTTTCGTTCACGATTCGCTGGTCATCACGCGCAATCCCGAATCGCAAACCGTCCTCGGCAAACTTGGCATCTCCACCGAGCTCGGCACCGACACTGCATGGACGTTCGAACCGCATCCTGACGCCTACGGCCGCAAAGCCTTGCGCGACGCCGGCTGGGACGAAAAAACTCCCGTCCTCATCCTCTGTCCGATTCACCCGTTCGTCTGGCCCGTAAAAGCCTCCATGGCAAAATATATCGCGCGCATCACCACCGGTGCGTACAAGGACAGCCAGTACCGCACCGTTTATTTCCACGCATCCGGCGCGGAGAACGATCGCAAGTTCAAGCACTACATCGACGGCTTCGTCACGTCCACTCGCGCGTTCCAACAAAAGCACAAAGTATTCACCGTGCTCGCCGCCACCGAACGCCTTGACGCCATCGCCTGCCGCGCCATCGCAGACCAAATTCCTGGCCTCCCCATTTTCACTTCCGACGATTTCGACATGTACCAGCTCGTCTCCATTCTTCGTCAGGCCTCGTTCATGGTTTCTTCCCGCTATCACGGCATCGTCACCTGCATGCCCAGTCTCGTCGCTTCCGCCGGCGTTACCATGGACGAACGCATCCGCAACTTGATGCGCGAACGCGGCCAGAATCATCTTTGCGTAACCGTCGACGATCCCGATCTCGGTCCCAAAATGTTGCAGATGATGGAAACGCTCGTCGCCGAGTCCGACTCCATCCGCCAGGGCATCGGCGATACCGTCGTCCGCAATCTCAAAGTCATGGCCCGCATGGGCGTAATTTTCGAGGACCTAATGCGCCGCCAGTATCCCGAATTTCCGCTCCGTTCCGGCGTTCGTTCCTGGGAAGAATATCTTCCGCCGCTCAGCGAAAATCTTGTGCGCCTCGCCGAAAAGTACGATGTCTCTGAAGCTGCCATGGCCGCATCGAAATAATCTTCATGCCGAATTTTCTGCAAAACATTTTTGACCGGTTACAGCGCTCGGCAGACCGCGTGGTGCTGCGCGAAGTGCACGGCCAGGAATTCGTTTCCAAGACTGGCGTAGAGTTGCTCGGCCTCGTCGAAAAAGCCCGCCAATGGCTGCGCTCCACAGGAATTCAACCCGGCGAGCGCTGTGGGCTCATCGCCGCAAATTCAATCCACTGGATTGCCGTTGACCTCGCGCTGATGGCCGAAGGCATGGTCGTCGTTCCTCTTTACTATCGCCAGACGCCTGCCGAACTCCTGGTCATGTTGAAGGACTGCCAGCCGCGCCTGGTAATATTCGGCGGCGATGAATTGCACTACGCGCTCATCGCCGCCTGGCCTGAAATGCCACAGCCCTGCTCGCTAAGCGAAATTTTCTCTTGCAGTGAGCAACCACGAACTCTCTCTCCATCTCGCCAACGCTCCGACCATGAGTTGCTCACCATCATCTACACTTCGGGAACCTCCGGCGAACCCAAAGGCGTCTGCCTCACCGTCGGGAACCTAAATCACATGACCGGCTGCACGACCGAACGCCTCAACCAATTGATGGCTCCTCAAATGAAAAATGCCAACGAGCCTGATCGCATCTTCCTCTACGCCCCAATGAATTTCGCGGCGTCCTGGATGCTGATGCTCTCCGCTTTCTCGCGCGAAGCCGTCCTTACTCTCTCCAGCGACCTCAGCAAACTCGCCGACGAAATTCGCATCGCCGCTCCACACTATTTTCTGAACGTCCCCACGCTCCTCGAACGCGTCAAGCGCGGCGTCGAAGACAATATCGCCAAGCAGGCCGCGCCCATTCGCGCCCTCTATGTCCGTGCTCGCGAAGCCTGGCAGCGCCAACACGTCGGTCGCGGCAAATCCTTTGATGCACTTTGGCTCGCCCTCGGCCGCAAGTTAATCTTCGCAAAAGTAAGAAGCCGCTTCGGCCCAAACCTTCGCGCACTCATTTGCGGCTCCGCGCCGCTCGCTCCCGAAACTCAACAGTTTTTCTTGATGCTGAACATTCCCGTGCTGCAAGCATACGGCCTCACTGAAACCACTGCGCTCTGTACCCTCGACGATCCACGCATTCCCGTCGAGCCCGGCTACGTCGGTCCTGCAATCTCCGGAATCGAAATGCAACTTGCCGACAACGACGAAATCGTGCTGCGCGGCCCAAATATTTTCTCCGGGTACTGGAATCGTCCCGAGGAAACCGCAAAAGTCCTGCGCGACGGCTGGTTCCACACCGGCGATCAAGGCGAAGTCAACGCGCGCGGCAACTGGCGCATCGTCGGCCGCATAAAAAATCTTATCGTCCTCAATACCGGCCACAAATTTGCTCCCGAGCCCATCGAAGACAAACTCGCGCAACTCTTGCCCACAGCGCAGCATATTGTTTTGGTCGGTAACGCGCGCAGCTACGTCTGCATGTTGGTCACGGGAAAAGTCGAGTCCGCTGCCGTGCAAGCAGCCATCGACGCCATCAATCGCGATTTGCCGCACTACCGCCAGATTCGCAATTTCAAAGTCCTGCCAGACACCTTCACGCCGGAAAGCGGCCTGCTCACTGCCATGGGCAAAATCAAGCGCGACGCTATCGCAAGACGTTATGATGCAGAAATCGATTCAATGTACGAGCGAAAGGCCTCCGCATGAAATCGTTCAAAGGCGAAACGCTGCGCTGGGAATGGCACGAAGGTGTCCTGGAACTGACGCTAGACCGCGCGCCTGCCAACGAAATCGGCACCGTCATGCTCCGCGAACTCGAACAATTTGTTGCCGCCGCAAAAAATCTAACTGCGGAAACTTCCGCCTGCATTATCTCCAGCGCGCAAAAAAGCGGGTTCTCCGCGGGCGCTGATCTGCGTGAACTGTACAACGGTGCCGTCTCTCTAAATGAAAAGGATCGCAGCGCAGGCATTCGCGAGTTTCTCGAACGCATCCACTCTTTGTTGAATTGGCTCGATGAAGCTCCGTTCGTCACCATCGCCGCCGTTCACGGCGTCTGCTTCGGCGGCGGACTCGAACTCGCGCTGGTCTGCGACGTAGTCATCGCCGACAAAATGGCCCGCTTCGCCTTCCCCGAACTCCGTCTCGGCTTAATCCCCGGTTTCGGCGGCATCCCCCGCCTAAAACGCGATCTAGGCAACGGCTTCGTCCGCGATCTTCTGCTGACCGGCCGCAGTGTAAACGCCACCCGTGCGCAATCCGTCGGCCTGGTAGCTCAACTAGCCGCCGAAGGCCAATCCCTAAAGCTAGCCAGGTCCACCGCCGCGCAAATCATCAAATTCGACTCAAGCACTCGTATCGCCGCAAAAAAATTCATCAAGCCCATCCCCCACGAAGAACTCCGCCAGGAAATCGCAATCTTCTGCGATCTCTTCACCCGCCCCGCCGTAATTGCCGCCCTAAAAAAATTCGTAGAAAACCCCGGGCCGATGCCCTACCAGCCATAAGCTTCGGCCTGACCTGCTCGAATGAGCGGGTTCCTCCTAGCCGAACGGCGGATGTAGTCGTCCCTGTACATGTCGCATCTTGTTCATGGAGGTGCGGAATGTCTGAAGCACTCATGGAATTATCGAATGCCCTCGCGGCGGCCACCGAGCGCGCGGCGATACACATTGTTGCAGTTCACACCGGTCCGCGAGGCTCTTCGAGCGGCGTCATTTGGCGCGCAGGGATTATCGTCACGGCGGACCATGCTTTGCGAAGTGACGAGGAAATTAAAGTCACCCTGCCCGACCAACGCGTTGTCTCTGCAACCCTAGTGGGAAGAGACGCGACCACCGATTTGGCAGTCTTAAAATGCGCAGAAGCTGCTTCGCCCGTGCCCGCTTTCGGCGACGCGGCAGAGCTCGCCGCTGGACACTTAACGCTCGTCGTTGGACGTACACGCGCGTCTGGCCCAGTCGCTGCGCTTGCTGCCGTCAGCCTCGCTGTAGCCGAGCGCAGGCAGTGGGGAGGAGCCACTCTCTCGCCGTACATCCGGCTCGATGTCGGCCTGCAGCCAACCGCGATCGGCGGAGCCGTCGTCGATGCGCGCGGCAACGTTGTCGGAATTGCTACGCCAAAGTTTGCCCGCTTCGGCGCTATCGCCATTCCTGCAGCCACGGTGAACCGCGTCGCTGACGTACTGCTGAGCAAGGGCCGCATTCCCAGGGGATACCTCGGGGTCGGCTTACAGCCCATTCGGCTGCCTGCCGAGCTCACGCAATCAACCCACCGAAAAGGAAAAACAGCCACAATTGTTCTGGACGTTGCGCCCGATGGCCCCGCGCACAAAGCAGACCTCTTGATTGGTGACCTCCTGCTTTCTCTCGATGGCCACGAAGTGCTGCATCCCGGTGATGTTCATTCGGCTCTGGGCCCCGATTCGATCGGAAAGACGTTTGTCGCGCAGTTGTTGCGCGGTGGTGAGCTCCGCGAAGTCCGTATCAGTGTCACCGAGCGGGCCAATGGAGCGGAATGAAATGGCGTTCGCGGCATTCGGCGAAGTGGCGGAGCGCTTGCGTCGATCCACAGTTCTCATTCACAGCGGCTCCGATGGAAGCCGAAGCGGAAGCGGAAGCGGTTCCGGTGTAATCTGCTCTGACTCAGGCCTGATCGTCACTAACGCCCACGTCATTCGTGGTTCACATGCGTGCGTGCAGCTGTGGGATGGGCGCGAATTTGAAGCGCAAGTTACCGAACGCGATCACTCGCGTGACCTTGCTGCCCTGCGTATCTCGGCACAAGGTTTGCCCCGCGTTTCCATTGCGGATTCCTCTCGGATTCGCGCTGGTGAATTGGCGCTCGCCATCGGAAATCCGTTGGGCTTTGTAGGCGCTCTTTCCACTGGTGTGGTGCACGCGGTGGGTCCCGTTCGCGGATTGGGACCTTGCACGTGGGTGCAGGCGAATGTCCGGCTGGCTCCTGGAAATTCCGGCGGACCGCTTGCGAATGCCGCCGGCGACGTTATCGGTATCAATTCCATGGTTGCGGGCCGTCTCGCGCTCGCAATTCCCAGCAATAGCGTGAGCGCGTTTCTTCAGACCGGCGCATCCACGGCTTGGCTCGGAGCGAGCGTTTATCCCACTTGGATTCCGTCTGTTGGAAAAAAACTTTTCGGTCTGGTTGTTCTGGAAGTCCAGGAGGGCAGTCCCGCCGCAACTGCCTCTCTGTTGCCCGGAGACATTCTCCTCGGTACTGAAGAGCACAGGTTCGGGAACACGGCTGATTTGCGCGCTCTTCTGCAAGGATCAGGCGCGCGTCAGGTGCGCATCGAATTCCTGCGCGGAGACTACAATCGCATTCGCAAGGTCACGGTGTTGCTAGGCACTGCGCACCGGCCAGCACAAGCTCAAGCCGCGTAAACACCGCATGATCAGAGTCATCATCGCCGCTGAATCCGCGCTCGCGCGAAGGGGAATCGAGCAGCTTCTTCGTGGCTCAGGCGTTGAAATCGTCGCGAGCATCGCGCCGCTTTCCTCGCTTGCCGCCGAACCGGAAGAGCCAGACTCGGCCGACCTTATCATCGCCACCGCGGAACCGTCGCACTTCGCCACCACGCTGCAGAAATTGGCCGACGCAGATCTATTTCGCGATTTACCGGTGGTGTTGCTAGCTGAAATTCTCGACCCACAAACCACCGCACAAGCCTTGCGCATGGGTGCGCGTGCCGTGTTGCCGGCGGAGCTCCCCAGACCGCAGCTTCTTGCTGCTCTGGAAGCTGTTTCGCGCGGCTTCCTCGTCGCAATGCCGCTGGAAGCTGAAACAATCGTTGCTGCGTCTCAGATTCCCGCGTCAGCAACAAATGGTGTCGAGGAACTTCTCGAGCCGTTGACCCCGCGCGAACAGGAAGTCCTGCGCATGCTTGCGCTCGGTCTCGCCAACAAAGAAATCGCCGCCCGGCTAAACATCTCCGAACACACCGTTAAATTCCACGTGGCCGCAATTCTAGGAAAGCTTGGCGCGGCCAGCCGCACCGAAGCCGTCGCCCTCGGCATCCGCCACGGCCTAATCCTTTTATAGAATCGCTCTCTAAAATATTCGCCGCGATTATGTGAAATAGACTTGCCACCTTTTCTCAAGGCCCGTCAGTTTTGCTACTAAAGCGGCACAGATAAAAGCGATTCTCTGAAGTGTCCGTGGGAAAGCGGGCAGGTAGCCTTGGGTGGTCCTGACAAATACCAGCCTTGCGACAGGATTCTTGGGTAATCCATCTTTGGCTGCGCCGCCGTCGTTGGCAATCCCGTAGGCCAACTGAAATGGCTCCGTTTTGATTGTGAAAATCACCGGCTTATCGTGATCGTTGGCAAATCTATGTGGCTGCCGGATATGCGCGGTCGCACTGTCTCCTGGCAAAAGCAGCAGATGTTTCTGGTCTCTGTCCACGTAGATGTCGGAGCTGTCCCTGCTTCACGGTGAATGTCTCGATGAAGTCCACATGGTAATGAAGCGGCGGACTGGGGCGGCGCGGCGGCAGACAAACTTCGTAGAGCTGGCATGCACCGCTGTTCTCCTCCTCGCTGACGAGCATGGTTAACGTTTCGCCCGTTGCATTGTTCCTGATGACTCGATTCTTCTTCATCCTTATTCCTGACTATTAGCTACCTCCCTATTTGATTCGGCGCCAAGCGAACGAGTTGCGGTGCATTCATCCCTCAATAGCCACGGCGATCCTGGCTGCTGACGGCTTTTTTCGGGAACGTTCGGTTGCGGCGAACAGCGGCACCTTGGGAAACAATCCTGCCTACCTAACTCAAACTGAATTTTTCTTCTTTCTTGGGGAATGATAAATTAACTGCTGTCATGCCCACCCTCGAACAGACCACCCAGGAAGTGCTGAATCTAGCCGCCGCGCACTTCAAACTCGCCCCGGGCACTCTTGCTCCCGAGGATGACTTCTTCAAGAAACTCGGCATCGACAGCTTGCAAACCCTGGAACTCCTCTCCCGCATCGAAAATCACTTCAACATCGAACTCCCCGACTACGAAGTCCAGGGCGTCAGCGACTTCAAAACCCTAGCCGAGCGCATCCAGTCCCGCCTGTAAAAGACAAGATTTGCCACAGAGTCACAGAGCGCACAGTGAAGAAAATGACCGACCTGCAGCGAGGCCCGCTAACCGACAAAATCATCGGCTGCGCCATCGAAGTACATAAGCGGCTCGGACCAGGGTTGCTCGAATCAGTTTTCGAGTCCGCGCTCTGCGTAGCGTTAGACCACCACGGTCGCAACTTTCAATGCCAGGTCGCTCTGCCGCTGAAAATATCGTGAGCGATTGATTGGTGAATTGGCTCGACATCGGGGTAGAGAATTCTCTGATTCTGGAATTGAAAAGCGTCGAACGCATGGACCTGCTATTTGAAGCGCAACTCCTCACGTACTTGCGCCTAAGCGGCATCAAAACCGGTCTCCTGATAAACTTTAATAGCCGTCTGCTCCATCAGGGAATCAAACGATTCGTACTCTGATAATTCTGTAGTCCGAACTCTGTGGTCTCTGTGACTCTCTGGCAAAATCCGCTCTTGGCATGCTGAATCTCGCCAACTATTCCTCCATCGGAGCTGCCCTAAAGGACGCCATGCAGCGTTTCGCGGATGAAGTCTGCCTGATCGAAGCCGACCGCGAACGTGAAAAAGAACGCCTCACCTATCGCGAATTTAACGCACGAGCCATTCCGCTCGCGAGAGCCACACAGGACGCAGGTTTCGCCGCGGGCGACCGCGCCAGCATCATCATGACCAATCAGTCCAAGTGGCTGATCTCCGCCTTCGCCATTTTTTATTCGGGCGGCATCCTCGTTCCGCTCGATTACAAACTCACGCCCGCCGAACAGTGGCAACTTCTGCAACACTCTGGCGCAAGAATCCTGATCACCGAGTACCCCATCTGGCGACAACTTAGCTCCGCTCCGGGCCGTTCCACTGCTTTTAACATTCAAACCGTCCTCGTCACCGAAGCGCCGCCCAACGCCGATCTCGCTGGCGCCCAACGCTGGGAAGAATTTCGAGGCAGCGTCGCGCCCACCTTCGTGCCCCGCGAACGCAAGGACATCGCGTCCATCGTCTATTCTTCCGGAACCGGCGGCCGCCCCAAAGGCTGCATGTTGACCCACGAAAATTACCTCGAGCAGTGTGTAGCGCTCACTTCTGTCTATCCATTTTGGCCAGGCGTGCGTTACCTCAGCATTCTCCCCACCAACCACGCCATCGATTTTATGGTCGGCTTTTTCGGCCCGTTCACCTGCGGCGCCTGCGTCGTGCATCTGCGCACGCTACGCCCCGAATTCGTCCGTGAAGCCTTCATGCGCTACAAAATTACTTACGTCAGCCTTGTCCCGCTGGTTCTGAAAAATCTCCAAAAAGGTCTGGAAGCAAAGTTCGCTGAATTGCCACCGGGCAAACGAAAAGTTTTCAACGCACTCGTTGCCGTCAATAAATCGCTAAGCAAAAGCCACCCGCGTCTCTGGCTCAGCCGGCATCTTCTGAAACAAGTTCACGCCGCATTCGGCGGCGAACTCCAAGCCATCATCGTCGGCGGCGCGTTCACCGAACCGCAGACCCTGCAATTTTTCTACGACCTCGGCATACCAGTCGCCAACGGCTACGGCCTCACTGAAGCCGGCACCGCCATCACCGTCAACGATCTAAAACCATTTCGCGCCGATACCGTCGGCAAGCCGCTCCCCGGTATGGAAGTTAAAGTCGTAGATCCCAGCCCTGACGGCATTGGCGAAGTCTATGTCCGCAGCAAAACCGTAATGTCCGGCTATCTCAACGAACCGGAACTCACCGCTGAAACAATCGTCGATGGTTGGCTACGCACCGGCGATCTGGGCAAATTCGATGCGCAAGATCACCTCCATCTCAGCGGCCGCAAAAAAAACATGATCGTCACCGAGGAAGGCAAGAACATCTACCCTGAGGACATCGAAGCCGCGTTCGAAGGCCTAGCAGCAGAGGATGTAAAAGAATTCTGCGTCTTCGCCGCAAATTACATCTGGCCCAAGCGCTCGATGGTCGGCGAACAGCTCATCATCGTCGTTCATCGCGAATCTGGCCAATCACTCACAGACCGACTCAAACAAGAAATCATCCAGCGCAACCATCGCCTGCTAAATTACAAACGTATCCATGGCTTCGTTCTCCACGACGAAGACTTCCCACGCACTGCATCCCTGAAAATCAAACGCAACGAACTTGCCGAACGCCTAAGCAAACTCGACCGCGACCGAGTTATACTCCCGCTCTAGTCCCCATGGCCCCGGCAAAAGACCGTTTCTTCGCCATAGTCAATCCCGCTGCTGGCGGCGGCAAATCCGCCAGACTCGCCGGCCCCGCTCTCGTGCGCCTGCGCGAAAACGGTCTGCACATCGACGTTATCGCCTCCACGGGTCCAGGCCATGCCGTGCAGCTTGCACGGGAGGCCTATGCTCAGGGCTACCGCAAATTTCTCGCCGTCGGCGGCGATGGCACCGCACACGAAATTCTCAACGGTGTTTTCCTGAACCGGCGCAACCCGGAGCGCATCGCACTCGGCTTCCTACCACTCGGCACCGGTAACTCTTTCTTGCGCGATTTCACAGACAAAGGTGCCGAAGCTTCTCTTGACGCGCTGGTCACAAATCGCTCCCGTCCCGTGGACTTAATTCGCCTGACGCACGCCTCCGGCGAGATTTATTCCTTCAACATTCTAAGCGTCGGATTCACTGCCGATGTCGGCGCTATCGCCAATCGTGTTTTCAAGCCGCTCGGCCATCTCGGCTATCTGTTCGGTGTTTTCGTCCGCCTAGCGCAACTGAAGCGCTGCGCCTTCATCCTGCGCTCCGACGACGAACAAGAATGGGACACCCGCCGCAGCCTGTTTCTCACCTTCAACAACAGCAAATTCACCGGCGGCACCATGCTGATAGCGCCCGACGCCAATCCCTCCGACGGTCTTATCGAATTCGTTCGCTGGGGACCGATCAGCCGCTTCGGCCTGCTCCGCATGTTGCCGAAACTCTACGACGGCACCCACATCAAACATCCCCTAGCCTCACGAAAAGCAGTCAAGCACGTCGAATTCAAGATTCCAGTTCCGGTCGACGTATTAATCGACGGCGAAATCTTTTCGCTCGAATGCAGATCTCTCGACATCCTACCGTCCGCCGTGGACATTTACATATGAAACGCGCCTGGTACGTTTTGCGCAGCGCGTTTCTTTGGATCGTTAGCCTTTTGCATTTCGCTATCGCCGTCCCGATCCTGATCGTACTTGCCATTTTTCTCGATCCCAAAAAGCACGATTGGCTGCAGCGCACCTTCTGCCGCCGCATCATATTTTTTTCTGGGGCAAAAATTGAGGTAGTCCGCTCACCCGGGTTCGACCCGCAAAAAACCAGTTTCTTCATCTCCAATCACGTAAATCTTTTCGATCCCTTCGCGCTGTATTGCGCGATCCCGCAATTCGTGCGCGGCTGGGAGCTCGAATCGCATTTCAATATTCCAATTTATGGCTGGCTGATGAAACGATTCGGCAACGTTCCCGTGCCCGACGTCCGTCGCCCGTCCGATCTCAGACGCATGTGGCGACTTACCCGCGACGCCATCAATGGCGGCACCAGCCTCATCGTTTTTCCAGAAGCGAAGCGCACTCGCGACGGCCGCGTCGATGAATTTCAGGACGGCGCTTTCCGCGTCGCCCAGCAACTGGAAATTCCCATCGTGCCCGTCAGCATCGTCGGCTCCATCCAGCACCACCGCACCGGCCACTGGATGTTCTGGCCCGCCACCATCTCCGTGCACTTGCACGACACCATCGACACCTCTGGCATGTCCAAAGAAGAGGTTCCAGGATTGCGCGAACGCGTCAGGGATTTAGTGAAAGGATCGGTCGAAGAGTCACTGAAAAATACCGCCGAAGAAAAGTCCGATTCCGCGGAAACAGAAGCTACAAACTGAGCCGAATTCCCGGCAGCGTGCGTCCCGCGCGCGTTTCCTGCCACGTAAAAACAATCCGATGAATTACAGTGATCGTTGAAACTACCGCAATCACCCACAACACCGGTCCCATACGATTAAAAACTCCGCCAATGATCAGCAGCACCAGCCGCTCTGGCCGTTCCATGAATCCAACTTTACACAGTGGAATCAGCGATTCCGCGCGCGCGCGTGCATAGCTCACCATCACCGATCCAGCGGTAGCCACCGCCGCCAGCACTACGTATGGGGTTCTTCCGCTCACCGAGTAATACACCAGCAGGCCCATGTACAGCGCCATGTCCGCATAGCGATCCAACGTCGAATCGTAAAACGCTCCGAACGCCGTGACGCGATTCTGACGCCGCGCCACTTGCCCGTCCAGCATGTCCAAGAATCCCGCGAAGAAAATAATCGCCGCGCCCAGAAAAAATTTCCCGACCGCAAAGCTCGCCGCCGCACCGAAATTCACCACCAGGCCCAGAAACGTCAAAAAGTTGGGATTAATCCCGGTGGCCGCGATTGCGCCCACGATTTTGTCCAGCAGCCACTTGCTGCCGGTGCCGATTGCTCCAGTGAGAGTCGCCATTTTTGCTGGGATGGGGCATATTCTCTGAGAATACGCAGGTGCTATCGTAACGCAGCAGTACAGCCATCCGCAAACCTGCGATTTCACAGTCCAATTTGGAAGTCCCTATCTGCGCCGGCGTTTTGTTCTATCGTTTCTTTTGCATTGACGTTCTCGCGCGCAAGAACTACAGTCCAAAAAAGAAAGTTAGGCAAACTTTTGATCACTGAACTCGATCGTAGAAAGTTTTTGACTCGTGGCATCGCCGCGCTCGGCGCAACCTGGACCGCCGCCCACTGGCCCGCTGTCGTCGCTGCAGCGGAGCATGCTCACCACATCGCGCTATTTCCCGAAGATCAAAAATGGGAATTTTTCACTCCCGCGGAAGCCAAAGAAGTCGAAGCGCTCGCCTCCTGCATCATTCCCAGCGATGGCACTCCCGGCGCACGCGAAGCCGGCGTCGTCTACTTCATTGACCGCGCTCTGGTCACCTTCGCGACCGACGATCAGAAAACCTATCGCGAAGGTCTTCCTGAAATGCAAAAACGCTTGCACGAACTTTTTCCCGAAGCTGCTACTTTCTCGGCCGCAACTCCTGAGCAACAGGAAACCGTTCTTGCATCGCTCGACGAAGCCGGCGCAAAGATCGCGCCTCGTCGCCCGCGTGGCAATTTTCGCCCGAGTTCTGCCGCACAACCGCTCTTCGAACTTCTGCGAGTGCACACAATCGCCGGTTTTCTGATCGATCCCGAAGTCGACCGCAAAGGCAATCGCGGCGGCGTTGGCTGGGCGCTGATCGGCCGCGAACTTGGCCACAGTTTTCAGCCGCCGTTCAGCGCCATTGACAGAGATTATCCTGGCTGGCATCCCGCTGACTCCGTTACAGCATCGTCGAAGCAAGCGGCCAGGAAAGACGCGGACCAGAAATGAAAATCGATCAGCCCAAGTACAAAACTTCTGACGCCGTCGATTTCGTGATCGTCGGTTCTGGCGCAGCAGGCGGCATTCTGGCCAAAGAACTTTCCACCAATGGCTTCAGCGTCGTGGTGCTCGAACAAGGCCCCTACCTCCACGAAAAGGATTTTTCGCACGACGAAATCAAGGTCCTGCAGGAAGATCAGCTCACCAATCACCCTAAGCTGCAGCCCAACACTTTCCGGAAAACCCCGCAGGATAAAGCCAAGCCACAGCGTGCTCTGGTTTACGGCCGAGCCGTCGGCGGCACCAGCAATCACTTCACCGCAAACTTTTGGCGCTTCCACGAAATCGATTTCAAGGAACGCAGCAAAATCGGTGCAGTTGCCGGCTCCACTCTTACCGACTGGCCCATTTCTTACGCCGACCTCGAACCCTACTACAGCAAAGTCGAATGGGAAGTTGGCGTTTCCGGACTGGCAGGCGCCAGCCCGTTCGATCCGCCGCGCTCCAAGCCGTATCCCATGCCGCCGCTGCCGGTGAAATCCAATGGCGTTATTTTTGAACGAGCCGCGCGCAAACTCGGATGGAATCCGTTTCCTGCTCCGATGGCTATTCTTTCGCAGCCGCGCGCCGGCCGCAGCGCGTGCATCAATTGCGGTTTCTGCCTGGCCTTCGGTTGCGAAGTTGGCGCCAAGTCCAGTTCGCTGGCCAGCATGATTCCCCTCGCCGAACGTTCCGGCAAATGCGAAATTCGCCCCAACAGCTACGTACACAAAATCGAGGTTGACGAGCGCGGCCGCGCGACTGGCGCAGTCTATTTCGACGAAAAGAAAAATGTGCACCTGCAGCGCGCCAAAGCCGTCATTCTCTCCGCCAACGGAGCGGAAACGCCGCGCCTGCTTTTGCTTTCCGCTTCCAGTAAATTTCCTGACGGTCTCGCCAACTCCAGCGGTTACGTCGGCAAAAATCTGATGTTCAATACCGGCGCGGTCTCGGTCGGCGTTTTTGAAGAGCAAACCAACGACTACAAAGGCTACGCTGTCAGCCGCATCCTGCACGATTTTTATGAACTGGACGCGCAAAAAGTCGGCTTTTACGGTGGTGGCGGACTCGATGCCCGTTTTGATCTGACCCCGATTGGATTCGGCATCGGGGGACTTCCGCCGGGCACGCCGCGTTGGGGAAAAGATTTCAAGGCGGCTCTCGCGCACAACTGGACGCGCACTTTTGAAATTTTCGGCCACGGAACTTCGTTACCCGTGGAAAACAATAGTTTCTCCGTCGATCCCGATATGAAAGACGCCTGGGGACTTCCCGCGCTTCGCCTCACTTACAAGGATCATCCCGACGATCTGAAGTTGGCGCACTGGTTGGCAGCCCGTTCGATGGAACTGCTCGACGCCGCCAACGCCAAACAAAAATGGACTTTCCCCATCGACGAACAACAATTCGGCGTGCACCTTCTCGGCACCTGCCGCATGGGCGAAGATCCCAAGACTTCCATCATTAATCCCGATCACCAGACCCACGACGTAAAAAATCTGTTCCTGTGCGACGGCAGCAGCCTGGTCACTTCCGGACGCGGCCAACCCACTATGACCATCATGGCGTTGGCCTTCCGCGCCGCCGACCGCATCATGGCCCTGGCCAAGCGCGGCGAACTTGGCGCCTAACTCGCACCTATGTCTTTGTAACAGCGACTTTAAATCGCCGTCTTGCCTTTTCCCGTAGGCGCACGACATATCGTGCCCTCTGCTCCACGAATCTTTCGCGCCTCTGCCGAAGAAATCCTTCGCGCCCAAAACATTTGCATAACCAATCCGTGCCGTCTGCACTCTAAATCATTTTCCTGGTAGTTCCGCGCTTGCGGTGCTCCCAAATTCTTGTTTGTCTGCAAGGAGGCATTTACATGAGTGAAGCTGCTCGTTCGATTTCCACCACATTTCCGGCAAAGGCTTTTGCCGCGCATGATCCGTCTTCCCCCCTGTCGGCTCATACCATCGCTCGGCGCTCGCCGCGTCCTCAGGACGTGCAAATCGAAGTTTTGTTTTGCGGTGTCTGCCATTCCGATCTGCATCAGGTGCGCAACGAGTGGAAAGAAGTTATGCCCACCGTGTATCCCTGTGTTCCCGGCCATGAAATTGTGGGCCGCGTCGTCAAGGTAGGCAGGGCCGTAAAGAAGTTCAAGGAAGGTGACATCGCCGCGGTTGGTTGTATGGTCGATTCCTGCCGCGTCTGCGCCAGTTGCCTCGCCGGCGAAGAACAGTACTGCGAGAATTTCCCCACTCTCACCTACAACGGTGAAGACAAAATTCTCGGCGGCGTCACCTATGGCGGCTACTCCGATAGCATTGTCGTTGACGAAGCCTACGTCCTCCGCGTTTCCAACAAACTCGATCCTGCCGGCACCGCCCCCCTGCTCTGCGCAGGCATCACTACTTATTCGCCGTTACGTCACTGGAAAGTTGGCAAAGGACAAAAGGTCGGCATTGTCGGCCTCGGCGGATTGGGACACATGGGCGTCAAATTTGCTCATGCTCTCGGCGCCCACGTTGTTCTTTTCACCACTTCCGCAAACAAAACCGCCGACGCGCTCCGCCTCGGCGCGGACGAAGTCGTCATTTCGAAAAATCCGGAGGAGGTAAACAAGCACGCTGGCAGCTTCAATTTCATTCTGGACGCGGTGTCCGCCGCTCACGACGTGAACTCCTACCTCAGCCTGCTCAAGCGCGACGGCACCATGACCCTTGTCGGTGCTCCGGAGAAGCCTTTCCCAGTTTCCGCTTTCAATTTGATTATGGGGCGCCATAGCCTCTCCGGCTCCGCTATTGGTGGCATTCGCGAGACCCAGGAGATGCTCGATTTCTGCGCCGAACAGGGCATCACGGCGGACATCGAAAAAATCCGCATCCAGCAAATCAACGACGCCTACGCCCGGCTCCTTAAGAGCGACGTAAAATACCGCTTCGTCATTGACATGGCCTCGCTGCAGTAACTGCAGCAACAAGCCTGGTGGGCTGTAAGCGAGTTCGCTCTTGTAGCGGCCACCTTGTTACCCCGCGCTCGCGCGGCAGGTAGCCATCTTCAGCGTTCGCAATCCTGGAGCCCGGCGGTTTCGCGCGACGTGCCAAACGCAGCAAAGTCGGTACGTAAGGGCGTGCGAGCGTCCCACGGAAGATTATCTGCCTCCGCCAAGCTCCAGGATCGGAGCGCCCGATCGGTTGGCACGATTGGCGCCGTCGATTCCCGTGGGCCGCGCGGGCAAACCGGAGGAAGTGGCGGAGGCGGTCCTGCGTTGTCCGGTGCAATCTCCGTCCGTGGGTAGTAGTGCGTGCGCCCCCGGAGCTGCCGGTCGGAGTTGACCATCTCCCAGTTCTCGCCGCCGTCGTCGGAACGCCACAGCTGCCCGAGTTGCCCGGGGCTATTCAGTTGCGGGACGCCATCGCCGGTTTCAATCTCCGCGTACACGCGGTTGGAATCTTTCTTGGCCACGCGTACGGCAATTCTGCTTACTGGAGAATGTGGCAGGCCATGCCCCTCCAGGCATTCCAGGTGATGCCGCCATCTGTCGACTTGAACAAGCCGCTACCTGCACCGCCGCTGGTGCGGCCCCAAGTGTGAATCTCGATCTGCCACATTCCGGCATATAGGATTCGAGGATTGTTGGGATCCATTCCCATGTCGGAGCAGCCCGTGTTCTCATCCACGAAGAGCACCTTTTCCCAGGTCTTTCCGCCATCGGCGGTGCGGAAAAAGCTCAGCGCGCACGCCAGCACGACATCTGGATTGTTTGCGTCCTTTGATACACTCTTCGGGGTGAAGCCGCGAGGGACTCGATGAATCGGACCGCTCGCAAATCATTTCTTGTTACATCTGCTCTTGTCGTTGCGCTGGCTGCTGCGCTTCTGGCCGTACACGCGCAGAATCCCACGCAGGCAAGCGCTCCGCAAACTGGCGCGCCGGCGGCTCCCAAGACCGCGTCGCAGCAATTCAAGAATATTCAGGTGCTTAAAGATGTTCCCGCCGACCAGCTGGTCCCAGCGATGCAATTTATCACCGCATCGCTCGGCGTCGATTGCGAATACTGCCACGTCGAACACGCTTTCGATAAAGACGACAAAAAGCCCAAAGTGCTGGCGCGCAAAATGATGGAAATGATGATCACCATCAATAACGAAAATTTCGAAAGCCATCGCATGGTCACCTGCTACACCTGCCACCAGGGCGGCGCGCATCCGGTAAGCATTCCGGTGATTGCCGAGCACGAGAAAACGCCGGACATGATGGAAGGTAGCGTGACGTCTGCCACCGGCAATCCCGCGGCGGAATCGCTGCTAGATCAATATCTCGCTGCGGTCGGCGGAGCCGACGCGTTGAGAAAGATCAAGAGCCGCATTGCGAAGGGAACTGTCACCGCATTCGGCGATCAGCATATGCCCATCGATATTTATTCCAAGGCGCCAGACATGCGCGTTTCCGTCATGCATATGAAGGAAGGCGAAAGCGTCACCGCATACAACGGAAAAGTTGGCTGGCTCAGCGTACCTGGCCGCGTGCACATGATGAACGTGCAAGAATCGTTCGGCGCGCGCATGGACTCTGACTCCGCATTCGCCGCCAGCGTGAAATCCCTCTATTCAAAATGGGAAACGCTGCCCGGTGAAAAAGTCGACGGCCACGACACCTGGTTGTTGGTCGGCCACAACGAGGGTCAGCCGCCGTTGAGACTTTACTTGGATCAGAAATCCAACCTGCTGGTTCGCCTGATTCGTTATACGGATTCGCCGCTCGGCTACAATCCCACGCAGATCGACTACGACGACTACCGCCCGGCTGACGGCGTAAAGACGCCGTACCGCTGGACGATTGCCCGTCCCGGAAACTGTTTCACTGTCCAGGTCGATGACCTGAAGCAAAACGTTCCAATCGACGACGCCAAGTTCATTCCGCCCCCACCCACTCCTCCGCCGCCTCCGCCTGCACACTAACGACTGGTAGCTGCAACGTTTCTCTCTCTTGTCTTTGTAGCGGCCCCGCTGCGGCGCCTCTCCTCTTGACAATCAAAATAAGACGCGTATTCTTCCTCTTGATCCTCAAGAGGAGCGCGTTTATGGCCGACAAGTCGAGTGATCTCGTGCAAGGCACCCTGGATATGCTCATTCTGAAAACGCTGGATCTCGAACCCATGCATGGATACGGAATCTCTGCCCGTATAGAACAGATGAGCAAAGGCGTTTTCCGCGTCAACGCGGGTTCGTTGTTTGTCGCATTTCAGCGGCTACAACGCGCGGGACTGATCAAAGGCGAATGGAAGGCCACGGAAAATAGCCGCCGGGCAAAGTACTACGTCTTAACGGAGCAGGGCCGAAAAAGGCTGGACAACGAAACCCGCGAATGGGGAAGGCAAGTGGCCGCGATCGCCAGAATTCTGGAGGCATCGTAGGGCCATGCCTACTCTGCGAACCATAGCGGACGGGCTCCGGTCGCTGTTCCGAAAGCAACGCGTCGACACAGAATTGGACGAAGAGCTACGCAGCTTCCTGGAGATGGCAGCCGAAAAAAAGATGAAGCAGGGTGCGAGCCGCGAGGAAGCGCTTCGAGCGGTGCACCTGGAACACGGAAACCTCGAAGCCGCGAAGGAAGTCGTCCGCGATGCCCGATGGGAGTCCTTTTTGGAAACGTGCTGGCGGGACCTGCGATTCGCTCTTCGCACGTTGCGCAAGTCTCCGGGCTTCACGGCCGTCGCTGTACTCACCTTGCCGCTGGGCATTGGTGCGAACACCGCGATTTTCACACTCATTGCTGCGGTCATGTTGAAGTCGCTGCCGGTACCCAACCCCACCCAGCTCTACCGCCTCGGCGACAACAACAATTGCTGCGTGATGACTGGAACTCAAAACGAGGGCAGCTTCGTTCTTTACTCTTACCCGCTCTACGAGGATCTTCGCGATCACACGGCCGAATTCACCGACCTCGCTGCCTTTGAGTCCCACTTGTCGGATTTGAGTGTTCGTCACGAAGCCGGCTGGTTCGGCGATCGCTCTTCAGCGGTTCAGAAAACTCTGGTGATTGCGCAAGTCGCATTCTCGAGTGTGCTCTTGATTGGAGCTGGTCTGGTCACGCAAAGTCTGCGCAATCTCGAACAGCAGCATTTCGGGTTCGTAACCGAAGGGCGCCTGATCGTGAATATCGCTCCATCACTGGCCGGCTACACGCCAGATAAGCTCGATGGGCTTTATCAGCGGCCGGAAAAATCAAACTTGATACGCGGCGTTCGCGTGCCACGAACAGCTCGACGAAGTACACTCCTACCGGCAGTTCCGACAGCACAGTTCGATAGATTTCCCGATCGGCGATCATTTTCGGCCGTGGCTTTGACGAATATCGCCGCAGGCAGTAAGGGCATGTCTCATGCCAAGAAAGCGTGGCGCATGTCGTTTGTTTTCACCGCGGAAAACCGGTCCCAATTCAATTTGGTACGGCCGGATGCGGTTGGTTTCCAACTTGGAACGCATGCCAATTCATTTGGCAAGCCCGCGCAAGTCTGGCAAATGAATTCTGGGACATAGAGTTAGACCCTCTCCTACGCGGTATGCGAAGATGAGGCTGCGCTAAGCGACTCAAAATTGGGGCGTCATGCCATCTTGGCAAGTCTTCGCGTCTGATTTTTTCCTCCGTACGATTGCAAGTCAGGCGATATGCATGTCGCTGCTTCTCGTCTCTGCGCTCGCCCAGCAGGTTCCTGCAGAAAAGCGGAATACTCCGGAACAGCAGAGCGGAACGAGTACTGCGGGCGCGCACGCACCAGTGAAAGACGCCCTTTCACGACCGATCACTGCCGGTGGTTTTGTGGACGGAGCGCCGGTGGTTTTCGTTGACATTACCCACGCGGCTGGCCTCGACAAATTCCATCATCGTTCAGGTGGTCCCGAAAAAAGGACCGTTCTGGAGACTCCCGGCTCTGGCGTGGCGCTGCTCGATTATGATAACGACGGCTGGCTGGATATTTATCTGTTGAATGGATCAACGTTTCCCGCGCTCCAGGGCAAAGAAGCCCCGCCACGCGCGATGCTTCTGCACAACAACCATGACGGGACATTCACCGACGTGACAGAGAGAGCCGGCGTTGCGAATGAACGGTGGGGTTTCGGCGTCGCGGTCGGAGATTTCGACAACGACGGTTGGCCGGATATTTACGTATCGAACTTTGGCAAGAATCGTTTGTATCACAACAATCACGACGGCACATTCACCGATGTTGCGGAAAAGGCTGGCGTAACCCTCGGCGGCTGGTCGACTGGCGCGACCTGGGGCGACTACGATCACGATGGCTTTCTCGATCTTTTTGTGCCGGGTTATGCGAAGTTCGATCCCGACCATCCCCCGATCGCAGGCGAAGGCGGTCTGCCGGCTGGTTTTTGCCAATTTCGCGGAATCCCGGTGATGTGCGGGCCTCGCGGCCTACCGGGTGAGAGCGATCATCTATTCCATAACAATGGTAACGGGACATTTACGGACGCCAGCGCAAAAGCGGGAGTCGGCGACGCGAGAGGATACTACGGATTTTCGTCGGTATTCGTGGATGTGGATGATGACGGCTGGGTTGATCTGGTGGTTGCCAATGATTCCGTACCGAAATATCTGTACCGGAACAAACACGACGGAACGTTTGAAGACATAAGCTACATCTCGGGATTTGCCTTGAATGACGATGGGCGTGAGCAAGCGGCGATGGGAATTGCAGTTGGCGATTACAATCGCGACGGCAAAGTTGATTTCTACATTACGAATTTTTCCGACGATTACAACACGCTGTACCGGAACGACGGCGATGCGTCGTTCACTGACGTCAGCTTTCGAGCGGGAATCGCGACGCTGACCATTCCGTTTCTCGGCTGGGGAACCGGTTTCCTAGACTACGACAACGATGGACTGCTGGACATTTTCGTTGCCAACGGACACGTGTATCCGGGCGTTGATAAACAGGATTGGGGCACAACCTGGGCGCAGCGGCCGCTACTGCTGCGCAATCTGGATGGATCGAAATTTGCCGAGGTGCCGGCCGCGACTGGAAGCGGTTTAGCAGTGGTTGTTTCCGCGCGGGGAGCGGCGTTCGGCGATCTGTTTAACGATGGTCACATCGACGTGGTGCTCAACAACATGGATTCGACGCCAACACTGTTGCGGAATGTTGTCAAGAATTCGAATCACTGGATTACCTTGAAACTCGAAGGAGGCCCCAAGAGTCCCCGCGACGCGATTGGCGCCAAAGCGTTCATCACTGCCGGAGGAGTACGGCAACGAGGCGATGTCTTTAGCGGCGGAAGCTATGGATCGAGTTCCGATCAACGCCTGCACTTTGGCCTGGGAGCGGCGGCGAAAGTGGACAAGGTCGAGATTCAATGGCCGAGCGGAACGAAAGAAGAGGTCACAATTCCGGCGGTGGACCGCATCTACATGGTAAGAGAAGGAAAGGGAATTGTTGCGCCGTGATGAGGCGGCCGAAACTCGAGCTCTATCATTACCGCTGTCGCAAATTAGTTTTCTGGCCCGCAGTCGCGGTTCTGGGGATGCTGCACGTAGTCCCCCCGGAGCTCGACGCCAGACAACGGCAGACCCCAAACACTGCCGCGCAGTCTTCGCAAACCCCCGGCGATTTCGTCGACATAACAGACCATTCGGGAGTTCACTTCAAACATCAAGCGTCGCACACGGCAAAAAAGTATTTGCCGGAAACCATGGGGGCGGGCGTGGCGATTTTCGACTACGACAATGACGGCCGTCTGGATATTTTCCTGGTCAACGGTGCACCGCTGAGCGATCCGACGCCGAAAGGAACGATTCCACAAAAAACGAATGCGAAGTATTGGAACCGCCTTTATCACCAAAAGCCAGACGGCGCCTTCGAGGACGTGACGGAAAAGGCGGGTCTGCAGGGGACGGGGTATGGGATGGGAGTGGCCGTCGGAGACTACGACAACGACGGCTATGAAGACTTGTATGTTACTGCATACGGTGGGAACAAGCTCTACCACAACAACGGCGATGGAACTTTTACCGATGTAACAGCCAAAGCCGGAGTGGGAGGTAACGGATGGTCAACAAGCGCAGCCTGGGTTGATCTGGACGGCGATGGCTTTCTGGATTTGGTGGTGTTGCGATATCTGAAGTGGGATTTCGAAGATGTCTGGTGCGGCGATCACAAGGAAGGTTGGCGCGCGTACTGTCATCCAGACTTGTTCAATCCAGTCGCTCCGCTGGTGTATCACAACAACGGTAATGGAACGTTTACGGAAGTCAGCGAGAAAATCGGGATGGGCAAACCCGGGAAGGGACTAGGGATCGCAATCGCCGACTACAACCACGATGGACATATCGACGTGTTCATCGCGAACGACTCGATGGTCCAGTTTCTGTACCATAATAAGGGCGATGGATCTTTCGAAGAAGTTGGTCTGGTGTCGGAAGCTGCTGTGGACGTTGACGGGCGGACGTATGCGGGCATGGGCGTGGATTTTGCCGACTACAATAATGATGGCTGGCCGGATTTAGTGGTAACGGATCTCGCAAACCAACGATATGCGCTGTATCAGAATAATGGAGACGGGTCGTTTACCTACGCGAGCACGACGTCGGGTATCAGTCGAATGACGATGACGCATTCGGGGTGGGGTGTTCGTTTTTTCGATTACGACAATGACGGCTGGAAGGATCTGCTCATCGCGCAGGGCCATGATCTCGACACAATCGAATTGAACTTTCCGAATCTTCGGTATCGAGAACCGATGCTGCTGGCGCGGAACACGGGAAAGGGCTTTGTTGACGTGTCCACGAAATCGGGAAGCGTGTTTCAACAATCGTGGGTCGCGCGAGGCCTGGCGATCGGTGATCTTGATAACGATGGACGCCTGGACGCTGTGATCACCACGAACGATGGACCGGCATACGTTTTGCACAATGAGACAGCCACGGAAAATCATTGGATGCTGCTTAAGCTGGTCGGGCATAAGAGCAACCGCGATGCGATTGGCGCGCGAGTAAAATTAACCGGCACCCGCGGTCCACAATTTGCAACTGTGAGCACTTCCGGCAGCTACCTTTCATCCAGCGATAAGCGGGTCCACTTCGGCTTGGGAGCGGATAACACGGTGCAGGAAATCGAAATTCACTGGCCGAGCGGAATCGTTCAATTCATCAAGAACGTGCAGGGCGATCAGATTTTGCAAATCGACGAACCCGCGCAAACAGATTCGCCGAAAACACCCAGAAAATAATGCCGGCGCGCCAGTCCTATCTGCGATATGGGTTTTACTGTGTGGCGATCGCTATCTTGATTTGTCCGGCGTCCAGCAAAGCGCAATCGCTGAGCGAATATGACCGCGCGGTGGCGAGCTTCGCTGCGAAAGACTACCGATCCGCGGCTGCCAAGTTCGCACAGATCGAGACCGCGTCGCCCGGGTCTACGGATGCGCTTCTGTATGAAGCAAAGTGTCTGATTCAACTGCAAGAGTTTCCCGCCGCGGACGCAGCGCTGCGAGGCTACATTGGGAATCATCCGGAATCGCAGGACGCGCTTTATCTGCTGGGATTCGTATTGCATCGCGAAAATAAACCCAAGGAATCACTCGAAATCTATACCAAAGCCGCGGCCACGCACACACCCACCGGCGATGACCTGAAGATCGTCGGGCTGAATTATGTTTTGTTGAACGACTACGCGGACGCGATCAAGTGGTTTGAAAAAGCCGTTGAATTTGAGCCCAGGAACAGCGACGCATGGTATTACCTGGGTCGGGCCTATTACTCGCAAACTCGAGTGCCGGACGCCAAGAATGCTTTCCTGACTGTTCTGAAGCTGGAGCCGTATCACTCCAAAGCAGAAAATAATCTGGGATTGATCTTTGAATCCGAAGCGAAGCCAGATGAAGCCTTAGTTGCTTACCGCAACGCAATCAACTGGCAGGAGCATAGCCCGACGCCGAGCGAACAGCCGTACCTGAATCTTGGAAGCTTGCTTTTGGAACAAGGTAACGCGAGCGACGCATTGCAACCCTTGGAGAAGGCTGTTCAGATCGCTCCAAACAACGCCTCGTGCCGTCTGAAACTAGGTTCCGCACGTCTACGGTTAGGCAAGTTGAAAGAAGCACAGCCAGAATTGGAAGAAGCGGTGCGACTGGAGCCAGAGAATGCGGCCGCACATTTTCAACTCGGGCGGTTATACAAACAGCTCAAGTTGACGGACCGCGCGAAGAAGGAATTCGACCGTGCAGGGGAAATCCAGAGCCGCGAGGCCCTGCCACATTCGCAGCCGAAGCAACCCTGATTTGGTGGTTTATTGCAACTCTTCCAAAGACAGCTGCAAGAAGTACTTCCCGCCGCCGCAATCAACTTATTTATCGGGAGGGAGACCAGCGGAAGGTAGCGACGACACCTGGCTTGAGAATGGCCGAGGCGTAGGCACCTCTCCAAGAAATGTTGAACGGCGCGATTGAGCCGCTGCCGTTCAGGACTAGCAGAACGATCGAGCCGTCGGGATTCTGGAAAGCAACATCTTCCACGCTGCCCTGGCCGAAAGAGTTCGATTCGATGCGAAATGCTCCGGGCTGCACGAACTTGCTCGCATGGCCCAAGGCAGTGAAGTCCACAGTTTCGATTACCTGCGCCGGCGAAGCGGAATCGTTTACGGTGATTACGCCGCGACAGGTAGTGCAGCCGCCCAGATATGGCTCATGATTCTGATTTAGCGCCAGATTCCACAAGACCACGCTTTTTGCCCAGTTACGCGTCGCTCCGATAATCAGGCGCGTCTGGTCCTCAAGCAGCTTTCCTTTCTGCCAATCGCCTCCGGAACATTCTGTGAGCCAGATATCTTTGTCTGGAAAACGGTTGTGCAATTCAGTTTGTGCGGTGACGCTTCCGCCGTAGCAATGAATCGCGATGCCGTCCGCGGCCGAAGCGGCTTTGGGATCGCTCAAAACCTTGATCGGAAAATCGATCAGATCCCAATTGTGATCGAAGATCAGGATTTTGCTCTTGATACCGGCATCGTGGAATTGCGGACCCAGATGATCGCGTAAAAACACGGTCTGCTCAACCGCGGTCATTCCCAATCCAGGATAATTGTTGGGAATGTTGAGAGGTTCATTCTGAATGGTCACGGCGTATATTGGGATTCCGGCGGCTTGGTACGATTGGACAAATTTGACGAAGTACTTCGCGAGTGGCGCATACGCCACAGGCAACAACGAGCCTTGAATCATGGAGCCGGAAGTTTTCATCCAGCCCGGTGGACTCCACGGCGAAGCGATGATTTTCAGATTCGGATTCACGGCGAGCGTTTCGCGCAGGATCGGAATGATGTAGGCGCGGTCGCGGTCTATTGTAAATGTTTTGAGTTCGGGATCGGTCTCGCCCGCGGGAAGATCGTCATAACTGTAGTCGTCGATCGCAAAATCGCTTGCCCCCATTGGCTGTCGCAAAACGCTCAGGCCAATCCCCTTGGTGGGACTGAAGAGTTTCTCGAGCGCTTCTTTTCGTTGCAGATCGGTAAGCTTGTGTGAGAGCAGCCACGCGGACGAGTCGGTCAGTGAGGCGCCGAATCCATCCATTTGCTGATATTTTCTGGTGTCGTCGACGATGATGGTGAGCGAGGGTGAATGGACCGCCCCAAAATACAAAGCTGGTTTCTGCTGCAACGACTCGTGGAGATCATCCGAAGACTCGACAACCTCGATTCGAACCGTGTTTTGTCCTTCCGCGCGAGGCGCTTCACGCCCGGATTGTGCTCGCGAGCTAACGGCGACAAACGCGACGATTGCGCACAATGCTGATGTACGGCGCAAGACAAACATCGGGTTTTCCGTGAGCCAGGGCATTCCTCGTTTTCCTTGCCAACTATGGATTTTCCGGGGCGGGAGGCGGTTGCGCGGAGTTCGAATTCTGCTGTGCCTGATAGCGCTTTAAGGCTTTCGCTGAATTGTCCACCTCTTCGTCCTTGAGCTTCTGGAACGCTGCCATTGCTTTTTGTGCCTCATCAATTCGATGGAGCCGCCGATAGACGATGCCCAGCTGATACCAGGACTGCTCGACGACATCCGGGTCCGATCCAGCGGCGGAGGTAGCACGTTCGAAGTGCTGCGCGGCGGCGGCATCATTTCCAAGAAGCATTTCCGCCCTGCCGAGGTTATAGTCCGAATGTTGCAAGTCTGGCCTCACGCGCAACGCAGTTTCGATTAAAGATTTCCCGCGTGCCGGGTCGCCCTTCTCGATAGCAAGAACACCTAGTTTATATTGCGCAGTGACATTTTCCGGATCGATCTCCAGTTCCTTCAGATAAGCCTGCTCGGCTTCCTGCGTCTTCCCCGCCCAGCGATATTGCGTTCCCAACTCCTCATGTAGCCGCGGCTCGCTCGGAGCCAGTTTGATCGCCGCCTCATATTCGGCTATAGCATCCATATGGCGTTCGGCGCTGGCGTTGGCTTCCGCCAGAAGCTGGCGGACCCGCCACGATTTCGGATCCGCTTTGAACATCTTCGAGTAGCTCTTATTGGAGACGAAAAGATGTGCCCGGCCGCGATGATAAAGAATATCCACGTTGTCTGGAGCGAGCTGCGCCGCTTTGTCGAGCGCTGCGGCCGCGTCCTCGGGACGATCCATGGCCAGTTGTGCGGCTTCAGAGTAAGCGCCCTCTCGAAGCTGGCGATAGCCTCATCCAGGCGTCCTTGTTCTTCGCGAACAAGCCCCAGATTGAAATGAGCTTCGGCAAACGATGGCACTGCCTTTGCAACCGCTGCAAACCCGTCACCTGCAGACTGCAGGTCTCCGTTCCGCATCGCCTGCGAAGCTTCTCGGAATTTTGCCGAGCTCTCCGGCTCGACCTGAGCGTGGGCCGGCGCAGTCACACAAAGTACAAGCACCACCACGGACAAACCCGCCAGGCGAACCGGGCTGCTCTTTGTGTGCAAATTCGCGCTCACGATGAAAGTCTATACCGGATTTCAATGACGTGCGAAGTGTTCGTCGAATGAAAATCCTCCTGCGCGGACATAAAACGCAGGAGGATTTTGAATGGCCATGTTAGCTGGCGTTTCAGAACTGGTACCGCAAAGTGATCTGAATCTGCCGAGCCGGATCGAGCACGCTGTGGTTTCCGCCGCCCGGCACACCAAATGTGCTACTGCCGGGATTGCCATCGATTCCGCCAAAAACATGGCGATTGAACGCGTTTGGAATGTCTAACTTGAAGATCAAGCTCTGGCTCTCGGTGATGTAAGTGCGTTTTATGATCGAAAAATCCTCGTTGACGTACCCGGGACTGCGAATATTGCCGAACGCCACGGGCAGATTTCCGAAGACATAACCTTGGGTGGCGACCAAGGCGGCAGACGTGTTCGGGTCCAAGAGAGCAGCGCAGTTGAAGAAATTATTTGTGCTTCTGGCAGTGAATGTCCCGTCGGTATTCCCTTTGCAGCCGCTGTTCGCGCCGAAGGGATTGAACGACGATGCGTTCGGGCTGATGAGCGGCACGCCGGGGATGATGCTGAATCGGTAGTTGCCGCCCGTGAAATTCGGAGAAGTTGCGAACTCGTTGATGACCACGGGAGACCCGTTCTGATAGCGATGCACACCGCCGACTTGCCATCCACCGAGAACCTTGCTGGCGACTCCATGATTGAAGTGCTTCTTGCCGGGGCCAGCCGGGAGTTCATAAAGGTAGCTGAGCACGAAGGTATGCGGAATGTCTTGAAAGCTCACACTCTTTTCGGCTTTCAAGTTGTAGGGGTTCTGAGCTCCGAAGACGTTGGAATTGAATCCTGTGAATATAGGGAAGCTGCTGTCGGCATCGGTCAGAGTTTTGGAGAAAGTGTAGGATGCCAGAAGGTTTAAACCATTGCGGAAGCGCCGCTCGAGTTTTGCTTGCAGCGCGTTGTACGTGGACTGTCCGAGATTTTCCAGACAGCAATTGGTCCCGATGCTCTGGAATTGGGGATGTGGTCTCAGCAACTGGCCAACCAGGTCCTTTCCCGACGGACCATACAACGGCTCGAACCATGAGGGCACCGTCACGCCCAAGCTTGCCAAGGTAGCTTGGCCCTCAGGGCTTAGCACAGAATCGTTCAGCTTGGTACCGAGGGAAAGAAACTGTGGATTTATGGTGTTGACCTGCGCGAGGTTGGAATGCAGGCGCGTAGAATGCAATCCGACATATGCAACGCTGAGGATAAGGTCCGATGCCAATTGATGTTGGACTTCAAGGCTCCAGTTCTGCACCTTGCCGGGCCTTCCGTAGTTGGGTGCCACGTAGTCTGGGAACCCGCCGTTGTTCAGGGTCGGGTCTTGGGCGTTGGATGGGGGCGGGAAATCAGGAAAACCCGTATCCAGCGATCCTTTGCCACCCACGTGGACAGGAGTGAACTTGTCCGGGGAAACGAAATCCGGCCGGGCAGACGTCCCGCTGGTAAGATTGTTGCCGAAATCCGAGTAAGTTAGCGCGGCATAATAAATGCTGTATCCGCCGCGCAAGACGGTGTTGTCAAACCAACCGAAGAGCTTTGAAGGAGCGTAAGCGAAGCCGACGCGTGGTCCAAAGTTCTTATAATAAGTATCGGCGCCAGTGGCACCGTTTCCGTAGATCATGGCGCCAAGAGTTCCCGGTGTTCCGGGATTGTTGGCGGTC
>WNFH01000406.1_pt1 | contig 35704 bp, 32 predicted proteins | sample 5400411 | NCBI WGS metagenome assembly WNFH01 (sample SAMN13153347, study PRJNA577476) | soil metagenome | isolation source: 200 cm saprolite under Douglas fir tree site 2 hole 3 | place: USA:California | collected 2015-04-18 | reverse complement strand
CAGCAGAATAATATCGGCAATCTGGATACCGCCGGATAGCGTCAGGCCGGCCAGGAGAAACGCCTGAACCATGGCAAGCGTCTGGGTCACGATCAGTAATTTGTGGCGATTCACGCGGTCAGCGAGCGCGCCGGCAAACGGGGTGACAATGAAAGAGGGGATTTGGCTGGCAAACGCCGTAAGGCCGAGGAGGAATTCCGAATTGGTTAGCCGGTAGATGAGCCAACTGAGCGCCACTTGCTGCATCCAGGTGCCAATCAACGAGACGCCTTGGCCAAAAAAATACAGACGATAGTTGCGTGTTTGTAATGCTCGGAACATACCTTAGGTTCTTGTTTGATTTCTTGACGGTCAGAAAAGCATCCTTTGTCCCACTCTGCTGCGCGCGCGTTTACTCAACTATTAGATCACCAATATTAGATCACCAGAACAAGGTGGGTCTATTGTAACCAAAGACCGTCGCGTGCCGCGATCTCGTCGCTTCTTTAAACTAAGTCGTAACCGTGAATTATGAGACAATGACCGACTATGCCTGCGCGACAACAACAGTGAAACAAACCGCGTGAGTTTCGAAATCATCACCAACCCGTGGTTCTGGGTGGTCGCCATCCCCGCCGTGGTGCTCCACGGGATTTCCAAGGGCGGGATGGGTGGCGGCGCGGCCGGCATCGCCGTCCCTTTGATGGCGATCATGATATCGCCGGTGCAGGCGGCGGCGGTCATGCTGCCGATTCTCTGCATGATGGACCTCGCCGGCCTGCAGGCTTACCTCGGTCGGTGGGACCGGCGCATCATGCGCGTCATCCTCCCGGCAGGCCTCATCGGCTGCGTGATTGGCACCTTTACCTTCCGCCACTTGAACGATAACTGGATCCGGTTGCTGCTCGGGGTGATTGCGCTCGGCTTCCTGGCCTACAACTTCATGCCGCGCGCGGCGCCGCAGCGCAAGCCATCGGACCGGCAGGGTTATTTTTGGTCAACGCTGGCGGGCTTCACCAGCTTTGTCAGCCACTCCGGGGGACCTCCACTGATGGTGTATCTCCTGCCGCAAAAGCTCGACAAGGCGGTGTTCGTTGCGACCTCGGTGATCTTCTTCGGGACGATGAACTACGCCAAGATCGTGCCGTATCTGTGGCTCGGATTATTCGACGCCCGCAATCTCGCCACGTCGATTCTGTTAATCCCGGTCGGCATCGCCGGCACCTATCTCGGTGTGTGGCTGCAGACGCGCATCAACACGCGCTGGTTTTACCGCATTGTTTACGCGCTGTTCTTCTTGACGGGGATCAAACTGCTTTACGACGGCCTGACCGGGCTTTAACGCTATGTCGTCAGCCGCGGCATCAGCCTGAGGGCGTTGTCGCGTTCGATGGCCCGAAGTTCCTTCGCTTTGAACCGGTATGCGGTCAGCCCTTCGACGACTTCCGCGGCGGGGCGCAGCGGAAAGTCGGTGCCGAACAACACCTGCGACGCCGCCACGAGCTGCATCAGCGCCGCCAGCGCCCCCGGATGGTTCGCCTGCGCCGTATCGTAGTAGAACTTCTTCAGCTCGTACATCACGCCCTTGGGCAATCGCTGCTCCCGATTCTTCATGATCGTCTCCAAATGGGTGAAGCGGCTGATCAGGAACGGCGTCGTGCCGCCGGCGTGGGAAAAGATCCAGCGGATGTCCGGGAAGCGCGCGGCGGTGCCGGTGACCAGCAGGCTCGCGATGGTGCGGGTGGTATCGGTCGCGTATTCGATCGTCGGCGGCGGCACCTCGGGCACGAGATTCTTGCAGCACTCGGGCACCAGGGGATGGGTATATACCACCGCCTTGCGCCGGTTAAGCTCCTCCCATACCGGCGCGAACGCCGGATCGCCAAGGTATTTGTCGCCGTAACTCGTCATCACGCCGATGCCGTCGGCCTTGAGCGTGTCCAGGGCATATTCGATCTCGCGCAGGCTGCCCTCGGTGTCCGGCAGCGGCGGCACGGCGAACATGCCGAAGCGGCGCGGGTAATCCATGACCATCCGCGCCGCGTACTCGTTCACCTCGCGCGCAAGGCGGCGCCCCTGGGCGACGTCCCCGAACCATACGCCCGGCTGGATGAGCGATACGACGGAGGTCGCGATGCCGTTCTTGTCCATCTCCTCGATCGACTTCGCGGGCGTCCACGCGGGCGTGGGGGTAACCCGCCGGGAGATTATTTCCGCGATATAACTCGGCGGCAGGAGATGGTGATGAATATCGATCCGGTGGGGCTTCCCGCGAACGACGGCGGCACGGGTCTTGCCTTTGGCATTAGCGAGTTTCATGTGGCTTCTTTAGCGCGCCAACGATCAGCAGGTAAATCCTGGCGGTGCTCATGGTTGTTTTGGCCGGCGCCTCCCACATCGCCGCGCCGCGCAGCTTACCCCGAATTAGCGCGAATGTGAATGTCCTGCGGCACCGCGGACGATAACATGACCGCGACTGTATCGATCGCTCTCCGGCTTGCTATGCCAGCCCTCCTGTTTGCCTGATCGGGCTGTAGGTTGCGACGCTTTCAGCCGCCGCCGCCGAGTCGGTGGGGGGGGGTTTTGCCCCTTTCTATAGGCCGAAAATAGTAGTGGTTTTTGGCAAAAATTTGTGTATAGTTATCTTGTTGCAGTGCACTTCTTGTGGTCAGTTCGGAAGCCTCCAGTATCTTCGGTAGTTACTCCCGCAATTTTGTTTCCAGGAATGAACTGCACATTATCGCAATTCAACCAAACAGAGGTATTTTCGTGATTACAGGAACAGTAAAGTGGTTTAACGATGCTAAGGGTTTTGGCTTCATTTCCCCGCAGGACGGCAGCAAAGATGTATTCGTGCATCACTCCGCCATTGCGGGTAGCGGCTTCAAAAGTCTGGCCGAGGGCCAGCAGGTGAAGTTTGATCTGGAGCAGGGCCCCAAGGGTCCGTCGGCAACAAACGTTCAGCCGGCCTAAAGCGTCAAGCACTGCGCAAGCAGGTTTTAAACAGGACCCCGCCACCCGGCGGGGTCTTTTTTTTTGTGCAGTGCCTAGGCAGTGGCTCCAGTAGAGACTGCCCCATAAACCTGCAGGCGTTTAACTGTTCCGTGTACTGAGTGGTTGCGAGCACGTGCTCGCACGAACCACGCCACTATCCGGCGTGGCGGTGGCGATGCAGTTGTTGTATTGTTGTAGCGGGTTAGCTCAGGTAGAGATAGGGCGACAGATGCGGGATCTGGGGTAGCGGCAGTAAGTCGGAGAGAAACAGGCTTAGGCGGAAAATCTGACATGATGACAATAAGCAGGAGGGGACCGATGAAATCGATTTTGCTTTCAACTGTTTTACTCGTATGTATGGCAATGACCGGCGCGTTCGCAGCGGAAATCAAGTTGCTCAGCGCAGGCGCGGTCGAGCCTGGTGTGGTGAAACTGATCGATGCATTCCAGCGGGAAACCGGTCACAGCGTAAAGGCCACCTTCGCCACGGCACCGGCGATCCGCAAACGCATCGGCGAGGGTGAGACGGTGGATGTGGTGATTGCGCCACCCGCTGTGCTCGACGATCTGGTTAAGGCCGGGAAAGCGGCGGCAGCGAACCGCGTCATCGTCGGCCGCGTCGGTGTGGGCATTACCGTTCGTGATGGCGCGCCGAGGCCTGGCATCGCCACCGTGGACGAGTTCAAGCAATCCATGCTAGACGCCGAATCACTGGTTTACAACCAGGCCTCGACCGGCATCTATGTTGCGGGCCTGTTCGATCGGCTCGGAATCGCGGAGCAGCTGAAAGCCAAGACCACGCGCTATCCGGATGGCCCGGCGGTGCTTAATCACGTCATCAAGGGCAAGGGCAACGAAATCGGCTTCGGTGCGACTACCGAGATCAGTGAGTACAGCAAGAAAGGGTTGAAGCTCGTTGGCCCGCTGCCGGCGGAGATCCAGAACTATACGGCTTATGCCGCGACCGCCATGGCGGACGGCGCTGCTGTGGATGTGGCGCAGGCGTTCGTCCGCTACCTCACGACACCGGCGGCAAAAGCGGCATTCGCGGTAACTGGGGTCGAGTAAGTTTATTCCGGTTCTCGCCCTGCCAGACGTGCTGCTGGAAATCCAGGAGGGGCTTTAAAGGTGGTCCGCCGACGTGTTATATATGCTCAGGTATATGAACAAATGACAATATCGGTGGAGGAATAGCATGGCACACGATAATGACAGTCTTCGCATCGCCGCTATCGGCAACCACCACGGGCACGACTGCCGATCGGGCGCGTGCGGTGTTTCCAGACGGCGGTTTCTAACCACACTCGCCGCGCTCGGGGCGAGCGCAATCCTGCCGGCCGGGGTGTTGCGTGCGCAGACGCCCGCTGCCGGCGCCAAGCCGCGCCTGATCGACGTGCACCACCACATCATGCCGCCGGTTTACATGGCCGAAGCGCGGGAGCGGGTTCTCGCCCAGGTACAGGGCATATTACCTCCCGCGGTGGCGGAGTGGACGCCGCAAAAGGCGCTCGCCGAGATGGATAAGAATGGGATTGCGACCGCCATCGTCTCGATTACAAGCCCGGGCATCTGGTTCGGAGACGTACAGGCGGCGCGCAGTCTGGCGCGCAAATGCAACGACTATGCAGCGCAGCTGATCAAAGACTATCCGGGCCGCTTCGGCTTGTTCGCCTCGGTGCCGCTGCCCGACACAGAAGGCAGTCTGCGGGAGATCGAATACGCGCTGGAGGTGCTTAAGGCGGACGGGATCGGTCTGATGACCAGTTACGGCGATAAGTGGCCCGGCGATCCCGCTTTTGCGCCGGTGTTCGACGAGCTTAATCGCCGCAAGGCGGTTGTGTATTTCCATCCGACCGCGCCGATTTGCTGCCAGAATCTCATGGCCTACGTCCCGCAGACATTGACCGAGTTTCCCCACGACACGACGCGGGCGGTGACCAGTCTGCTTTTCTCCGGGTCTTTGGCGCGCCTGCGGGACATACGCTTCATTTTTTCCCATGCCGGCGGAACGGTGCCGATGCTGGCCGGCCGCATCGCCCGTTTGAGCGGCACTCGCAAGGACCTTGCCGAAAAAGTGCCGAACGGCGTCGAAAACGAGTTGAAGCGGCTGCATTACGAAATCGCCAACTCGGCCAATCCGTCCGCCATCGCGGCATTGACGAAGCTCGTCCCCACGTCGCAGATCATGTTCGGCAGCGACTACCCGTTCGTGCCCATCGGCGCGACCGCCGTCGGCATGACCAAGCTCGGGCTTTCGGCTGCCGACCTGCAAGCGATCGAGCGCGATAACGCGATCGCGTTGCTTCCGCGCTTGAAGGCGTAGGGGCAAGCCATCCTGGCTAGGATTCGTTGCTGAGTCGATCCAGCGTTTATTTCGAAGAAACGGACAACTTGACCGAGCTTCTGGTCGCGTCAAGAGCAGGTTGGAGCCCGTTGATCTGCAGTTCGAGCAGGTCCCGCGAGTCGGCCAAGCCGGCGAGAGGCTTTGGATGCGGAGTGACGATCCACCAGCGAATATGTGCAGAGAACACGAAAAAGATGTGACGGGCGATGATCGCCGCATCTTCCGTGCTCGAAATTCGATGCTCCTGTTGGGCAGCCTGGATGAGCTTCTCTAACCCGGAGATGCTACAAGAAACGTTACTCGCAGGATCCTTTGGTACAATGGAGAGCCATGACTCAGAACAAAAAAGTCGCGTTGGTCACCGGCGCGGCCACCGGCATCGGCCGCGCGGCGGCGGTGGCGCTGGCCGATGCCGGTTTTGACGTCGTCATCAACTACAGCCGCAGCGAACAGGCGGCCCGCGAAACGGCGAGACTCGCGCAGGCAAAAGGCGCGAACACGCTGCTGTTTCAGTGTGACGTCAGCGATGACCCGTCGGTGCGCAAGATGCTCACCGCCGTCGAGCGGGAGTTTGGCCGCCTCGATGCACTGGTGAATAACGCCGGCACGACAACGGAGGTTGGACCTAAGGATTTCGAGGCGATGACCGCCGAGGAATGGGACCGTGTATTCGCAGTGAACGTCCGCGGCATGTTTCAAGTCACGCGTGCCGCTGTCCCGCTTCTGAAGAAAGCCGGCGGCAGCATCGTCAATACCGCCAGCATCGTCGGGCTGCGCCCAGGTCCGCAGCCGCTGCCCTACGCCGCGAGCAAGGCCGCCGTGGTGAGCCTCACCAAGCTCCTCGCCTACAATCTTGCCCCGGAAATTCGCGTTAACGCGGTGGCGCCCGGGTGGATGGAGGGCGATTGGATGGTGCGGATGCTGAAAGACAAGTACCAGGAACTGATGGCGCGTCGCGCCAAGGGCACGCCGCTGCGGCGCTGCGCGACGCCCGAGGACGTGGCCGAGGTGATGGTTAATCTTTTGACCAGCAACCGGTTCGTGAACGGCGAGGTCGTCGTTATCGACGGCGGCTACGCGGCCACAACCTAAGCGGAGGGAAAAGCGATGCTGGAAGGAGTTGTTCCATTTCCACCCGAGTTTGCCCGGCGCTACCGCGAGCGCGGTTACTGGGCCGATAAGTCACTGGCGCAAGAATTCAAGGTCGTGTTCGAACGTTACGCTGACCGCGTCGCGTTGATCGACCGCGACCGGTCAATGACGTACGCCGAACTCGACCATCTATCCGACACCTTGGCACTAAACCTGTTGAGCATCGGCCTCAAGTCCCTGGACCGGGTGGTGGTACAACTCCCGAACGTGGCCGAGTTTGTGATTCTGTACTTTGCGCTTCAGAAAATGGGTGGCATCCCGATTGCGGCCCTGACCACCCACCGGTATGCGGAAATGAGCCAGTTCGTGGCGCTTTCCGGCGCCACCGCCTGCGTTATTCCAGACCGCCAACGCGAGTTCGACTATGCCGACATGGTCGATCGTATCCGCAAGGAGAGCCCGACATTGAAGCATGGCATTATTCTGGGCGCTGCACCCGAGGGGTTCATGTCGCTCGCGGAAATGATCGCGACGCCTCCCCGGCCACCCGCCTCGGCGCTTTCCAAAATACATATTGACCCGACCGACCCGGCGATCTTTCAGCTTTCCGGCGGAACCACCGGCATTCCCAAGCTTATTCCGCGCACCCATAACGACTACGCCTACAACTCCAAGCTTGCCGCGGGCGTCTGCGAGGTCAAGGAAGAGTCGGTCTTGCTGATCGTGCTGCCGATCGCGCACAACCTGCCGCTTGCCTGTCCCGGCATTCAGGGCTTTATGTTTCATGGTGCGAAGGTGGTGATCAGCGCCAGCACCAAGCCGGATGACATGTGTGCGCTGATCCGGAAGCATCGGATCACGTATCTAAAGGTGGTTCCTGCGCTCCTCATTCGGTTGCTGAATGACCCGGCGGTAACGCGTTGCGACCTGTCTTCGCTGCAAGTCATTCAAAGCGGCGGCCAGCGGCTGCAGCCCGAAGTTCGGCTGCTTGCCAAGAAGCTCATTCCGAGTGCGTTCATCCAGGAGAACTTCGGCATGAGCGAGGGACTCTTGATGTTTGTCCGGCGTGACGACCCGGAAGACGTGCGCCTGGAGACGGTGGGGCGTCCGGTGTCCCCGGATGATGAGGTGCGGCTGCTCGATGACGACGGCAATGAAGTGCCCTTCGGTGAAGCAGGCGAACTGTGCTGCCGGGGCCCGTACACCCTGCGCGGCTACTTCGGCGTGCCGGAGTACAATGCCCGCGTGTTTACCTCTGACGGCTTCTACCGATCGGGGGACCTGATGCGCCAGCATGTCTCCGGCAACTACATTGTCGAGGGACGAAAGAAGGACCTGATCAACCGCGGCGGAGAAAAAATCAGCGCCGAAGAGGTCGAGAATCTCATTCTGTCGCATCCCGCGGTCAAAAACGTCGCCTGCATTCCCGTCCCCGATCCCGATCTGGGCGAGCGCATGTGTGCCTGCACCTTGTTGCGCGAGGGTGCGAGCCTGAGCTTCGACGAGCTGAAGAACTTCCTGCTCGGCAAGGAAATCGCCAAGTATAAGCTCCCCGAGCGTCTGGAAATTCTGCCGGATTTTCCGCTGTCGACGTTCGGTAAGGTGTCCAAGAAGAAGCTGGTGGAGATGATATCGGCAAAAATCGCGTCAGAGCCAAGCGGCAAGAGAGCATCCCGCTGACGGCTCTACCATTTATGCGAATCCGATGAGAATCATTGATCTTCATTGTTACCCAAACTCCAAGGAGTGGATTGCCTGCCAGCAGCCTTATGTCGATGCGCTCGCCAAATATTGGAATCGGTCCTGGGCCGCCAAGAGCGAGGACGAGGTCATCAAGGATTTCACGGAGGCGGGCGTCGAGGCGGTGCTGGTGGCGCTCGACCTGGAGACGACAGTCGCTACACCTCCCTGTTCGAACGACTTCGTGTCGGCAATGCAAAAGCGCCACCCGCACCGGATCATTCAATCCTGGGGCGCCGTCGATCCTTTCAAGGGCGAGATCGCCATTCGCGAGGCCCAGCATGCCATCCAGGAATTGGGTATGCTCGGGTTTCACTTCCATCCCATCATGGGGCATTTTGCGGTCAATGACCGGCGCCTCTACCCGCTGTTTGAAGTCATCGACGAATTAAAAGTGCCGGTGATGATCGACGTGGGCACGACCGGGATGGGCGCGGGCATGCCCGGCGGGATGGGCGCCAAGATCCGGCACGCGCATCCCGCGGCAATTGACGAGCTGGCAGCCGACTTTCCGAACCTGACGATCATCGCCGCGCATCCGGGTTGGCCTTGGGTCGACGAGATGACCGCGGTGGTTATGCACAAGGGCAACGTCTTCTGGGAACTATCGGGCTGGGCGCCAAAATATTTTCCCCCCCAGTTGAAAGTCGACATTCGGAGCAGATTAAAGGATAAGATTATGTTCGGCAGCGATTATCCCAGCATCCCTTATGATCGCCTGCTGCGCGAATGGGGCGAACTCGGCTATAAGGACGACATTATGGAACGGGTGTTCCACGGAAACGCCGAGCGCGTGCTCGGTCTTTAGAACGCGGCCAATTCGCCACTCTTAACTCGAGCAAGAGATTACTGAGATGTCCACTGCCTATATTTGCGAAGATGTTCGCACTCCCATCGGCGTTACGCTGATACCGGCTGTGAATAGGGAAGGCCCCCGGCTGATGTCCACATAATGCGTTCAAACATCCACGAAGTCGTTGTTGAATTTGGCCACTGCGATCCGGCAGGGATCGTCTTCTACCCCAACTACTACCGGTGGTTCGACGCCGGTACGTGCCATCTGTTTGATGTCGCGGGTCAAAGTTGGAAACAGCTGAAAGCGAGGTACGGTATCATCGGCGTTCCGCTCCTCGAGGCGCATGCAAAATTCCTGATGTCTGCGACCTTCGGGGAAACCCTGCAAATCGAATCCACGATCGTTGAGTGGGGCCGCAAGACTTTCGTGGTCAAGCACACGGTGCGACGAGGGGCGAGTGTCTTGGCCGAAGGTAGCGAAACGCGCGTATTTGTTGCGACGTATCCGGAAGATGAAACGCGTATTAAGGCGGTAGCAGTCCCCGAAGCAGTGAAGGCAGCATTTGCCGGTTGACTATGTAGGTTGTTGAAAAAGTCCATCCGTGGCCTTTTCAACACGCAAAGCAAAAAGCGGCCGCTCCTGCGCCTCCCTGCGCTCGCGACGCACAGGGAGGTGCAAGTGTCGCGGGAGGCAGGATGCCGAGAGCGACCGGCATTCGTGCATCCTGCACAGCATGGCCCTGTAATATAACGCTATTATATACTTGACATACCATAAGAACTAGCCCATACTTTAGCCATACAGAGGATAATTATATGGCTAAGTCTAATCTTTCCGCTCCACATTTTCACGATCCCGATAAGGCCCGCGAATACCTAGAATCTCAGGTATGGCCCGATGGCCCTATCTGCCCACATTGCGGAAGCCTTGGCGATCATTACGTATTGAACGGCAAAACGACACGTCCTGGCCTATACAAGTGCAAGGACTGCCTTGAACCGTTTACCGTGACAGTAGGCTCACTTTTTGAACGCTCCAAGATTCCACTTAACAAGTGGTTGATGGCGGTTTATCTGATGTGCTCATCCAAGAAAGGAATAAGCAGCCATCAATTACATAGAACGCTTGGCATAACTTATAAAAGTGCTTGGTTCCTAAGCCACCGTATCCGCGAAGCGATGACCAACAATCCGTCCGGCATGCTCGGCGGTAACGGCGGCATCGTGGAAGCAGACGAAACTTTCTGGGGCAATAAGAAAAAAATCAAACGCACAAAAGGCCGTGGCTATCAGCACAAGATGAAGATTGTTTCTCTTGTCGAGCGTGGCGGCAATGTTCGCAGTTTTCACGTCAAGCGCGTGGACGGCAAAACGCTCAAGCCGATTCTTCGCGCCCATATCGCCAAGGATGCCCACTTGATGACTGATGAACATGGCGCGTACCATGGACTCAGCAAAGAGTTTGCGAGCCATAAAGTCGTAAACCATAGCGCGGGCGAGTACGTGCGCGGCAACGCTAACACAAACACGATTGAAGGCTATTTCAGTTTGTTCAAACGCGGCCTGATCGGGACGTTTCATCATATCAGTGAGCAGCATATCGAGCGTTACGCACATGAGTTTGATTTCAAGTGGAATCATCGCCAAGTAACCGATTCCGAGCGTGCAGATAATGCGCTTAAGGGAATCAGCGGGAAACGTTTAACCTATCGGCGGATTAACCAAACCGCTTAAGGATGGAAAATGACCGAACAAGAGTTAGAAATTTTCCGATTAAAGACTCAGATTCAGGCTTTGCAGGTTCTTGTGGCAATGCTCTATAGCGGGCTGGCAAACAGTTCACCAAGCGCTGCTCAAGCCCTTCGGGAGAAATTATCATCCCTTCGACAAGAACACTCGAAAATTGTTCTAAAAGACATTCCTGCTGAATATTCCGATATGCTTTCTGCTGAGTATCAGGAATCACTGGACGATCTCCTAAGTTTCATTGAGAACAGAATAAAGAAATAAAAACCGGCTATTTGCCGGTTTTCTTTTTTGATTTCTTCTTAACCTATCGGGGGATTAATTGCCAAAAAATTGAAATGGGTGCAAATTAAGCAGATATGCAGCTAAGGGCGCCGGGACCCTACAGGACCGACTACCCGAAGGCTGCATTAAGGGGTCGTGGGACCCCTTGTGTCGGCCCCCACGGCTGGCTAATGGCGAACCTTAAATCGTCGAATTTTCCCTCCGTGGCGAGTCACGTTAAAAGCGAAAAACAGGGAATATTTGATCGGCTTAAGACTACTCGTCGAAAATCAATTCCTGCTTGATCTACAGGATGAGATAGAGCCCGGTCAAGGCTCGATAAATATGCCATCCGGCCACAGTTACAACTGCGGCTGATGGGGCCCCGTCAACCGCGCCATCCTGGAATATCACTATGGCAAAGTTAACGGTAAAGTTAGAACTAGATGAGAAGGCGATTGTTAGCGCAATCATTCTTATCATCTTACTTCTAGCGTAGCATTACCCCGGAGGGCCGCAAGGTCCTCCGGGTCTTCATAACAATTATTTGTCAGCTTTCCTTTTTGATTTCTTTTTACTTATTTTCGGCTGAGGCGGCGATTTCCATAGACGCTTAACGGCCTCATCAAATGGTACACTGGGAATTTCCGACTTCTCTTTCTTAGTAGTCTTTTTCATGGCTAAAGATATAAACAAAATAATGTCGCAAACTGTCCTTACCACAGAGCAACTCGCCGCAATTGGATCTATAGCCGTAGAGTCTGCCTATTTAGAAGATATTGTCGAAACGCTTATTTACAAACTTTCCGGCCTTACAAGGAAAAAAGGCGAAATATTCTTAGAGAAATTTATGCTTGATTCAAAGCTTAATCTGTTAAAAGAGCTAGGCATGATTAAACTCAAATCTAAAAAAAGAAAACTAGTTTTATCAGAACTCATTGGAGAAATAAAGCAAGCCAATAGCGATAGGACTCTTGCAATTCATGGCTTCTGGATACCCGGCAAAATCACGTTGGCTTCAATAGCCAAAGGAGAACTAGAGCAGGACGCAAAAGCAGTGCGGTCTAATTCACGCCGCCAAGGTTCTTTGAGTGCGCATAAATTGGCGGATATTGCAAAAAGAGTTAGCGATGGCCGCTATGAGCTTTTCGTGTTTTTTCAGAAATTCTTGAGTCCCAAATAGCCTCCCAAATCTCGGAAACGGTCTGTTCTTCCGTGACCCAATTTGAGTCATAGAAATGCCAACGCGCCAAGACTTCACACCCGGCGCGTATCATTTCTTTAGTTAATACCGGCCTGTCACAGCCTAACTTTGATCCCATAATTAAGGTATGTCAAGTATATAATATCGTAATATAAGGGGGCTTTGCTTCATTCCTCAATCACTTAAGTGATTGAGGAATGGCGGTACGTCCCTATACCGCGACGGGCAGGAAGCCCAAGTGCCGCGGGAGCGCAGGAGGCGCGAGAGCGGCCACCGCAGGGCGCTGAAAAACAAGTTTTTCAGCACCCTGCTGACCGGCAGGCCGAAGCCCGCTATACGTAACGATTACCGAAACCGCGAATTCCCCGCAATCACTGCCGATGCTTCTTCGCCGCCGCGAGGAACGCCTCATAGTCGGCCTTGATCTGCGGATTGGCCGATAGGATCGGCACCATGACGCCGGTCACCTCGTCGATGAAACGCTTCGCCTCCGCCGGCGGAAGCGTGATGTTTTCGCCCCCGTGCTGCTCCCAGGTCTTGCGCGTGCGCTCGAAGTCCTCCACCCCCCACGTGGACACGACCGCGTCGGCCTTGCGCGCCTCTTCGCGGACGATCGCACCGAGGTCCGGTCCGAGCGATTTCATGAAATTCCGGTTGACCAGCGCCGGGACGAAAAGGAACGACGACGGCAAATAGGTGAGCCCCTTGGCAATGTCGTAGTACTTAAAGGCGGTATAAACTGTGGCGGCCGCAACGAGCCCATCGATCGTGTGGTTCTGTAACGCCGGCAGTACCTCACCGAGCGGCATGGAGATCGGCGAGGCGCCGAGCTTCTTGAACGGCTCGATGTTCAGCGGGGTCCCGCCCGGAACCCGGATCTTCTGTCCCGTCAAGTCGGCCAACGCGCGTACCGGCTTATGCGACAACAGGGCGTTTGGGCTGTTCACGAGGATACTGAGCGGCTCCACGCCCTTGTCGGCGCCGAAGGTCGCCAGACGCTTGCGGATGTCCTCGTCGTTGAGCACGCGCATGGCGTGACGCATGTCGTTGAATACGCCCACCGCATCGAACACTTGAAAACGTGGCTCCAAGCTGACCAGAAATCCACTCGCCGGGAGAGTCATCTCGATAGTGCCGAGGGCTACCCCCTCCACGGTGCGGGGAATCTGGCCGAGCTGGCTCGCCGGATAGATCTCGACCTTGATGCGCCCGCCCGAGCGCGACTCCACACCGGCCTTGAACGTCTTCATCCACTCGTGCACGACGTCGTTGATGGTCGGCGATGAAAGCTTCATGGTGAACTCCTCCGCGCTCGCCGCTCCCACGGCGAAAACACCCGCCGCCAACACCGCGGCCAAACGGCCCAACATCGTGATCTTCATGTTATCGTCTCCTCATCTTAGGTTTTATGGAAAGCCGTGCTCAACCCGTGCTGAGCAGGAGCCGCATTCCGGAAAGTGAAATCTCCGGTATGTAGGTGATCAAAATCAGGGCGACCAGGTAAATTAGCACGAATGGAATAATGCCGCGATAGATGACCCCGAGCTTCAAGCCCAGGACCGATTGGGCGACAAAAATGTTGATGCCGAAGGGGGGATGAAACAAGCCGATCGCCAGGTTCACGGTGACCACGATGCCAAAGTGGACGGTGTCGATGCCCACTGCCTTCACCAACGGAACCAGCAGCGGGCTGAGCAGCAATATCGCCGATAGCGGGTCGAGAAAGCATCCCACAACCAGCAAGCCGATGTTGATCGCAAGCAGCAGCATCCACGGGGTCACGTGGAGCGAATCCAGCCAGGCGACCATCGCGGCCGGAACCTGGTTCACCGTGAGCAGCCAGGCAAATACGCTCGCGCACGCCACGATAATAAGTATCTGGCCGGTGAAGCGTACGGTCGCGGCGGCCGCCTCGACGATATCGCGCCAGCCGAGCTCGCGATAGACGAAGCGCGTGACGAACGCAGCGTAGACGCAGGCAACGCCGGCGGCTTCCGTCGGCGAGAAAACACCGCCATAGATGCCGCCGAGGATAATGACGGGCGCGCCCAGCGCCCACACGCCGCGGCCGGCGGCGCGAAGGAAAACATCGATCCGGAACGGCGCGCCCGCCTCGATCCCGTTGCGCTTGGCATACCACACGACGTAAAGCGCGAGCATGAGCGCGATTAACAGCCCCGGAAAGACGCCCGCGGCGTAAAGCCGCGGCACCGACTCCTCCGCCGCGGTGCCGTAGACGATCATCGGGATGCTCGGCGGGATAATGATGTCGATCGCGCCGACTGCGGTGATGAGCCCGGCGGCAAGTGTCTCCGGGTAGCCGGCGCGCCGCATCGCCGGAAGCATAATTTTGCCGACCGTCGCTACGGTGGCCGCGCTTACGCCTGAAATCGCACCGAAGATCGCCGAAGTTCCTACGGTCGTCACGCCCAGGCTGCCGCGGACCGAGCCGATCCCGGCCTGCACGACGTCGACGATGCGCTGCGCGACGCTGCCGCGTCCCATCAGTTCGCCGGCATAGATGAAAAAAGGGATCGCGAGCAGTGCGAAGGCGTCGATCGAGCCATAAAGGTTCTGATGCAGCGCGGCGAGCGGCACCTTCATGTAGAACATCAGTGCCACGGTCACCGAGGTAAGCAGGACCAGGAAAATCGGGAACCCGAGGAGGAGCAGCACCACAGGCACTACGCCGAGCGCGAAGCTCATGACTTCAGCGTCTTCTCCGCTTGCTCAGAGGTCATCCGCCCGCCCCCGCCATATAATTGGACTACGCGCCAAAGCGCGATGAGCGCGATCAGGCCGAATCCCACCGCGACCGCGCTGTGTGGAATCCACATCGAAATCCCGGCCATGTCGCTCTTTCTTCCAAGCACCATCATTTGGCCCGCATAGCGCGACGAGTGGAGCAAGACGAAACCGGCGAGGAACAAGAGAAGTACGAGCTCCGTCGTTTTAAGCAATGTGCGAATCCGCTCCGGAAAGAATTGAACCAGCACGTCCATCCGCAGGTGTTGATTGCGCCACGTGACCACCACCGCGCCCAGGAACGCCATCCAGACCATGATGAAGATCTGTACCTCGTCGACACCAAGGATCGAACGTCCGAAGACATAACGGCCGATAACGTTGGCAAAGTTGAGGCACACGGCGACGATAAATCCGATTGCGAGCCCGCGCTCGATCGTGCGCATCACCTGCTCGAAGATTTTATCGATCATCGTTTTCCCCCTCTGTCGGCTCGCTGTACCCGGCGCCGCGCGGGTGGCCCATAAACGGACTCTCAGGGAGTCTAAAGGCCCAGAATGCGCCCGGCGTTCTTATGAGAAATCTTTTCCACTTGGGAGAGCCGTGGACCGGTGATGGAATGCTCCCCAGGAACGACCGCACCCGGCGGCACACGTTGCCATTGCACCTTGGATCCAACCTTCCTGACGGACCTCTTCAATTCGTTAATCCGCTTTTTCGAACACGTTCATTTTTGAATGTGGTGTCTCTTTTGTCAAGCGAGTGAGGTGGAAAATGATGGCGACCAAGATAAAAGCCAATTTATTTTTCTTTCGCCTTCGTCAGGGTTTTGCCGCCCAAAAATAGATCAGACCAAAGCTTGGTCCACTTCTCCCGTTCTTCCGGGCTAAGCGTCGAATCAACGAGCTGATAGTTAAATTTACTCAAAGGACTGTCTACCGTTAAATTGACCGGGATACGATCGCGGTCTCTGAGAATCTCCTGGCCTTCTTTGGAAAGGATAAAATCAACCAGCAATAACCCGGCATAAGGATGCGGCGCATCTTTAGATAAGCCAATCCCGCTGGCGCGGCCGAACGCCGGTTGCAAGGGTTTCCACTCGATGGGGACATCTTTCTTTTTCACCCTCTCGACTGCTTGATTATAAACATTTAACGCAAGCGGAATTTCACCGGATCCGATTACCTCTGCGAGTATAGTATGATCGTTACGCAGCACCGGATTCATAGCGGCGAGCTTTTTAAAATAGGCGATGCCTTGGTCCTCCCCCATTGCTTTGGCCACCGCCATAAACCAATCAATGTCGGAGGCTTCGATGGCAAACTTGCCTATCCATTTTGGATTCAGCAAATCCTCATAGGAGTTGGGCACATCTTTCGGTTTCACAAGCTTGGTGTTGTAGCCCACCACAAACAGGCTTACCCGGTCGGGCGCGTAATATTTGTGTTTGGGGAAAAACTCTGGATTAATATCTTTTAATGCGGGACTATAGAACTGCTCTAAAAGCTTCTCCTGGTAGGCACTCTCCATACCCGGCCCGTTAATTCCCAGCACATCAAATTGATACCGTTCCGCCTTGGCTTCGATAACCGCGCGCTGTAATACCTTTTCCGGCAACGCCCGCCAAGACGTTACTTTAATACCGTATTTCTTTTCAAACGCCTCGCTGATCGGCGTTAAATCTTGGGGCAGCATTGAGGTATAAATCATCACGTTGCCCTCTTGTTTTGCCTTGGCTATCAGCTTTTGATTGCGATCCGAATCCTGATAAAGATAGATATCCCGGTTGGTTGGTTTTTTCTGTTCTTGTTCACAGGCAGTTACAAGCAAGCCAATCAATAAAGCAAGCAGAAAATTACCCCCCCATACTCGTAAATGGTTCATTTCATTGTTCTCCTTATCTAGATAAGTATTTAGTTAAGTATAGTTAAGCATAAGCGCCCTGGCTCATCGACAGTCTAGTTAGTGGAGACAGGCCATCGGCTTTGCGACTAAACCTTGAAGCTGGTTTGCACTTCCGGCGGAAAAAGATCCTCGACCGCCATCTTACGGTGACACACGCCCTGCTCGAAGGCGTACTGGGTGAAGGCTTCCAGCGTCTTGCGGTTCGGCTCGATGCCGTAGGGCCAGAAGTCCGCGCCCAGCAGCTCGCGCGACAGTCGCGCGTGGTCCGGCGTCCAAGGCAGCGGGAAGAACGAAGCGGTGATGTCCGAAGCACGCACAAGGCTGCGATTCTTCGCCTCCTCGAACGCCTTGACCAGGTTCATCGCCACCCAGGGATGGCGCTCGTAGACTTCGTGCCGCATCGCCAGCACGTGCATGATCGGGAAGATGCCGGTCTTCTTCCAGTAGGCGAGTTCCAGCGTGCGGTAGTCCTCGAACAGGCGACGCACGCGGGCATCGCCCGCTTCAAACGGTGCCGGCGTCCGCGCCGAAAGGACGACGTCGAGCTCGCCCGCGAGCAGCATATCCGACAGAGAACGATCCTGCACCACGGTATAGCGCAGCCCCTCGGGCAGCTTGAGCTTCGCCTTTTCGGCGCGTCCCGCCTGGTTGACCCCGCCCTGATGCCAGTGGATAGACTTGAGATCGACGCCGTATTCGTGCGCAAGCATCCCGCGTGAGTAGACCGCAGCGGTCTGCGCCCACTCCGGCACGCCGATGCGCTTGCCGGCAAGCTGCTCGGGCCGAACGATGCCGCCGTCCGCCCGCACATAGATCGAGGAGTGGCGAAACACGCGCGAGACGAACACCGGGATCGCGACGAAGCTCTTGTCCTCGCGCGAGGCAAGCGAGACGATCTTGGCGAAAGACATTTCGGACACGTCCCACTCGCGGTAGCGCGTGAAGCGGTAGAAAATCTCCTCCGGCTGCAGGCGCAGCACGGTGAGGTCAACACCCGCGACGCGCACGGTACCGTCGAGCAGGTCGCGCACGTGGTCATACTCGCCGATGGCGAGGGTAAGTTGGATATCCGCCATTCTGTTTCTCCTCAGGTCCTGATCCAGGCACGCCCCCAGGAGTTGAGCGTGTACTCATTGTCGGGCCAAATGCTTGGCGGTTGCCCCGGCGAAACTGTTTGCAGCTCCGCGGAAAACTCAAGTCGGTTGCCGTCCGTGTCGGTCACCATGAAGAAGAGATTGTTGCCTGGACCGTGCCGGCCGGGACCAAAAAAGATCGGAATACGCTCCTTCGCGAAGCGGTCTCCCCAATCGCGGATATCATTCCAGCCGCTGGTCTCATAGCAATGGTGATCCAATTCATCCTGCGAACCACGAAAGAACGCCAGGCTGTGATGTTCGTCATCAGACCGCAGGAAGCATACTACTAGCCGGTTATCATCATTGACAACCGTGTCTGAGACGGTATACCCGATCTTCTCGACGTAAAACTTGACCACGGCCTCGAGCATCGTTGTTTGGAACACCACGTGCTGCAAACGCGCCGGTAGTGCATCGGTATGTCGATCCCCTTCAGCTACGCCGAATATGGTGCGGCGGCCCTGCGGATCGGCAATGGCGAAAGATCCTGGTTGCAGCAGAGGCGAGCGAATATCCTCGAGATTGCAGACAGCAGTGACGAGCCGATTGCGTAGCCGCGCCTGCGAGTCGGAATTTTCGACCGCGTAGGCGGCGAAGGACAAAGACCGGCCCGGGCCTTGACTGATCACAATGGCTCGCTGTCCCCCGGTAAGGACATACATGCCCTGTTTCAATCGCGAAACGGTCAGCCCGAGCATGCGCACATAGAATTCGCTGAGGCGTTCGGGATCCTCGCTGGTGATATGCAGATGATGCAGTCTGGCAGGCGTTGTTGTTTGTAAGGTTTCCACGTCGTACCCCAATCAATTGATTGCAAGTTTCTTGTTGTGTGCCGACGCTGCCGGGATTTGGCTGCCGCCCGCTGGCAATCGGGTGTCGGCGCTAAGGAGCCGCGCGTAACGGTCAGCAAACCCGGCTTCTTCTTCTCCCGAAAACACGCCGGCGACGTATCGGTCCGGCCGCAAAAGGATAATCTTTCCCCGGTAATCATCCAGGAGCGAGGCAAGAACGTTATCGTGGTCGACGACCGACCGGTACCTACTACCCGGCGGCACCGATTCCGAACGGCCCGAACCTGGACTGGCAATGAACACACGCACGGCGGCAAGGTGGTCCCATAACGGATGGCACAAGTGGTCGAGTATACCGCTGTCCTCCGTTCCATACGAAATCAGGGCGAACCCGGCACCGATCATGTTATCAAGCGGTTGTTGATCGCCATCCGCGGTGGTGACATGAGGCTGTGGCAGCATGCGTCCGCTGAGCGTGTTGCCGTCAGCGATGATCAAACCGCTCTTGAAGCGGGGCTTGGGTTTGAACTTCATCTGCAGGAAGTAGTCGCGCAGCGGAGGAATGAAGCCAACAAGGGTGAAAAACCACGTCAGCAGGAACGCACGGCAAGGGCTCTTAGGCGCCATCACCACACCAAGATTCAGCGCCAACTGGATCAGCGACCAGGCGTGGGCGCGCCGTTCGGTTTCATACGAATTCAACACGACGTCGCCCATCTTCGCCTGCACCACTGCCGCCAACTTCCATCCAAGGTTATGGGCGTCACGGATGCCGCTGTTCATACCCTGGCCTGCATAGGGCGGGGTGAGGTGCGCCGCGTCGCCCGCCAAGAAGATTTTCCCGATGCGCCATTGGTCGGCCACGCGGGCATGAAACGTGTACACGATCCTGCGCACGACATGCGTTTCCTGCTCTCCCCGAAACGGCCGCAGGAGCTCGCGAATCCGCTCCGGTCGCATTACCTCGTCTTCCTGCTCATCCGATCTCAGCAAGAGTTCGAATCGGCGGGTATGGTGCGGGCCGGGCACCTCGACCACCGGCCGGCCGGGGTCGCAGTACACCCTGGTTTGCCAGAACGGATCATTGTCCTTTTCGGTGTCGATGACCAGCCAGCGGGCTTCGAAGCTCGATCCAACCATCTTGACACCGTTCATTTTGCGTAGCGGGCTTCTGCCGCCGTCGCAGGCGGCCAAGTAACGCGCGCGCAGCTCGATCCGGCTGCCGTCAGGGCGGCTCACGGTTGCAGCAATGCCCTCTGCGTCCTGGAGCACCTGCTCCAGCGTATGCGCGAACAGGACGCGAACCGAAGGGAAGCGCCGCAACCCCTCCAATAGTGTTGCTTCGAACAGCGGCTGTCGGAAGGCGTTGCGCCTGGGGAAGCCGTACTCGCTGACAGTAGGTTCAACTTTGCCGAAGCACCGGCCACCCGGTTTGGTGAAGTAGTGGACGCCGTAGCCGGGGACTACGTCCTTTAACACCACCTCGTGCAACCCGATCGCCTGCATGGTACGGAGCGATTCATCATCAATTGACACCGCCCTGGGTTCTGCGACGGTTGCAGGTTTCCGGTCGATGAGGATGGTACAAACCCCTTCCTGGCCGAGGATGTTTGCCAGTGTGAGTCCGGTGGGGCCGGCACCCACCACCAGAACCGAAGCGGTGAATGGTTTGGGTGTAGACATATAAACCTCTTTACTTGCTCAAGGTTCTCTTGCCCACGACTGCCGCGATCCGCTCCGAGATGCGTTTGGCAGTTTCGGTCAACAACCGGCCCTCTTGCGTCCATTTTGCCTTATCGAGCCGGCTCACCGGGCGAACGTTGCTGATGCTGCCAATCACTTTGCCGTCTGGACTGAAAACCGGCGCGGCGATGCCGAATACCCCGGCGTCTACCTCCGCCACCGAAATGGCGTAGCCCCGGTGCCTAATCTGCCGCAACGACGCCTTGAATTCCTTCCATGTTGCTCCGGGCGACGATCCCAGGATGAGGTGCTCGCTATCGAGGTAAAGACGCTTTTGCTGGTGGTCAGGCGTTCGAAACGACGCCGTAGCACTCCTTCCGATGATAACTATAACTAATCAGCTTCATCCTTACTCCTTACCTAATCATTATGAAAGAATTCGTCACCGGCAGGCGGTCGAGCTAGATGCCTGCCCACGCTTGTATAAGATCTCATTATATAAGATTTATTTATAATACTGTATTGTGAGATTATGCCGGCGCGACTGGTGGCAGCTCGTGCTAGCAGGGTGATGAAAAACTTGTTTTTCATCACCCTGCTAGAAAGTAGAATACCTGGTAAGGCATGCGCAAGACGCGTAGATCGCCATTTGTTCCGAAACATCCAGTTTTTTTAAAGTAAAAAGGGAGAGCAAGATTAATGTCCGTCGCTGTAAAAACGCCATTTTTTAAATTGTTAACTGACATCGCCATGACGGCGAATGAAGCAAACACAATGGAACAGGCGATTGGGCTTGCCGTCGACAAAATTTGCGCATTAATGCATTGGTCTACGGGTTATCTTTATTTGTGTCCGCCCGGCTCATCGAAAGAATTGGTATTCACGCCGATCTACAGGCAGCGCAACGAGGGGCGATTTCGCGAATTTGAAGAGGCATCGTCCAAAATGCGCTTTCCTAAAGGTGAGGGCTTACCGGGCAAGGTGCTGGCGCTTCGACAACCGTTCTGGATAGAGAATTTGAGCGAGTCCCCGGATTTTCAGCGATCGGCCTTAGCTAATGCAGCGGGGTTCAAAACGGGCTTCGCTTTTCCTTTGTTAGTAGGAACCGAAATTGTTGGTGCCCTTGAGTTCTTTTCCGTTGACACAAACAGGCCGGATAAGTTTGTCTTTGAGCTTATGGTTCATATAGGAACGCAACTCAGCCATCTCATTGAACGCAAGCATGTTGAAGATGCGCTTAAGAAAAGTGAGCAGCGCTTCCGTCTCATGGTCGAAGGCGTAACAGATTACGCCATTTTTATGTTGGATGCGCAGGGTTATATCGCGACTTGGAACGAAGGCGCAAGGCGTTTCAAGGGCTACGAGGCGTCTGAAATCATTGGCCAACACTTTTCCAAGTTCTATCCCGAGGAAGACGTCTTAAGCGGCAAGCCGGAGCGTGAACTGCAAGACGCCATGGCGTTTGGTCATTTTGAAGACGAGGACTGGCGTGTGCGCAAGGATGGCTCATTATTTTGGGCGAACGTGGTCATCACAGCGCTGCGTAATCAAGACGGAGTCCTGGTTGGATTTTCCAAAGTGACGCGGGACCTCACCGAACGCAAGCGTGCTGAAGACAGCCTGCGGGTTTCAGAGCTGAAATTCCGCTCCGTGACGGAATCAGCTTGCGACGCGATTATATCGACTGACGATCAAGGCATTATCTTATCTTGGAATCAAGGTGCAGAAATGTTGTTTTGCTACCAAGCAGACGAGATGCTGGGCCAATCGCTTTTTCGCATCATAGCGCCGGAATATCGCGAGCAATACCAGAAAGGCCTGAGACAATTTAACGAAACGGAACAGTCTTCCATTGTTGGCAGGGCGCTACAGCTAAACGGACTAAGGCGGGATGGAACGCAGGTTCCCGTTGAGGTTGCAATCGGCTCCTGGAAAGCCGGCGGGCAATTGTACTTCAGTGGGATAATACGCAATATCACCGAGCGCAAGGAGGCTGAAGAGAAAATTCGCCAGCTTAACATCGAGCTCGAACGCCGCGTCCATGAGCGCACCGCCGCCCTAGAGGCAACGAATCGATCGCTCCAAGAAGAGATTCATGAGCGTCAGCGCGTCGAACAGGAACGCCTTAAACTATTAGCGCAAGTAGAAAAAGCGCATCAGCAATCGAACTTCCTGGCTGAAGCCTCAGCGCTATTGGGCGCATCTCTCAACTACGAGACCACGCTCGCGAATATAGCGCGTCTCAGCGTCCCCTTTTTTGCGGATTATTGTGTAGTCGATATTGTAAGCGAGGATCAGCTGCTTAAGCGCGTGAAAATTGCGCATATCGATTCAAAACAAGAGGAAATCGCTATCGAGCTGAGCCGGCGTTATCCGCCTCAACGAGAAGCGTCTGCCGGACCATATAAGGTCATTCGGACAAATAGGCCTGAGATTATTGATGACATCACCGATGAAATGCTGGTTGCCGGGGCAAAGGACGAAGATCATCTGCGGTTGTTACGCGCGCTTAAACTCCGCTCGTACCTATGCGTGCCGCTGCAGTCGCGAGGTTATACGCTGGGTGTGATAACTTTTGTCACCGCCGAATCCGGACGGCATTATGGGCCCGAAGATCTCGCATTGGCGGAAGAGCTTGCCCGACGTTGCGTGGTTGCCGTTGACAATGCAGGTCTTTACGAACTCGCGCAACAAGAAATTCAACAGCGAGTGCTCGCTCAAGAATCTCTCGCGGCGGAAAAAGAGCGGCTATCGGTCACACTATACAGCATCGGTGACGGCGTGGTCACCACCGACATTGGTGGGAGAGTGACACTCCTAAACAAAGTTGCGGAGCAACTGACAGGCTGGACACGGCAACAAGCGCTTGGGAAGCCAATAGGGCATATTTTTCAAATCGTCGATGGCCATACCCGCCAGCGACACGACAGCCCGATTGACCAAGTGCTAAGCGGCGCCGCTTTTGGTCTTCCTCGTCATGCTATTTTAATCGCAAAGGATGGCAGCGAACGAGTTGTTGCCGACAGCGGCGCGCCTATTCACGATAAAGACGGGAGGGTCATCGGCGCGGTGCTTGTGTTCCGCGACGTAACAAGTGAACGAAAGATGGAAGAAGCAGTGTTGCGGGCGCGAAACCTTGAGTCCGTCGGTTTACTCGCAGGCGGTATCGCGCATGACTTCAACAACATTATGACCGCTATTTTAGGGAGCGTTTCCTTGGCCAAAATCTGTATTGGTCAAAAAAATGAAGCCTACGAGTTGCTTGCAGAGACAGAAAAGGCGTTTGCGCGCGCCCGGGATTTAACACAACAACTGCTGACGTTTGCCAAGGGCGGCGCTCCAATCAAACAAACCGCCTCGATTTCCGAGCTCGTTACTCATACCACTCAATTTGCCCTGCGCGGATCGAACATACGTTGTGAGATTGCTTTTCCGGAAAACTTATGTCAGGTTGATTTTGATACCGGTCAATTAAGTCAAGCGATCAGTAATTTGGTGATTAATGCCAAGCAAGCCATGCCGGAAAGCGGGGTACTCAAAATAACCGCGGAGAATATCCAGGTCAGCGAGGGTAATCAATATTTGTCGGCAGGCCGGTATGTCAAATTGATGATTCAAGATACAGGGGTTGGCATCCCTGAAGATGATTTAGACAAGATTTTTGATCCCTATTTTACCACCAAGCAACAGGGCAGCGGTTTGGGTCTTGCTACGACTTATTCAATTATCAAGCAACATGGCGGTCAAATCGAAGTCGAATCCGAAGCGGGTATAGGGACGGCCTTTACTGTTTACCTGCTGGCGTCAAACCGTGCAGGTCCGTTAAAGACGGAGTCGCCGCAAGCCGAAAAGAAAATTCACCGAGGCCAAGGTAGAGTGCTGGTCATGGACGATGAGGCGGCGATAAGAGATGTGCTGGAAAGGCAGCTCAGCTATCTAGGCTATGACGTCGCGCTAGCGCGTGACGGCAATGAAGCGATCGTGTTGTACCAGGAGGCAGGCCAGACCCACCAGCCATTTGACGTCGTCATTTTGGATTTAACGATTCCAGGCGGTATCGGCGGGAAAGAGTGCATTGAAACGCTAAAGAAGCTTGACCCCGACGTAAATGCGATTGTATCGAGCGGTTATTTTACCGATCCAGTCATGGCAGAGTATAAAAAATATGGGTTTCGAACGAGGATTGCGAAACCCTATCAGCTCGAGGAGCTAAGCCAGGCGCTGCACGAGATTATGATCCACCCGAGGAGGGCGCAGGAACCATCCCGGGAACTTCAGCGTGATTCAAAGCGCAGAAACTCGTAAGGTCTTCCGCCCACCGATGTGCTGGAACTATTGACCGGTCAATAGCAGGGTGCTGAAAAACTCGTTTTTCAGCACCCTGCGGTGGCCGCTCTCGCTCCTCCCTGCGATGCACAGGAGCGGCCGCTTGTTGCTTTGCGTGTTGACGATTTCTCCGGGAGAGAGTGGGCGTTACCTGGTAGCGCCCGTAAGGCGGGGACCAGGGGCGAAGCGGATCAAGAGGAAGGTCCGGTGGACCTTCCTCTCTGCTTCGCGGGGTTCGCCATGGAAGGCGAACCCCGGCTTTCGCGCACAGCCGAGACTGCAAAGCGAAGAAAGGTCCAAGTCAAAAAGGCCACGGGTGGACTTTTTCAACAACCTGATAGTTCCGGAATTTTGTGGTCCTGCGCAGTGCTAGGCGGGGAATACGGGTTTTTTGCCGCGCGGGTTCCAGATGGACAGCGCGGTAAACCCGCGGGCGTTCAACTGCTCGGTGCACTGCACGGCGTACGCGAGCACGTCCTGGCGCAACCCGCGGCGGTGTCCGGTGATGGTGGAGCGGCCGCTCTCGAGGGTATAGCGATACCAGTCGTGTCCTTGGCCACCGTCAGGCGCGCCGGTTTTTTCTACACTCCCCACCTTGAATGGGCGCGGCATGGCAGGGCGCACGTCCGCTATCGCGGCCGCGGGGTTGGTAACGTCAGTCATCAGTTGGGTCATGGACGTGAGTCCTCCGTATTAGCTAAGTGCCCGCAGCGGGCACGGGTGAAGGCTGGTCTATCGCGGTCACGCATGGCATACACAGATTCACGACATAGAGACACCCACAAACACACTATACCATAATCGCGGGGATAGCACCATGTTGTTGTCTTCCCCGAAATAAATCGAGGCCCAACAGGGGCCTCATCGCAGCCGGCCTTTAATATTTGTCCCACCGCCTACTTTTCGACAAAAGCCCGCTCGATGACGTAATGGCCCGGTTCGCCGATGCGAGCAGAGACCGTGAGCCCTCTTTTGTCCAATAGGGCGCAAGTGTCCTTCAGCATGCTTTGGCTGCCGCAAACCATCACACGGTCATGCTCCGGGTTGAGTGGAGGCAGGCCGATGTCCGCAAACAACTTGCCGCTCCGGATCAGACGGGTGAGGCGGCCCTGGTTCTGGAAAGGCTCACGCGTCACTGCCGGGTAATAAATCAGCTGCTGTCGGACGCGGTCCCCAAAAAATTCGTTTTGCGGCAATTCATTTTTGATGAAGTCGGCGTAGGCCAGTTCGCTCACATATCGGACGCCGTGAAACAGCACGATCTTCTCAAACCGTTCGTAAGCTTCCGGGTCTTTTATAATACTCATAAAGGGGGCAAGGCCGGTTCCGGTAGCGAGCAAATAGAGATTTTTCCCGGGGAGGAGATCATCCAGTACAAGCGTACCGGTTGGCTTACGGCTCACGAGCAGGGAGTCTCCCTCGCGCAAGTGCTGCAGGCGTGAAGTTAGCGGGCCGCTCTGGACCTTAATGCTTAAAAACTCCAGATGTTCCTCATAATTCGCACTGACAATGCTGTAGGCCCGCAGCAGGGGGCGGCCTTCCACCTCAAGGCCGATCATCACGAAATGGCCATTGTGGAACCGGAGCCCCGGATCGCGGGTGGTTTTAAAGCTGAACAGGGTGTCATTCCAGTGATGTACGCTGATCACCCGCTCTGTAGCCAAAGTTGCCATAAACCAAATCGCCTGAAGTCAGGTTAAAAAAACGGCGTATTGTACAGCCTCCGCGCCCGATACCAAAGCCAATGGATCGAGAGACTCCGTTTGCGCCATCGCTGTTGCCGACACCGCATCGGCAATCATTGGCAAGTCATCACTCGGCGATTATAGGCTTGCCTGTCGGCACCGTAAGCCGCTCGGCCAACGCTACGGCCGGTATTACTTTTGGCCCAGCTCCTTGAACGTTTCCTGTGCCACGCGGAAGGCGTCTACCGCTGCCGGGACGCCGCAATAAATCGCCGCATGCAGTAATACTTCCCTGATCTCTTGTTTGGTCACGCCATTGTTTAACGCGCCGCGCACATGCAGCTTGAGTTCGTGCGGCCGGTTCAGCGCAGTCAGGATCGCAAGATTGAGTAGACTGCGTGTTTTGCGCGGCAGATCATCGCGTCCCCACACCGCGCCCCAGCAGTACTCGGTGATCAACTCTTGCAGCGGCCGGGTGAAATCATCGGCGTTTTCGATCGCTCGGTCGACGTAGTCCGCGCCAAGCACCTCGCGCCGAATCGCCAAACCTGCTTCAAAAAGGTCTTTGTTCATATTACCTCCGAAGTGAACGCCCACCTGTTCCAGATCATTGTGCAGGCGCGGGCACAGGGTGCTGAAAAACTCGTTTTTCAGCACCCTGCGGTGCGGTATAGGGACGTACCGCCATTTTTCAAACACTTAGCGTGTTTGAAAAATGAAGCAAAGCAAAAACCACGCTTTTTGCTTTGCGTGTTGAAAAAGGCCATGGATGGACTTTTTCAACAACCTGATAGGATGCAAAACCGCCAAATGAACGCCGGGAAGTGGCGGTGACACGAAGATTGTCACCGGAGGGCTGCCGAAGCCTTCGAGACCGGATGCGAGCCCGTCGACGAACAGGTCTTCCGCTGCGACTCCGCGCGCAAGAATGTCGGCGTAGTCAAGCTGCGCGACGAACGCGGCGACCTGTGCGCTGCTCATGGTTGCTTGGGTACGATGCGCGGGATCTGCGGCGCCTGCCCGCGCTGGTAGACCATGATGGTGCGCGTGAACTCGATTACGACCGTGCCGTCCTGATTGAAGCCGGTGGTCTTCACCTTGACGATGCCGACGTTCGGCCGCGATCTTGACTCGCGCTTCTCCAGTACCTCGGACTGCGAGTAAATCGTGTCGCCCTCGAACACCGGGTTTGGCAAGCGCACTTCGTCCCAGCCCAGGTTCGCCATCACGTTCTGCGAGATGTCGGTCACGCTCTGGCCGGTCACAAGCGCCAGCGTGAAAGTCGAATCCATCAGCGGTTTACCGAACTCGGTCTGCGCCGCATAATGATGGTCGAAGTGGATCGGCGCGGTGTTCTGCGTGAGCAAGGTGAACCAGATGTTGTCGGTGGTGGTCACCGTGCGCCCAAGCGGGTGCGGGTAAACATCGCCCACCTCGAAGTCCTCATAGAAGCGGCCGCGCCAGCCTTCTTTAATTGTCATAGCATGTTCCTCAACTGTTATACCGCGCCCGCTGAACGCAGCGCGGCGATGTCGCTGGCCGTGTAGCCGAGCGTTTGAAGAATCGCGTCGGTGTGCTCGCCGAGCGCCGGCACCGGATCCATGCGGATGTCGAAGTCGGCCGATGTGGCCGGCGGCAGCAGGGCGGGGATTACACCCGCCGGAGTCGTTACCTCGCGCCAGCGCCCGCGTGCTTGGAACTGCGGGTGATCCCACACGTCGTTCATCTCGTTGACGTGTGCATTGGCGATTTGCGCCGTATCTAGTCGCGCGACCACCTCGCTGACAGTGAGCCCGGCGAACCCCTGCCCGATGACGGCGTGGAGCTCGGCCCGGTTTGCCGCGCGTCGCGAAATCGTGTTGAAGCGCTCGTCCTGCGCGAGCTCCGGCCGATCCAGCACGCGTTCACAGAACAGCGCCCATTCGCGCTCGTTCTGGATGCCTAGCATCACGCCGCCGTCTTTGGCACGGAACGGCCCGTACGGCGCGATGGTCGCGTGTGCCGCGCCGGTACGCTTGAGCGGCTTACCATAGTGCGAGTAGTAGAGCGGGTGGCCCATCCACTCACCCAGCGATTCGAGCAACGACACCTCGACCCGCGTGCCCCTGCCGGTTTTCTCGCGCTGATACAGCGCGGTGAGAACGCCCGAGTAGGCGTACATGCCGGCGGAGATATCGGCGATGGAGATGCCCGCCTTGCACGGCGTCTCCCTTGTGCCGGTCACGGATAGCAGCCCCGCCTCGCTCTGGATCAAGAGGTCATAGGCCTTCTTGTCGCGATACGGCCCGCTGTCGCCGTAGCCGGAGATATCACAGACAATGAGCCGCGGGTGCTGCGCGCGCAGCGCATCGGCGGACAGGCCTAGGCGGGCCGCGGCGCCGGGCACGAGGTTCTGCACGAACACGTCGGCCGTCGCGATCAGGCGCTTAAGGATCTCGGCTGCCTGGGGATGCTTAACATCGAGTGTCAGGCTTTGCTTCGAGCGATTGACCCAGACGAAGTAGGCGGACATGCCGTTGACCGTCTCGTCGTAGCCACGCGCGAAGTCGCCGACTCGCGGCCGTTCGATCTTGATCACCTCCGCGCCCAGATCGGCGAGCTGGCGGGTCGCGAATGGTGCGGCGATCGCCTGCTCGAGGCCTATGACCTTGATGCCTTCGAGCGGGCGCATTAAAACGACCGCGGCAGGCCGAGCACATGCTCGGCCACGTAGGACAGGATCAGGTTGGTTGAAATCGGCGCGACCTGGTACAGCCGCGTCTCACGGAATTTCCGCTCGATGTCGTACTCGGCTGCGAAGCCAAAGCCGCCGTGCGTCTGCAGCGCGACGTTGGCCGCCTCCCAGGATGCATCAGCGGCCAGGAGTTTGGCCATGTTCGCCTCGGCGCCGCAGGGTCGGTCCGCATCGAACAACGACGCAGCGCCGAAGCGCATCAGGTTCGCCGCCTCGACGTTCACGTAAGCGCGCGCGATCGGGAACTGCACGCCTTGGTTCCGGCCGATGGGGCGGTCGAACACGATGCGCTCCTTCGCGTATTTGGCCGCGCGCTCGATGAACCAGTAGCCGTCTCCGATGCATTCGGCGGCGATCAGGATGCGCTCGGCGTTCATGCCGTCGAGGATATAGCGAAACCCCTTGCCTTCCTCCCCGATCAGATTTTCCGCCGGGACCTCCAGGTTATCGAAAAACAACTGGTTGGTCTCGTGGTTTATCATCGTGTCGATCGGTTGCACGGTGAGTCCGTGTCCGATCGCATCGCGCAAGTCGACGAGGAAGACCGAGAGTCCTTCGCCCTTCTTCTTCACCTGGTTGAGCGATGTGGTGCGCGCGAGCAGCAGCAGCAGATCCGAGTGCTGCACGCGCGAGATAAACACCTTCTGGCCGTTGACGACATAGCGGTCGCCCTGGCGCACCGCCGTGGTCTTGAGCTTGGTCGTGTCGCTGCCGGTGGTCGGCTCGGTAACGCCGAAAGCCTGCAGCCGCAGCTCGCCGTGCGCGATCTTCGGCAAGTACAGGCGTTTCTGCGCCTCGCTTCCATGACGCAGCAACGTGCCCATGGTGTACATTTGCGCATGGCAGGCGCCGGAGTTGCCGCCGGAGCGGTTCACCTCTTCGAGAATGATCGAGGCTTCGGTGATGCCCAGCCCCGAGCCCCCATACGCTTCGGGAATCAATGCCGCCAGCCAACCGGCCCCGGTCAGCGCGCGCACGAACTCTTCGGGGTAGGTCCGTTCGCGATCGATCCGGCGCCAGTACTCGTCTCGAAAACGGCGGCACAGATCGCGCATCGCGGCGCGCAGTTCGGAATGCAAGTCGGATGTCGTCAATGGTCGGCTACCTTGCTGTTAGGGAATTATATCAGAATTGTACCACCGGCCGCCTTAAGGAACGCGCGGGCAGCGAGAGGAATAACGCGATCACCCATATCATCGCGTGATACAGCCGCAAGTCGAGAACCCACTGCGAAAGCCGGAAGAATGGATGGTGTGTGACATAAGCGCCTCCAACTTACCGAAAGTTATTTGTGCGACACGAGACTAGTACTCTTAATAATAAATGTTATTCATAATAAATTTATTCATTTGATACAAATCCCTATTAACCATTAACCAGACTTTTGCAATTTCGTTTTCGGATGCTACATTTATTTCTGCTCGATCATCGAATCTATTTTGCTCGAGTATCTCGTAATGCCAACTTTGAAAATTTCAGTATCAGTATAGGAGAAAGATTAATGAATGGACTGTCAGCGGTTGTCATTAAAAGATTCCAATCCTTGTTGTTGCGCCGTTTGCAAGCGCGTGTCTGGCGCTCTCCGCTGGGGCTGCATCCGCTGTCTTCCCTCGGCAGCGGCGTTTTGGCCGGCACTTTCACTGTTCAGCGGTTCGAACGTGAAAACCTGCAAGTGGTGGCAATTGGCACACTGGTGGGCACATTGACGCAGTAACTTGAACCGGGATGATCGAGGGCAGGAAATTCTCACGGACCATAATCGTATCCCAGTCAATTTACCGGTAGATAGCCCATAGAGCAAATTTAAATATCAGCTCGTCGATCCGACGATGGGCCCGGATGAGCTGGAGAAGTGGGGAAGGCTTTGGGCTGAGCCATTTTTAGCTGGCAAGGCGCCGTAGTTAAGGTGGAACAAAAATAAATTGGCTTTTCTCTAGGTTCGCCGTCAATAGGCTATTATAAAGACTATAAAGACTGTTATGGAAACATTGCGGCGGCGCTTCTGCTGCTGGCATCGTCATAGATATGTTTGCTACCGCACGGAACCTACCTTGCCTTTGATTTAAAGGTGGTCAGGCGCATCGCCGGTCAGTGATTTTTGACAAGACGCGCTATGACAGCAAATCCGCTCCCATGATTGCGGCATCAACCAGACGGAGCAAGGCCTGTGTGAAGACGCAAAACCAGCAGAGAGCATTTTTTGATGTGAACCACCGCGAGCTCGGCGGGAGCGAAAGAAGGCCCCGCCGTACTTGCCCCCCTGGAGCCATTTTTGCCGTCCATTAGACAAATGCTGGAAAGTTACCGGAGCAAGTTTCCGCTCGAAAACGTCGCGGTCGCGTTTTTCTGCCTCGCGCTAATTGGGATCGTATTGGCAGTAACGATGCAGCGTATAAGGTTCGAGCGCAGTGAAACGATCGCCGCTGTGGTGAAGCAGAACTCCAACCTCGCCATCGCGTTCGAGGAACACACGGTCAGAACCCTCAAAGGCATCGACCAGGCGCTGCAATTGATCAAGCACCGGTACGAGCAGGAGGGTCTGAAGCTGATTCTTCACAAGTTAGTCGAGGACGGCGAGATCGACGACAGCATCTTCATCGGCCTCGGCGTCGACAATGAGCATGGCAAACGGGTACTCGGCCGCGACGACTCCAAGGTCATCAATGTGGCAGACCGCGAGTTCTTCACGTTTCACCGGCAGCAAAAAAATGATGAGATGTTCATCGGCAAACCGGCCTTGGGGCGCATAACCGGTAAGTGGGCGATCCACATGAGGGCGCGCAGGGCTTGGTCCTGCTGGTCGGGCTTGATGGCATCGGGCGCGCAAAGCTAGCGGGAGAAAAGGGCAGTTTCGGGGACGACTGGCGCGGCAGCTCATTGCTTGTGGAGCAAGCTAAAGGCCCCGTCGGCAACCTTGTCACTCGTGGCAGACGAGATGGCTTAGCACGTTTCGAGAGTTTTCGGACCTTGAGGCAGTATCCGCTGATCGTCGTGGTAGGGACCTCGCAGGCGGAAGCCCTGGCTCCGTTCCATATGCGTGAACGCAACTATTATATGTTCGCTGCGCTGGCCAGCGCATTCGTCGTTGTGTTTGCGGCCGGCCTGATGGCCGCCTTGGCGCGGCAACGGCGGGCGGGCGATTCGCTTGCCCGCAGCGAAGCGCGGGTTCGCGCCTCCTTCAATCAGGCCTCCGTCGGCATCGCGGAGACCGCGCTCGATGGACGGTTTCTGCAGGTCAACCAGAAACTTTGCAATATGCTGGGCTATTCGGAGCAGGAATTGCTCGCACGCAGTTTTATCGACATCACGCACCCCGATGATAGGGTAGCGAGTAACGAATTTAGAGAGCGGCTGTTCGCCAATCAAACCGAGTCCTTCGCTGCAGAAATGGAGACACGCTATCTTTGCAAGGACGGCTCCGCCATCTGTGTTTTGGTCACGACCGCTTTCGTGCGCGACGCCGGCCGGAATTCAAATTATTGTGTCAGCATGATCCAAGACATCACCGAGCGCAAGGAGTTGCAGGAACGCTTGCTCCATCAGGCGAATTACGACAGTCTGACGCAATTGCCCAACCGCGGGCTGTACTACGATCGTTTGAAACAGGCGCTCAGCCAAGCGCAGCGCAGGAAAGGGACCGTCGGCGTCCTGTTCATCGATCTCGACCGATTCAAAAACGTGAACGATACGTTGGGTCATGAATTAGGCGACCAGCTGCTGAAGCAGGTTTCAGGGCGCTTGGCGCAATGCATTCGCGCCGGCGACACCGTCGGGCGCCTCGGTGGCGACGAGTTTGCGATCATCCTGTCGGAGATCGCCAAGGCACAAGACTCCGGGCTGGTTGCCCAGAAGGTCATCGACGCACTAGCCAAGCCGTTTAAGCTCGACGGGACCGAGGTATTCGTCACCGCGAGCATCGGCATCGCCACCTACCCGGACGACAGCAAAGATGGCGGCACGCTGGTCAAGAACGCCGATGCGGCGATGTTACGCGCCAAGGGACTCGGTAAGAACAACTACCAGTTCTACACCGCGGAGATGAACGTGCGGGCGGTGGAACGGCTGCGGCTGGAGACCGACCTGCGGCGGGCGCTCGCACGCAAGGAGTTCCTGCTGCATTTTCAGCCCAAGGCGAGCCTCGCGAGCGGCGAGATCATCGGCTGCGAAGCGCTGCTTCGCTGGCAGCATCCGGATAAGGGAATTGTGCCGCCGGGGGAGTTCATTCCGCTGCTAGAGGATTCGGGGCTGATCGTACCTGTCGGCGAATGGGTGATACATGCCGCCTGCGAGCAAATACGCGCGTGGCAGCAGGCCGGCGTTGCGCCGGTGCCGATCGCGGTCAATCTTTCGCCCAAGCAGTTCCAGCACCGGGACATCTGCGCGGTAGTCGACAAAGCCCTGAACGAGTATGCGGTAGACGCGCGCTTTCTCGAAGTCGAGATCACCGAAGGCACCGCAATGCAGAACGCGGAGGACACCATAGTCACGCTGCGCGAGCTGAAAGCGCAGGGCGTGCAAATTGCGATCGACGACTTCGGCACCGGCTATTCGAGTCTGAGCTACTTGAAGCGCTTCCCCATCGATTTCCTCAAGCTCGACCGTTCGTTCGTCACCGGCCTTCCTGACCAAGCCGATGACGCATCGATCACGCTGGCGGTGATCACCATGGCGCACAGCCTGAATCTGAAAGTCATCGCCGAGGGGGTGGAGACGAAGGAGCAGCTCGCATTTCTTGCATCCAACGGTTGTGACGAAATGCAGGGCTATTATTTCTCGCGCCCGCTCCCGGCACCCGAATGCACGCAGCTTCTGCGGCAGCGACGCAAGCTTCCAGTGCTTGACGGGATAGACAAACCCGCGCCGCACGCCATCACGGGCGCATAGACACTAAATTGGTGGAGGCGGCGGGACAGTTGGTCCGTATCTTTCGATACGGGCTGGACTATGCCTTCACCTGACCACTCAATGAGTGGTCAGGTGCGGGGCGTATTATTCGAGGAATGAAACGTTTCCGCGAATCCTAGTACCCGCTCGGTCGGTCCGACTCAGCGAGCCTATGAGTCTCTACAGGGCGGAGAAGGTTAGCCCTATCTCCACCCCTCGGCGTTGCCATGCCGTCCCGGACAACCACATATTCCGAGACGCCGTCAGGGTTCGCCGAATGAGCCCCGTTTTCACCCTGCTCTTACGAGCAGGGGCGACCATGTTGTTAATCGAACCCGCGTCCGCAAGCCCTCTGCCTACCAGTTCTACATGCGTAGTCTGTCTTTGGTTTGACTCACCGTTTTCCGACAGACAGGAAAATCGGCAAGCTGAGCCTGCTTGAGTTTAACGCCCCGCTAACAGGCACAGCGGAGCGCGATCCTATGTGCGTCGACCCCTTATCCCAACCCACAGGAGAAACCGGGTAAGAGGTTAGCGGGGATTAAGCCGCTAAGGCGTAGTTGTCTTCGTTGGCAACTATAGTTTGCAGCTGGATTTACGAGGAACTCTGCACCTCGGCATGCCCTGGAGGTTTCGCGACCCACGTCGAAGCCATGTCGCCCCCAAAAGTCTTACACGCAGACAGTATAACTTCCGGTTAAGTTCCCCGCCATGTTTTTCGCCGCCTTAGAACCCCTTTTGGTTTCTTGACGGCGTGTGGATGAATTGTCATGCTCCGTGATCACAACTATGGCCTCGATTTTTTCCCATGCTATTGCCGCGGTGGCGCTTGGTACGGCGTTTCGGCCTGAGAACGCGTCCCTTAAGTTCTGGATGTTGGCGGCACTCTGTGCGGCGATGCCGGATATCGATGTGATCAGCTTTCGCTTCGGCATAGGGCATGACCCCTTGCTCGGACATCGGGGGTTCGGGGGTTTACCCATTCATTTGTGTTTGCCGCTTTATTAGGTGGAATTATTGTGATCGGCGCTTTCCACCATCGACAGTGGGACGGTTTGCGCACATCCTTATGGTTGTTCTTTTTCTTGGCAACGGCGTCGCACGGCATGCTGGATGGGATGACCAATGGTGGCCGCGGCGTGGCCTTCTTTGCCCCGTTTGACAATACGCGTTACTTTTTTCCGTTTCGTCCGATTGAGGTTTCACCCCTGGGGATAGGCCCATTCTTCAGCGAGAGACCGCCTGGCCGCGTTTCTGCCACGAATTGTGCCCATGAACCGGGCGGTCTCTCCCTCACCCGGCCCTTCGGGCCACCCTCTCCCGGTGGGCTAATCTATGCACACATCTTTTGCGAGACGCCAACCATCACAAATACCCGCCAGACGTTGGATGCCCCGCAACAGCGTAATAGGACCTGGCGGACTTTCGGAGCGATAACCCTTCCAGCCGCCCAGTCGCGCAATGAGCCAACTCGCCCAGGCAAGTTCCCCCACACGATGCGGATTGTGTTGCTTGTCGGTGTTGCCTTCGAGTTGCCCTTGTAGCGCTTCTAAGACCTTGAGTTCTTGGGCCTCAAACACATCCGTGGCACACCGCTGTGCGCGCCCATCGCGCGCGGCGATCAACTGCATACTCTTAATCGCCACTTGCACACTGA
>WNFH01000194.1_pt1 | contig 35797 bp, 32 predicted proteins | sample 5400411 | NCBI WGS metagenome assembly WNFH01 (sample SAMN13153347, study PRJNA577476) | soil metagenome | isolation source: 200 cm saprolite under Douglas fir tree site 2 hole 3 | place: USA:California | collected 2015-04-18 | reverse complement strand
GCCCCAGCGTGTCAGCCCGCCCGTCTGCGAGCCGCCGCCCACGATCAGGCTGGCTTCGCCCTGCCCCATCGTTCCCAGGGGATCGCCCACCAGGCGTCCCGTGTAACTGATGCCCGGATGCGTCGAACTGCTGGAGATGCTGAAGCCCATCGCCATGTCAGCGGATTTATCCTGGGAAATGCTGCCCATCCAGCGATAGTTGGCATCTGGAGCATAGGTGCCCGACTGGAAGACCGTCGGCGTCCCGCCGGGGCTGCGGATTTCGTACCAGCGCATGCCGGCCGAACTGCCGGAGGTCCCGAAGTTGCGATATTCCAGGCGATACATGACGCGATCGGCGAGCGAATCGAGCTGAGTCGTGGTCCCCGATTGCGGGATGCAGGTGCCCCCACCGCAGGCTTCCGCATAGGAGGCAACAGGAATGCTCGTCGGGCCGGTGAAGGTGGAGTTGGACGGAGTGGTCCAATCGACATGGAACTTCCACAACCCGAGCGAGGTGGTGGTGTTCAGCGCGAGGAGATAATTCGGCGAACCGGCGGGAGGCTGTGTCGAACCATCCAGGGTGGAGGGCAACAAGCCGGCAAAGCTGCTGCTCGTGCTGAAACACTGCTGCGTGGCGTTGGCACCATTGAGCATGCTGGTGCGGTCAAAGGCGCACGCCTGCGCACCTAGAAAGGTTGTGCCGGAGGAATTGAACATGTTAAAGGTGGCATAATAGGCATCGGGCCACAAGCCAAACTTGGGATAATCGGGGAAGTTGGGATAAGAGAACGCATAGCGGTTGTAGGTCCCGGTCGGGTCGCTTCCCGTGGAAACCGCGATACACTGGAAAAAGTTTGGATTGGGATTGGTGACCGCGAACTGGCTGATGAGCCAGCGGTTAGCGATGCTGTCATAGACTACCACCGGGTCGCCATCGTTATCAGTCTGGCAGAGACCGCCGAAGCCGCTCCAGAGCGTGTTGATCTGGACGGGGCCGTAGCGTACCGTGCCGACCGCACCGCGCGAAGGGTCCTTGTTGAAGATGGCGAAGTCGGTGTTGACGATCTGCACGTAATCCTGTGGACCGACCGACCCGTTGGGATCGGACGGAGCGGAATTGACAGTGAAGGTGCCCTGCGGGCCGACGAAACCGTTGCCGACGCCGTCAAAATTATTGGAAGGCGAGGGGATGGCGGAGGGACTTGGAGTATTTTGGACGTGGTCGTGGAGCCCATTCGGCGCTCCGTGCCGGAGCTTGGGGAGATGAAGCAGGGGACGCTGCTTGGCCGTTGCGCTGTGGACCGGTTTGATGGAGCGCAGCGGCGGCGAGACATCATGCTTCACTGCGGAGTTCACGGTGACATGAGCTGGGGGGGAAACGAGAGCAGTCGAGCCATGGGCCCGTGCGATACCAGGAATGAGTAAGCCGAAGTTAAGAAGCAGAGCTGGAACAATGGTCATGATTGCCATCAGCATCAGAAGCGCTCTGCGCCATGGAAATCGTGGGTGAGACATAGCTTGCATGTGCATCTCCTTTGAGGAGCAGTCTCGCTCCCCATATCCAGTACCTTAGATAGGAGGTATGCATATCGATACATACCAGGATAGAAAGGATACATACGTGACAGGAAAAGCTCTAAGGGAGGTGCCTTCTTCTGGATAGAACTCCTTTCTGTAGGTTTGAGATGAACCACAGGCCTGAGATAGAACCGCAGCAACAACATTAGAGGAGAAAAAACCGGCGAACCTCATGTTCTCCAAAAGCGTTGTTCTGCAGCTATTAACAGCAGCTAAACACCAGTATATATCAACGTGCTTACTATCCACTTCCTTCATGTCATACATAAGATTTACAGAAGACACCACTGAGAGAGCAGCCTTCGAACAAATGCCCTCGATGGGCGACGTCACGAGCGACCCGGTTGCAGCCCGCAAGATGATAACAGATCTGAGTCATCCTCACTCAAACTTTGCTGCCATACTGTTACACCCCACTACACCTGCTACACCTACTACAGTGAGCCACCCCCACTCAAACTTTGCCCGTCCACACTCACTCATCCACTACACTTGCTGCACTCAGTACACTTGTTCCTGGAGCGATATATGGTACAATGGGTAGGGTAATCATTCGTATACATTCATTCCTGAACTATGCTAAGGACCCATTTGCTATGCCAGAGCGCACAATCTATCTCGATCACGCGGCCACCACAGCACTCGATGCACGAGTGCTGGACGCCATGCTGCCCTACTTCACAACCGAATACGGCAACGCCAGCAGTATCTACACGCTGGGGCGACACGCCATGCAGGCCATTGACGGTGCTCGCGAACAGGTAGCGGAGATCCTCAATTGTCGCCCAACGGAAATCTCCTTCATGGGCTGTGGCTCCGAGAGCGATAACCTCGCCATTAAGGGCATTGCCTTTACCTCTCAAAAAAAGGGCAGCCATATCGTTACCACACCCATAGAGCATCATGCCGTGCTGCACACCTGTCAGTACCTGGAACGTTTTGGCTTCAAGACCACCTACGTACCCGTCGACACCTATGCGCGTGTCAACCCTGATGATGTCGAGCGAGCGATTACCGATCAGACGGTGCTTGTCTCGGTCATGTATGCCAACAACGAGGTCGGGACAATTGAGCCGGTAGCGGAGATTGGCCGTATCTGCCGTGCGAAGAAGATACCCTTCCACATTGATGCTGTGCAGGCGGGCGGCTCCCTGCCAGTAGATGTCGTCGCTCTCAATGCAGACCTGCTCTCACTCTCGGCCCACAAGTTTTATGGCCCCAAGGGAGTCGGCATACTCTACGTGCGCCAGGGCATGCGCCTCCTGCCGCAGCTCCAGGGTGGCTCCCAGGAACGTGGACGCCGTGCCGGTACCGAAAATGTAGCGGGCATCGTAGGAGCAGCCACCGCGCTGCGCCTGGCCTACGAGGAGCTGCCTCAGGTCATGCCCCGTATCATTGCCCTGCGCGACCGCTTGATCGAAGGGCTATTGACCATCCCCGGCAGTTTTCTCACCGGCCATCCTACTGAGCGGCTGCCAAACAATGCCAGTTTCTGCTTTGAAGGCGTCGAGGGTGAGTCCATCCTGCTCAATCTCGATCTGCTCGGTGTAGCAGCCTCCACCGGCTCCGCCTGCACATCGGGTTCCGTCGATCCATCACACGTACTGCTGGCGATGGGGCTTCCCCCCGAAATAGCGCACGGCAGCCTGCGACTGACCCTTGGCAAGGGAAATACCGGGGCCGATGTAGATGCCATGCTCGCCTCGGTGCCAGGAATTATCGAGAAGCTACGAGCCTTGGGTGGGTAATGCCGATAACAATCTCCGCATCACCCATTCTCTGGCTTGCTCTCCCTGTACATCCACAGCCGCGTAGACTAAAGGTCCGTCCAGCACGCGAGGCACCATAAAGCCTTGAAACGGCTCGCGTCCAATTACCCGTGCCGTCATCTCATCAAACTTCAACAGTTCTGGCGCACACAACGCCACCACTGCCAGGGGATCGTGGAGATAGGGCAACTCCGGCTGCCAGCGCGGGCGATGTCTTTGCCATACGGCCAGTAATCGACTGAGCAGCCGCGTCTGGGGCGAGTCATTGCAAGATAATCTCTCGATATCGCACGCTCGCAACTGACAGCGAGTCGTCACGTTCCAGCCCAGCAGTGTGATCGGTATTCCAGCCCCTAAAACAATTTGTGCCGCCCGTGCATCACTGCGCACATTCCACTCCGCAAAAGGCAGGCCGCTTGTTCCTCCCATCATCACGATATTGCGTATAGCCATAAACAGGCGTGGCTCCATACGCAGGGCTGTAGCGACATTGGTGAGCGGGCCAAGGCAGAGCAGGGTGAGGCGGCCATGGTGAGCAAGTGCGGTCTGTACAATCAACTGCGGGCCAGAGAGGGAGCTCAGTGCTGGCAACTCAGCACGCTCATCAAGGATGGCGGCCTGGGGAACACCGGAGGGCCGGTGCCGCAATTGCAGAGGTGTTGCTATGCCGGCGGCAACTGGTATTTCTTCTCGCCCAAAGACCTGGAGCAGGTGTGCCGCCAGTCGCGCCCGCCGCTGGGTATCGCCGAAGACGGTTGTAACCCCTTCTAATACGATCTCTGGAGACCGCAAGGCGAGCGCAAGTGCAAGCGCATCGTCGATATCATCGCCGATGTCGGTATCGATCAGGACGCTATGTTTGCGAAATTGAGATTGGCCTGTTCCTGCATCGCGTTGTACAGGCGATTGGCGCATTGTCAACATGTCCTCTTTATGATACAGTGAATAGGTGAGAGGTTAGAGAAGAGAGGCGACACCTACGCCTGCTGTAACACTCTATTGAAAGACTATCATAATAGGGTAGAAATAGGCAACAACGAAGGGTTGTGAATGATCCTTGCGGTCGCCAGGCAAGAGGGGAAAGGATATCCATGGATACACTCAAACGAGAAGTGCTGTCACAGCGTGTGCGCCAGGTTAAGCCCTCTGGAATACGCAAATTTTTTGATATTATTAACACCATGCCGGATGTTATTTCGCTGGGAGTCGGCGAACCGGATTACGTCACCCCGGCGCATATCCGCCAGGCGGGTATTCGCTCCATCGAGCTGGGCCATACAAAATATACATCCAACTATGGAATGCTCGTACTGCGCGAGGAAATCGCAGCCATGCTGCAACGCCGCTATGGCTTGAGCTACAACCCTGCGAATGAGATACTGGTGACGGTCGGTGTCAGCGAGGGTGTAGACCTGGCGATGCGCACCATCATTGATGCTGGCGATGAAGTCATCTCGCCCGATCCAGGCTACGTCGCCTACGAAGCCGATATAGTCTTTGCGGGCGGCGTTCCCGTTCCTGTCCCAACTTATGCAAAGTACGATTTTGGCGTGCGAGCCTCTGAAATTGCTGCCGCCATTACGCCTCGCACAAAGATGATACTGATTGGCAATCCCAATAATCCTACCGGCGCGGTTGTACCCAGGGCCGAACTGGAAGCCATCGCCAGGCTGGCTATCGACCACGATTTGATCGTTGCCATCGATGAGGTGTACAGCCGCCTTGTCTATGGAGAGGAGCATGTCAGCATCGCCGCTCTGCCTGGAATGCGCGAACGTACCATTCTGCTGGATGGCTTCTCCAAAGCCTATGCCATGACAGGCTGGCGTATAGGCTATGTCGCGGCCCCAGAGTATATCCTGGGTGCCATGCTGAAAATACACCAGTATGCTATCATGTGCGCGGGCACCGCTCCCCAGGAGGCTGCCCTTGAGGCCTTACGCCACGGCGAAGAGGACGTGCAAATGATGCACAATGACTATGCTCGCCGCCGCCGCATGTTTGTCGATGGCCTCAACCGCATCGGGCTGCCATGTTGCGAGCCGCGAGGAGCCTTCTACGCCTTTCCTTACATTGGCGACACGGGCATGACCGACGAAGAATTTGCTGAGAAGCTGCTTTTCGAGGAGCAGGTGGCCGTTGTTCCCGGCAGCGCATTCGGTGCTGCTGGCACAGGATACGTGCGCTGCGCCTACTGCACCGCCTACGACAAGCTCGAAGAGGCATTGATAAGGATCGAACGCTTCTTGAAGAAGCATGCATAATCACAACACCTGCCATACCTGCACTGTGTCATCATCGCTTGCCGAGGCGACGCGCTTGCCGTCGGGCGACCAGATCACGGCTCTCACCGCGTTGGAATGGCCGTGATAGGTGAAGACGGTGTGCCCCGTGGCAACTTTCCACACCTGTACGATGCCCTCGTCGCTTCCTGAAGCGACGAGGGTGCCATCAGGTGACCACGCTACCGCATTCACCCCGTAGAGATGGCCATGATAGGTGAGGAGGGTACTCCCGGTGGCGGCATCCCACACCTGTATAGGGGAACTTCCAGAGGCGATTTGCTTGCCATTGGGAGACCATGCTATGGCATTCACCTGGCCCGCAGTGCCAATATGGCCGCGATAGGTGCGAGTCGTGTTTCCTGTGGCAACATCCCACACCTGTACCGTCTTATCATCGCTCGCCGAAGCGATGCGTGTGCCATTGGGCGACCATGCTATGGCAGTAACTGCACCGCCAGGGCTTTTGTGGAATGAAACATTGCTTCCGGTTACGATATCCCAGACCTGCACGCCTGTAGCCCCACAGCTAAAGGCAAGTCGTCTCTGGTCGGGCGACCAGGCCGCACTATAGGCGATGCCAGCCGGGCAGCGCGTAGTCATGAAATTGTTGTTCGTGAGGACATCCCAAAAGCGCACCGCTCCGTCCGCAGCGGCAGTAGCGGCGAGCAGATAACTGGGGGTTGACCATGCTATGGCCAGTATTCTTTCGGAATGCCCTTTGAAGGTGAAGGTTGTGTGCCCGCTGAAGGCGTCCCAGACTTGTATTGTCCCGTCGGCGCTTGCCGAGGCGATGCGCGTACCATCGGGCGACCATGCCACCGTACCCACAGCGCTTGTTTGACCGCGATAGGTGATGGAAGAAGGCGCAGCAGGGGGATTATGACCGGTAGAGGATATATGTGTTCTGGAGGCGATTGCCAACCAGGCAATCATCATTCCGGCAATTACCAGGGCTACCAGACCTCTCTCGACAATGCGCGTGAAGCGGGAGTGTTTTGCTGGAACGCGCCTCTTTAAGGGTCTCGTTCGTGTATATAGGCCGTTCTGCCGGGCTGGCTTTGTCTCTTCATCGAAGAAGAGGTCTTCCGCTTCAGGTACAGATATTTCCTCATCCAACCGGGTAGCTGGCAGGGGCGAAACCGGTACTCGTTCTTTCAAATGCTCCAATGCCAATGTCGCTGCCTCGCGTACTGACCAGGATGTATCGCGCAGGGCAGCCATAAGAGGCTCCAGCGGTGCCTGTTCTCCGAGTTCTGCCAGTGCCCAGACAGCCGCCGCACGCACCGCTTCGTCTTCGTCGTGCAGACTGGCTATCAACGCCTCTACAGGTACGTTCTTCTTCAGTTTTCCCAATGCCAGGATGGCTGCTGTCCGTACGCTCCAATCAGCATCGTGCAGGGCAGCCAGCAGTGATGCCACAGGTACACGTTCTCCCCATGTTCCCAGTGTACGGACAGCAGCCATGCGCACCGCTGGTTCGGCATGGTTCAGCTCTGCCAGTAACTGCTCCTCCTCAGTTCCAGGCGCACGCATCGCCTTCCCCAGTCCCAGGCGCTTCAAGACAGAGAGAACAGCAGGGGCTACTGAAGCATCAATATTGTCCGGGCCGGGCGAGTTTTCGGTCTCCTGCTCCAGGCCTGGATGCGGTCTCTGATCGTTGTCGTGATGCTCCATGGCTTTATTTCACCTCGTTTGCCTGTGTCTCTAATGTCTTGCGCAGCAAGCGAATGCCCCGGTGTACATAGACTTTGATCGTCCCGATTGGTTGATTGAGCATATCGGCTATCTCCTGATGGCTCAGATCTTCAAAGTAATACAGGCTGACAATCTCCCGAAAGTGCGCGGGGAGCGTACCCACCAGGGCTTCAAGCTCACCTCGATGTTCTAATCTCTCGAAGACAAACTCAGGCTGCTCACTTTGTTGCTCTTCTTGTTCAAGCAAGGGGCTATCCTCTGAGGTATCGAGTGGCACCATGGGAGGTGATTTTGACTTGCCGGTAGCTGTGCAGTAGACGTTCCAGGTAATTTTGTAGAGCCAGGGGCGAATTTTCAATGACAGTACGCGCTGGGTAGGGAAGCGTGCCAGGGCTAAATAGGCTCGCACGAAAGCCTCCTGAACAACATCCTCAGCATCTTGTGAACTGCCCATGCGCCGGGACACAAAGGTATATAGCTGATGCCAATACTTCGACACCAGCCTTTCATAATTGGCGTCTAAATCTGTCGCCAGCAAGGCTGCTATATCTGCATCATCAATTGGGCCCATCGTGCTCCATTGTACCCTTTGCTCTTCACTAAGTAAAACCACAAAAGATGGCGGATGGTTACAATGATGTTCTTTCATGCAGCCGGTGTAACCCATTTGGCATTCTTATGGTTGTACTTGGTAGAAACTCTCTGTATGAAGCAAGCAACGATGTAACTATTCAGGTCTCCTCGCCGCTTGCGGCGGCTCGCCAAATACTAGGATTGGTGCGGGCTTTGTTGCAGAGGGCTTTGCTGCCATCGGCAGCAAAGCCCTCTGCAACAAAGCCCGCACCAATCCAAAACCTCTTGCGAACTGCCGCAGGCAGCCGCATTCGGGAAATGGTGAAGGCAGTGAGGAGTCGTAAGAGAAGAGGGAAGGATATGCTAAGACGTATTGTATTAGTTCTCGCAGCTATACTCATTATAGGCGTGCTAACCGCATTCATCCTGATAAGGGTAATCGTCTTTGGCGGAACCCCAACCATTCACCGCACCGCCAGCCAACCTCTGCTGGCTGCTTCCCCTTGTGCGACCATCAGCACTTCTAGTGGCCAGCGTGCGTTCAGTATTCAGTCGCAAATGTCAAACGCCTCGTATGAGGCGCATTTTCAGGCCGCCGGACAAACCCTGCCCGGCACTGTGATGGGCGTGACGGGCGATGTCAGCGGTGAGTTTCTGCTCACCTCGGACGCCAGCCCCACGATTATGTCTATGAAGATCATGGTCGATTTAAGAACACTCGATAGTGGTGCGCCAGAGCGCGATGGCCATGTGCGTAATGATACGTTTGAGACGAACAAATACCCTTATGCTATCTTTACCGTGAGTGACGCGCAGCTCCTCCCAGGAGGCTATACCGAGGGCCAGATGGTCACTTTTAAACTGAAAGGTGACCTGACCCTTCATGGTGTCACTCGCCCCGCAACCTTCGATATGCAAGGCAAGTTACAGGGCAATACCGCTACTGGCTCTGGTACAACGCTGGTACACCTGCAAGATTACCAGATGCAGCCACCACAGACAACCTCAGTGGTAACAATTACTGTCAGTAAGGACGTGACCCTGACCATAAATTTTACCGCGCAAAGGGAAAACTGCACTCATCTATCGTGAGGGCAATAGGGTCTGTGAATGATCGAAGAAAGACCGTTTGTGCATGTTTTACATGCACAAACGGTCTTTCTTCGATCATTCACAGACCCTGCATCTTTACGCCTCAACCGGCTCCCAGCGCACGGCAGCTCTATCGCGCTTCAACTCGAAGAGGTTTGGCTGGCGCAATGCCCAGGCGGTGTAATCCCACAACTCCCCGGCATCTTCGCCGCGTGGTACAAAGTGTATAATGGGGCCGTAGAAGCCCACATCAAGTCCTTCGATGGCAATGGTTGGTACTCCAAATGCTCTATATCGCTGCACCGCCTCTTCGTGGTCGGCCAGCACATCCTGGAGCGTGCGCTCATCAGCCAGCGCGGCATCCACCATTGAGGCATCAAGGCCTGCTTTCTGCATAGCGGCGCGCACACCGTCCGGCTGCCGTATGCTCTCTCCATGTCCGTGTTGTGCCGCACCCAGGGCAAGATAGAGCTGTTCCACTGCCTGATTGCCGCCCTGCCGGCGTGCCAGTGCCAGTGTACGCAGCCCGGCCCAGCCATATCCACCCTGAAAGTCCGGCTCTACACCTTCCTTGCGGTTGACAACCTCCAGGCTAAAGAAACGCCAGGTAACATCGACAGGACGTACTTTACGCACCTCGCGTATCCATAGCGCGGTACGCCATGCCAGGGGGCATAGGGGGTCAAAATGAAAATTGATACTGGTCACTGTGGTTGCTTCTTTTGCGGTCATCGAATGTGTAACCTCTTCCTGTATAGGTAATTTGATCTCAATCCCTTAATACTTCTTTTAACACTTCATTTTGTGAAGTATCTTACAATAGCATACGTCGTATGCAGGAGAGGTGTCAAGGTGAGGTGGAGCGTGCGATTTTTGCATGGCTGGGCTTGCCCCAGCCATGCTCACTCCACTTGACCCCTCCCCAGGGGGTATGGTATATTGTTGTTAGCAGCCTCATTGATAACGCGTGAGGTTGTATAGAAATTGAGCGCGGCTCTGATTTGAAAGGAAAAACATTGATGCAAGAAGATCGGCAGCAGGATGCGTTAAAGCGGCTCTCCTATATTGAGGGACATGTCGCGGGCATCCGTAAAATGGTGGAGGATGATAAATATTGCGTAGATATCTTACGCCAGACGTATGCTGTGCGTAAAGCTCTGGAGAAACTGGAAGCGATTATCCTGGAGGGCCATCTGCGCACCTGCGTGCCAGAAGGCATCAGAGGCAATCGAGAAGATGCCGTGATTCAAGAACTGGTACAGCTCTACAACATCGCGGGCAATCATTGAAGAAAAATAGTGAAGGATAGAATAAGCATAGCCTCCTCTTACATCTCATTGATCCCCATCTGCTCCAGTTTGCGTTTGAGGTGTTTCAGGCCGAGGCGCATGCGGGCTTTGACTGTGCCGAGAGGAATCTGACACCCCTCGGCAATCTCTGAGTGCGTCCATCCCTGGAAATAGGCAAGTTCAATCACCATGCGTTGATCGGTGGGAATGTTCATCAGGGCTGCGCGAACCTGCGCACTTTGTACAGATCGCCATGCCTCGTCCCATACATCCGGGAAGGCAGTCCGTTCATCTTGCTCAACCTCTTCCCAGGTAGCTTCCTTGATGGCTGAACGGCGGCGAACACCGCGTAAATAGTCAATTGTGCGGTGGTGGACAATGGAGATCAGCCAGCTGCGAACGGCACCTGACTGTGGAGAGTATGAGATGGCACGTCTCCAGACGGCCAGAAAAGCGTCTTGGATCAGGTCTTCCGCAATCTGGTGGTCGGCGACCATGCGGTAGGCCAGAGAATAGAGGATGCGGCTGTAACGTTGATACAAAGGCTCCATAGCCCATACTGCCCCATCGGCAATAGCACTGATTAAGGCTTCATCACTCGGCTCATTCACGGGTATAGAACGCCCTGTATTAGGGTTGATATCATTGAAGTTATCCATCCAGCATAACCTTCTTCTCTGTTCCTTCTTATAAGACTACGTTATGAAAGATCGATTAGATCAACCCTTTTTACTTTCAATATATTATTTAGTGACAATCTGTCACAACATTGTTATCACATTGTAATGGATGAGTATCTTTGTTAACCCGATGTGCAGGTTTTTTGAACTGAATCATCTCGAATTTTCAAGAGGAACAAGCTGCATCGCAGCTTGTTCCTCTTGAAGTAAGGACGAACCAGGGCAACCATGTGCGTATTTGACGGAGTCAAATACGCACATGGTTGCCCTGGTTCGTCGAAGATTACCTATCCCTGAAAGGAGTTATCGACTCCCTGCTGCTCCACTACGGCGCAAAGTACTGGTAGGCCCATGCTGTGATGGCGGCAAAGCTGAGGGGCGCGGCCTTATGCAGGTTAAGATCATGACCTGAGTTCGGGATAACCGCTACTTGAAGCTGTACCTGAGGGGCGTAGTACGGTGCTTCGGCTTGCAGGACGGTTGCTGCACTGCTGCAATTGGTGGCAAGCTGGCCACACAAGATATTATCTTGCTGGCCGACCACCAGGAGCACTGGTACGTTGATCTTTGCCGAAATGCCATCCGTCAGCACCGGAGCGAACGTCGCGGCCTCCCCATCCGTCGTGGTCTCCTTCGTCGCTTCATCGGTTGCAACTACATTGGGGTCTGCGTCGGGCAGGTAGTAGAAGTCTCTACCTCGCGTCCCCGGTTTCGTCGTCAGATAGCCAATGCCAAACCCCGAATCTTCGAAACGCGGATCAAGCGCAGCAGGATAGAACGAGTCAAGGATTCCCACAAGGCTGAATGCGTTGAGATGATGCAGCAGCCCGGTAATGATAACCCCGTCGACATCATGATAGGTGCCAGCCTCTATCCAGACTGTGCCCGATCCCAGGGAGTGCCCGACCAGGATCACTCGCCCAAACGGCTGGTTGCCGATCACTCCAGAGCGCAGGTCTTGCACGATCTCATGGACGACGTAGGCATCGGTTTCCATGGTGACTTTCTCCAGGCTGAGCAACGGGTGCGAACTTAGCCCGGTGCCAATACGGTCGATGTTAAACGTGCTATATCCCGCTGCGGTGAGGGCCTGAACGTAGGAGTACATCTGAGGCTGATAGGAAAAATCCCAATAGATGTGACCATACGTTGCGCCTGGGATCAGCAGCTGAACGGTGCTACTTTGGCCACTGGGCGGGAGGCAGAGCTGGCCATAGATACTATATTGCGCGAGTTGTCCGTCACCAAGAGCGACGGGCACATTCAGCGACTGGCATGACCCCTGGTTGGGCGCGGCATGTACTGAGTAAGGAAGGAGGCCAAAAATACCTAGCGCAAGCACAACCAGTAGGGGACGGATACGGGACCGAAGCGTAAGACACTTATTCATGGGGTAATCCTTTCCTCAAACCATTTCACACAACCTCTTATATACTACTACCATTATATTGATCTATGCAAATGGAACTGCATGGCGGTAGGAAAGCACATATTGCTAATATATTAGAGCCATGCTATGATGTTGCAAGTAGAGGCAAAACAGGCAAAACCACCAAAGAAAGTGCGAGGATAGTGATGACCAGGAAAGAGAATACCGAGAATACCTATATCATCGACACTGAGAGCGGGGCTGAAACGGCGCGGCTGATTAATCAGGATCATTGCATGAACGAGGCAATGGGAGACTTGTTCCCTGAGAGTGTCAATCTTGACACTGTCGTTGATGTCCTCGACGTCGCCTGTGGTCCTGGTGGATGGGCAGAAGAAGTCGCTTATTTGTACCCTCATCTCAAGGTGGTGGGGATTGATATCAGTAGAGCGATGATCGAGTTTGCTAAGCAGCGAGCGCAGGTGCAGTTTCTTGACAATACGAGCTTTCGGGTCATGAATGCGCGTTCACCTCTCGCGTTTCCCGATGGGGCTTTCGATCTCGTCAATGCACGCTTCATGGCTGCATTTCTTCCGAGAGAAGAGTGGCCCGGCGTGGTCAAAGAATTTGCACGGCTCACCCGACCTGGTGGAACGATTGTGCTCACCGAGGTGGATAACTTCAGCCAGGGCCACACAAACAGTCCAGCTTTGGAGGAATTGAATGCTTTGTGCCGCGAGGCTCTCTATCTTGCAGGCCTCTATAGCGGTACGGGAACATGGGTGACATCGATGCTTGATCAGTTTCTGCAAGAGGCAGGATGCCAGAATATCCAAAACAAATGGCATACCCTTGATTTCTCGGCGGGAACATCAGCCTATCAAGCGGTCTTTTCCAACCTCAGATTTGCGCTGAAACTCGTCCAGCCATTTCTTCTCAAAATGGTGAAAACCACGCAAGAGCGTCTTGAGGAACTGTATGAGACGGGGTTGCAAGAGATGATGCTTGACACCTTCCGCGGCCAGACGGATTTTTTGACGGTATGGGGAACCAGGGGCGAACAAGTCGTTCAGAACTCCTGAACAAGGTCTGAGGCGTCAATTTCCTCATCATGTGATAGGTTGTCCTGGGCGTGCCAGTTCTGGTACTATCTGGGTAATACATAATGAGGAAAGGCGAGATTACCCATGAGCGATACATATGCTTGCTGGTTTCCGGTACAGATTCGCTTTCGCGACCTGGATCCCCTGGCGCATGTGAATAATACCGTCTACTTTACCTATTTCGAGGAAGCAAGAAGCTACTATTTTAACCGACTCGATACCTGGTTGAAGGAGTGGCCCTCACGAGAAGAGCATCAAGAGGTAGAAAGCATCGTCTCGCATTCACCGCACAATCCGCGCATCCAGACGCGCCCCGATGGGAGTCACTACGGCCTATTGGTCAAAGAGGTGACGTGTACCTACGTGCTTCCTCTGGTGCGTTCTGATACCGTAGAGGTCGGAGTGCGCGTTGTCCGAGTCGGTCGCACCAGCTTTATTATGGAGCATGAGATACGGGATATAAACGAGCACGAGCGCATCTTTGCTACCGGTAGGTCGGCCATGGTCTGGTGTAATTATCGAAACGGACGGCCTCATCCCGTTCCACCTTCGCTACGCTTTGCCTTTGAACAGATGGAAGGGCGAGCATTTCCCATGCCGGAGCAGTAATACTTTATGTTTTGTAGTTGTATTGTGATAGAGGCTTTGCTGCCATCGGCAGCAAAGCCTCTATCACAATACAACTACAAAACATATGAGCAAGCCGCAGGCGGCGAAGATTCCTGAAGAGTTACAAAAATCAAGGTAATCCACTTATATGATCCCGACGTAGTATGTAATGGTATCGGGTAAATAGGGGGGATTGCGACAGGGTTGGCGATAATAGCATACTCGCTCTATATTGCTAGTCGTCTCTGTCGCTCTAGAAAGCCCTTAGAGCGGGTACCAAATGTGGTTGCCAATGTTTGGCAACCTCTACCTACCAACTCCCTTAAAAAGGTTTGGAGATAAAAAAAACATTTCTACCTCCTTCTCTGGTCCTTTCAGAGAGGTGCCTGGCCAATACCCTTGAGATATTGGCCAGGCACCTCTCTTTTTATCGCTTTCGCTAACTAACACAACCTGCAGGTTTCTTTATTTGGGGAATGGTGAAGGCATTTATGATTGAAGAATTATCTAAATAATGACGATCACCATAACATATCCTATAAGCATATCGACAGAAAGTTGTTTCGTGGTTGTATCGTTGGAGCTACTCGCAACGTGTTAAAAGTGTATGGTATAAAAACTATGTAGGGAACCAGGTGGTTATGTGTCTAGACATTACGATGAGCTAGTCGAGGACTTGAACAATGAAAATAGCCCATATTGCCCCCCCATGGATAGCCATTCCTCCCAAAAATTACGGAGGAACAGAGAATGTTATTTACAACCTTGTCGAGGCACAGGTAGCGCAGGAACATGATGTTACTCTATTTGCGCCAGGCGATGCCAGGACATCGGCCAGGCATATCGCGTTTTTCCCGAAATCGCTGCTGGAAGAAGGCGTGCCGTGGCAAGCGCATCTCCAAGCCTATTACCATTTGCACAAAGCGGTAGCATACGTCAAAGAGCACGAATTTGACATTGTGCATACCCATCTCTCTTCAGCCCCGGATATGTATATCTTTCCTCTCACGGCACCCCTATCCACCCCGCATGTCACAACACTGCACAGTCGCTTCCCTTTTGATCGGATGCAATCCTGGACAGGCCAGGCGGACGAATACTACATGGAATGGGCACCATCTGTGCCAATGGTGGCGATCAGTGAGAGTGCGCGTGCAGAGGTGCCGTTTCCACTGAACTTTGTGGGAGTGGTCCACCATGGACTCTTGATGAAACAATATGTCCCGGCGCAAAAGAAACGGGGCGATTTTTTTGTGTGGCTGGGGCGTTTTGTTGCGGATAAAGGCACGCACCTGGCTATTGAGGCGGCGAAACGGGCTGGCGTGAAAATTGTGCTGGCCGGGACCATCGATCGCCATCAACATGAGTCGGTGAACTACTTCAATTATGTGATTAAACCACTCATTGATAATGAGCAGGTGAAGTACATCGGCCCGGTCAATATGAAAGAAAAGGTGAGTTTGCTGAGTCGAGCGCGGGGTTTCCTGAACCCGATTGAATGGGAAGAACCGTTCGGCATGGTGATGATTGAAGCCATGGCTCTGGGCTGTCCGGTCATTTCTTTTGCCCGCGGAGCCGCGCCAGAAATTATTGTGCATCGGAAAACGGGTTTCCTCGTCCACGATGTCGATGAAATGGTGCGCTTTATCCCTCGCGTCGATGAGATTGACCGCGAAGCAATAAGGATGTATGTGGAGCGCAATTTCTCAGCTCGTGTCATGGCTGAGAAATACGTAAAAATCTACGATCAGGTCATCAAGCAGGCTAAGGGTGTGCCAGTTCGCCCTTACCTGAATGTAGCTCTCAGCCAGCCACAGCTGACCCTTGAGACTGTTCCTACCATTGTTAGAAAAGTCTCCCTTGCTCAGGTTGCTCGGCCTGTCCAGGCAGAGGGGGAAGCGAAACCAGGGCTTTGACACGCTGGTAAAGAGCCAGGCAAATTTCAGGTGAATGTACCTCAAAAGGGCAGTGGCAAAATACGTACAGGGTAATGCCCTGTTTGAGCCACTGTGCCATTTGCTGCGCCCATCTATCAAGCAGTGGTTCATTTACCTCCATACGGGGGTGTCCGATATAGCGCACGAAGGCAATATCCGCGGTGAGAACTGGTGCGACAGGAAGGTCGGGTTTGCGCTCGCGGGCCTGGAGTACCTGTTTCTCTTCGGCAGAACCAATGCGTATCGGCCGGCTATCCATGATTACTCGCGCCACTTGATAGCGGCGAAGTAGTGTGTTTAGCTCCGAGGTATGAGGTTCACTAAAAAATTGGGGGTGCCGGACCTCGACGGCCAGCCTGAGATCTGCCGGCCAATAGTCGAGGAACCCCTGTAACTGCGAGATGGAGGCAGGAGAAAAGCCGGGAGGCACCTGTAGAAACATCGGCCCCAGGCGTTCGCCCAACCCGCGCATGCGCTCTGTAAAGACATGCGTCTCATTTTTGCGTGCGTCGAGTTGTGGGCTATGGCTGATATCGCGTGAAATCTTGGGGCAAAAGCGGAATTCCGGCGGCGTCTCCTGCCTCCAGCGCGCGATAGTTTCCACAGAAGGGGTGGCATAAAATGTGGTGTTTCCCTCCACAGTGGTCAGACGCCGGCTATAGAGATGCAGGAAGTCGCTCTGCGGCGTGCGTGCCGGGAAGAAGTTGCCAACCCATGCTTTATAGCCCCACATGGGGCAGCCAATGTACAGCACTCCTGTAGCTCCCTTCTTTTCTCTTTGTACGCTGTATCATTGCCTATAGCATAGCATGGTTGTTCCCTTTTCAACAAAAGTGCACTCCGCAGCGCACTTTTGTTGAAAAGGGAACCTTTTAGCCCTCCCTCTCCGTATATCTTTTACAGAAGAGAGGAGATTTCGTGACAACCTGCGAAGATGAACTCGTTCAGCGCTCCGCACAGGGAGACCAGGATGCCTTCCGGCAACTCTGGGAAACTCATCATGCCGTTGCCATGGCTTCTGCCCTGCGACTGTGTCATCATCGTGCGCTCGCTGAAGAGATCACCCAGGGGGCATTTCTGCTCGCCTGGCGGGGATTGCCACGCTTCCAGAAGGGCAGCCCGTTTCGCCCGTGGCTGATGCGCATCCTTTACCGGCACGCGCTGGATGTGATGGAGAAGCAGCGCACATACCTGCATCCAATCTCTCTGGAGGAAGTTGCCGGGTCAGAGGGTCAGCTCGATACTCTTCAGCAAGAGAACCTGCAAGAACAGGTAGCCCGGCGTGAAGAGATACGGCAGGCACTGGCAAAACTGAATGCCTATCAGAGGCGCGTCGTCGCCTTGCGCTACGGTGCCGATCTTACCGAAGTTGATATAGCCCAGGTGCTGGGCTGGCCAATTGGAACAGTGAAATCTCGACTGAACCGGGCGCGAGAACGCCTGCGTGCCCAGTTGATGGACGAAAGGAGGTGAGCCACTATGATGAATGAATGGCACTCTGCCGGCAGGGAAAACGGTGAGAAGCAGCTTACACTGGATGAGCGTCTCACAGCATATTATGGTGCAAAACTGCCAGAACAGCCGCTACCATCCTCCTCCTGGCTGCGTTTACGTTCGCAGCTTGGTTCGCGGCATACTTCCCACCGCCGTTTTGCCAGGCGACTCCGGTTCCCACACTTTAGAAGGCGTAGTAGCGAGCCCGCATTTGTGCATACTGCCTTTGCAGGCATTGCATATGAAGCTGGCGTGTCGTATTCATCTTCAAAGCTACGCTGTACAATCAAACCACGCACTCGTATGCCCCAGGCGCATATATCCCTGCTCGGCAGGCGCAACATCAGGCTTACACTGCCCTCGGCGATAGAGTACTCAATTCAACCAGCAGAGCTTGATGTGCTTTTAGCTACAGGCCTGGCCCGCTATCTTCGTATGCGTAAACCCTCGTATATGCTGCCACGCCTGCTCTGCTATAGCGTTACACCCATTGCATGTCTGACCCTGGTCTTGTTATGGCTGCACGGCTCACCTTCTGATGTCCTTCTTATAGCCGTAACGCTATATATATTGCTTTGTGCGGTGACCGTATGGCTATTGCATAAACAGAGGCGAGGAATGCTTTTTCAGGCTGATGCCTGCATAGTGCAATGGCTTGGGCGCGGGCGTGCCTGCCAGGGTTTACACGCATTGGCAGACCGCGGCCAGCAAAGTCGGGCCCGTTTTCACAAGAGATGGGGCGAGGTATCCCTCGTCGAGCGTATCAATCGGGTCTGTGGAACACAGGTACCCGTAGAGCATGAGCGTTTGACGCTCGTAAGGTGAAAGAAATTATGGCAATAAAATCTCCCTATGAGGTAGAACCTCCTCCGCTCAAAACATCACCCCGGCGTTCTGGTGGCTGGTTCAGACGTTTGCAACAACGTATCAGGCTGGCTTTAGCCGGTGACGATCAAGAGCTCATCATAGAGAATAAGACCAGGGTATCCTGGCGAATGTATCATAACTATCACCAGTTGGGCATCATTGATGCGGGTGAGCGTCGCATCTTTCAAATCGACAAGCACGGTACTTTGAATGTACGGCCCTGTGCAGATGGGGAAAACGTTGAGTACCTGGTGCTTCCTCTCAGTATTCGTGTACACAGAGTGCATATCTATCGACGAAGCCTGAGTGCAGAAATTGAAGTCTACGACATGCGTGTGGCTTAATTGATTTAGGCCATCATTTTTGCTGGAATTTGGGGAAGTGCCTCAGTTTAATAAAGAGACGGTGCTCTACGGCGGGATAGCCCTATTTGGCTGTTTTCTTGCTGAAACACATCTGTTTCCTGGGAATTAAGCTATACTAAGCAATTAGAGAGAATTGTCAATGTAAGTTGTTCCAGCGAGGTTGACGTATGTTGTCTGCCGTAATCACGGCTCTACTGCTTGGCATGATGCTGCTCCTGGTTGCCAATCTTACCATCAGTATATTACGCGCACGTCGCCGCCACAGGCAGGTCCTGGAAACCCTGGCAACTCAGGCGAAACTCCCCACACATCCGCTTGACCCCCACGTAACCATGATTTTGCATATACATGATGGTGAGATCGTTGCTGTTGAGAAACCAGAACCTTTGCCAACGTTTACATTGTCGTCTTCCTGGTATACGCGCCATCATACACTGGTCTCGCTCTGCTTCCTGCTGATGTTGTTTCTTGCACTCTTTATGCAGAGTGGCCTGGCTGACGGACCATTGCAGAGCTTGAGCAAGAGTCTCAGCATCTTCAGCGCCTATCAATCCACCGATTTCAAAACCGTTGCTCACCCGCTGCCCCTGACGGCCAGTGTTCGCCTGGTGCGCGTCGATTCGGCGGCGCGAGATCAGTATTACAACGATTACCAGTGGCATGTCTGGTCCTATGCTTCCTGTTCGGGTATCTCTCTGGAAGAAGTCATGAATGCCTACGGGCGTCATCTGATCGCAGCAGATGTCTTGCAGGTGGAACAGAATTTAGGGGTATGGGATACCTATGATGGTCTCATCGGTGGTGAGCCTAGTATGACGAAAGTTGCCGGTTATTTTGGTTTTAAGGCCGATCCTCACCCTCCACGCACACTACAAGCTTTGATATACATAGCCAACAAAGGCTTTCCCGTGATTGTCGGCATCCCCGGTCATATTTTTGTGGTGCGCGGCGGCGATAGCAGTAGCGTCTTCGTTGCCGACTCTGCCCCCGCCAACCGCACGGTTTTGAGCTATCAGGAATTTATGGCTCTATGGGATGGTTTTAGCGTATTGCTGACACCGCAACAATAAAAAAAGAGGGCACTGCGAAATGTGAAGAGGGAGTGTGGGTGCAAGACGAAGTCTTGCACCCACACTCCCTCTTCACATTTCGCAGTGCCCTGATATTAATAAATCACGATGTGTGTGAACAGTACGACGTTGCTGTAGATCCAGGCGGCGTTGTCTTTGGCCATATTGACACAGCCATGTGAGCCCTGGGAAGAGTAGATGTCACCGCTTGAGTCCTGGTGTGGGAACTGCGTGTCGGGGCCATAATCGGCTCGCCACCAGCTATCGTGAATAAAGTACCCACCGCTATGGTACTGGATGGCATAATTAATGGGCGTGTCGGGATACCAGTATGGTGAAGACTGTGGCACGTCCGCCTTAAAGACAGTCGGCGATTTCTTCCCCTCGACCCACCATGTTCCTGGAGGGCTTGGCTTGTCGGGGCGACCGGTTGTCACCAGGAAGGCATTGACCAGTTTACCGTTCTGGTAGACACGCATTGCCTGTTCCGACAGGGAGATGACAATCACCTCTGAGTTCATATAGCCGTAGTGTTGCAGGAGTTGCAGGTCGGTCTGGTGAACTTGATTGTAAGCTGCCTTATCACTGGCATTGGTCATCATGGCCTGGAAGTTGGTCAGGTACATGTTCAAGTCTTCGACGGCCTGCTGGTAGTCGGCCATCGTCTGGGCCGAGCTTAACTCGCTCTGTATCCAGGCACCACTGCCGGTTGAGCCGTATTCAAAGCCCATTTGATAGGTATTGTTGTCGAAACTGTCGTGGTACGTGTGATTCTTACCCCAACTTGTCACCTGCTGTTGCAGTTGCTGCTGCAGGCTCTGGCTCTCTGCCTTCATCGCCGAAATCTGGATTGCCGCCACATGTGTATTCAAGCTTGCCAGCGCGGCTTTGTAGGCGGTGCTCGTTTTCGCATCCTGTAGTGCTTGCTGGTCGCTGGTGTATTGTTGCTGATATGTAGCAGTGTTGCCATTGTACTTCTGCATCAAACTAATCCATTGTTGGAACGTCTGTAGCTGCGTATCACCCTGGTTTTGTAGTGTGGAATCGATACTTGGGGTGGGTAGTGCCGTAGAAGTGCTAGTAGCAGTAGTGCCGCTAGCTGATGAACTATTACATGCACTTAAGAGAAGCAAGCAGAGTATCAATCCGCTCAGCAGTAGTGTTGGTATATGATGCCGTGAAAGCGGTTTTTTTTGTAGATATCGATTGTTCATAGGTTAGTTAGTCCTTTGCCAGGCTTGTTTTAGTCATATCTTGCTTTATAGTAATATTACGAATCATTGCTATGTTTCATATCAATATCATATACCATTTTATCACATCACGCTGTGAACTAGCTCATATCTACTGCTCGTTCATCCTGGCTACGATCTTCTGGTGTAGCTCCTGCGTTCCGGCTACCACCAGTGAAAATCCCTCAGCCAGGCTGGTAATGGCATGGAGTTCTTTGCCTTGCCGGTCAGTGACCACACCGCCAGCCTCCAGCACAATACTTGAAGAAGCCAGGAATGACTCGGCGGTGATAACGTCTCCGATGTCGATAAAAGCGTCGTATGCGCCGCTGGCGACATATACAATGTCCATAGCTGAACTGCCGGTGCGTCGAACCTTGCCGATGGTCGGTTTCTGCATAATCAACTTACTGAGCGTTTGGAGGTCGCGCCCGTCGAAATTTATGCCAACCATACTCTCCTCGATACGGTTTGTCTCGCTCACCTGGCATCGTCGCCCGTTGCGGAAGGCACCGCCCCCGCGCTGCGCTTGATAGACGGTTCCACTGAATAATTCACCCACCAGTGCCCACTGCACCTGATCCGGGCTGATTGGAGCATCAATTGGCAGGACGGCGAGCGCAACTGCGGCGGTCATAATGCCTCGTGTGATGTTGTTCGAGCCATCTATTGGATCAATCACGATGCGGTAATGCGGCTTAGAGCTGGTTGTAAAGGTCGCTCTTTCCTCCGTAATAATTTCAAAGCCATGTCCGCTTTCGCTAAGCCCGTTGATGATGATATCTTCCGTCTCGCGATCAAATAGCATCGTAGTGTGTTCCGAGGATTGGGAGTAAACCCGGTCGTGATTGAAGCGTTCCGATTGCATATAGGCACGCACTTGCCGAAACAATTGTTCAAGGAGTTCTAACATATCTCTTGTTTCTTTTCGCTTCTGTTTAACCGGCAGCTTTTTCGTTGGCTTGCCAAACCGATTATATCATATCTTCTTGAATCCTTGACTACTCGCTGCCTTCGGCAGTTCGCAAAAGATTTTTATGTGTTGTGGCATGGTGGCTATGGGTTTGCTGCCGACGGCAGCAAACCCATAGCCACCATGCCACAACACATGAATGGACAAATTGCCGTCGGCAGCAAACCCATAGCCACCATGCCACAACACATGAGGGGGTATCACAGTGAAAGAGAATCGCCCCATTTGAGGTCGCGGGCCTCTCGAAATGCAGCTTTGTCCCTACGGGTCACAATAGTACTCCGCAGCCCTTCAGGTGTACAGAGTTCCAGGTGGATATTCCCAGGCCGTATCTGCGGGTGCCGGATTACACGCCCGCCGATGGGCAATCCTTTACTACGTGACAGGACAACATAGGAGAATTTCTCATCCTCGTATGACAGGACAGCTTTCTTTATTTGCCGGTGAAGTTGTGTGCGCGAGATACGCTGCGAGAAATGACACCAATCATTCCCGGTCATAGGACACGACAGATTGTGAGGACAGGGGGCAATCACGCTTGCGCCGGCAGCAATTAAGTCTTGCCGCGCCTTCCGGATATGAGCAAATCCCGCAGGTGTTCCTGGCTCAATAATCACCAACGTATCTGCCGTAATGGACCAGAGCTTGTTGATAAATGACTCTCGCTTCGCTTGAGGCAGTTCTCCCAGCACATATGTCGTTGTCACAAGTTCCTGTGGCTCACTTTCCCATCTCCCCAGCAGATCGACCTTCTTCCAGTTGGCCTGCCGCAGCGCAGCAGTGTTGGTATACCTGGCTAGCTGCTTGCCAAACGCCATCATAGTCTCTTCTCGTTCAAGCAGCGTAATCTCTTCTATGTCAGGCCATACCTCGTTGGCGGCCCACATAGCGGTACCTGGCCCACTGCCCGCGTCCAGTAGCGTGTGTGGTTGCCAGCCAGGTCGCCTCTTGCGTACCTCGTCAAGCGCCGCGTAGACAGCCGCGTACGTCGCAGGCATTCGATAGGCGGCGTAAGCAACGACATCCGTTTGTGAGTGCAAGAAAGAGCTTTCTCTCGCTGCATGACCTTCACGATAGTGCAGCGAAAGATCTGCCGCTGCCTCAGCTACCTGTTTCCGGGGAATAGTTTCCAGTTCGTGTGCCAGGGCCATGCGTAGACTATCGGGCAAATCCATCTCATTTTCCTATTGCGCGTACTGAAACTCGTACAATTTGCGGTACACACCCTGGCGGTTCAGCAGCTCTTCGTGGCTACCTTCCTCCACTATGCGCCCTTTGTGCATCACAATGATACGATCAACATTGCGGATGGTTGAGAGACGATGGGCGATGACGATCGATGTGCGATTGAGCATCAGTTTGTTCAGGGCATCCTGAATCAACACTTCGGTCTCGGTATCCACACTAGAGGTGGCCTCGTCCAGGATCAGCAGAATTTCAGGATTGAAAGCGATAGCCCTGGCAAAGGCCAGCAACTGCTTCTGTCCCACTGACAGGCCCGCACCCCGCTCGCGCACTTCTTCATCATAGGTATGGGGCAACTGCTCAATGAAATGGGCCGCGTTGACGTATTCCGCAGCCTTACGAATCTGCTCATCGCTGATCTGCTCTTCGTGCAGGCGGATATTGCTGGCGATGGTACCAGAAAAGATGTAGGGGTCTTGCAGCACGGCACCAATATGTTTGCGTAAGTCTTTCTGGCGCACATCTCGCACATCGATACCATCGACGTAGATAGCTCCCTTCTGCACGTCGTAGAAACGTGACATGATGCTGATAATCGAAGTCTTGCCGGCACCCGTAGCCCCCACCAGTGCCACCCGTTCACCGGGTCGAATCTTGAATGAGATACCTTTCAGTACCCACTCACCCGGATTATAGGCAAACCATACGTCGCGAAACTCAATTTCACCCTGCACCTTGCCAAATTCCTTTGGCGTCTCCGGGTCCTGCACGATTACCGGCTCATCCAGTACTCTGAAAATGCGCTCAGAACTTGCCATCGCTGATTGGAGGATATTGTACTTCTCCGCCAGGTCGCGGATTGGTAGAAAGAAACGATCGACATATTGCAAATAAGCCACCAGCGCTCCCAATGTCAGCGCACTGACCAGGATTCGTCCGCCGCCATACCAGATAATCAAGGCTATAGCTAACGCGCTGAAGAAGTTTGTGATAGAGCTAAACAGGATGAAGTACAGCAGCGAGCGAACAGTCTGCTGGAGGTAATCGCGGTTCAGTACGTCAAATTGTTGGTAGTTCCTCTGCTCGCGGTTAAACAATTGGACGATACTCATACCGGCAATATTTTCTGCGATGTATGCGTTGATGCGTGCAAGGCGCACGCGGATCGCGCGAAAGTTGTCACGCATGGCAATGCGAAAATAGGAGGTAATCCACAAAAGCGGCGGCATGACGATAAATGTCACTAATGCCAGTTGCCAGTTGATGACCAGCAGGGCGATAGCCACGCCAAACAGGGTAAGTACATCTCCAAAAATGGAGATAGCTCCAGAGGTGAACATCTCGTTCAGCGAGTCTACATCGTTGGTGAGGCGCGTCATCAGCCGCCCAACCGGGTTGTGGTCGAAATACGAGAGCGAGAGACGCTGCAGGTGATCAAACATCTGCGAGCGCATATCGAACATGATACGTTGCCCGACGATGCTGAGCAGCAGCACATGCATATAACGCAGCACCAGGCCAATTATGATTACGAGGAGATACATGCTCGCTACTAATAGCAGGCCAGCCCCGCGTTCGCTCTCGCTTAGCCCTTTTACCTGAGGCACAATGTAGTGGTCAATGCCGTAGTATGTGAGGGCAGGGCCGACAAGATCGATAAGCGAGACGAGCACAAGTAACAGCATTGCCACCAGCGCTAACCATATATATGGCCGTATATAGGTCAGCAATCGTCGCACAATACGGGCGTCGTAGGCTTTACCAATGATATCATCTTCCTGAAAAAAAGTCGCCATTGTCTGAGTCCTCTAGCTCCTCGCCAAGTAGTTGCCTGCGATACATTTCCGCATACAGTCCCCCAAGTTGTAACAGCGTCTCGTGTGTCCCCTCTTCAACGATCCTCCCTTCATCCAGCACAACAATATGGTCGAGATTTTTGACTGTTGAACAACGATGGGAAATAACAATCGTTGTACGTCCCCGCATAACGGTCTGTAAGTGTTTGAGAATATCTGCTTCGGTATGGGTATCTACACTCGACATCGCATCATCAAGAATGAGGATCGTCGGTTCCTTAGCAATGGCACGAGCGAGCGATGTACGCTGTTTCTGACCACCTGAGAGAGTTACGCCGCGCTCACCAATCATCGTCGCTACCCCGTCTGGAAAATCTTCTACATCCTTGGACAGTTGGGCGTACTGCATGACTTCCTGCAAACGTTCCTTGCTGAGTTTCTCCACACCGAAGCCAATATTTTCAGCCAGCGGTACCGAGAACAAAAAGGTCTCCTGTGGAACAAAACCAATCTGGCGCCGCAGGAGGGCAAGCGGTATCTCTCGTACATCCACATCATCGATCAGTACCTGCCCCCGGCTGACATCAAACAACCTTGGTACCAGGTTGACCAGTGTGGATTTGCCAGTGCCCGTTGGTCCCACAATTGCCAGCGATGAACCCGCCCTCACCCTGATGTTGATATCATGCAGGACTTCACGTTCAGTGTATGTAAAGGATACATGTCGGAATTCCACTTTTCCCCGTAACCGATCTTTGATGGCCGCACCATCTCTACTAAGAGCCTCGTCCAGGTTGACAGGGTCTGTGATTGTCGGTTGGTGTTTCATGACCTCGTTGATGCGGATCATCGAGGCCGCCCCCTGTTGAAAGAGATTCACGACCCAACCAAAAGCAATCATCGGCCAGGTAAGTTGTGCCAGGTACCCTGTGAATTGTACGAGTTGACCAAGCGTGAGGCGTCCTTCAATCACATCTAAGCCGCCGCGCCAGAGCAAGATGACAGAGGCCAGTCCGGCCAGAAAATACATGGCAGGCCATAATAAGGCATAGAGCTTGGCGTAGTTGATACTGCGCCTCACATATTCCTGGTTTGCTGTGCGGAAGGCCTCCAGTTCATAATTTTCTTGCGTATAGGCTTTGACCGAGCGAATACCCGAAAGATTTTCCTGGGCCTGTGCTGACACCTCGCCAAATTGATCCTGTACCAACTTATAACTTTGTTCGATTTTGCGGGCAACCAGATAAAAGACAACCGAGATCAACGGCAATACCGAGGCTGAATAGAGAGTCAAGCGGACATCAATGGTCAACATGAAGATAATGGTAGCTGTAAATGCCACAGTAGTATTCATAAAGTTGCTGATGCCCGGCCCAAGTAGTCCGCGCACAGCCGTAAGATCATTGGTGGCCCGTGCCACAAGGTCCCCCAATTTGTTATGCTGAAAATAGTCGAGTTCAAGCTTCTCAAAGTACTTGAATAGTTCAGCCCGCAACTCGTACTCAATCTTACGCGACACCTCAGCCAGGATGTAGCGCCCAAAAAAACCTATAACAGCCTGGGCTAATCCCACACACACGATCAGTAAGCCGTAACGCAGCAACAACCCCGGATCGGTGCCAGCGTGAAGACTATCCACCGCCAAACGAATCAGGTAGGGTAGGATCAGGGCAACAGCATTTGTCAATATGAGAATTAAAAAGCCGCCAATAATGGCGACTTTGTACCTGAACAGGTACGACCGCAGCGCAATGAGAGCAGACATAGATATATTGTACGATACAAGAGAAGAATAAATCAATGGTAGAAGTAAAGGGGATTGCCTGCAACATGGGAAAAAGGAAATATTTTCCCTAAAGGCACACAGAAAGGTGGGCTGTTACCTCAAAGAGGAAGATTAAACCAGTACTTCCTCGAAGTCACCCACCAGCTTTTGAATTTCACGCAGTCGGCGTTCAGCCAGTTCCACGTTTTCCAGAGCCTGTGCCAAAATACGAGCCTCGATGGTTGGGTACGACTCCGCGATTTCTGGATCGATAGAGCTGCCTAGTAACTCAAGTGCGCGATGAAGTTTGGTGTCAAGGGTTGCAGTTGACATAGTTTGTTACCTCTTCGTTGTCAAAGGATTACATCACAATCTCGACGAGACAATCTATCAAGTGAACGGTAAATGACCAGGAACTAGCACGCACTTTACAAGGAACAACTTTCACTACTCAATACGTAAACCAACGGCAATTAGTTACACTAAGTAACTCAATTTTTTCCCATCGGGCTATGATGTACTCATACTAACGTACATCTATCTCCATATTACACCGGACACGAAAAAGTACCAAATCGGGTTACCAACAGTCCTATGCCCTACAGTAACGAACATCATGTGCAAGGTTTTTATGCCGCTTTCGACGGTGACAGCTTTTGCTGAGTCAGCAGGTTGCACAGCCCGCGCATCCCGCAGGCTCAGCAAAAATCCTGGCGAGCCGCGAAGCGGCGAGGCTTCAAAGAACCCGCAATTGCTGTCAGGTGTCTCCTACTGTACTATAATCGTCAGATTCATATTAACGTGAATAGTGCAGTAAATATGGAAAGTGCCAGCCGTCGAGAACGGTCCAATAGTGTGTGTATCATTGCCTGAGAAGCTCACATTGACTGTCGGTGCTCCTGGCTCCTTCGCTGGTTTCGGCGTCCCATTGGCATCATACATACCATTCTGGAGAATATGTGGAACTGTAACATCATCGATAAGGGTGAGCATTGAACCTTTGGGTATAGTGATGCTCGGCTGCAAAAAAATCGTTGGACCCAAATGTACGGTTGTCCCTCCACCATTTCCATTGCTCGGTGTGGCCCCATTGTGTGCCGATGCATTTGGAGGCGTTCCTGGGCGAGTGCAGGCGGCCAGCAAAATACTACCAATGGCTAAAACAGCGAGCATCAGCGTGAAAAATCCGAGTCGCTTTGTACTCATTACGTTACTTCCTCTCATATGATCTCTATGCTTGTCCATCCCCTTTTCTTTCTCTTTCGGTAGGCTCGTTTGTATAGTGACCGAAATAACTTGAAACCTGCTAATAGAAGAGCCTATGGTCTGTTATGGGATGAATGTTTGACTACTATATTCTAATTCATATCATAGAGGTCTGTGCAAGTAATTAGGAATAGGGCAAGTACCCGATATCCTTTCAGGTATCTACCTGATCTGGCTATCAGGCCCAACACAACAACTAAACAATAAATAGTCTCATCTAAATCAATCAATTGCATAACATTAGATAATCATAAGACTTTATACTGAAGTGCTTTATTTATTGCCTACAATCCACCTGCCGGTGTGCTTGGCGATGCAGGGGAGAAAATGGGCTCGGGCAGTCGCTTCGATAGTGTCTTGCAACATGACCTGGACAACTTTGCACGCATGGTAGCCCAGGCTCCTGCCGGAGCACTTGATCCCACTTCGTCGAACTATCTGTTCCACAGTGGCAGTGCTGCCGCCAAGGGTACCACCACCAGTCGGCAAAATGAGACCATGAATGACGAGTATCAGACCAATCTCGGCACTTCAACCGATCGCCCTGTGCTGGATCAGGACATCATTAGCGGTCAGTATGATCGGAGTGCTACGGCTACGAGTGATCGGGAAACAACCTACTAAGGTCAATCCACGTTTGCAACGGACAAGGCAAGGGAGCATTTGACTCAGTCAAATGCTCCCTTGCCCTTGTCCGTTGCAAACTTTACTTCCCTTTTTGAAGTGGCGTTAGGATTGACTTTTATGACACACTATGGTATACTCGCTAGTGTTCCATACAAAAGGAACAATCCAGGGAAGCAAAGAGACCCTGGCACAGGGTATAGACCCTGCATTGGTAAGTTCCGAAAGGAGACAACATGATGCCAATGAAGAAACCAGTTCGCATTTTAGGGATGGTCTTTCAAATTGACAAGTAGGGCCCGTACAGGCGGGCATCCGAGCCTCTGAGCGTCTGACCACTACCTGATTTACCGCGCCTATATTCATGTTTGCACAGAATAGCCGGTCCTAACGACGGTTACGTCGCAGGTTGGCAGGGGTAAGCAGAGGGCATGTTGCTAAGGGCATACTTCAATACTATCTTGCCCATATGTTTGCAATACATCTCGGTTGACGTGACACGGGAGTTGTGCAGAAAAAAACACACAAGGACCAGATAACACATGTATCTGGTCCTTGCTGCATTACTTGACTTCATTCTCCTAGTGTCAGTATTGCCATGAAGGCCTCTTGCGGAATTTCCACATTGCCGACCATCTTCATGCGCTTCTTCCCCTCTTTTTGCTTCTCCAGAAGCTTGCGCTTGCGCGTAATGTCACCACCGTAACACTTGGCAAGCACGTCTTTGCGCATCGCCTTGACGGTTTCACGCGCAATAATCCTTGAGCCGATAGCGGCCTGAATCGGTACTTCAAACAGTTGGCGCGGGATAAGACTGCGCAGCTTCTCGACCAGGATTCGCCCCTGGACGTACGCTTTGTCGCGGTGTAAAATCAGCGATAGTGCATCCACGGGATATCCATTGACGAGGATATCCAACTTCACCAGGTCTGCCTCCGCATAGCCGCCAAAGGTATAGTCCAGCGAGGCATAGCCCTGTGTGCGCGATTTGAGCTGATCGTAGAAATCAACAATCAATTCTGCCAGTGGCATATGGTAGGTCAACAGAACGCGCTCAGCCTCAATATATTTCATCTCTTTGAATGTGCCTCGCCGCGTTGTCACCAGGTCCATTATCGTGCCGATATAGCGCGTAGGCGTGAAAATGGAAATATCCATCCATGGCTCTTCAATCTTCTCGATATCCCCAGAAGCGGGAAAATCGGATGGATTATCTACTTTTACCAATGGGCCGCCTGTGGGCGTGACATAATATTCCACGCTGGGAGCAGTCGCCAGGATATCCAGGTTGTATTCTCGCTCCAAGCGTTCCTGGACAATCTCCATATGCAACAGGCCTAAAAAGCCACAGCGAAAACCAAAGCCCAGGGCCGTAGAGGTCTCCGGCTCGTAGAAGAGCGAGGCATCGTTTAACTTCAGCCGGTCCAGGGCGTCACGCAACAATGGGTAGTCGCTGCCCTCGACTGGATAGATACCCGCGAAGACCATCGGTTTGGCCGGTTTATAGCCGAGCAGCGCCTCAACACGACCAAGCGCGTTGGGAGTAGTCACCGTATCACCCACGCGACAATCTTTTACATGCTTAAAGCCGGTTGCGATATAGCCAACCTCGCCGGCAGTCAGGTTGCCAACTGAGATCAGGCGAGGTTGGAAATAGCCCGTTTCTAATATCTCGGTGCTACTGCCAGCCGCCATCATCGCTATGCGCTCCCCCTCGCGTAACTGCCCATCGACGATCCGCACATAGGCGATGACGCCCTTGTATGAGTCATAATGCGAGTCGAAGACCAGGGCCCGCAAAGAGCTTTCAGGGTTGCCCTGAGGAGGCGGAACCTGTTTGATGATCGCTTCCAGAATCTCCTGTGTGCCAATCCCCTCTTTGGCCGAGGCCAGAATGCAATCTTCCTTGGGAAGACCGATGACCTCCTCCACCTCTTGCTTGACTCGTTCAGGATCGGCGCTCGGTAGATCAATTTTGTTAATAACAGGAATGATGGTCAGGTCGGCCTCAAGTGCCAGGTAAAGGTTGGCCAGCGTCTGCGCCTCGATGCCCTGCGTGGAGTCGATGACCAGCAAGGTTCCTTCACAGGCGGCCAGGCTGCGTGACACTTCATAAGTAAAGTCGACGTGTCCCGGCGTATCGATCAGGTTCAGTTCATATTCCTCACCGTTGAGTGCCGTGTAGCGCATACGCACAGCCTGCGCCTTAATGGTGATACCCTTCTCACGCTCCAAATCCATCTGGTCAAGCGTCTGTTCCATCAATTCCCGCTTGGAGACCGTCCCCGTATATTCTAGCAAACGATCGGCCAGCGTTGACTTGCCATGATCAATATGGGCGATAATACAGAAATTTCTAATATGTGCTTGATCGGTCATGCTACAATTATTCCTCCGCACAACACCTCATCACCGTCCTCGCCGCCATAGAAGACGGCTGCCTGTCCGGGTGTGATGGAACGCTGTGGGCGTGAGAGTGTCACGTTCACAAGATTTCCCTCCACAGGGGTCAGCAGCGCGTGTACTTCCGGGGCCTTGTACCGTACACGCACCTTTGCCTCAAATGGCTCAGTTGGTAATTCCCCGCTCACATAATGCATCTTCCCCACGGTAAAGCTGGTCCTCTCCAATGCGGCTGCTGGCCCAACAATGAGCGCATTTTGGGCGGCATCCAGCTTGAGCACATGCAGAGGTTCCTGGGAGGTCAATCCCAGTCCCTTGCGCTGCCCAATGGTATAAAAGGCCAGTCCGCGATGCCGTCCCAGTGACTTGCCGCTTTGATCAAAAATTGGTCCAGGCTTTGGCAAGGTAATCAGTGACTTTGTACTGGTTGCCACACTTACACCTGCACCGGTGAGCTCTGTTTCCTCAGCTACCCTGCTAGCTGCGTAGCGATCAATAAAGCCCCGGTAATCGTTTTGTGCCACAAAGCAGATCTCCTGGCTCTCCGCCTTTGTTGCCACTGTCATGCCGCGCTCAGCGGCCATCGCACGTACCTGCGGCTTGGTATAGGCTCCCAGCGGGAAACACGCGTGAGCCAGCTGCTGCTGATTGAGAACATGCAATACATAGGACTGATCCTTGTCGGGATCAATCCCACGCCGCAGCCGCCGCTTGCCTGTGATAGGATGGTCATCCACGCGCACATAGTGGCCCGTGGCCATGTAATCGGCATCGAGTGCCAGGGCACGCTTGAGCATCACCGTGAAGCGGATATGGCGATTGCAGGTCAGGCACGGATTGGGCGTGCGACCGGCAACATACTCCTCGTAGAACATATCCACGACTGTGTCCTTAAACTCTTGCTCAACGTTGACCAGGTAAAGCGGCATATCGAGCATGCGGGCGACACGCCGTGCGTCATCCACCGCTTCCAGGGAACAGCATTTATTTTGTACAACTCGCTCTACGCCGTCATCTTCGATGACGCCGGGTTCCGACCAGAGGCGCAACATAATACCAATCACCTCGTGGCCCTGCTCCTTCAAAAGTGCGGCGGCGACCGAGCTATCCACGCCGCCGCTCATCGCGACGACTATTCTTGACATAACAATCTACTCCTGTAACGTTCCTGCTTGGTAGTTTAGGTCAGGTAGAAAAAAGGACTAGCCAATGGGCTAGTCTCGTGCTGTTCCATGTGCTGTAAACATGCCTATTATAGCATACTCTGGGAGAGTATGAATAGTGCTTCTGACCTTGCACGGAAATATTTCCGTGACCCTGACCCCTCGACTGAAAACGTTCCTTCGTGTATAATGACCTCAATAGACTTAATGCCCCCAATTTATGGATGGGTAAGGGTGAAAATCAATCGTATAGGGACGTAGAAACAAACTGTATACGAGTGCTGATTACAAACAGTAAGAGCGTAGCAAGCAATTATCTATAAACATACCCGAAAAGGCCGGAGCATTTCTTGGGTCTAGCGGGCAAGGAGTGAGGAACAATGCCAAAGAAGACCGCGACTGCGCGAGGCGGAGCGCAGCGCAACAAACCAAAAGCACAGAAAAGTTTTGAACTGGTACGTCCAGTCTCATCTGTCTCACCAGTTTCGGATGAGCATACACAAGATGCTAGTGCCGACGCTGAGCTAGCATCTGCCAGTGTTTCAATAGTCGAAGCTCCGCTAGAGGCAAAGCAGAAAGAAGCCTGGCAGACTGAGGCAAAGCCAGGTGAGAAGAACGAGACTGCTCAGAGTACGAACGGTGTAACCAGCACGGCTCCCAAGGGGAGTGCCGCGGCACGCCTGGCAACTCGTCGCCAGGCCGCACATAAGTCTCAGCAGCGTGCTGCTGCTACCTTAATCACGGCGGAACATTATGCCTACGTGCGGAGAGACCTGGTGTTTATTGCCATATTGGCCGCCATCATGTTCGCCGCCATCATTATCTTGCAATTCGTACCCGGCATATAGACATGGAACCACACGGGAGTGCGAGACACTTTCTTTTGCAGTGGGAAAAGCGGCAAGACGGGCGAATGCAGCGCATTCGCCCGTCTTGCCGCTTTTCCCACTGCAAATTTTTGGAAAAAAGGAAGAAGCACTGATTTGTTGCATCTCAGTGCTTCTTATTTATTGCTTCGGGTGGCTTGTTCAGGATAGCCCTCGACGCCATATGCGAAGATCAGCTCAGTGTACGAGTGGGCTGGTACCTAATCCGGCAGGAATGCCATGTCGATATGCTGCTGGAATAGTTACGCCCAGGACTCGCTGCATTGCCATAGTGTGGCTGCAGTCACCCCAGTCATTAAAGAAACGGCAGGTACAGGTCCACTCACCATTGTCAAAAATGGTGGTGTGTATATCGTTCTCACCTCGGAACGTTGCTTCAAAGCGAGTAAATTGAATCCGCTCTGGTTCTTCTGCATAACGCTTGGCTTTTGCGATCTTACTGATCATACTAGAGTTCATGATCGGTACTCTCCTTCATATTTAGCAACCACTCCGTGACCACTTCTTCGTTCGATTGTACTTACGCTTGTAGTGGCGTATTTAACGATGTCGCGCATCTGGTTTGTTCGTTCGTTGCTTGTTCATTTGAATCTTCATCTAGCCATTGCGCTAGATATCTCAATCAATAGATGCTCCTCCACCTCCTTTCTTAGATAAACGCTTTTGCTAACCAGCTCACATCCAGGAGCTGTGTAGCGGCCCACAGAAATGAAGAATAATCGATGAGCCCGGCATCCAGTGCGCGTGTAATAAATGAGTTAGAAATAAAAAACACCAGGGCAAAATTTCCCTAGTGTGTGTATTCATGTATCGCTGCGAGCCACCACCGCTGCTCGCAGCGATGAGACCTGTGATGCCATTGAGACTGAATCCATGTTTATAAATTTCATCCTCACCCGGCTAACGGAAATAGGCCGAATGTAACGCCTACATCACCAACCAACCATTGGGTACATAGGCTGAACGTGCAAACTTGGAAATCTCCTTCTGATTGGATTGATTATACCATACGGAAGGCGGATTGTCCATCCCAAAATCCGCCAAAATTACGTAATTTGCAGGAGAAAAAAATGTGATTTTCATTTTGTGAGCATCTTGTGATGTATCATATCTCACTCTGGATATATTGTCCTGCTCACTGTTTTTTCTCTGCGAAAACTATATACTACAGATAACCAGTCCTGATATACTATGTTTGCTCAATATTGGAAGAGGTTCCGTTTCCGCAGTTCTTGCGGATCATCTCTGCTTGGAGGTATGTGTGAAACATCATTACTACAAAACTCTCTGGTTTCCTATGCAATTGGTGCTTGGTATCGTGGTGATTGGGCTGCTGGTCAGCGCATGTTCGTTGCCCGGAACACAGCAGACGAGCACAAATACAACTACTCAAACCAGTGTCTCACCTACAGCTACACCACAAAAGTCTTCTCATACGGTAGCAAGTCAACCCTCCGGCACAGGTAAACTACCCTCTGGCACGCCGTTACCCCAGGATGAGGTCAAGCCGCTTACCTTCAACCTGGTCTACAATGACGCCGCCATGCAGCAAGATGTTGCCCAGATATATACACCCGGCTCGCCAACCTTCCACCAGTACCTGACTTCTGATCAGATTGTCCAACGCTACGCGCTCTCTGAAGCCCAGCAACAGCAGGTAATGGACTGGTTGACCCAGCATGGGTATACGATTGACGCCACCGATTCCCTGCATACTTCGATTAAAGTCCATGCTACAGTTGCTACCATCGAACGCACACTGAATATCGCATTAAATTCCTATACTATAGATGGGCACGAGTTCTTTTTACAACAAGGCGATCCAAAGGTCCCCAATCCGGTTGCATCCCTTGTAGCCTCCGTTGTTGGACTGGATAACTTTGCTCTTCCTCAATTCCAACCACCATTCGGCTTCGCGACCCAGGCCGCATCCCTCGCTGGTGATTGCAGCAAGTATGGCGCGAAGCAGACATTGACTCGCAATAAACTTGCCGCAGCCTATCAACTCGATAAGCTGTACCAGCAAGGTTTCCAGGGTCAGGGCATGACCATTGGCGTGGCCGAGTTCGGCGATACCTATAATCCCTCCGACCTGGCAAATTATGCCTCCTGTGTGGGTATTGCCACTCCCAATGTCCAGAATATCGATGTTGATGGGCATCTCGCCTCGGGTACAGGTCAGGGTGAGGCCATCATGGATCTCGAACTGATTGCCGGTCTCGCTCCCCAGGCGTCAATCCTCGACTATCAAACCGACGGCCAGAGTAGCTCCTTTGCCCAGTCTATGGTCGATGTCTTCAACCGCGTTGCTTCTGATCACAAAGTCCAGGTGTTAAGTGTCAGCTATGGCACCTTTGAAAGTGCCTTCAGTTCCAGTGAATTGGCTGCCGTCAATAAAAGTTTGCGCACGCTGGCCGCCGAAGGCATTTCGGTCTTCGTCAGCAGCGGTGACTGTGGAGCTTATACACATCGCCTGCAACACCTGGCCGAAGTAGCCTTTCCTGCCAGTGCCGTGTATTCCATCGCCGTTGGCGGTACCCATTTACAGGTAAATGATAGCAATGTGCGCACCGGTGAGACAGCGTGGAGCGCGGGTGACAATTTGCCATTTTGTACCAACGATTGGGGCAGTGGTGGCGGCGTGAGTCAGAATAGCGATTTTAAGCGTCCCTCCTGGCAGATTGGTGAGGGAACGACGACCCATTATGACGGTTCGTCGTCGCATGTGTTTACAAAACTCCTGGAT
>WNFH01000189.1_pt1 | contig 36126 bp, 25 predicted proteins | sample 5400411 | NCBI WGS metagenome assembly WNFH01 (sample SAMN13153347, study PRJNA577476) | soil metagenome | isolation source: 200 cm saprolite under Douglas fir tree site 2 hole 3 | place: USA:California | collected 2015-04-18 | reverse complement strand
GTCGTTCGCCAAATCAAACGCTTCCGTAGCCAAAACGCCAGAAGCCTGATGGTCGCCGTGGTTCTCCCCGATAAAAATGCCCGGCAGCCATGAAATGATCACTTCTGGTCGCGTCAGCCGCACAATTCGAACCAGCGCTTCCAGATTCGCGCCGTGGCCCCAATTCGCGAGCGAATTCAGCGCGTTCTGCGAAGCCGTGTCCTTGCCGTCCAAGAACCACACGTTCGTGATTCCCAGCTGCGCGCAAGCCTGGCGCGCTTCCTGTTCACGAATATCCGCCAGCGCCGGACCATGCTCCCGCGTGTAGTCATTCCCGCCGCTACCGCCGCGCGTCGTATAAACCACCGCCACGCGCTTGTGCTCATCGTAAATCGCACGTGCCAGATACGGAGTCACGCCACCCTCGTCATCCGGGTGCGCCACCACCACCGCCGGCGCTGACGTCTGCGCCGCCGCCGAACTTCCCATCAGCGCAGCCAAGCCTGCCGCGAAAACCACCAGCCATCGCTTCATTCCACACCCTTTCACTCGCTCAACAACTGTTCTAAGAAAGAAAAGATTGTACCCGCTCCGCCGCGCAATTCCCTAGGTGCAACGCCAACCAGTTCCCATCCCGTGCATTTATACTTCCAATATGTTCCGCGTTTTCCTGGCAGCGTTTTTCGTTGCAACCATATCGGCCGCTGCGCTCTTCGGCTGCCAACAAACAGAGGACTCGCAGTCCTTCCCGCCCGGAGATTTGATCCCACGGGTCGTAGCTCTCCAAAACCCGCAGCAAAGCTACGCGCTCTACGTCCCGACAAAATATTCGCACGAACGGCGTTGGCCAATCGTTTACGTTTTCGATCCTCTCGCTCGCGGCCCGCTGGCTCTCGCGCAGTTTCAGCACGCCGCGGAAATCCACGGCTACATCGTAGCCGCTTCAAATAATTCGCGGAACGGCCCGTGGCAGCCCGAATTCGAAGCGGCCGAAGCAATGGTCCGCGATACTCAGCAGCGCTTTACCGTGGACCTCAAACGGATTTATTTCGCTGGTTTCTCCGGCGGCGCACGCGTGGCCTCGCAGCTCGCTCAGCTCTGCAAATGCGCAGCGGGAGTCCTGTTAAGCGGCGCTGGGTTTTCTCACGGCTCATCACCTTCAGCAGAATCGAAGTTCCCCGTTTTCTCCGCCGTTGGTGATGCCGACTTCAACTACAGCGAACTGATTCCGTTACAGGACGCGCTTGAAAAAGCCGCATTTCCTCACTGGCTGCGCATTTTCGATGGCCCGCACGAATGGGCGCCGCCAATTGTGATAGACGAAGCGCTTGCCTGGTTTCGAATTGAATCCGTCAAGTCGCAACGCGAGGCCGGTGATGAGGTTTTTATCGCGGCCCAATTGTCCGCAGCCCAGGCTCGCGCCTTCGCTCTTGAAAAATCCGGCCAACTGCTCGCCGCGTGGCGCGAAGATCGGCAAATCGCCACGACATTCGATTCGCTAGTGGACACTGAAGTGGTTCGTGCGAAAGCTTCCGAGCTAGAAAAACAAAAGGCGCTGCGCGACGCTATCAAGCGCGAGCACAGCGATTTTGAAGAACAAGACCGCTTGAGTAATGAAGTTCTCGCCGCCAGCACGCCACTTCAAGCACCCGATGCGTCCCCGTCGCAAAATCGCGGCGACGCCGCAACCTTGGCGCGCGATCTGCGCCTCCGCACCGAGCGCGAGAAAAAGCCTGAACGCGTCCTGGTCTTCAAACGTGCCCTCGCCAGCGTTTTCATCGCCTCGCTCGAATCCGGCCGCGACGCTCTCGATAAGAAAGATTTTCGCCGCGCAGAAAGCTACTTCGCCTGTGCGACCGAGGCCAATCCCGAATCCGAGTGGTCCTTTCGCAATCTCGCCATCGCCCGCGCTTCTAGTGGTGATCGCAAGGGGGCGCTGGAAGCCCTTCGCTCCGCGCGCAAATTCACCAAAGACCCGTCCGCCTTCTCCGACTGGCTCACGCAAGAACCCGCTTTTGTCCGCCTGCAGTCCACTTCAGAGTACAGAGTTTTGCGCGAACCCCGGTAATCTTATGTTTGTTTTTTCCATATATACCTTTAAGACCGATGACAGCCACTGCAAGGAAGTGCCTGGAGGGACTCTCATTTAGGAGATCTCAGGCTGCCTTGACCATCATTCCTCCCGCCGATAAGCTAATAGTTTCTTCTATCGGGCTAGGAGCTCCGGGTTTCAGGGTTTAAGGGTCTGTTTTACAAACCCTTAGAAAAACAAGTTGTACTTACAAAACCTTAGGTAAAAAATGGAAACGATTCACGTAACCTTGCCCGATGGCAGCGTCAAAGATGTGCCCAAGGGCACGACCGCTGCAGATATTGCGCGCGGCATTTCGCCCCGCCTTGCTGACGACGCATTTGTCGCGAAAGTTTACTCAAACAACGGTACCCTCACCAATTTCGGCGAGCCGGTGGATGACGGCGGATACCTGATCGACCTGCGCCGCCCGCTTGAGCAGGATCTAAAACTAAAAATTCTCACCGACAAAGATCCCGATTCGCTCTTCGTCTTTCGTCACTCGGCCGCACATCTTCTTGCCGCCGCCGTGATGGAGCTTTATCCCGACGTTAAACTCGGCATTGGCCCCCCGGTAGACACCGGGTTCTTCTACGAATTTATGCGCGAGCAGCCGTTCACGCCCGACGACCTCGTAAAAATTGAAAAGAAAATGCACGAGCTGGCCGCGCAGGATCTGCCCAACGAGCGCAAATACTTGCCCAAGCCCGAAGCGCTCGATTTTTACAAGAAATCCAAGCAGATTTTCAAGTGCGAGCTGGTCGAAGAAAAAGTTACCGAGCCGATGGTTTCCTTCTACACCACCGGAAAATTTATAGATTTCTGCCGCGGCCCGCACATTCCATCCACCAAACGCATTCAGGCTTTCAAATTAATGAGCGTAGCCGGTGCGTATTGGAAAGGTCAGGAAGGCAATCCGCAGTTGCAGCGCATCTACGCCGCAGCTTTCTTCACCCAGAAAGAGCTCGACGCTTATCTTCATCGTCTCGAAGAGGCCAAGCGCCGCGATCACCGCAAGCTCGGCCCGGAGCTCGATCTCTTCAGCATTCAAGAAGAAGCCGGGCCTGGCCTGATCTTCTGGCACGCCAAAGGCGGCTTCATCCGCAACATCATTGAAACCTGGCTGCGCGACGAACTCATCAAGCGCGGCTACGATCTCGTCTACACGCCGCACATCATGCGGCTCGACCTCTGGAAAACGTCCGGCCACGCCAATTTCTACAAAGAAAATATGTTCGGCCCGGTCGAAGTCGAAAAGGCCGAATACCAGCTCAAGCCCATGAATTGTCCAGGCCACATTTTGATTTACAAATCGCGCCTGCGTAGCTACCGCGATCTTCCAGTGCGCCTCGCCGAACTTGGCACCGTCTATCGCTACGAACGCAGCGGCGTCCTGCACGGTCTGCTCCGCGTTCGCGGCTTCACCCAGGACGACGCGCACATTTTCTGCATGTCCTCGCAAATTGAAGCCGAAGTCGAAGCTTGCATCGATTTCGCCTACGCGGTCATGAAAAATTTCGGCTTTGATCAATTCGAAGTCGAACTTTCCGATTGGGACGCCAAGCACCCTGAGAATTACCCCGGCAAGCCCGAAGACTGGGCCCACGCTACCAGCACGCTTGCCAACACCCTGGACCGCCTGAAAATTCCCTACAAAAAAATGGAAGGCGAAGGCGCGTTCTACGGGCCCAAAATCGACATCAAATTAATTGACGCCATCGGCCGTTCCTGGCAGCTCACTACCGTTCAGTTCGATTTCAACCTGCCGGCGCGCTTCGGCCTCGAATACGTGGGCGACGACGGCGCTCGCCACCAACCGCTGATGGTTCATCGCGCGCTGCTCGGCTCCGTGGAACGCTTCTTCGGAATTCTCATCGAACACTACGCTGGAGCATTTCCGCTCTGGCTCGCTCCTGTGCAGGTAGAAATCTGCCCGGTCAGCGAAAGAGTCATCGATTATGCCAAACACGTCCGCGAAACCCTGAAAAATCACAACATCCGCGTGCATCTCGACGACCGTAACGAAAAACTCCCGGCAAAAATCCGCGATGCGCAAATGCAAAAAATTCCTTACATGCTCGTCGTCGGCCCCAAAGAAGCCGAAGCCGGCACCGTCAGCGTTCGCCACCGCTCAAAGGGCGACCTCGGCCCCAAGCCCCTCGCCGACCTAGTCGAGTCCCTGCGTCAGGAATCCGATTCCCGCGCCACGACGTAGCATCTCAATGCTTGACCTGAGCAGTCCGCGCTGGAAGAAGCTCTCACAAGCCTATGGCTCTGCCGAAGGTATTCCAGCCTTGCTGATCCAACTCAAAACTGCCCCGCTATCAGAAAGTTATCAGTCTGAACCTTGCAATTCCCTTTGCGGCTCCCTCTGTCACCAGAGCGATAGTTACACCGCATCATACGCTGCGGTTCCTCACATTATTCACCTCGGACTGAAGCGACTGAAGCGACCGGTCTCCGAAAGATTCGATTTCATTCTGATGATCGAGGCGATGCGGCACAAGAAAGCTTCGCCTCGGGTGCCGAGAGATCTGAAGTCTTCATGTGAACACGCGATTCGAAGCGGTTACGCCCTCGTGAAAAGTTCCCTGGACCATTCCTGGTCCGAAGAGGAATACCGCGTGATGCTTGGGGCACTTTTAGTTTTCCGAGGGAATCCGGCGCTCGGTAATATACTCTTGGATTTTGACGGCGACTGCCAATGTCCCAACTGTGAAACAGTCCTTCCGCCGCTCGGCTACGCTATTCTCAAGAGCGAATAATGCGCACGCCCCTTCTCATTCCACGCCGCGCGTTTGTCATCTGCGTCGGAAGCGCTATGCTCGCTCCCTCGACTCTCTTTGCGAACCAACAGAGCCGCTCCGATGTGCCGCTCGTTGACCAGGTGCCTGCGATGCTCGATCACATCCTTCTCGGCTGCAATGATTTGCAGCGTGGCATCGATTTCGTCGAACAACACACTGGCGTGCGCGCCGCATTCGGCGGAGTTCACCCAGGCCGCGGCACGCAAAACGCCCTGCTTTCTCTAGGCATTCGCCGTTATCTCGAAATCATCGCACCAGATCCACAGCAGAACGCTTCTGCCGAACTTGCAAGCATGCTTAAGAAACTCACAGAGCCGCGGCTTGTCGGCTGGGCCGCCCATCCCGGCGACATTCAGGTGCTTGCGGCCGACCTCGCGAAAGCCGGAATCATAGCCGAAGGCCCAACTCCTGGCTCGCGCAAACGCCCCGACGGCAATGTGCTCCACTGGAAAACGTTAAATCTAAAAGACGACGCCAACGGCCTGCTTCCGTTCTTCATCGAATGGAGCGCCGACTCATCACATCCTTCGGCCGACGCGCCGTCTGGCTGCCAACTCCTCCGCTTCGAGCTGCTCACACCAGACCCAGCCGCCCTCGCCAAGACCAGCACGAAGGTCATGCTCGCGGCCCCAATCGCAAAAGGCTCTTCCCCGCAGCTCCACGCCGTCATTTCCGGCCCCAAAGGCCAATTGGACATCACGTCCTGACGCCCTCCATCAATTTCGAGTCACCGAGATAATCGAGGAACTTGCCAAATTCCCAAAATGAAACGCTCTAGCCCCTTCCCGCACTATTCCTGTGCACCAACAACTCAGGGGCAAAACCGGCACGAATTAGCCGTGGGTTGAAGGCGTCAGGGGGCACGCCAGAGTTGCGGTCACCAGATCTGGCTTGTGCCCCCGCTTGTTTTCTGCGGGGCCGGTCGCTCGAGCAGCTCCACTTTATTGCAAGGCGAGGATTGAGCTTAATTCGAACCCCAGCTGGGCTTACCATTTTCCCGCTTGCCGCCCACTGTATCGCGCGTGCTATACTTTTAACCCGTCCTCTGCCGGCAATCCGCCGTCCGGGGCTGGCACATATTTAGGAAGTCGATTCGGGCTCAGGGGCTGGCTGTACGTGTCCTTTGGTGCTTTTTCATCTATAGGGGGATTTATCGCAGAACGGAATTTCCGGCAAGTGAGCGACAGAGTCCGTGTCAACGATCGGATTCGCGCTCGCGAAATCCGGGTGATTGACGAAGAAGGCGGCCAGCTCGGGGTAATGCAGCCATTTGAAGCGCTTAAGATGGCTCGCGAACGTGGATTGGACCTGGTGGAGATTTCTCCCACCGCCGACCCGCCAGTTTGCAAGATCACCGACTACGGCAAGTTTCTCTATCAACAAAGTAAGAAGGCACACGAGCAGCGTAAAAGCAGCCGTGGCTCGGCGCTGAAAGAAGTAAAGTTCCGGCCAGCCACTGCGGAACACGATTTTCAGGTTCGCAAGAACCAGATAATCCGCTTCCTCGGCGAAGGCCACAAGGTTCGCGCCATGATTTTTCATCGCGGACGCGAAATGGCGCACCAGGAAGTCGGCCGCGCCAAGATGACTCGCCTGTTGGGCGAAATTGGCGATGCGGGCTCCATCGAAACCATGCCGCGCATGGAAGGTAATGTCTTGGTGGCGTTGCTGGCTCCGAAAAAAGGCGCCGGCGCAATAGCAGCACCAAGCCGGCCCAATTAAGCCGTAGAGACAAATCGGCCAAATTAAGCCGCACGGATCAGTTTCTTCGCCACAAAATAGGAACTATAGTTCCTGCCGACACTGAAAAACAAAGACTTGCGGGCATACTAGCCCGTTGAATTGAAAAAAAACGAGGATTTACGGAATGCCACGCAATCGATCGAAACCGAAATTGAAACTGAAGACCCATCGCGGCGCCGCCAAGCGTTTTAAGATTACCGGCACCGGCAAGCTGCTCCGCATGCATTCCGGCAAGCGCCATCTACTGGGAAGCAAAGCGCCTGGTCGTATGCGCAAGCTCAAGAAGATGACCAAGGTCAACAAGGCAGACGTAGCCAAGACCATGCAGATGCTTCCCTACGGCTTGAAGTAGTCGAGAAATACTTTTTGAATTTCGTTGCACGAGCCGAGTCTTTTTGCGTAAGCAAATTGTTCGCGCTCTCGAAATGAAATGCGGGACGTACAAAAAACGTCCTGTACGCTGCTCTCGGTTTTTCGAGAGTGGCGCTTCGTGCCAGGCGGCGCTACACGGGTGCCCGCCGGCCGAAATTGCTGCAATTTATTTCGCGGCACAGCAACACACATCGGAAACAAACCCGTTGCGCGAAGCTGCCCTTTTGCAAAAGAAGGGCCGCGTCGCCGCAACCCGTTTCGTTTCCAGGAAAAATGAACTACCGGGGCGTTTTTCGTTGTGTGGTGACCGGTTTTTTGCGTCCCGAGTTTTGGCGGGAATACCGGTTACTTGCACTTCGAACTGCCCGGTTAAAAGGAGCAAAACCCATGGCTCGCGTAAAACGCGGTACCAAGCGCCGGGCACGGCGCAAAAAGTATCTTAAGAGGACAAAAGGTTTTTTCCTCACTAAGAGCAAGCTATACCAGTCCGCGCAGGAAGCCGCGAACCGCGCAGATCGCTACGCGTTTCGCGATCGCCGCGTCAAGAAGCGTCAATATCGCCGCTTGTGGATTCAGCGTATCGGAGCAGCCGCTCGTTTGAACGGCATTACTTACGGCCAACTCATTCACGGCCTGAAAGCCGCCGGAGTCGAACTGGACCGCAAGGTTCTTGCCGACATAGCGGTAAAAGACGCTGCAGGCTTCGTGCTGCTGGTCGAGAAAGCGAAAGCTTTCGCGCCGAAACCGGTCGCAAAAAAAGCCAAGTAATTTTGTGGTGGCTTTTTGCGGAACGCGGAACTCTCTAGACGATCGGGCCACGCCGTCATTCCGAGCGGAGTCGAGCCTGCCGGCCGCAGGCAGGGAATCTCTCTTCGATTGCCGCGTCGCAAGAATTTTTCAAGGAGCGCGAACGTTTACGCTCCTTGCGATGTACTCTATCTTTCCATCATGCCGACCACTGACGGTTCGCAGGAAAAAACACTCGCCGCTCTCGGCGTCACGCAACCGGAGCAACTCGCTCCGCTGTTCGCCGAAATCCGCGCGCGGTTCGATGGTGAATCCAGCGTCGCTCGCGACGAAGCCACACTCAGACAATTTCGCGACGCCTGGCTCGGCCGTAAATCCGGCGTGCTTGCAGGCATCACCGATAATTGGTTGAAGCCTGCAACTCCGGAATTAAAACGCGCCGTCGGCGCTGGATTAAACCAGCTACGCGCGCATGTCGATGCGCAAATCGAGGCGCGCCGGATGGCCATTGAATCCGGCGCGGAAGTGGCTGCTGTGGCGAAAGACCGCGTCGATCTTTCGCTGCCTGGCGTTGTTCGTCCTGTCGGATCGCGGCATTTGATTCGGCAGGTGTTTCAGGAAATCGAAGATATTTTCGTTTCGATCGGATTTTCCGTGGTGGAAGGTCCGGAAATCGAAACGCCTTATTACAATTTCGAGGCGCTGAACATTCCGGAATTTCATCCGGTGCGCGACGACATGGACACTTTTTATGTCGAAGCGCAAGACGCGACCGGGGCAAGAACAGCGCCGGGTTCGCTGCTACTGCGCACGCACACTTCGCCCGTTCAGATTCGCACTATGGAGAAACGGCAACCTCCCGTACGCGTGATTGTTCCTGGCAAGGTGTATCGCCGCGATAATCCCGACGCCACGCATTCCTTTATGTTTCATCAGATTGAAGGATTGGCGGTCGATACGGATATTACGTTTTGCGATTTCACGGGGACCATCGAATATTTCGTCAAACAATATTTTGGAGCCGGCGTGAAAACGCGTTTTCGACCAAGCTATTTTCCTTTTACTGAACCGTCCGTCGAGTTCGATGTCTCGTGCATTTTTTGCGGCGGTAGCGGAACCGGCGCCGGCGGCGCGACTTGCGGAAAATGCAAAGGCGCAGGTTGGATCGAACTTTTTGGGGCGGGCATGGTCGATCCGGCGGTGTACGGCTTTGTGCATTACGACGCAAAAAAAGTCAGCGGTTTTGCTTTCGGTATGGGCATGGACCGTCTCGCGATGCTGAAGTACGGCATTGATGATATTCAGGTGTTTTTTCAGAATGATGTCCGGTTCCTGAAACAGTTTCCGTAGCGAAGCAAGAGCAGCGGAATAGACCCGCTGCTACATAAACCGATTTGCGGGTGATCACTTTTTCTCATGACTTTTGCTGACGCCAAACAGCGCTTCTCGAACCGGGTAGCGGACTATGTTCGCTACCGTCCGAGCTATCCGTCCGCGCTGATCGAGCTTCTGCGCGAAGAATGCGGGCTGCGCCCCGATCACGTCGTTGCCGACGTCGGTTCCGGCACGGGGATCCTTTCCAGAATGTTTCTTGAGAATGGCAACCGTGTATTGGGCGTCGAGCCGAACGACGCAATGCGGGGCGCCGGCAAAGAATATCTTTCTGCCTTCAAGAATTTTTCGAGCATCGCCGGTTCCGCGGAAGCCACAACGCTGCCGGGCGCTAGCGTGGATTTTGTGACCGTAGCGCAGGCATTTCACTGGTTTGAGCCTGCCGCCACACGCCGCGAGTTCCTGCGAATCCTGCGCTCAACAGGATTTGTCGTGATCGTGTGGAACGAACGTTTGTTCGATACCACGCCGTTCCTGCGAGAATACGAAGCGCTCCTTCATCGCTTTGGAAACGACTATGCCAAGGTCAGCGAAAGCTATCCGCGCCAGGCGCAAATTCAGGATTTTTTTGGTCCGAAGATTTTTTTGCAAAAGAGCTTTGCGAATTTTCAGAAGTTTGACTTCGACGGCGTTCGCGGCAGATTACGCGGCAGTTCGTACGTGCCGAGCCCGGACCAGCCGGCATTCGCGCCAATGATGGCTGAGCTGGAACGGATTTTTAACTCGCACCAACACGATGGCCAAGTCCGTATGGACTACACCACGCACATTTATTTTGGCCAACTTGCCGCGACGAGGAATTCAGCATGAAGGTGGTTTACAACTGGCTGAAGGATTTTGTGGATGTGCCTGCGACGGTGCAGGAACTTGCCGCCAGGCTGGCACTGCACGGCACCAACGTGGCCAGCGTGGAACCGCAACCACTCGGTGGAGTAATCGACGCCGAAGTCACTTCGAATCGCCCGGACTGCCTGGGAGTTTATGGAATCGCGCGCGAGGTCAGCGCCATCTACAAATTGGATTTCAAGCGCGTTACGCCGAAAGTCACCGAGTCCTCCGCTGCCAAAACCAGTGACGCCGTTTCGATAAAGATCGAGGCGCCGGAACTCTGCGGACGGTTCACAGCGCGCGTGATTCGCAACGTGAAAATTCAGCCATCGCCGGCGTGGCTGCGCGAACGGCTTGCGGCTGCCGGCGTGGCGTCCATCAACAACGTTGTGGATGCGACCAACTACGTGATGATGGAACTGGGTCACGCGCTGCACGCGTTCGATTACGATCTGGTGCGCAATCATTCGATCGTGGTGCGGCATGCCAAGCCGCAAGAGAAAATTAAGACGCTCGATGGCATCGAACGCAAACTCGATTCCGCGATCTGCGTGATTTCTGATGGGGACGGTTCGCGCGCCGTTGGTATTGGCGGAATTATGGGCGGCGGCGAAACGGAAATTTCCTTTTCTACAAAAAATGTTCTGATCGAGTGTGCGTGGTTTGAACCAGTGCCGATTCGCCGCGCGACGCGACTTTTGAAATTGCATACCGAAGCTTCGACGCGCTTCAGCCGAGGCGCCGATCCGGAACTGGCGGAACTAGCTTCGCGGCGTTGCGCGGAATTGATTTTGCAGTTGGCGGGCGGCGAACTGCTCTGCGGCGTGGTGGATGCATATCCCGGCAAGCGCGCACGGAAAAAAATCACACTCACGCGCGCGGAGATTCTGCGGGTGATGGGCGCGGATGTTCCCGATCGAGAGGTTGAATCCATTCTCGGCGCGCTGGGTTTTGCTCCGATGCGGGTGGACCAGAATCGCGGGCAACTCGGCTCGATTCTCGCTGCGTGGGAGTGTACGCAGCCATCGTGGCGCGCGGACGTGGAACGCGAAATCGATTTGATCGAAGAAGTCGCACGAATTTACGGACTGGACAAATTTCCGGCGCGGCTTCCCGCAGCGCGACAGGGGGCAGCGCGCCTTCCACAGTACGAAGCGGAATCTCGGCTGCGCGAACGCCTGAGCGGCCTGGGCTACCGCGAGATTGTGACCATTCCTCATGTAGCGGAAGATCGTGACATTCTGTTCCGTCCGGATGGCGTCATTCCCGCGCGTCTTGCGAATCCGCTTTCCGAAGAAGCCAGCATTCTTCGATCCAACGGAGCCGTTTCCATGGCTGCCGCGATTGAGTGGAATCTCAATCACAGCCAACGAAATGTCCGGCTCTTTGAAATCGGGCGGCACTATCGATTCGCGCCGCAGAATGAAGTACGAGAAAAATCGTTGGCGCCCCTTGAAACCGTTTTCCTCACACTCGGCGCAACCGGTGAAGCGCGGCCGCAGGGACTTTACGATTCCACGCGAGCATTTTCTTTTGCCGACCTGAAAGGCGATCTGGAGGCCATCGGCGCGCTGAGCGGCGGCTTCAAGTGGAAAGATGGCGGATCGGGTTCGTTGCTTGGGACGAAGCGCGGACAGATTTTCTTGGGCGAAAACGAACTGGGCTCAGCGGGTCAGCTTGCCAAGCGCATCGCCGACAAACTGAAATTCCGCCAGGACGTTTTCCTGGCTGAAATCATTCTCGGGCCGTTCTACTGCAAGTATTACGGAGTGAAGGAGGCGCGTCGCTACCAGCCGTTGCCGCGTTTTCCGGCGGTCGAACGTGATTTTTCGCTGCTACTGGCGGAAGGCACGCGATTCTCCGATGTCGTCGGGGCGATTCGCGCGCTGAACATTTCTGAAATTGCTTCGATCGAAGCCGCCGACCTGTTTCGCGGCAAAAATGTTCCGGCAGGAAAATATTCGCTGATGATCCGAGTAACTTTACAGAGCCGCGAAGCCACCCTGACTGACGCGCAAATCTCCGATTACTCCGGCAAAATCGTCGCAGCTCTTGAAGCCGCGGTCGGTGCCCAGTTGCGGTCCACGTAGAGGCTCAACGCCCCGAGGTGCGCTCGTTGTTGACTGCTTTGCAGCAGCGTTTTCCGTCCAAGCAAACTGATTCGTCACTACTGGTAGGCTGAAGCTGAGTAGTCAGGAGAGCGGCTCAAGTGACAATCGAGCAATGCGCACAAAGAACGCGGGTATCCCGTCACGCTTGCGCAGCTAGGTCCGCAGGAATCAAGTTGCCTATCCGCCGCTCTGATAAGACCGGAATATCAAGGGTTCGTGCTGACCTACCATCCGGCTTTGCCCGATAGCGCCGGGAAAGTGGGTGGATATAAGTTAGTCGCGGAAGAAGCCCATCCAAATCCCAAGAATCATCTGACGGTAGTTACGGACGACTCGGGTGTCGTGCAATACCGCTATGATGGTGACCTTTCCGTCAGGCAGACCTACGTATATTCGGGTGGTGGAGGACTGCATCCACTTCTAACTTGTCTGCTCCAGGAGAATTTCATCGGCAATCGATCCGAAGCAGAAGTTGCTGAGAAACTCCGGGCGTGTTCTACCGGACTGTATTATCTAAACTGGACAGCCGACCATGGGTTCGTTTCAGGTGGCTACTTCACTCGTTACCAGCTCACTCTGAATTCCCGCGGCAAGGTTGTTGGTTTTTCCGCAGAAGCCAGGCCGGTAAAGTACGGCGAGTTGTACGGAGTGCGAAGCTATTTTGCCGTTGGAAAAATCGATTCGCCCGGGAAGAAGAATTCCGTGAATGTCTATGCAACTCCCGAGAACCGTCCCGCCACCGCATCCGATCCGTTGGCGCTGGCGTGCGAGCTCGGCTGGGGCGATTGCAGCCATCCCGCAATTCTTCCAAACTGAATACGAGTGCGACTCTTTCGGACCAGCGGGTTCAACGCGCATCCAGCGACATATATTCGTGAGGCTGCCATGTCCGGGCCGCCCCCTTGCTGATTCAACTGCGCTACAATTGAATTGGCCATGAAACAATTCGTTCATCGCGAATTCTCGTGCATCGCGGCGCTTGCGGCTTTGCTCGTTGCTGGGTGCGGGAGGACGCAGGCGGCGCACGCGGCAGCAGTGAGCCAGGCGCAGCCTGCGCAGGAAGCGAACGTCATTCAATTTGTGAAGAATCCGGATGCTGCGCCGGCATTTCAGTTGAACGATCTGGAGGGCAAGCCGCTCTCGCTGGCCGAAGCCAAGGGCAAGATTGTTTTGCTGAATTTCTGGGCGACGTGGTGCGGACCGTGCCGCGCGGAAATAGCCGACTTAGTCGATCTGCAGAAACGCTACGCGGACAAACTGGAAATTATTGCGCTGGCGACGGATGAAGATGATGTCGACGAGGTTCGGCGCTTCGTGCTGAAGTCTGGAATCAACTATCGCGTGGCGATGATCTCCGACGAGGTTCGCCGCGACTATGGCGGGATTGCGGCTTTGCCTACTTCATTTGTGATCGACGCGCAGGGCCGCATCGTGCAGAAACATGTCGGCCTGAACGATCCCACGATTTACGAATTGGAAGTGAAAGCCATGTTGGGCGAGCCGGTGGATGCGAAAGTCGAATACTTCGAGGATAACGGACAGATTTTTTTGAAGAATGCAGGGCGGGCCACGGAGCTTCCTGGTGTGGATTTCTCTAAACTTAATGCGAAACAGAAATCGCTTGCGTTGCGCCGGATGAATGCGGAATCCTGTGATTGCGGTTGCAAGCTGACGCTTGCGCAATGCCGGATTAACGATTCCGCGTGCAGGGTAAGCCTGGCGCTAACGGCAAGAGTTGTTTCTCAGGTGGCACATCCGGGCTCAACGAGCGGAGCAGCGAAAAATACTGCAAAGATAGCGACGCCCAACCAGCAGCGATGATTTACGCAAGCTTATGAAAACTAGAAACTGTTGCCGTTTTTTGGGGAACACGCCGGGCTGAATTCGCTGTCTGTTGCGTAATGCAAGGTTCCAGTCGTGGTTTCTTTGAGCGAATTAGCTCCTTTTAGATAGCCTTTGCGACCGCCGTCAGGCGCCAAGGACATGGCCATGCTCCCCCGATCTTCGAGGACAAGGTGTTGTCCTTGCCAGGAGCCCAGCAATTCGAAATTCAATTTGGGCTGAGCATCTTTAGGTGATCGAAAGTAAAACGTCACCGGCTTCCGATCTACATCCAGCCACACTCGTTCTATATAAACCGCTCACGGTCAGTGGGGCCGCACGTATAGGTTCACTTCGATGAACAGGCCATAGTTGGCGCCGCTAGTCGATTGCAGCTTGCCGACACCATGCCAAGTCATCGCGGGAGTCCAGCGACCGCCAATGTGCAGCGCCCACGGATTCAGAACCACGTATACAACAAAAACGAGCAGGATGGCGCCGGTCACGGAAGTAAAGCATCCGCATCCACGGCGTTTTTTGAGCGGAGTCGCGCTGCCCGTGGGTGTGCGGAAACCATGGTTGGAAAATTCGGCGGAGTGGCGGACATTTGCCTTGCCTCCAGTGACGTTTCGCAGCACTCTATCACGCGCACAAAGATGTGCCGCAGAAGGCGCACGCGAAGGGCGTTCTATTTTTCCTTGATTGCATGAATACGAAAACAATTTTCTTTTTGCTGCTGATTCTGAGCGCGACAGGATTCATCTCTCCGCCGATCGCGTTGTGCGCCGGACTCATATTTGGATTGGCATTTGTGCATCCGTTTGCCGGAGACAGCCGCGCCCTGTCACGATTTCTGCTGCAAGCATCGGTGGTGGCCCTGGGATTCGGAATGAATCTGCACGAAGTGCTGAAAGCCGGCCGCAGCGGGTTTCTATATACCGCCATCGGCATCAGCTTCGCACTGTTGATGGGAACTGTGATTGGGAAGCTGCTCGCAGTTCGCGGCACGATTTCTTATTTAATCTCGACTGGCACGGCAATTTGTGGCGGAAGCGCGATCGCCGCAGTTGGGCCGATATTGCAGGCGAGCGATGAAGAAATGGCGGTGTCGCTGGGTACGGTATTTATTTTAAATTCCATTGCGCTGTTCATTTTTCCTTCGATCGGCTCGGTGCTGCATCTTTCGCAATCGCAGTTCGGATTGTGGGCGGCGCTGGCGATTCATGATACGAGTTCTGTGGTGGGCGCGGCTTCACGTTATGGCAACGAAGCGCTGGTCGTCGCGACGACGGTGAAACTTGCGCGTGCGCTGTGGATTGTGCCGCTGGCGCTGGCCACGGCCGCGGTGAAACGCAGCAAATCGAAAATCCAGATTCCGTGGTTTATTTTTCTTTTTTGTCTGGCGGCAGTGATCAATACTTACGGCCCGCAGGAACCGCGCTTATCGCAAATGTTTTTTCAGCTGGGACGGCTTGGCCTGACGGTAACGCTTTTTTTGATTGGCACTGGGATATCGCGGGCGACGTTGCAGGAAGTCGGTTGGCGCCCGTTGGCGCAAGGCGTGCTTTTGTGGATATTGGTCGGCGTTACGTCGTTGTATTTCATACGCATTGGGTGGATCGCACTCTAGCCGTTTTTTTGATGAACGACATTCGCTGGTGTTTGTGTGTTCCCTCGAGTTTTGCTTGCGACGGCCGGACTTGGAGAACTACACTCTGTGGAACCGCAGCGGTCTTCCGGATACTTTTCGCTGCTCAAGGAGTTTTTCGTATGAACCGCCGAATCGCAATCGTCCTCAGCATGCTCTTGATCGCAGGAAGTTTTACCTTATACGGAGCGCAATCGTCCGGGCAGTTGGAACGCAAGGCGATCAAACTGCCGAATAAGTTTGTGAACGCTCCCTTCAGCGATGGAATCCAGTTCGGCGACACGCTGTTCCTTGCCGGGCGCATCGGCATTGATGCAAAGACGGGAAAAGTGCCGGAAAAAATCGAGGATGAAATCAAACTGCTGCTGGATGGCGAAAAGGACGTCCTGGCGCAAGCCGGAATGACCATGGACGATCTTGCTTACGTGCAGGTTTTTTGCACAGATCTGTCGCTGTTTGAAAGGTTCAATCCGATCTACAAGACGTACTTCACAAAGGATTATCCGGCGCGCGCGTTTATCGGGGCGGGCTCGCTACTGGCCGGAGGACACTTCGAATTGCAGGCCATTGCGGTGAGACACCAGTACCTGATGGGAGTGAAGGACGCCAAGCCCTGATCCGTACGACATCGTTAGGTTAGTCAGAGCTGAGGTTGCGCTATTGCCGCCTGAATACGAGGCGCTTCACGTCCGGCCAGAATTCGTTCCAGGCATTGCTTGCGACTTCTGAAAGAACTCCGTAGCCGGTGCGCGTGAGCGCTGCACTGGTGGTTGCGTCACTGCTGACTCGCCAGGTGTTGGAAAGAAAATTGTTTCCAGGAATCGCGATGTATCGAGCGTAGGCGGGCATGAGCTTGCCGCGACGATCGCGCGCGCTGAACGAAAGCAGAAATACGTGTCCGATCCGGCGCTTGATCGGCAAGTTTTGACTGCGCACGTAGCGGGGGTCTTCTCCCCAGATGGCGCCAAGTCCGGCTTCAATCGCATGACTGGAAGCCACACCCGTGAAACGCATTCCGTAGCGCTTGGCAAATCCGTCCCAGTGCGGTCCGTATTCCTCTGGATGGTCGCGGGCAGTTCCGATTCCCGCAGTTAGCGTGCCAAGAAGAAAACTCTGCGGGCCAAATGTCTCGCGTGCGGCCCACTGGATACGCTCCTTTCCTGAAATCATCCGATAGGGCGCCTGCGCGGAGATGACTTTGAGGTTTTGTTTCACTGGACCCTGAGCAGGTTCCGGAGCGTTCGGCTTTTCTGGCTCCTGCGCCAGGCTCAACGAGCAACCGGAAATCAGTAGCACCAATAATACGATTGGGCGCAAAGCAGTACTCGCATAGCGAAAACGCATGGGTAAATGTTCCACTTTCCGGTGCAGGCTTTTGCGGATAGACAGCAAGCAGCATTGTGACTGAACAAGTAAGTGCCGTCAGTAGAGAAAAGCAGGTACGAGCATCCGCACGGACTCCGGGATCAAAAAAATCGCAAGGGGAAGCGAAAAAAAAACCGTGCAGGCCAAAACTCCTCTCTGCCATACACAGAAACGCCCATATATTGCCATATATCAGGTAGGTGTTATTGTGCCATTTGCCCATATATTGTCTATATCAAACAGGTACGAATCACGCAGAAATCTTGCAAACAACTGAAATAGATAGACTTAGTATGTTAACAAAATTTAGCAACCTTTGGAGGGCGTCTTGCAGCTAACCCAAGCAATATTAGAGGATGAGATGTTACGAATCACGACCGAAAAAAAGCGCAGCAAAACCGTCCTTAGTGTAGAGGGGCGTTTAGCTGGCGCTTTGGTGGCCACGCTCGAGCAGTGTTGGAAAGAGCTGAAAGCGGCAGCACCACACGAGAAATTCTACGTGAGTCTCTGCGGAGTCAGCTTTATCGACGCTGCGGGGAAAATGCTTTTGCAGGAGATGCACCGGCAAGGAGGGCAACTTGTGGCGGAGGGATGCCTGAATCAAGCCATCGTAAAGGAGATTATTGGGCGCCAGAAGGCGGAAGGGCGAAGCGACGAGGGGAAAGACAACAAGAAAGCGCCGATCATTTTCTACGTTATGTTGCTGGGCTTGCTGCTGGGAGCGAGCGGCGTAAAGGCGCAAGACAAGAACGATGTCCGCGCGCCGGCGCAAGCTTCGGACGACGGGCTGAAACTGACGCTGGACAAAGCGGTAAGTCTGGCGCTGAAACAAAACACGACCGCGCAAATCGCGGTGCTGCAGGCGGCCGAGGCAGTTCAGGACAAGAACATCGCCCGGGCCAGTTTGCTGCCGCAGGCGGATTTGCAGGTGAGTGATTCGCTTCGGCGCATAAATCTTCAAGAGCAATTGGGAAGCGCGATTCCCTTTCCAGGAATTCCCGGCCACGTTGGTCCGCTGAACATTTTCAATGCGGGGCCCACATTTGGAACTCCGGTGTTCGATTTGACGCTATGGGAGCGCTACCGCTCGGCGAGAGAGATCGCGAACGCGAGCAAGGCCACGAGTCTTTCGACGCGCGAACAAGTGATTTTGCTGGTGGTCTCGCAATACATAGGAACGCTGCGGGCGATGGCGACCGTAGAAGCTTCGCAATCGCGTGTGGATTTGGCGCAAGCGCTTTACGACCAGGCAGCCGACTTACAAAAAGAAGGCGTGGGCACTGGCATTGATACTTTACGAGCCAACGTCGAGCTACAGAACGAGAAGCAAGCACTGCTGGTGGCGCAAACCGATCGCGATTCTTCTTTGTTTGGATTGAGCCGGTTGTTGAATTTGGATCCTCACCAGGAAATTGCGCTGAGTGATTCGTTGAGCTTTTTCGACACGCCGCAGCCCGACGTCAACGCGAGCCTGGACGACGCGCTGGCGACGCGGCAGGAATGGAAAGCGCTGGATTCGCAGGTGAAAGCCGCGGAGCACGACAAGCGGGCATCGCAGGATCTGCGGCTGCCGACGCTGCGGGTCGATGGTAGTTGGGCGTATGAGGGCACGCGGTTGAATAACGGGATTCCCGTTTACAACTACGAAGCAAGCTTCGATTTGCCGCTGTTCACCGGTGGTCGGACGCATGCGGAAATCGTGAAGTCGGACCTGCAACTGAAAGTGTTGAATGAGCAAAAAGCGGATTTGCGCAATCAGATTTCGTTGGACGTGAAGACTTCTCTGTTGAACCTGAAATCAGCGCGCAACCAGGTAGCTGTAGCGACCCTGGGAGTGCAATTGGCAAAGGAAGAAGTGGAGCAGTCGCGCGACCGCTTCAAGGCCGGAGTGGCAAACAACATAGAAGTGATTCAAGCGCAGGATGCGCTGGCGCGCGCCAATGACAACGAGATTGCGGCGCTATACCGCTTTAATCAAGCGCGGGCGGACTATGCACGGTCGATTGGGCAGATGGAAAAAGTTTACGCGAAGTAAGAGCGAGCAAACGGAAAGAGGACCGGGGAATGAGTATTGAGATCGAAGTCGGTCTGGAGAACGCATCCAGGGTGAAGCCCACGATGGAAGAGCTGCAGCTCGAGCAACCGCCGCCGAAGGGCTTGGCGAACCCGAGGACCAGGTTTCTGCTTTTTGCTGGCGGGCTGGTTCTGCTGGTGCTGCTCATCAGCTTGTTCCTCTATTACCGGAACCGCGAAAGCACGGATGACGCGCAGGTGGACGGACATATCACGCAGATTTCGTCCAAGGTTTATGGACGCGTGGGCGAAGTTTTGGTGAATGACAATCAACAGGTAAAGGCTGGACAAGTTTTGGTGAAGCTCGATCCTCGAGACTTGCAGGCTGCCGCGGGCCAAGCCAGGGCGCAATTGGCGCTGGCGGAAACAGACGCGCAGTCGGCGGGGGTGGACGTACCCAGGACGCAATTGAACACCCAGAGCGGAACATCGAACGCCGACGCTCAGCTTGCCGGGGCGCAGGCTGATCTTATGCGCGCGCAGAGCACTTACGATCAAGCGCAAACTTCCGACTTGGCGTGGGCGCAGGCCAACATCGAAAAAAGCAAGGCCAACGCGCAACTGGGGCAAGCGGATCTGGAGCGCTACAGGCCGCTAATGGAAAAGGGCGAAATTTCAAAGCAGCAGTTTGACGCGGCACAAGCCAATGCCGATGCCACAGCCAGCGCGCTGAAAGCGGACCAGGAAAAACTGGCGCAAGCGCAACGTGGCGTCGAGATTGCAAAGGCGCAACTGGATTCCGCGAAAGCGCGCGTGGACCAAGCAAGAGCCGGCATTATTTCCGCCAAAGCAGATACCAAGCAGGTAGTGATGCGGCAAGCGGACTCGCAGGGAAAAATCGCGAAGGTACAGCAGGCCCGGGCGGCGCTGGAGGCTGCGCAACTCAACGTTGAATACACAACGCTGGTGGCGCCTGTGGACGGTGTGGTGACGCACAAGCAGGTGGAAGTGGGACAAATCGTGCAGCAGGGTCAAGGACTAATGGTGATTGTGCCGCTGCAGGATGTTTGGGTTACCGCAAATTTCAAAGAGACGCAACTTCGTGCCATGAAGCCGGGGCAAAAGGTCGAAGTAAAAGTGGACACCTACGGCAAGACTTTTCCCGGGCACGTGGATTCGATTGCCGGAGCAACCGGGGCAGTGCTGAGTTTGTTGCCGCCAGAAAATGCCACGGGGAATTACGTAAAGGTAGTGCAGCGCGTGCCGGTAAAAATCGTGCTGGATCCGATTCCACCGGACAAAGCGATTTTGCGGCCAGGAATGAATGTGGTGGCGACAGCGTTCACGAACTGACGATCACGATTTACAGCAGTAAGTCCGCAGCTGAGGAAAGGATTTCGAGGCGCAAGGTGAAAGACAGGCTACTAGCGAAATTGCGGATGCCGGACGGCTCGATCAACCCCTGGGTGATCGCGGTGACCGTCACGCTGGCCACGTTCATGGAAGTCCTCGACACTTCCATCGCCAACGTCGCGTTGCCGCACATTTCCGGCAGCTTGGCGGCCAGCGCGGACGAGTCCACGTGGATCCTGACGTCCTACCTGGTATCGAACGCCATCATCCTGCCGCTTTCGGGCTGGTTCTCGGGATTAATCGGGCGCAAGCGTTTCTACATGTCGTGCGTGGCGCTATTCACAGTGAGTTCGTTCTTCTGTGGACTGGCCCCGAGCCTCGGCACTCTGGTCCTTTTGAGAATTCTGCAAGGAGTCGGCGGCGGAGGATTGCAACCCAGCGAGCAAGCGATCCTGAACGATACGTTTCCGGTGGAAAAGCGCGGCATGGCGTTCGCGGTGTATGGAGTGGCAGTGGTCGTGGCTCCGACGATTGGCCCCTGGCTGGGCGGATGGATCACCGACAATTTTTCGTGGCGGTGGATTTTCTATATCAACGTTCCAGTTGGAATAATTTCGCTTATTTTGACTTCTCTATTAGTGAGCGATCCGCCGTACATGAAGCGCGCGAAGGCCAAAGAAGGATTCCGCATCGACTACATCGGCATCGGGTTGATCAGCCTGGGCCTGGGCAGCATGCAGATCATTCTGGACAAGGGCGAGCGCGAAGACTGGTTCTCCAGCGGATTCATTCAGGTGTTCTTTGTGTTGATGATCATCGGAATTATTGCGGGAATTCTTTGGGAGTTGCGGGAAAAGCATCCGGTGGTGGATTTGCGGATGTTGAAGGACAGAAACTTTGCCGTGGCTACGCTGGCGATGTTCTTCCTGGGGTTTGTGCTGTACGCGAGCACGGTGCTGATTCCCCAGTTCTTGCAGCAAATGATGGGCTACACGGCGGAACTCGCGGGGCTGGCGCTGTCTCCGGGCGGCGCGGTGATCATGTTCATGATGCCGGTAGTGGGAATTTTAGTATCGCGAGTGAGCACGAAATATCTGATCGCGTTCGGATGCACGATATCGGCGCTATCGCTGTTCGTGATGGCCAGCTGGAATCTGCAGATTGATTACCGGCATGCGGTGCTGGCGCGGATGATGCAGAGCTTCGGGCTGGCGTTCCTGTTCATTCCGATCAACGTGTCGGCGTTCTCCTTTGTGCCCAAGGAAAAAACCAATATGGGCACCGGCATCATCAACCTGGCGCGAAACGTCGGGGCCAGCGTGGGGATTGCCACGGTGACGACGCTTTTGCAGCGGCGCACCCAGTTTCATCAGGCGCAGTTGATGGAGCACGTGAATCCGCTGAGCCTGGCGTACCACAACATGGTTGCCGGTACGCAGGCGAGATTGCTGCTGGCAGGTTCAGGCGTGTACCACTCGGCATCGCAAGCCGCCGGAATGGTTTACAGCACCGTGCAGCGGCAGGCGGCAATGATGGCCTTTATCGATAACTTTCACATGCTGGGGATTGTTTTCTTCGTGGTGATCCCGGTTTTGATGCTGCTGAAACGACCGCCAAAGGGAGTGAACGCGCCGGTGCACTAGTTACGGCTGTAAATGGGGCTGAAATATTTTGTACTCGAGTTTCGTAATAAATAGGGGGAACAATGGCAACGCAAGTGGCAGTGGGAACCGAGCTGAATGAAGTAAAACTGATCCGCGCGGGGCAACGGGGTGACTCGCAGGCGGTGGAAGCATTATTTCGCCGCTACCAGCGACCCTTGTTTCAGACCGCGCTACGTGTGTTGGGAAATGCCGAAGACGCCGAAGACGCACTGCAAGACGGGCTGCTCTCCGCATACCGCAACTTGAAGCGGTTCGAAGGGCGCTCGCAATTTTCCACCTGGCTGACGCGCATCGTGATCAACGCCGCGTTGATGCGCCGGCGCAGTGCGAAGTCGCGTCCGGCAATTTCGCTGGATGAAACTCCGCGCGAGGACGAGTTGCCGGCGAGCGAACGGTTCGCGGACGATGGACCGAATCCGGAGCAGGTGTATGCGGGCACGGAGCTGCGCGAGATGATCAATGCAAATCTTGACGAACTTTCTCCGCTGCTGCGCACGGCGTTCGTGCTGCGCGAAGTGCAGGGTTACTCGACCGGTGAAGCCGCGAAGAAGCTCGGCGTCACGGAAAATACGCTCAAGGCGAGGTTGTGGCGCGCGCGTCATCAGATGGCGGAGCGACTGGGCCGCCGTCTGAAGAGGATGAAGGACGATATGACCGGTGGCATGGCCGACCCGGAATGCAGTTACTGCTAAAGACGAAGTAAAGAAGTAATGAACTAAAGAGAGGCCGGCGATAGCGCCGGCCTTTCTTTTACAGCATCATCTCAGTGCAGGCTGGCATATTCGCTCTTGGCTTCTTTCAGAATGGGGATGTCTGGATCAGCATCTTTCCAGAGCGCCAGGAAATCCTGATAGGCAATTTTGGCTTTCGCTGAGTCACCGGCAATCGCGTACGCCCGACCCAGCCCCACGTGGGCCAGCGCGCCGATCGGGCCATTAACCACCACGCCGCTGTGGTCCAGGATTTTCTGATACTCCGCGGCCGCTTCTTTACCCTGTTTGGCGGCGAGGTACGCCTCCGCGCGAACGTTAATGGGATAAAGAGCGACGGAGATGGTGCTTCCGGTATTGGGCTGGCCGAGTTCGAAGGGAGCGCCTGCTTGCAGTTCGGAAATGGCTTTCGCACTGTCATGCCGCAGCAGAGCTTGCTGACCGCGGATGGTCGGGAGATAGATGGATTGCACCAGGGTATCTTCAGGAAAGCGTTTGACGAGATCGGTCACCGACGCCTGGGATTTGGCGGCGTCTCCCGCGATGGTCTCTGCCATCGCGACAAAATACTGAACGTCCCGGCCATCAGACATGGCAAGCGCGGCGGCGGCGTGCTGTTTTGCAGAGGCTGAATTTCCGAAAAGCGCCTGGCGTAAACCGGCTTGCGCTTCGTAGGTTGCCGCGGTCTCCCTTTCGTCCGCGTGCGCCGCGGACTCTACTGCACGTTTGGTCAACTCCTCCGCTTTGCGAAGTTGGCCGTGATACGCAAAAGTATCGGCATCCATCGCGAGCAAGGTGTCTTCGACTCCCGGTTTGCCCATTGCCCAAGCCACATCCCGTGCCATGCTAGCTGTGTCATTTTTCAAGAACGCAAGTTGGTACATCGCAGTCCGCAAATATGGCGAATCAAGCTTTTTGGCTTGGGCTTCTTCGGCGGTGACGCGAGCTTCGTCAAACCGGCCCAGCGTCAAGAAGCCGGTGACCAGGTTGGAATAATTCAGGCCGCTGGGATTCAGGCGAAAAGCCTCTTGCGCTTCTGCCAGAGATTTTTCGTAGCGTCCGAGACTTGCGTCAATCGAGCCGAGATTGGTGTACGGAATTTCATCACGGGGATAAGTTTGTGACCAAGCTTCGTATGCGCGCGAGCCTTTTTCCAGGTCGCCGGAAACGAAATTGTAATAGTGCGAGTCAATATAGAGTTTTTCCCGCTCGCTGGCACGATCACGCAGATCGTAAGCCTTTTTTGCAAACTCTGCTGCGCGACCCGGCTCGGAGATGTTGTTGTAGGCCGTAGCGAGCCCGGCGTACGCCATGGCGAAATTTGGATCCAGCTTGATGGCGTGCTGCAGAGGCACAATGGAATTCGCAAAATCGTTGGCGCCGGTCATTTTGCGACCCAGGCTGTAAGCCTGCAGAGCTTCCAGCGAAGAAGTGGACGCCTGTTCGACCGGCGTGTCGAATTTTTTCACGGTACTGAGCGATTCGCCCAGTTTGCCGCGAATCTCGGAACCCGCTTTGGCCAAGGCGTCGAGAACGCGATTCTTGTCGTTGGCTTGTTCCTGGGCGCTGGCCAGCGAATCTCCGGTCGCGCAATTTACGGCCTTCAAAATAACAGTGTATTGGCTGCCAATCTGGGCGATGGAACCGTTGAGTACGGCGGTGCTTGATGTGCGCTGGCAGACTTCGCGCGCGATTTCCGGCGTGAGCCGTGCGCTTGGAGACTGCTCCATCAGCTTCAGCGTTTGCTGAATGCGCTCCTCGGTGAGCAAGCTGAGGAACGGTGATTGCTCCAGTTGCACCTCGAGACCCTGACGTAGCGTGCCGTCAAAAACGGAATCGCCGGTGGTGTTGGTGAAATCGGCGAGCACTACCGTGTCTTTTTCGGAAAGTTTTGGAGTTGCGTGGGCATGCCAGTATCCGGCTACGGCAATGGCGGCAACGGCTGCCGCGGCGACCAGCAGTACCATATTTCGGCGAGAACTGCTGGCTAGCGGACCGTGACTTGATGCACTGGAAGGTGTGGCTGCTGTGCGGCGACCGCTGGAAATTCTTCTGGTCCCAGACGAGGACGGCGGTGGCGCGTCGTCTTCTTCGGAGGATTGCTGAACCATGGAGCGGCTGGAACTGGTTTCACGTTTCAGGCGCTTCAGATCCGCGCGTAGATCGGAAGCGTGCTGGTAGCGCAGCTCGCGATCTTTTTCCAACGCTTTGTTGATGATGCGTTCGAGTTCAGGCGGTACTTCGTCGTTGAAGCGAACCGGAGCCGCCGGAACTTTGTGGAGGATGGAATCGAAAATCGCCGCTGACGTGTCGCCTTTGAAAGGTAGGACGCCGGTGGCCATTTCGTAAAGCACCGCACCGGTAGAAAACAGATCGCTACGCGCGTCGAGAGTTTTGCCGAGGGCTTGTTCAGGCGACATGTAAGCTACCGTGCCCACCGCGCTGCCGGGATTGGTCAGGTGGTCTTCGGTTCGCCCTCCGTCGTTGGTTACGCCGGTTTCGCCTTCCAGTGCGGCATCGAGTGGAGTGAGTTTGGCCAGACCAAAATCGAGGATCTTGGCGTGGCCGCGTTCGGTGACAAAAATATTGGCCGGCTTAATATCGCGGTGAATGATGCCCTTGGAATGAGCGGCATCCAAACCTTCGGCAATGTCGACGCCAATTTCCAGCAATCGCTCCAGCTCAAAGCCACGGCTGGTAATCAGATGCTTTAACGTCGAGCCCTCCATGTATTCCATGACGATGAAGGCGCGGCCGTCTTGTTCCTGAATGTCGTGAATGGTGCAGATGTTGGGATGATTCAGTGCGGATGCGGCGCGGGCTTCGCGCTGGAATCGCTCCAGTGTATGCGGATCCTTGGCGACATTGTCCGGCAGAAATTTCAGCGCGACGAAGCGGCCGAGCTTGGTGTCCTGAGCTTTGTACACCACGCCCATGCCGCCGCCGCCGAGTTTTTCAATGATCCGATACTGGCCGAGAGTTTCGCCGATCATGGGTGGATTCTGCGCTGGAATCTTATCCGTAGGCGTGGGGCAGAGTCAAAGAATTGGTGTTCTAAACCGAGGATTCGGAGCGGGCAGGAGAATAAACGCCCAGAATGCGCAGGAAGCTGGTGGCCGGCTTGACCGCGGCCAGGGCCGCTTCTAGCTTTTGCAGCGAGTTGGTTTCGACATCCAGAAAAAATTGATAGACCCACGGGGTGCCGTGAATAGGCCGGCTCTCGATTTTCATGAGATTGATCTCGTTTCGCGCGAATGGCTCGAGCGCGGAGAGCAAGGCGCCTGGCTTGTGCGCGAGGCGCAGTGCCAGCGAAATCTTTAAGTCGATTTCTTCTGCGGAAGTAGACCCCGCGTCGCGAAGTTCCCTAGTTTTCAGGGTTCGGTGAAGGGACAAGTGCGTTAGCAAACGAGCAAGAGCAGGGCTTACGGACTTAGCCTGCAAGCTATCCTGTCCCTGGACCGGCGTGAGCAGAACAAAACGCGTAAAGTTTTCGGCATTGTCCTGAATGGACTCGGACAAAATCACCCCACCATAACGAATTGCGGCCGGACGACCGGCGATGCCCGCGGCGGACTTGTCTCCGCTGGCAAGAACATCGCGCACGCTGCCCGCAGTATCTTCTGCTGGAACGCGCTTCAACTGGGGATGAGAAAGAAAAAACTTCTCGCATTGCGCGAGCGCCATGGGATGCGATGAAACGGATTTGAGGCCGGAGAGGGTGGCTCCCGGACACCCGATCAGATGATGTTCAATGGGTAGAATTGTCTCGGCGACGATGCCAAGACTGCTTTCCAGCAGCAAGTCGTAGACGCGAACTACCGAGCCGGCCAGTGAGTTTTCTACAGGAGCCAGGAGCGCGTCTGCCGCGCCTTCAGCGATCGCGCGGAAGGCGGAATCAAACGTTGCACGTGGAACGGTGACGATTTTTTCGCCAAGCAGCTGGATTGCGGCAGCTTCGCTGAAGGCGCCGTGCTCGCCCTGGAAGGCCACGCGCGGACGCGATTTTGGGGAATTGGACATCGAACGTTCATAGTTTTAATGGTTTGCGGACAAGAAGCAACTGCGGCTGCGACGGCGCGTCAATTTGTCGCGACGGCGGACGAATTGATCCCAGTGAGACGGCAATTTGTTGACATTGAGTTTTCTGCCGTACCGAGGAAAGCGGCGTTATAATGGCCACATGCCCGTGAAACTACCAGCGCAAGTGCGGCCACAACCCACTGAATATGCCGCTTTCTACGAAACCTACATAGCGCTCGTCCCGGGAACAGACATCTTGGCGGTCCTCGAAGCACAGCGCATGCTGATGACGCAACTTCTCGGCGCTCGCAGCGAACGCGAAGGAAATTTTCGTTACGCAGCAGACAAATGGACAGTAAAAGAAGTTGTCGGGCACATTATCGATACCGAACGGATTTTTGCGTACCGGGCGCTGCGAATTTCGCGCAACGACAAGACACCTTGCGAAGGATTCGAACAGGACGATTACGTGAAAAACGGCAATTTCAATGAGCGCACGCTGGCAGACCTCGCCGAAGAATTTGCTCAGGTGCGCAGCGCTTCGTTAGCTCTGTTTTTAGGACTGGATGGCGACGCCTGGCAACGCCGCGGCACAGCGAACAAAAACGAAGTTACCGTGCGCGCGCTGGCATACATCACCGCCGGGCATGAACTGCATCACCGGCGCATTCTGGAAGAAAAGTACCTGCCTGCCATTCCCCGTGCATAGATTCGGCGCTAATTTTGTGTCCGTTTGTGCCTAGCGGCTTTCCCAAACCAGAAAAAAGACTGCAAGGAAGCAGAACGCAAGACACACCGATCCGATCAGAACCTGTCCCGCGTCCGCGGTCATTGCATGAGTGAATGCGTCGTGCCAAAGGACGGCTCCCAGCGCCAGCATCAGGGCGGAATTTACTTCCAGAGGGAGACAATTCCCAGTGAACGTTCATCCTCGCCCCGCGATGCGCTATTCTGTTTGTTCAATTCGAACCCGAAAAGGGAGCTGATTACAAGCCACCATGCACGATTTGAGTTATTTTCGCGAACATCTCGATCTCTTCGCCGACATGGCGAAGCGCCGCAATATCACGCTGGAATTGGAGGGCTTTCGTGCGCTCGATAAGGACCGTCGCGAACAGATCACCGCGAACGAGCAGCGCAAAGCGAAGCGCAACAAAGGCAGCGACGAAATCGCGCGATTAAAGAAAGAAAAACAGAATGCCGATGCGCTGATCGCCGAAATGAAGCAGGTTTCCGAGCAAATCAAACAGTCTGACGAACGCATCGCCGAGCTCGATCTAACGCAACGCGAACTCCTGCTGACTATTCCCAACATCCCACATTCATCGGTGCCAGTGGGAGTGAGCGCTGCGGACAATCTCGAAGTTCGCCGCTGGGGAACGCCCGCGGTTTTTGATTTTCAGCCGAAACCGCACTGGGAAGTTGGCGAGCGTGCGGGAATTCTGGATCTGCCGGCCGCCACTAAAATTACCGGCGCCCGATTTGCTGTTTACAAGAGTTGGGGCGCGCGATTGGAACGGGCGTTGGCGAACTTCTTTCTCGATGTGCATACCCGCGAACACGGTTACACGGAAATACTGCCGCCATTTCTAGTAAACACGGCGTCACTCATGGGCGCGGGGCAGCTGCCCAAGTTTGCCGCCGATTTGTTCAAGATTGAGAATACCGATTTCTGGCTGACGCCGACCAGCGAGGTTGAACTGCACAATTTGTATCGCGACGAAACTCTGCCAGAGGAAAAACTTCCCATCAGCGTCACGGCGTGGACTGCCTGCTTCCGTTCCGAAGCCGGCGCGGCTGGAAAAGATACCCGCGGTATTTTGCGCCAGCATCAATTTCAAAAGGTGGAACTCTTCAAATTTACGCGTCCGGAAACCAGCTACGAGGAGCACGAAGCGCTGGTGCGCAACGCGGAAACCATCCTGCAAAAGCTGGGGCTGCACTACCGTACGGTATTGCTTTGTTCCGGCGACATGGGCTTCGCTTCGGCAAAAACCTACGACATCGAAGTTTGGCTCCCCTCCAGCAAAGAATTTCGCGAGATTTCATCCTGTTCGAATTGCGAAGCGTTTCAGGCGCGGCGGGCAGGCATTCGATTTAAGCCGAAGGCCGGGGGCAAGAGCGACTTTGTGCACACACTAAATGGCTCGGGCCTTGCGGTCGGGCGGACCTGGATCGCAGTGGTGGAAAACTATCAGCAGGCTGACGGCTCTATTCTCGTGCCGGAAGTGCTGCGTCCTTATATGGGTATTGATCGCGTCCCGGCCGCGGTCTGAGTTCTGGCGTCTGGACCGGCGGAAGTTGCCTACAATTCGTCTAAATATATGATAATAAACAGTTTAGATAGAACGAGCGAATCTTAAGGTCTTTTCGGGCGTGTCCATTGCGCCGCGCAACCTATTGAAATCACACAATTTCGTTTGACGGGTGCTTTTGTGCTTGCATACACTCGGCTCGCCGCGTCTGATAAGAGATGTAGTCGATTTTAGCTCACAAGAGGAGAAGGCGCCGGCAAGCGCTGCAATCGTTATGGGTTTCTTTGGCGGTCTTATTAGGTTCGTGTTTTGGGTGTTGATCGTGTCTTGGGTGATCAAACTGGTGGGCCGGTTGTTCAGCGGCGCGAGCCAGCCGGCGGAACCTGGAGGACACTCTGCCACGCCAGACGATCCGGCGGTGCGGGGCAAACGGCTGGTTAAGGATCCAGTTTGCGGAATGCACTTGGCGGAAGAGTTGGCACTAGCGATGAGTGCCAATGGCGAGACGCAATACTTCTGTTCGCAAGAGTGTCGCGCGAAATACGAAAACAGCGTCTTGCGGCGCGCCGCGGGTGCTTGAATCACAGCTGAGATTTTCTGGATTTCCGATTTTTTGTGGTTGGGGAACGCAAGTTAGCCGTAGACAGACGAGCAGCTTTAACGCGAACGCTTTAAAACCACCGAGAAGAGGAAAGGACCGACGCCGATGGCCACGGTCGTAAAGCCGGCAGTGCAACCGATGGTGCCGCGGATTGCTCCGCGCGAGGATCTGAATCCATTCCGTATCGCGCAAATCCAGTTCGACATGGCGGCGGAATTTCTGAAACTTGATCCGGGATTGCGGCAAGTGCTGCGCACGCCGAAAAGAATTCTGGAAGTTTCGTTGCCGACCAAGATGGACAACGGGCAGCTAAAGGTGATGACTGGATTTCGCGTGCAGCACAATGTTTCGCGCGGGCCGGGCAAAGGAGGCATTCGCTATCATCCCGGTGTAACGCTCGACGAAGTGAAAGCGCTCGCGGCGTGGATGACCTGGAAGACAGCGGTGGTAAACGTGCCGTTCGGCGGAGCCAAGGGCGGCATTATTTGCGACCCCAAGCGCATGTCGAAAAGCGAACTGGAAAGGATGACGCGGCGCTACGCGAGCGAAATTCTGCCGCTCATCGGACCGGACCAGGATATTCCCGCGCCAGACGTTTACACCGATTCGCAGACCATGGCCTGGATCATGGATACCTATTCCATGATGAAAGGCCACACCATCCCGGGTGTGGTCACGGGGAAGCCGATATCTATTGGCGGATCACTTGGGCGGGGAGAGGCGACGGCGCGCGGCCTGGTGTTTGTGGTGGAAGAAGCATGCAAGCTGAAAAAGATTCCGTTGCGAGGAGCGAGTGTTGCGGTCCAAGGGTTTGGCAACGCCGGAGCTACCGCAGCGCGGCTGCTTTTTGAGAAAAAAGCGAAAATCGTCGCGTTGAGCGACACGCGCGGAGGCGTCACCAACCCGCGCGGTATTGATCCGATCAAAGCACTGCGCTACAAGGAGCGTTCCGGCACAGTAGTTGGAATGCCCGGGGCATCGCGAATTTCCAATGACGATCTGGTGACCATGAAGTGCGACATTCTGGTTCCGGCCGCGCTCGAAAACGTGATCACGCTGAATAACGCTGAAGCGATTAAGGCGCGCATCGTGGCCGAAGCCGCCAATGGGCCGACAACTCCGCACGCCGACGAAATTCTGGCGCGCCGCGGAGTCCTGGTGCTGCCGGACATTCTTGCCAACGCTGGCGGCGTCACCGTCAGCTACTTCGAGTGGGTGCAGAATCAGGAAGGCCTGCTGTGGGATTCCGACGAAGTCAATCTACGCTTGCAGAAAATCATGGTGCGCGGCTTCCACGAGATGGTGGAAACAATGCGCAAACATCACGTTCCGCCGCGCGTGGGAGCGATGATTCTCGCCGTCGGCCGCGTCGCAGAGGCTACGCTGGTCCGTGGGTTGTTCCCGTGACGCGTTCTAAATAGCGAAGTGTAAAAAATAGCGAAGGTCCATCGCCGCCGCAATCTTGTTCAAGCACTGAGATTCTTCTTGCGCTCGGAAAATTCCACGCGTACATTCAAATTTGCCGGTACGTTCCAGCCAGAAGTGGAACGTGACCGGCAATTTTCGTCGCAGTATGTGGTAAAACGTAGAACAAGGAAGCCGGACCAACGATGAGCACGAACGGACACACAACAGCGGCACCGCCAATCCTGCTGACCATTGCCGGATTCGATCCCAGCTGCGGTGCAGGCACAGTTGCGGACCTTAAAACTTTTGCCGCGCACGGATGCTACGGAGTAGCAGCAATCACTTCGCTGACGGTGCAGAACACGCAGGGCGTCGAAGCGGTACACAACACGCCCACCGCGGAATTGCGGGGACAACTGGACATTCTGGTAAAAGATTGTGATATCGCAGCGGTGAAAATCGGAATGCTGGGAAACCGCGGCAACGCCGTAGTGGTCGCAGAATTTCTGGACGCGCACAAGTTTGCGATTGTGGTTCACGACCCGGTGATGAAGTCCTCGTCTGGCACCGAATTGCTCGATGCCGGAGGCGTAAAATATTTGATGGCGGAATTACTTAAGCGAGCCAGCGTGTTCACGCCGAACGTCCCAGAGGCGGAAGCTCTTACTGGCCTCGAAATAAAAGACCTGGCGTCGATGGAAGTAGCGGCGCGCAAGCTGGTGGAAATGGGCGCTCGCGCGGTGATCGTAAAAGGCGGGCACATGGATCGCGCCGTAGACGTGGTGTTCGACGGCAACGAAATGGTGCAACTGGGTGGCGACACGGTAAAAATCGAGAGCACGCATGGCACCGGTTGCACATTTGCATCAGCGCTGACCGCGCAACTGGCCGCGGGACGCGGATTGATCGAAGCCGCGACGCTGGCAAAAGCCTACGTCACCAAGGCCATCGAAAAAGGCTACGCCGTAGGCAAAGGCCGCATGCCACTCGATCATTTTTATCGACTGAAGATTGAACCGCTTGCCCGCGGCACACACGAGTTGCCAACGCACGGGATGCACCCCGCCGAATCTGGGCACTAGGCCAAGTCACCAGTTGTAAGAGAGTGCGGCTCAGACCGAACCAATTGGCTGCTGCCAGGTTACCAGCCGCCGCCTCCACCGCCACCACCTCCGCCGCCGGAACCACCGCCACTTCCTCCACCGCTTGAACCGGGAGCTGATGAGGATGACGAGATCGCGCTGGTAAAGCTGTCCGTAAAGCCACTAGCGAAAGACGAGCCGCTGAAGCTGTTCCAGTTGGAACCGGAATAGAACGATGGCGTATAGCCGGTTGCGCTTGCTTCGGACCCAGGTGCCCGGCTCGCTTCGTTCAGCACGCCTGAAAATTTTTCGGCCCAGGCCTGCTCGACGTCGAGCGCCAGCGCGTACGGCAGGAATTTTTCAAACGTTTCAGGAGTTTGCTCCGGCGGATTGATACGGTTCATTCGGTCGCCATCCACCGCACCGAGGAAGCTCTTGAATCCGTCGATCTGATCGAGCATGCGGCGTCCGGCAACTGTCGGCGCTTTCAATAAAGAATGAAACAGGATGTGCAGCGCGATGCTGATAAAGAGAAACACCGCCAACGGCAGTGAAGTGAATTTCGTAAGCGCGAAAATGGCGAAACATTCGGCAGCGAGGAAAGGCACCGAGAAGAGCGTGAACACAAGCGCCTTGCCGATCAGCGACCCAGAGTTTGTGTGGGAAGTGAGAACCTCCTTCCAGGCTGAAAAACTTCCGGTGAGCAATCCCGCAACCGCGAGGCTCCAGACAGAGAGCCACAGCGAGAGAAACGCGATCACCAGCAGAACCGCCGGAGATTTTAAATACGCCACAGTGACGACCGTCCCCACGCTAAAAACGATGGCGGGAATCAGATAATGGCTGTTGGTGAAGAAATAGATTTTCTGCTCGTTCAGTTTGAGCCAGCTTTTCAATGCCGCCATGCCGACGCCGATGACCGTGTGATTTTCGTTGTGCAGCCACAATTGGTCGCGGCCGCTGAACATTTGATTCGCCAGCTCTTGTTCGTCGGGGGTTAGTACGCGATTGTCCGTTTTTGTACGATACAGTGTATAGGAACCCGCCTGAAATTCTATTTTCAAGAAGCCGCGCGCCGCCAGGTCCAGAATAGCCGAGGCAAACGTCTTGTTGTCGAAGCCCATTCGAACCAGATAACGCATCGCGGCGGGCGAAAGATTGGCTGGAGGTTCGTACAACGGCATGATCACGCCGCGTTTGGGATCGCGTCCCACAGCAGCCCATACGAATCCGTAGTAGAGGAGAAGCACGAGGAACGCAGCGAGCATTACCAGCGCGTCGCGATTGTCCGCAAAAAAGTAATTCAACTTTTCTTGCGAGGTGGGTGGTGCAATCAATCCCTTGTTCCACGAAAGCACGATGGATAAACCGTCGTGCGAAGCCAGCGGCCGAGTGGTTTCGAATTCAAATTGCCCGTCCGCTTGCAGAGCGGGCGTGAGGGCTTTTTCGTGCGAGCCTTGTGGCCCGGTGTATCCGGTGAGTGAAACTTCGCTTGCCACGATCGCTGTGGGCATCGTTACGGTGGCGGAAGCGCGATCGATCGGAAAAGCCCAGCCGTTGCCGGTCACGTTCCAATAAAGTTCGTCGTGATCGGTAAAGAACCCCAATTGCCGGTTTGTCGAGTAGTTGAGCTCGTAGGTATGCTGCCCGTGCCCCACGTAGGAATTCTTGTCGCCAAGATAGATGCGCTCGCCGTTCGAATAATCCTCGAGGCGCGAAGTTTCCGGTTGGCCATCGCAGGTGGCGCCGAGCCAGTGGAAGCCGACAACATAATTGTTTCCGAGGCGATCTTTGTAACGCGTAGGAAATTCGCGGTAGATTCCGTGGCGGATCAGGTTGCCGGTGCTGAAAACAGTCACGGTTTCTTTTACCAGCAGCGTGCCGTCATCGAGCAGATGGATGTCGCTGTGAAAATCGCGGATGCGCTCGGTCTGCGCATGAACCGCGATGCTCCACAGGGAGAGCAACACAAGTGTTCCAAGAACGCGAACAGTGGGGCGCATGAGTGTGAATGCCAGCGTGAGCTTGATTCTATGTTAAGAGCAAAATTAACAAAACATCGCAGGCACGGGCCGAGAAGGAGCGTTTTGGTTACTGGAGGATATGTGACCAGCGAGTGGCGCAAGCCCCGGAAGTCAGGCCGGGGTAAGCCAGGACTACAGCGGTGTCGCTTGCTGTTCGATGTAGCGTTTGATTACGGCGAGCGGTGCGCCGCCACATGATGCGGCGAAGTAAGAAGGCGACCACAGTGCATTCTTCCAGTAGCAGCTGGCGATGCGCGGCAGCTGGCGTCGTAGAACGTAGCTCGAAACGCCCTTTAAGGAGTTCACCAGCGAGGAGACCGACACTTTCGGCGGGTAGTTCACCAGCAAGTGTACGTGATTGCTCTCACCGTCCATCTGTACCAACACCGCCTGGAAGTCCGTGCAGACCTTGAAGAAGATCTGTCGCAATTTCTCAATAGCCTGGCCGTCGAGGATACAACGGCGGTATTTGGTCACGAAGACCAGATGGACATGCATTGCAAAAACGCAGTGTCTGCCGTGCCGAATGTGCTTGTTGTCCTTGTTTTTCTCCATAGACCAGATCATAATGCAAGCATGGAACGTCGGCAAGCGTTCCAATTCGAGTTGCTGCCTAACGGCGAACAGCAACGGCAGATGAGCCGTTCGGCGGGTTGCGCCCGTTACGTCTACAACAAGGCCTTGGCGCTCAAGAAAGAGCGCTACCAGAAGAAAGAGAAGCTCACCCGGTTCCAACTGGACAAGATGCTGGTGCAGTGGAAGCAAGAAACGCCATGGCTTTCAGAAGCCCCAGGGCACGCATTACAGCAAGCCATCCTGGACCTGGACCGTGCGTATAGCAACTTTTTCAAGAAGCGAGCCCAGTTCCCGAAGTTTCACAAGAAGGGCATACGGGATTCCTTCCGAGAGTCCGACGCGAAGTGCATCAAACTAGACCAAGTCAACAGCCGCATTCAGTTGCCCAAGATTGGTTGGGTGCGTTATCGCAACAGCCGTGAGGTGCTGGGCGAAATTCGCCATGTCACCGTGAGCTTATCGGTGGGCAAATGGTTCGTGAGCATTAGCACGCTGCGCGAAGTCGAGCAGCCGTTGCATGCTTCGAGATCGTCAGTCGGTCTGGATTGGGGAGTGGCTCGTTTCTATACGCTGTCCGACGGGGAGTACCAAGACCAGTTGCAGCCGCTTAAAAAGTTCTTGCCGAAGTTAGCGAAACTGCAACGCAGGCTAGCTCGCAAGAAAAAGTTCTCAAGCCAGTGGAAGAAGGCGAAAGCCAAAATCGCCAAGTTGCACAGCAAGATTGCCAATATCAGAAAGGACTTCGTACACAAGTCTTCGAACCACATCAGCAAAAACCACGCGATCGTGTTTGTCGAAGACCTGCAAGTAAAGAATATGTCTGCGTCCGCCAAGGGCAGGCAGGCCAAGCCGGGAAAGAAAGTTGGCCAGAAGTCGGGACTCAACCGTTGTATTCTCGACGCCAGCCCGTTCGAACTGCGCCGCCAGCTGGAGTACAAGACGCGGTGGAACGGCGGACTTCTGGTACCCGTGTGGCCCCAGAACACCAGCCGCAAGTGTCCTGAGTGCCAGCACACCTCAGCGGAGAACCGTAAGACGCAAACAAAGTTCGTGTGCGTCGAGTGTGGCTTCTCAGCCAATGCGGATTGGGTTGGTGCTATAAACATTAAAGAGGCGGGGCTCGCCTCCTTAGCCTGTTCGTCATCTTCGCATGCGACAAATGCGTCGTGTCAGGAACCCACCGAGGGCATCGTATGCGCGAGCGTATTGAGCCTGTAGGAATCCCCTCCGTTTACGGAGGGGAGGATGTCAAACCCTGCGAGTGAACATTAGTTTCATTCTAGGGGTATGTGTCAGTCCTTCGCACTGATCCTCGCGATCCAGGTGTGCGCGGCGATGCTTCGCGCACTTTGCGGGGGGGGGCGCTAGGCCTCGATTTCAGGGTTTAAGGGTTTGTCTTACTAGCCAAGGGCTTCGCCCTTGATATCCCTCTGATTTCAGAGGGTTTCGCAACACAACGAGAACAGAATTCTCGTTTCGTGACGCATAACGGTCTAAAGCTGATTCCTATGGCAAGAACGCTGTTCAAGGTATTGCG
>WNFH01000182.1_pt1 | contig 36163 bp, 45 predicted proteins | sample 5400411 | NCBI WGS metagenome assembly WNFH01 (sample SAMN13153347, study PRJNA577476) | soil metagenome | isolation source: 200 cm saprolite under Douglas fir tree site 2 hole 3 | place: USA:California | collected 2015-04-18 | reverse complement strand
GGCGGCGCTCGTGCTCTTCACGGCATCGTGCGCGGCGTTCAGCTGGCTGCGCACCCGTCTCGGCTGGCGCGCGGCGCGCTATCCGGCGCTCGCGTTGCCGCCGCTCATGGTCGTCGCGGCAGCCGCGAGCGCGGCGCGGGATGCGCATCCGTTCGCGCATCTCGGCTACGTCGCGTGGCCGCTCGCGTTCGTGGTGCACCTCCTGCTCCTGCGCCGCCACGAGACGGCGGGAAGCCAATATCTGTACTGGGCCCACGCGGCGGGGTTGTGGCTCCTGGCCGCGCTCGGGAGCTGGGAGGTCGGCTGGGGCATCGACAGGCTCGTCGCCGGGCGCGCCGTCTGGCCGATCATCGGTTGGGCGCTCGTGCCGGGCGCGCTGCTCACCGGCCTCGCGTTGCGCGGCATGCGGATCGCGTGGCCCGTGGCGGCGCATCGCGAGGCGTACCTCGTGGTTGGGGCGACGCCGCTCGCCGTCTTCCTGCTGATCTGGACTCTCCTCGTGAACTTCGTATCGAGTGGTGATCCGTCTCCGCTGCCGTACGTTCCGATCCTGAACCCTCTCGATCTCGCCGAGATCGGCGCGGTGCTCGCAGTCGCGCTCTGGTTCGTCGAGGGTCGCCGGCTCGCGCTGCACCCGGTCGCCGCGGCGCCCCTGGCGCAGGCGTACGGGCTGCTCGCCGCCTTGGCGTTCGTGTGGGCGAACGCCGTGCTGCTGCGCGCACTTCACCACTGGGCCGGCGTACCATTCGCCCTGGAGGCGATGCTGCGCTCGGACGTCGTCCAGACCGCCTTCTCGATTCTCTGGACACTGGTCGCGCTCGCGAGCATGGTGGTCGCGACACGGCACGGCGTGCGGGTCGTCTGGCTCGCCGGGGCGGCTCTGATGGCGATCGTGGTCGTGAAGCTATTCATGATCGATCTATCCAACGTCGGCACAGTCCAGCGGATCGTGTCGTTCATCAGCGTGGGTGTGCTGATGCTCATCCTCGGCTATTTCTCCCCCGTGCCGCCCAGGTCCCGGGAGGCGGCCCGATGAATCCGCTGATCGCGGCGCTCCTGCTCGTTCCGGCGCTCGCCGGCGTCGAGCAGCCGCGGGACTTCGCGTACGGCATCCCGCTCCGGACCAGCGGTCAGGACGCGCTTCAACAGCTCGAGGTGCCGCGCGCGGTGTACGAAGGCGTCGTGCGCGCGGATCTCGGGGACCTGCGAGTCTTCAACGGGGCCGGCGAGGTCGTCCCGCATGCCTTCCGGCCGCGCGTCACCACGACGAAAGAGACGCTTCCGGCGGTGGCGGTCACGCTGTTTCCGATCCGCACGGATGCGCCGGCCGGCGTGGAGGGCGTCGAGCTTCATCTCGAGAGGCGCGGCGATCGGACGGTCGTCGACCTGCGCACGCGCGAGGGCAAGCCTGCGCGCGGGACGAAGCTGGTCGGCTATCTTGCCGACGCGCGCGCGCTCGACAAGCCGATTCGGGCGATCACGCTTGAGCTGCCCGCGGGGGCCGATCAGGTCGTCGCACGAGTGACGATCGAAGCGAGCGACGACCTGCGGCGGTGGGCCACGCTCGCGAGCGGCGCGCCGGTGGTGCGGCTGTCGTCCGGCGGCGAACGCCTCGAGCAGCTTCGGATCGAAGTCGCGGCTCGCAAGTCGAAATACCTACGCGTGTCGTGGCCAGGCCGCAGCGGCACCCTCGAGCTCGCCGGTCTCGTGGTGGAGCCCGGCGCGGCCGCGGTCGATGCGCCGCGGCAGTGGAAGCAGGCCAGCGGCGTGGTGGCGAAGGACAGGCCGGGCGAGCACGAGTTCGATCTCGGCGGCCAGTTCCCCGTCGATCGGCTCCGCATCGGGCTGCCGCAGCCCAACACCGTCGCGTCGCTCGATGTCCTCTCGCGATCGAAGCCCGCCGATCCGTGGCGTCGCGTGACGGCGGCGACGGTGTACCGGTTGGTCCGCGAAGGCGACGAGCTGACGAGCGCGGACATCGAAATCGCATCGGCCGCCGACCGGTACTGGCTGGTGAAGATCGATCAGCGCGGCGGCGGGATCGGCGGCGGGCCCCTCGGGCTGAGCGCGGGCTGGGTGCCGCACCGCCTCGTGTTCGCCTCGCGCGGCACCGGACCGTTCCAGCTCGCCTACGGGAGCCGCGATGCGAAGGCGACGGCCTTTCCGATCGCGACGCTGGTGCCGGATTACAAGGGCGAGGAGGAGCTCGAGCTCAGGCCGGCGGAGACCGGCGTGGCTTCATCCGGTGTCGCCATCGGCGTGGCCCGGGCGGCGGACCCCCAGCAACTCGGCGGCGAAGCGGCCAGGCGCGAGCGAGTCGACTGGAAACGCTGGACGCTCTGGGGGAGCCTCGTGCTGGGCGTCGTGGTGCTCGGTTGGATGGCGCTCAGGCTGGCCCGACAGATATCCAAGACGGCGTGATTGTCGCCTCCGGCGCCGCTCGGGCTCACTACCTGATCACCTGTGCCGACCACACCACGACCATGACCGAGAGCGACGAGACCAACAACTGTCTCGCGTCGGACTCCACGAGTACAGGTGACTGCACCCGAGCCATGAAGCTCGCGGCTACACCGCGCTCAAGAGCCGACCGAATCCGCTGATCGACTCACGCACCCCGGCCAGGCGGAGCGCCCGCCAGAGCGCGGCCTGGTTCGACGAGACGACGGGCTTGCCCAGGTCTCGTTCGAGCACCTCGATGACTCCGATAGTCGGGAGCCCGGTGCCGCTCAGAAGGACGGCGTCGGCATCCGGCGCGTCGGCCTCGCGGGCGAGTCGGTAGGCGCGCTCTTCACTTTCGTCGTAGATGTTCTCGACGCCGGCCAGCCGGCGATAGCCGACGATTTCGAACCCCGCCGCCTCCCAGTAGGCTTTCCCGAGCGCGCTGATCGACTCCGGATAGGGTGTCCCGAGAGCGAGCTTCTTGACGCGCAGGTGGTGGAGCGCTGCCAGAATCGCCTGGGCCGCCGTGAGGGCGCGGGTGCCCGTGAGAGACGCGATGCGGTCGGACAGGGTTTGTTCGCCCTTGAACCCGTTGGCGTAGCTCCCTGCAGTGAACGCGAGCACCACGACCGCTGGGTTCACGGCCGCGAGCGTCCTCGCTGGCCCGGGGAGAGACTCGACGTAGGCGCGCGTCCTGTCCTCCATCCCCGCGGGTGCGCCGGGTGCGCTGGCGGATGCGGCCGAATCGAGGCGAGCGAAGTGGATCGATACGCCCATGGGCGCCATGCGATAGAGCTCGGGCTCGACCGTGGGATTCCCCGGGGGCACGAGTACGCCGATACGGGTTCGCCAGCCGAGCATCGTCGCCTGTCATACTCGCCCAACACTGCCCCAACCGCTAGTGCTCTTCGAGCGCATCTCCCCCCGGGGTGCCACCCGAATCATTGTTTGTGGCCGCTCAGCGCCCACGCTATCTCTTGAGAGTGGGACGTGTTCGGCCCTGGGCGCAGACGCTCAGCGCACTCGGCTTCCTTGCCCTGCCCGCCGCCTGCGGGATGTCGCACGGAGCGCGGGGGCGCTCGACGCGGACTGAAGGCTAGGGAGCAAGATGCCCTCCGCGAGGCCCGGGGAGGCCGCAGAAGTCCTCGGCGAGTTTGACGAGCGCTGGTCGCCTACCAGGCGGCGGCCCGGGGGGTCCCTCGACGACGACCTGGCTTCGCCTAGCCGAAATGGCTGACCGGATGGGGCACGTGGACCTGGCAATCCTGTCGCTCGAGGGAGCGTACGGCCCGTGGCGTGAGCACGCCTGGCGCGAGCTCAAGGTCGACGCGCCGACGCTCGCCGCGTGCGTGCCGAAGGCCGGGCCGAGCATCTCTGCGGTGTGGGGCCAGCGGCTCCAGCTCTACGACGAGGCGCTGGGCGCCTACAGCCGGGCGCTCGCGATGAATCCAGCGGACGCCGACGCTCACGCGAACGTCGGTTGGATCCTCCTCAAGGTCGGCCGGCAGGCAGAAAGCCTTCGCGAGCTGCAAGTCGCGGTGCGCCTCGATCCGAATCTCGAGCAGGCGCGGAACTACCTCGACGCGCAGTTCGGGCGCGACGCCCGTCAGGGCCCGACGCCGTTCAGCGTCCGATGACGACGCACGCCATGAGAGCGCTCGCGTCGGCGATCGCCCTGACGCTCTGCACCGCGCTCGGCGCGGCGACTCAGGAGCGGCCCGCGCCGGCCGCGCCGTCGAGCGATCTGGACCGCGCCCAGGCGGCGTTCCAGGCCGGCCGCCACGCCGAGGCGCTGGCCTCGGCGCGGCGAGCGGCCGACGCCGCGCCCACGTCGGTGCGGGCGTTGACCGCACGCGCGGGCATGGCCGAGTTCATGGGCGAGTTCGACGAGGCACAGACCTTCTACGATCGGGCCGCAGGCCTGGCACCCGACGATGCCGAGACAATCTACCGCACGGCGTCGTTCACGGTGCGCGTAGGCGAATACGATCGGGCCCTCACCCAGCTCGACCGCCTGCTGGCCCTGCATCCACGCCACGTGCGCTGGCTCTTCCAGTGGGCGCCGACCCGCTTCCAGGCTGCGCTCCTGCGCGATCACCCGTCGCTCGAGAGGATCGTGCAGATCAAGCTCGACATCTTGACCGAAAAGGGCGACCTCGAGCAGGCCCGGCGGCTGGCGCGCGCCTACGCGATCGTACAGCCGGGTCAGAACTACTGCGCGCAGGCGCGCGCGCGGGCGGGCGCCGAGCGCGACGAGGTCTTCAAAGCGTTCCGGCTCGCCACGCTCGGGCAGCCCGACGCCGCCGATTGCATCTGGTGGTACGGCCAGTGGCTCTCCGACGAGGGATACGTGCGCCTGGGACGGCTCATGGTCATCGAGGGGTCGCGCGCCACGGCCTCGCCCGCGAACAAGGAATCCGGCGCGCGCTACGTCCGCATTCGCCTCGGTGGCAACCGCGAGGTCCCGAAGCGCGCCGAGCAGCTCTTCCTCATCGCTCGCCAGCGCTATCTTCGCGACGGCGACATCAACGGCGCGTCGCGGCTGTTCGACGAGTCGATCCGCCTGGCGCCGGCGTTTGCGCGCCCGTACAACTACCGCGCGATGATCGCCGCCGACCTGGGGGATCGCGAGGGCGCCATGGCCTGGCTCCAGCGCGCGCTCCGGGCCGATCCCGACTCGTGGCGAACCCACCGCAATCTCGGCAGGCTGTTCGAAACGCTGGAGCGATATCCCGAGGCGGAAATGCACCTGAGAAAGACCGTCCAGCTCTTCGGCGACGACGCCGGGGGACGCCTGGCGCTCGCGCGCGTGCTCTACGCGCAAGGCAAGTACGACGATTTCGCGAAGGAGGCGCGCGCTGCCGTCGCCTTCCTCGCCAACTGGCGGGCGCCGGTGCCCGAGGTGCGCGACTTTCTCGCGAAGTTCGATCGCTGGGGACCGGGCGCGGCGCTGCCGCCGGCGCCCGACCCACACGTCATCATGGGATGGAACTATGACTGACCATACCGCGGTTGTCCTGCTGCTGGGCGTGGCGCTCGCTCTCGCCCCGGCAACGATCGATGCCGGGACGTACCGCTCGGTCGACGAGCAGGGCAACATCACCTACTCCGATCGCCCGCCGCAGCCGGAGCAGACGCGCGCGCCGGCGCCTGAGGCCACCCCGGTGCCGGAAGGGAAGGTGCCCGACGCCAAGCCGGCGCCCGAGGCGAAGGTGCCCGACGCCAGGCCGGCGCTCGGGGCGAAGGCGCGCGACGTAAAAGCGCCCGCGCCACCGACGGCGATCGCGAGAACGGGCCCGACGAAGGTCGACGAGCTGCTGGAGCTGTCCGGCGCGCGGGCTCAGCTCGTGGGGCTTCTGAGCGGGCTCGCTGGCGAGCTGCGGCCGGCCCCGGGGCAAATGAGCGCCAAGGACCAGGCCTCCGTCGATCGGATTCTGCGACAGGCGCTCCGCCACGAGGCGGTCTTCGCGCTCGTACGCGACGCATTTCTCCTCCAGGTCGACCGGACGAATCTCGAAGCGACGGCCGCGTGGCTCCGCTCACCCCTGGCGCGCAAGATCGTCGCCCTCGAAATCGCCTCCTCAGAGCCGGGCACGGAGCAGAAAGTCGCCGCCTACGCCGCCACGATCAAGACGAACCCGCCGACGAATCGCCGCGTTGAGCTGCTCCAGCGGCTGGACTGGGCGACGGCCGGCACCGAGATCTCGGCCGACCTCGTCGCGGCGGTCTCGCGCGGCATCACGATGGCCGTGTCCGGGGCGGGGCCGGCCGAGCAGCAGCTCCGGCCGGGCCAGATCGAGGACCGGGTCGCGCAGGTCCGGGCGCGGGCGAATGGAGCTCTGCGCGAGGCGCACATGGCGTCGACGCTGTACACGTACCACGGGCTCGAGGACGAGGAGCTGGCTGCGTACGTGCTCTTCTCGGCGTCCGAAGCCGGGCGCTGGTACAACAGCGCCATGCGCAAGGCGATGGTGAGTGCGCTGGGCCGGGCGGTCGAGCAGACGGCTGCCGAGCTGGTGCGGGCCGTGCCGGTCGACCGCTGGGCGCGCGCCACGACGGCGGCGCCGCAGCCGGTGAAGTGATGGCGACCACGTGCCCTCGCTGCAGCGCGCCCGCCGTCGAGCGCGACAAGTGCGCGCGGTGCGGCGTCGTCGCCTCGGTGTACGCCGCGGCCCTCGCGAAGATGCGCCGCCCGCCGACGCCGCCGTCGAACCCTCCCGCCGTGGCTCGGGCGGACGCACCGCCCGCCGCCGCGCCCGCCGGGGCCGTGGCCATAGCATCCGCGCCGCCGCGGCCGGTCACGAACGGGTCCGTGCCGTCGGCGACAGCAGCATCCGCGTCCGCAATCACGGCCCCGAGCCACCGCCGGAAGCTCACGTTCCATGGCTCGGGCGGGACGCTTTTCGGCATCTATGTCGTGAACGTCCTGCTGACCATCGCCACTCTGGGCTGGTACCGGTTCTGGGGCAAGGTCAGGGTGCGCCGCTTCATGCTGAGCCAGACCGGATTCGAGGGCGACCGCTTCGCCTATCACGGCACGGGCAAGGAGCTGCTGCTCGGGTTCTTGAAAGCCATCATGTTCGTAGGCATGCCGATCACGGTGCTGGGCATCGCGGCCGAGCTCTCTCACGACAAGATGATCCACGGCGCCACCCGGTTCTTCACCTCGCTCCTCGTCTTCCTGTTCTTCCCCATCGCCATGGTCGGGGCGCGACGTTACCGCCTGAGCCGCACCTCGTGGCGCGGAATCCGCTTCTCGTTCCGTGGCCGGGCGTCGGTGTTCACCAAGCTCTTCGTGGCGGGATCGATGCTGAGCATGCTGACGCTCTCGCTCTACTACCCCTTCTTCCAGGCGCGCCAGCAGCGCTTTATGGTCTCGCATTCGCACTTCGGCCGCCGCCCGTTCCGATTCGACGGCCGCGGGCGTGATCTGTTCGGCGCGTACGTCCTGACCCTGCTGCTGTTCCTGCCTACGCTCGGGCTCTACTGGTTCTGGTTCCAGGCGAAGAAAACCCGCTACTTCTGGGAGCACACCTACTTCGAGACCGCGCGCTTCCGCTGTAGCGTCACGGGCCGGAAGCTCATGAACCTGACGATCGGAAATCTGGTCGTGCTCGTGGTCACCCTCGGCCTTGCCTGGCCCTGGGTGCTCCTGCGCAGCACGCGGTTCGCGTTCGACTACCTCACCATCGACGGCCCGCTCGACCTGGCCGGGATCGTCCAGGAGCCCCAGCTCGCCACGGCCACGGGGGACGCGCTCTCGAGCCTCCTGGGCGCCGACGTCGACCTCGCATAGCGCCGCCCGATGTCTGGCGTGTTCACGGGCCACTACCTCGACGGCCGTAGCGCGGCGCGCCGTCAGGCGTCGATCCGCCTGACCCCGACCGGGCTCGAGATCACGCTCGAGGGCGGCGCCAGCCTGTGGTGGCCTCTCAGGGAGGTACGCCAGACCCAGGGGTTCTACGCCGGCGAGCAGATCCGCCTCGAGCGCGGCGGGCCGCTCCCCGAGACTCTCCTGGTCGACGATCCCGGCTTCCTCGGGTCGCTGCACGCTGCCGCGCCGGCCCTCGGGCGACGTTTCCACGACCCACGCCGGCGACGCGCGCGGGTTCTCTTCACGATCGTGGCCGCCGTCACGGCCGTCGCCGCCGGCACGGTCCTGTACGTGTGGGGCATCCCCGCGGCGGCGGGCCTGCTCGCCGCCCGCGTGCCCGTGTCATGGGAGGAGCGGCTCGGACAGGCGGCCGTGGACCAGCTCACGGCGTCGAGGCGGCGCTGCGTGGATCCCGAGCGGGAAGCGGCCATCGGCGCGATCGTCAAGAGACTGCTTGACCCGGTGCCGCGGGTCCCCTACACGTTCCGCGTGACCGTGCTCGACGATCGGACGGTGAACGCGTTCGCCGTCCCGGGCGGCCAGGTCGTCCTCCTCCGCGGGCTGGTCGAGCGCTTACGGACGCCGGAGGAGCTAGCCGGAGTGCTCGCGCACGAGATCCAGCACGTGCTCAAGCGCCACGCGACGCGTCTTCTGCTGCAGCATGCCTCCACCGGCCTCCTGCTGGTCGCCGTGTCGGGCGACATGACCGCGGTGATGGCCTACGGGATCGAGAGCGCGCGCGTGCTAGGCACACTGGGCTACAGCCGTCAGCTCGAGAGCGAAGCGGACGTCGAAGGGTTGCGCATGCTGCTGGCCGCAGACGTCGATCCACGGGGGATGATCGCCTTCTTCGAGACGCTGCGCGCCGGGGAGCGAGGCCTGCCGTCCTCGGCGCGCTACCTCGATTCGCACCCGCTCGCCGAAGACCGGGTCGAGAGCCTCAAGCGCCTGGCGACATCCATTTCACATCGATCCCGGCCGCTGCTGCCGGACCGGGACTGGAACGACGTCAGGCGGATCTGCGGCAGCTAGGTGCTTGTCGGGAGATCGAGGAGAACTAGAAACTCTCAGCGGCGGGGGGCGTCGCCGAGGGCCACGACGACGAGGGAGCCGTACGCATCGACCGGACGAACGCCCCGTCCGTACCCCGCCACATGGTCGCAGAGCCAGCCGACGCAGGGTGTACGGGAGTCGATCTCGCTCTTGATCGCGGACCACTCTTCGGCGGCGGCGCGGCCGAGCGCCTGATGGCGCGCGCTCGACTCGATCACGAGGACCAGCCGCGCACCGTCGCCCTCGAGCCGCTTGAGCGCCGTCCGCATCGCTTCGACCGACCCCTGGATGAGGGTCTCGGGGTCCGGCGCCGAGCGCGCCTCGAAGCCTTCGGCGTAACCAAGCCCGGTCGAGTAGGCGGCCTCGAGGCACGCGGCGCTAGCAAGCGGCTCGCTGGATGAGGCGCCGTACACCACGGGCGACGAGAGGACGCTGCAGACCGTCCGCATCTTGGGCCCCATCAGAACGCGCCACGGCTGCAGGAAGGCCTCGGCGGGCGTTCCAAAGCCAGGCTTCACGAACGCGAGGCCGAGGCCTCGTGGATACCGCATCCTGAACGGCCAGCCGGCGAGGATGAGCCGAGCCGCTCCTTGCCCCGCCTCGGTCAGATCGCGGCCGCCCGCGGCGGCGACACCGCTCACGGCCCCCTCGCTGTTGGTCAGGCAGACGACGAGAGCCCCGGCCGTGACAGCGCCGTTGTGAGTGAGGATCGCGGAGGTAGCGCCACCGGCGACGCCGACGGGTCCGAGCACGCCCCGGATCATCGGGACGACGTCCTGGGCGGGCACGCCCGCGGTGACGAGGAGCACGAGATCAGGTGAGGTCCCGTGGAGTCCTGAGCGCGCCATTGCGGTCGCGCGCACGGCGGCCCAAATCGCGTCCTGATGCGAGGCGAATCCGATACCGATCTGGAGAGTCTTCGACGCGGTTTCGACAGGGATGGTCGCGTACATGGCCCCAAGGATTTGCACCATGGGTGCCAACCAAAAGGGGTTGAAAGATCAGGGGCTTTCTCTGACGAATGACGGAGGTGGGTGTCAGTTCGGCAACCGTGTGCCTTTTTAGAGCATGCCGTACTCCTTGAGACGCCGGTAGATCGTCCGGCGAGAGATGCCGAGAGCGCTCGCGGCCGCCTCCTTGTCGTCTTTGTAGAAGGCGAGCGCGCGCAGGATGAGGTCCTTTTCAACGTCGGCGAGGCGGGGAACCGTGCCGCTCTGTGGAACGGACGCCGAGGGCACCGACGCGGTGCCGAGGACCGGAAGATCAGCGAGCGTGATCTGCTCGCGCGCGCCCATTGCGAAGGCACGCTCGATGACGTTCTCGAGCTCACGCACATTGCCGGGGAAATCGTGCCCGGCGAGCGTGGCCAGCGCGTCCGGCGTGATGCCCTTCACGTCCCGCCTAAAGCGCCGGTTGTAGCGGCGCAGAAAATGGTTCACGAGCGCTGGAATATCCTCGCGCCGGGCGCGCAGCGGCGGCAGGCTCACGCGGACCACGTTCAGCCGATAGTAGAGGTCCTGGCGGAAGCGCCCGTCCGCGATCGAGCGGTCGAGATCACGGTTCGTCGCGGCGATGACGCGGACATCGACCAAATGCGTCTTCGTCGAGCCGACCGGGCGCACCAGCATCTCCTGCAGGACCCGCAGGAGCTTCACCTGGAGGCCCGGCGACAACTCGGCGATTTCGTCCAGGAAGATCGTACCCTCGTGGGCGCCGCGGAAGAGGCCGAGCGCGTCCGACACCGCGCCCGAGAAGGCTCCGCGGACGTGACCGAAAAACTCCGACTCGAGCAAGTCCTCCGGGATGGCGCTGCAGTTCACCGGGATGAAGGGCCCCTTGGCGCGATCCGAGAGCCGATGGATTGCCGCGGCGACCAGCTCCTTGCCGGTGCCGCTCTCCCCCTCGATGAGCACCGGCGAGTCCGTGGTGGCGACCTTGCTGATGATCTCCTTCACGCGCTGCATCAGCTGCGCGTTGCCGACCAGCTCGTTGACGGTGAGCTCCTCGCCCAGGCGCACGCGGAGTGATTGGACCTCGCCCTTCAGGAACCGCTTCTCGGTCACGCGCGCCATGAGGTGGCGCAGCTCGTCCAGGATCAGCGGCTTGGACAGGTAGTCGTACGCGCCTTCCTTGAGGGCCTCGACCGCCGAGGAGATCGTTGGGTAGCCGGTCATCACGATGACCTCGATCGATTCGTCGTGGCGCTTGATCTCTCGGAGGAGGTCGAGGCCGCTCATCTCCGGCATACGGATATCGGTGATCGCGGCGTCATACAGCCCGGTGCGGATCGCCTCGAGCGCTTCCGCTCCGGTGCCGACGCACTCCACCTGATAGCCCCACTGAGTGAGGGCTTCCTTCAGGAGCTTTAGGATCGAGGGTTCGTCATCAACTACGAGGATTTTCGCGACTTCCATATCCGTTCTCCGACTCTAGCATGATCAAGATGTCAAACTGACAAGCTATATCTTGGGTTTCCGGGGGGCGCTCTTGCGCCGGAGGGGGGCCCATGTTAGCGTGGGCGTTGACTTTTTATCGAGGAGACCGCGACATGGCAAACACCGAGACCGTCCACCTCACCGAGCAGAATTTCGACGAAGCGCTGAGCCGTGACCCCGGGCTCATGATGGTGGACTTCTGGGCGGAGTGGTGCGGGCCCTGCCGCGCCATCGCGCCCCTCCTGGAGGACCTCGCCAGGGGCTCGGCGGGCAAGGTGACGCTCGCCAAGGTCAACGTAGACGAGAACCCCGGGCTCGCCGCGCGTTACGGGATCCGCTCGATTCCGACGATCCTGTTCGTGAAAGGCGGTAAAGTCGCCGACCAGGTGATCGGCGCGGTGCCCCGGGCGAAGCTCCAGGCAAAGCTGGACGCTCTCGCCTAGCGCGCCCCCGGCGGGGACCGCATCAGCACCTCCGGCACAGGCATCCCGTCACTCTCCCCGAGTCGTGACGAGTTCCGGGCTCTCGCGGCGCAGGGCAACCTTGTGCCCGTGTTCGCCGAGCTGCCCGCCGACCTCGACACGCCGCTCTCGGCCTATCTGCGCCTGCGCCCGGGCCCGTACTCGTTCCTACTCGAGTCCGTCGAGGGCGGCGAGGTGTGGGCGCGCTATTCGTTCCTCGGCGTCGATCCGCTGATGGTCCTCACGGCGAAGAACGGCCGGCTTACGCTCAGCCGGAACGGCCGCACCGAGCGGCTGCCGGAGGGCAATCCGCTCGGCGCGGTGCGGGATCTCCTCCGGGAGTTCCAGCCGGTGTCGGTGCCGGGGCTGCCGAGGTTCCAGGGCGGCGCCGTCGGCTATCTCGCGTACGACATGGTTCACCACATGGAGCGGCTGCCGCGCACCACCAACGACGATCTCGGGCTGCCGGACGCGGTGTTCCTCTTCAGCGATACGCTGCTCATCTTCGACAACCTTCGCCACCGACTGCTCGTCATCGCCAATGCGGTCGTGGACCGACGCGATCCCGCGGCGCTCGACCGCGCCTACGACCGTGCCGCCGTCCGCATCGGGATGACGCTCGCGAAGCTCGCGCGCCCGGCGCGGGCGCCGTCCACGTTCGCCCTGCCGGCGACGGCGCCGCTCCTGGCCGAGGGGGAGGAGGGCTTCACCTCGACGATGAACGAGGCGCAGTTCACCGACGCCGTCCACCAGGCGAAGGAGCTCATCGCCGCCGGGGACGCCTACCAGGTCGTGCTGTCGCGCCGGCTCGACTGCCGCCTCACGGCCGATCCGTTCACGGTCTACAGGGCGTTGAGGACGATCAACCCGTCGCCGTACCTGTTCTTCCTCCGGTTCGGCCCGCTGTCCATCGTGGGCTCGTCTCCCGAGGTGCTCGTGCGGGTCGAGGGCAATCGCGTCGATCTGCGTCCGATCGCCGGCACGCACCCGCGCGGCGCCACCGAGACCGAAGACCGCGAGATCGAGGAGCGGCTCCGACACGACCCGAAGGAGCGCGCGGAGCACGTGATGCTCGTCGACCTCGGGCGGAACGACGTCGGGCGCGTCTCCGAGCTGGGGTCGGTCAAGGTCACCGAGTTCATGGAAATCGAGCGCTATTCCCACGTGATGCATCTCGTCAGCCACGTGACCGGCAAACTCAAGCCCGGGAGCGACGCGCTCGACGTGCTCCAGGCGTGCTTCCCCGCCGGGACGCTCAGCGGGGCGCCGAAGATCCGCGCGATGGAGATTATCGACGAGCTGGAGCCGACCCAGCGGGGGCCCTACGGCGGCGCCGTCGGCTACGTGTCCTACTCGGGCAACCTCGACTCCTGCATCACGATTCGCACCGTCGTGTGTCACGGCCGGCGCGCCTCCGTCCAGGTGGGCGCCGGCATCGTGGCCGACTCCGATCCGAAGACCGAGTGGCTCGAGACGTGCTCGAAGGCACGCGGCATGGTCCTGGCGCTGCGGATGGCTTCGGGAACGTCGCAACGATGATTCTCGTCATCGACAACTACGACTCCTTTACGTACAACCTCGTCCAGTACCTCGGCGAGCTGGGCGCGACGCTGGAGGTCGTGCGCAACGATGCTGTGAGCTGCGACGCGATCGCCGCGCTCAAGCCCGAGCGCGTGGTGATCTCTCCCGGACCCGGCAATCCCGACCATGCGGGCGTGTCGCTCGAGGTCATCCGCCGGCTCGGTCCCGCAACGCCGATCCTCGGCGTCTGTCTCGGCCACCAGGCCATCGGTCAGGCCTACGGTGCCACGGTCGCACGCGCGAAGACCCAGATGCACGGCAAGACCTCGGCGATCCGTCACGACGGCCGGGGCGTCTTCGCAGGCCTCGGGAACCCCTTCGTCGCTACGCGCTACCACTCGCTCGCCGTCCTGCGCGACACGGTCCCTGACGCGCTGGAGGTAACGGCCTGGGCTGAGGACGGGGAGATCATGGGCCTCCGCCACCGGCGCGACCCCGTCGAAGGCGTCCAGTTCCATCCCGAGTCGATCCTGACGGTCGAGGGAAAGCAGCTTCTGAGAAACTTCCTCAGCGGCCCCGGATGAGCGCGCCCCCTGCGACCGAGCGACGCCTGATCGAGATCATCCGGCGGGCGGTCCGGAGGGCGCCAGGGGTCCGGGTTGGAATCGGCGATGACTGCGCGGTCCTCGAGCCGGACGCCGGAAGCCTGCTTCTGGCGACGACCGACCTGCTCATCGAAGACGTGCACTTCCGGCGCCGCTGGGCCACACCCAACGACATCGGCTGGAAATCGCTCGCCGTGAACCTCTCCGATATCGCTGCGATGGGCGGCCGGCCCCGGTGGGCGCTGATCGCGCTCGCCTGTCCTGAGGCCGTTGGTCTCGACGAGGCCGAGGCCTTCTACGGGGGCGTCCAGGCGCTCGCGTCGGAGCACGACGTGGCGATCGTCGGCGGGGACACCGCAGCATCGCCCGGGGGCTGGATCGTCAACGTGACGCTGCTCGGCGAGGCGGCCCGGGCACCGCTCACCCGGTCCACGGCGCGCGCCGGGGACGTGATCGTCGTCACGGGGTCGCTCGGGCGCTCCGCGGCCGGGCTTGCGCTCCTCGAGGCGACCCCGGCGCCTCGCGGCGTGGCTGCCGCCGCAGCGGCCGACGTGACGACCGCGCACCTGAGGCCCCGGCCACGGACCCGGGAGGGACAGTGGCTCGCCGCGGCCGGCGGGGTCACGTCGATGATCGATCTCTCCGACGGTCTCGCGACCGACCTCGGCCACCTTTGCGAGGAGAGCGGGCTCGGTGCGCGTGTGGAGCTCGGACGGCTCCCCGTGGACGCCACGGTGCACGCGATCGCGCGGGCGCTCGATCGCGAGGCGCTGGCCTGGGCCACCGGTGGGGGCGAGGATTACGAACTGCTCCTCACCTGCGCGCCCGAGGCGGTCGAGCGCCTGGCCGAGGGCCTCGCGGGTACCACCGGGACGCCGCTCAGCGCGGTGGGCGAGATGACGGCCGCCGCCGATGGGATCCGGTACCTCGACGCCGGCGGGCGCGCCGTCCCCGTCCGCGCCGGGTTCGAGCACTTCGTGACGGGACGCGCCCGTGCCTGACAACCTCGGCCTGCGGTTCCTGGCCCTCGGCATCCTCATCGTCTGCTCCGCGATCCTCACCGGCGCCGAGGCCGCGTACTTCTCCCTGGGCCGCGCCCGGCTCAGACAAGTCGCCTCGAAGGGCGAAGCCAGCGGCGCGTCGAAGCCGCTCATCGAGCGCCCGCACGAGCTGCTCGTCACGCTCCTGGTCGGCATCACGGTGATCAACATCGGGGCCGCCGCGATCGCCGCGACGATCGCCGACAGTCTCTTCGGCCCGAGCTGGGGGGTGTTCGTCGAAATGGTCGTGTTGATCTTCGTCCTCACGACCTTCGGCGAAGTCCTGCCGATGACGCTCGCGGTCAAGTACCCGGAACGGTTCCTGGCATTCGCCGGCCGGCCGGTGGCGTGGCTCGGCGTACTCCTGACGCCCGTGCGTGCCGCCCTCGCGGGACTGACGGCGCTGACGGTGGGGCTCATCGGCCGCGAACGCGTGGAGCAGGTGATGCTCAGCGAGGAGGAGCTGAGGACACTCGTCGACGTCGGCGCGAGCGAGGGCGTCGTCGAACGTGAAGAGCGCGAGATGATCCACAAAGTGTTCGAGCTGGAAGACACCCTCGTCCGATCAGTCATGGTGCCGCGCCCCGACATGGTCTGCCTCGACGTCGAGACGCCGGCGGCGGAGATCCTGCCGGCGCTCCGCGAGCACTTGCATTCGCGCGTGCCGGTGTACGAGGGCTCGCTCGATGTCATCGTGGGCATCCTCTACACGAAGGACCTGCTGCCCCACATGGAAGGGTTGCCGGCCGGATTCGATCTCCGCGCCCACCTGCACCCACCGTACTTCGTGCCGGAGTCCAAGCGCGCGGACATGCTGCTCCAGGAGTTCCAGGCCAAGAGGCTCCACATGGCGATCGTGGTGGACGAGTACGGGGGCACCGCCGGCCTCGTCACCCTGGAGGATCTCCTGGAGGAGCTGGTGGGTGAGATCTCCGACGAGTACGACGAGCCCGAGCGCCTGATCCAGCGGGTGGACGCGAAGACCTTCCGGGTGGCCGGCAAGCTGCCGCTCGAGGAGCTCAACGCCGTCACCGGGCTCAAGATCTCCAACGAGGGCTACGACACCGTCGGCGGCTGGGTGCTCGACCTCTTCGGGCGCGTACCGCGGCGGGCCGAGCGTTTTGAAACGCCCGAGCTGTGGCTGACGGTGGAGAAGGTGGAGCGGACGCGAATTCTCGAGGTGCTCGTCTCGCTCAAGAAGCCCGCCCCGAAGGAGGCGGCCGCGTGAGCCTCCTCTGGCTCGCCGGGCTGTGTCTCCTGCTCACGATGTTCTTCTCGGCGGCGGAGATGGCGTTCATCGCCGCCAACCGGCTGCGCCTGCGGCACCTGGCCGAGGAGGGCAGCACCACCGCAGCGCTCTACCTCGAGGCGTTTCGCCAGCCCGAGCGCGCGCTCTCGACGGCGATGATCGGGGTGACGATGGCCCACATCGTGGCCGGCTCGGCGGCGACGTGGAGTCTCCTGCCCGTGCTGGGGCCGTGGGCGCCGCTGGTGGCGACGATCCTCCTGACCCCGGTGATGCTCGTCTTCGGCGAGATCATCCCGAAGGCCATCGCGCGGGAGTGGGCGACCAGCCTGATCCTGACACTCTATCGGCCGCTCACCTGGGCGGCGACGCTGCTGGTGCCGTTCGTGGCGTTCGCGAACCTCGTCGTCGGCGCGATCCTGCGAACCTTCGGCGGGCGTCAGATCGACATGCGCGCCTTCGTCTCGCGCGAGGAGCTCAAGGCGCTGCTCCAGATGGAGCCCGACGAGGCGGACGTGACGACCCACGAGGCTCAGCTGATCGACAAGATCTTCGACCTCGGCGACACCACCGTGCGCGAGGTCATGGTGCCGCTGGTCGAGGTCGCCACGCTCCCCGACACAGCGACGCCCCGGGATGCCATCGCGTGCGTCCTGGAACGCGGGTTTTCACGGATCCCGATCTACCGGCGGCGCGAGACCAACATCGTGGGCGTGGTCGGCGTGAAGGATCTCCTGAGCCGCGGCGCGCTGGTGAGGATCCTGGACGAGCTGAAGCGCCCGCCGTATTATGTGCCGGAAACCAAGCGCATCGACGACCTGCTCCGCGAGATGCAGCGCAACCGCACCCACATGGCCGTGGTCGTGGACGAGTACGGCGGCTCGACCGGCGTCGTGACGCTCGAGGACATCCTCGAGGAGATCGTGGGCGACATCCACGACGAGCACGAGCGGACGCCGGCGGTGGCGGAGCGGCTGCCTGACGGGAGCTATCGGGTCGCCGCGCGCGCGAACATCGACGAGCTGAACGAGGCGTTCGACTGGACCCTTCCCAAGCGTGACTACGAGACCGTCGCGGGGCTCGTGCTCGCGACGCTGCACCGGATCCCCCGGCCGGGCGAGGTGTTCCAGGTCCCGGGCTATGCGATCACCGTGCTCGAGGCCGACGCCCGGCGCGTCGTGGCGGTGAAGATCGTGCCGGTCGCCGGCACCAACCAAGGAGGATCTTGAGCATGGCTGGAACGATGGTCGAGTTCGCGTCGAACGGCAGCAAGACGGCGGGGTATCTAGCGACGCCCGCTTCAGGCAAGGGCCCGGGCGTGCTGGTGCTCCAGGAGTGGTGGGGTCTCGTCGGACACATCAAGAACGTTTGCGACCGCTTCGCCGCCGAGGGGTTCACGGCGCTCGCCCCGGACATGTATCACGGCAAGACCGCCAGCGAGCCCGACGGCGCCGGCAAGCTCTTCATGGCGCTGAACATTTCGCAGGCGGAGCGCGATCTGAGAGGCGCCGCGACGTATCTCCTGGGCCAGTCGTCCGCGAAGAAGATCGGCGCCGTGGGCTTCTGCATGGGTGGTCAGCTCGCCCTCTATGCCGCCACGCTCAATCCCTCGGTCGGAGCCTGCGTCAACTTCTACGGGATCCATCCGAACGTGAAGCCCGACTACTCGAAGCTCTCGGGCCCCGTGCTCGGCCTCTTCGCGGAGAAGGACGGCTTCGTGACGCCTCAGGTCGCCAAGGATACGGACGCGGCCATCAAGAAGGCGGGCAAGCAGTCGGAGATCCACATTTACCCGAACGTGGATCACGGCTTCTTCAACGACGAGCGACCGGACGTCTACAACCAGGCTGGCGCGACCGACGCCTGGCGGCGCACGCTTGCCCACTTCCGCCAGGATTTGAAATAGGCGCCTGGCGCGAACACGACAACGCGGGGCGCCTTCTCCGGAGGCTCCCGCGTTGCCGTGTTCGGGCCGACCCCACTTGCCTTGTAAGACTTACTCGACCGTCGGTTTCCTGACGGTCCGCATTCGGCTCCGGAACGCGTAAATGCTTGCCCTCACGGACATTTTGACTCTGGCATTCCCGCTGCTCTCACACCGTGTTGCCGTAAGACATCCTACGGAGAGGAGCGTCACATAGACATGCGCGCGCTCATCGCTGGGCTCGTCGTCGCTCTCGGGATCGCCGAGATCGCAATGAGCGCAACGGCGCTCTACGCAGAGAGAACCGACATCACGCCACCGATCATGGGCCCGGAGGTCCATACGGATCAGGACCCGCGTCGGGGCACCGAACTGTCCGGCGTCGCCAGCCTCGGTCTGGGCGCTCGACCGACGATCGAGAAGCGCGTCGTTCGTTGAGACCCGAATAGCAGCCGCCCTGGAGGTTCGCCTCACCATGCCGTTGGGCGTAGCCTCGGAGGGCGCGCGTGATTCGCCTGTGTGACAGGAGGACGGATGAGATGAGCTGGAGAACGATCGCCGCGAGTCTCGTGATCGTGTCCGTGTCGGCGGGACTGCCGGGGGTGACACCCGCTCACGCCGGCAACGTCAGCGTCGGGGTCAACATCGGGGTGCCAGTCCCGCCGCCGCCCGTGATGATCGCCGAGCCGCCGCGGGTCGTCGTCGTGCCGGGTTCGCCTGTCTACTACGCGCCCGGGGTCGATTTCAACCTGTTCGTCTACCACCAGCACTACTACCGATTCCACGAGGGCGCCTGGTTCATTGCCTCCTCGCACGGGGGGCCCTGGACGCACGTCGTGCAGGCGCGGGTGCCGCAGCCCGTGCTCGCGGTGCCAGTCACCTACTACCGAATCCCGCCCGGTCACGCGAAGAGGATGGAAGGGCCGAGGTTCGAGCACCGCGGCAAGGGCAAGCAGGGCGGCAAGCACGACTAGCCGCACTCACGAGCGCGGTAGGAGGACGGTGAAGCGGCTGCCCTTGCCTTCGCTCGACTCGGCGGTCACGCGACCTCCGTGGGCGCTCGCGACGCCCCGCACGATCGCCAGGCCCAGGCCGGTGCCGCCCCGATCTCGGTGTGCCTGCCGGTAGGGGTCGAAGATGTTCGGCAGGGCCTCAGCGGGGATGCCTACACCCGTGTCCTCGACCTGGAGCTCGAACTCCGAGCTCGCGTCGATGACCCGAACGACGACACGCCCGCCGCGCGGGGTAAAGCGGATCGCGTTGGCGCCGAGGTTGACCACGAGCTGGTAAAGCCGTTCCTCGTCGCCGAGGTACGCGAAGTGCGACCCGTAGCGCTCGCGCTCCAGGGCGACACCGGACTCCTCGGCCTGCGGGTGAAGCTCCTCGACCACGCGGTCCACGAGCCTCGCGAGGTCGAGCGGCTTCCGCTCGAGCTCCACGAGCCCCGCGCGCAGGCGCGACATCTCGAGGATCTGATTGGCGAGCCGGAGCAGCCGCTCGGAGCTCTGCGCGATGATGCCGGTCAGGCGCTCCTGCTTCTCCGTGAGGGGGCCGGGAGCGCGCTCGTGAAGGAGGTCGACGGCACCGCGGATCGACGTGAGCGGCGACCGGAGCTCGTGGGAGACGGTGGCGAAGAACTCCCGCTTCGTCTCCTCCATCTGGCGCAGCTGACTCCCCATCGAGTTGAACGAGCGCGCGAGCGCTCCGATCTCGTCGCGGCTGTCGACCGCGATGGGCTCTCGAAACGCACTCGCCGCGACCTCCGCCGTGGCCGAGGACAGCAGGTCGAGGGAGCGCGTCATCCGCCGAGCGATGATCGCCGTCCCGAGCAGGGCCAGGCCCACGGCCGCGCCCAGCGCGATGAGCACCGCGGTCCACGTGCGCGCCTCGAGGTGCGCGGCCTCGGTCTGCGCCGCGAGGACCCGCGCGCGGGTCGCCGCCATCAGCTCGTCCAGGCTTTCCCGGACCTGCACGCCGAGCACTCGCGCAGCGGCGTCCGTCAGCCGCACGGCACGCGCGCGCTCGCCGCGCCCGAGGAGCGCTTGCTCCTCGGCGACGATGCGCCGGTACTCCTCGAACGCGACGCTGGCCTCGCGGAGGTGCAGCGCCTCCCGTTCGCTCAGCGCGTACTCGGCGAGGCGCGCGAGATCCTCCGCGATCCGCGCCGCCAGTTCGGTCCACGCCGTCGTATAGCGACGGTCGCCCAGCACCACCGCGCGCGCCTCGAGCCCCAGAAGCGGTGGAATCGCCTCGCGGGCGGACGCGGTGAGGCTCAGCGCGGGGATCGTGCGGGTCGTGATCTCCCGGTTGACGGACACGAGACGGCCCACCGCGCCGAGGCTCAGGGCGCTGACACCCGCGAGCACGACGATCACGAGCGCAGAGGAGAGGAAGATCTTGGAGCTGAGCCGCATGCCCAACCCCGGGCGAAGGCGCTCGTTCTTCATGCGGACATTCCCGCCCTGAGCCGCCTCACCAGCTCGTAGAGCGCGCTCTTGCCACCTCGATACCCGGTGACCCGGACGCGCCGAAGAATTTCGGCACCCGAGAGGTCGGGATCCTCGCGTAGCCACTGTCCGACGAGGGGCGCCCAGGGCGCCGCTACGGACCGGCGCCCGGGACGACGGGGCTGTGGAGTTCGCGACACCTGACCGGAGCCTTCCACGTAATGGTTCCAGGGCAAGACTGATACCGGAATTAAGGTCCAGGAATATCAGTAGGTTCCGCGCCGGCTGGGTAGCGTGAGCTGGTAAGTCCCTAGGCAAGCCGATCATTCTCGAGCCAGCGCCTCGCGTCAGGAGCGGTGCGCGATCGGCGCGATTCGCCGTCTTCACGGTGGGCGCCGCGATCACGAGCCGGTGGCTTCACGCTCGGCTTGCTTCGGCGCCCGACCGGCTCCTATACTCACCGCACCTCATTCAGGCTCGTGGTCGGCGGCTCTGATGGACTCCAGCCAGAGACACACCGGCCCACACGGAGGTGAAGCCGATGTGGAAGCGAGAGGAACCGCTACGGCCGGGTGTCCCGGCCAACACCGCGCAGACACCATCCCACCCATCAGTGTTGCCTGATGGCGTTGATCAGACACGGGGGGAACAACGGCTTATGCACGAAGAGCTGGCGAGCATTGGGAAGAGTATCGTCATCAACGGCGAGCTGAGCGGCAGCGAGGACCTCACGATCGAGGGCCAAGTCGAAGGCAAGATCGAGCTGCGGGACCACGTGCTGACGGTCGGATCGAACGGGCGCATCAAGGCGCAAGTCACCGCCAAGGCCATCGTCGTGTTGGGGCATGTGACGGGTAACCTGACCGCGACCGAGAGGGTGGACATCCGGGAGAACGGATCAGTCGAAGGGGATATCGTGGCTCCAAGAGTCGCGATCGCCGATGGATCGCACTTCCGCGGTAGCATCGACATGCAACGCAAGGAGCAATCGGCCGCGACGGACCGGGCGGTCGGAGGACTCAAACTCGAAGCGAAGGCGCCGATGCCCGCCCCGGCTCCCGCGAACGGTGAGCTTGTCCGCGTCTGAGTCGCGGTGAACGCCGGTCAGAAAAGCGGCAGGCTTTCGGATCTCGTTTCCCGTTTCAGCCGGCAGATCTCTCGATCCGACGTTGGGACATGTCCGGTCGTCGAGACACGTCTGGTCGCTGCTGTTTCCGCCGAGCCCGTCTTTTCGAGCAAGACCCTCGCAACGTTCCTGTCCCTCGTATTTTCGTAGCCGGCCGCCGAGTTGGTGGATCTGGGCCCGGTGATCGGCCCGGACATCACGTTCCTGGGGGAGCGGGTCGGCTGCAAGATCCACGTGGAGGATTTGTACGCAGACCTCGATCGCCACGCGCGGCAGGGTGCGCTCGATCGGTTCCCGGAGTTCCTGGGAAGGCGCTTCGCGCTGCTCGACGAGAGCGTTGAACGCGGTGCTGTGCTGGGACGTCTTCGACTCCCTTGTTCCGGCGGCGGCAAGCGTTCTCGCCGGAGAGTTGATGCGGGTGCTGCGGCCGGGAGGCGCGCTACTCCGAGAGATCCTCTTTCGGAAGCCCGCCGAGAGCTGACGTCGCGGCCGTGGCCGACGGGATTCGAATCCGTGATGCCTGTCCGCTACGCGGACGCGGCGGCGGCTTTCTCTTTCCTCTTCCGCCGGCCGGTGGCGCCGGCTTCACCCCGGGGCGCCCGCTCCTTCTTCTCGGCTTTCTTCTCCGTGTCCTTCGGCGTCTCGGCGCGATCGACCAGCTCGAGGAACACCATGGGCGCGCCGTCGCCGGGGCGCGGGCCGGCCTTGATGATCCGGGTGTAGCCGCCGTTCCGGTCGGCGAATCGCGCGGCGATCGTGTCGAAGAGCCGACCCACCACCTCGGTGTCGGGAACCATCGACAGGACCTGGCGGCGCGCGTGGAGGCTCTCGCGCTTGGCCAGGGTGACCATGTGGTCCGCGAGGCCGCGCATCGCCTTCGCCTTCGCCTCGGTCGTGGTGATGCGCTCGTGCCGGAACAGCGCGACGAGGAGGTTGCGGAACAGCGCCCAGCGGTGCTGCGTGACGCGGCCGAGCTTGTAGCCGTCGTTGCGGTGCCTCATCGCGCCGCGCCGCCCCGCCCCAGGGCGCCCAGGACGTTCGGATCGATCCGCATGCCGAGCGACAGGCCGAGCGCGGCGAGCGCCGTCTTGATCTCGTCGATCGACTTCTCGCCGAGGTTCTTCACGTGCTCGAGGTCGGCCTCGTTCTTCTGGACCAGGTCCACCACCAGGTTCAGCTCGGCGTTCTTCAGCGCGTTGATGGCGCGCGCCGGGAGCGCCAGCTCCTCGAGCGTCTTGGCCAGGGCATCGCGCAGGAACGCCTCCCCGCTCTCGCCCTCCGCCTCCTCGTCCTCGCGCGGCACGCCGGCCGCCAGCGGGTGAAAGTGGTCCTTGAGGTAGGTGGAGGCGCGCGTGAATGCGTCGTCGGGGCTCACGGAGCCGTTCGTCCAGACCTCGACCGACAGCTTCTCATAGTCGGTGATCTTCCCGAGCCGTGACATCTCGACGTTGTACGCCACCTTCGTGATGGGCGAATACGCGGCGTCGAGCGCCAGCGCCCCGGCCGGGACGGCAGTCGTCGCACGGTCGACCGCCTCGTAGCCGCGGCCGATGCCGACGCCGAGCTCCATCGTCACGCGGGCGGTGGACTCGATGGTGAAGAGGTGAATCTCCGGGTTTATCACCTCGACGTCGGTCTCGGGGACGTCCGCGCCCGTGACGGTCTTCGGCCCGCTCACCTCGATCCGGAGAACCTTGGGCTCTCCCGACGGAACCTGGATCGCGAGCTTCTTGAGATTGAGCAGGACGTCGACGGTGCTCTCCTTGACGCCCGGAATCTTGGTCTCCGCGCTCCTGACACCGTCGATCCGCACCCAGGACACCGCCGCGCCCGGCACGACGGCGAGGAGGGTCCGCCGGAGCGAGTTCCCGACGGTGAGCGCGTAGCCCTTCTCGAAGGGCTCGGCGACGAGCCGACCGTACTGGTCGCTCAGGATCTCCCACTCGACCTTCTTCGGCTTCTGGAACGGAATCCGTGGCATGGCCTTCCTTACTTGCTGTACAGCTCGACGATGAGCTGTTCGGCGACGGGGATCTGGATATCGTCACGCAGCGGCAGGCTCCGGACGACGCCCTTCTTCTCGTTCGAGTCGAGCTCCAGCCACTGCGGCACCTGGCCGCGGCCGGCATTGACGTTGTCGTCGATCCGCGCCTGCAGCTTGGACGTGGGCCGGAGCTGGACCGCGTCGCCGACCTTCACGAGGAGCGACGGGATCGAGACCTTCCGGCCGTTCACCTGGAAGTGGCCGTGCGCCACCATCTGCCGCCCTTCTCGGCGCGAGGCCGCGAATCCGAGCCGGTGCACGACGTTGTCGAGGCGCAGCTCGAGGAGCCGCAGGAGGTTCTCGCCGGTGACGCCCTTCTCGGCTTCCGCCCACTGGAAGTACTTGCGGAACTGGCTCTCGAGCACGCCGTAGATCCGCTTGGCCTTCTGCTTCTCGCGGAGCTGGACGCCGTAGGCGGTCAGCTTGCCGCGGTTGAGCCCGTGCTGGCCCGGCGGGTAGTTTCGCCGCTCGATCGCGCACTTGTCGGTGAAGCAGCGGGCGCCCTTCAAGAAGAGCTTGATGCCCTCGCGTCGGCACAACCGGCACTTCGCGTCGCGATACCGCGCCATCGCCGCCCCCTAGACCCGCCGCCGCTTCGGCGGGCGGCACCCGTCGTGCGGGATCGGCGTCACGTCACGGATCGAGGTGATCTCCAGGCCCGCGGCCTGCAGCGAGCGGATGGCCGCCTCGCGCCCGGCCCCGGGGCCGCGCACGAAGACTTCGATCTGCTTGAGCCCGTATTCCATCGCCTTGCGCGCGGCGAGCTCGGAGGCCGTCTGGGCGGCGAAGGGCGTACTCTTGCGCGAGCCCTTGAACCCGGCGCTCCCGGCGCTCGACCAGGACACGACGTTCCCCATGCGGTCGGTGAGCGTGACGATCGTGTTGTTGAACGTCGCCTGGATGTGGGCGATGCCGGTGCGCACCTCGCGCCGCTCGCGCTTCTTGCCGCCCTTTTTCCGTGGTGCCGGTTTCGCTTCCTCGGCCATGCCTTACGCTCCTGCTTTCTTCGGCGCTGCCGCCGCCGGCGCGGCCGCGGGCGCCGGCGACGCGGCCGCCTTCTTCTTGATCATCACACCACGCTTCTTACCCTTTCGGGTCCGGGCGTTCGTATGCGTGCGCTGGCCCCGCACCGGGAGCCCGCGCCGGTGCCGAATTCCTCGGTACGAGCCGATGTCCATGAGCCGCTTCACGTTCATCGACACGTCGCGGCGCAGGTCGCCTTCGACCTTGAGCTCGCGCTCGATGAGCTCGCGGATCCGGTTGACCTCGTCGTCCGTCCACGCCTTCACCCGCTTGTTGGGATCGACGTTGGCCCGAAGAAGAATACGCCGCCCCGTGGGCCTCCCGAGACCGTAGATGTACGTGACCGCGACTTCACCCCGCTTCTCCCGGGGCAGATCCACGCCCGCCACTCGTGCCATAGGTCCCTCCGCGCGTTCAGCCCTGTCGCGCCTTGTGCCGCGGGTTCTTGCAGATGATCCGCGTCACGCCGCGACGCTTGACGATCTTGCAGTGCTCGCAGCGCACCTTGATCGACGGCCGTACTTTCATCGCTCGTTCGTCCTCGCCATCTCGCTACTTGAACCGGTAGGTAATCCGGCCCCGGGTGAGGTCGTACGGTGACAACTCGACCTTCACGCGGTCGCCGGGCAGGATGCGGATGAAGTTCATCCTCATCTTCCCGCTGACATGCGCGAGCACCTTGTGCCCGTTCTCGAGCTCGACCCTGAACATCGCGTTGGGCAGCGGCTCGACCACCATCCCCTCCACCTCGATCGCGTCTTCTTTAGGCATCACCCTCGACTCGCAGGCGCCGTCCGCGCCGATTGGCCGGTCCGGCTCGTCAGCACCTCGGGGCCGTTCTCGGTCACCGCCACGGTGTGCTCGAAGTGTGCCGCCAGGCTCCCGTCCTGCGTCACCGCCGTCCAGCCGTCGTCCAGGATCCTGACCTCCCAGCTCCCCATCGTGACCATCGGTTCGATCGCCAGCACCATCCCGGCACGGAGCTGCGGGCCCCGGCCCGGATCCCCGAAGTTGGGGATCTGGGGCTCTTCGTGCAGCGCCCGCCCGATGCCGTGGCCGACGAACGCGCGCACGATCGAGAATCCGTGCGCCTCGACGTGCGACTGGACGGCGTGCGACACGTCCGACAGCCGCCGCTCCGGCCGGCACTCCTGGATGGCCCGATCCAGGCTCTCGCGCGTGACGTCCAGGAGCTTCTGCACGTCCGCCGGCACCGGGCCGACCGGCAGAGTGAACGCGCAGTCCGCGTAGTACCCCTCGACGATGCACCCGAGGTCGAGGCCGACGATGTCGCCCTCATGGATCTTGCGCCGGGGCGACGGGATACCGTGCACGACTTCCTCGTTGATCGAGACGCAGACCGTCGCCGGGAAGCCGCGATAGCCCTTGAAGGCCGGCGCGGCGCCCTCGCGGTGGATGTACGCCTCGACGTCCTCGTCGATGTCGAGCGTCGACATCCCCGGGCGGACGGAGGCGCGCAGGCGCTCCACGACGCCGGCCAGGATGTGGCCCGCTCGCCGCATGAGCGCGATCTCGCGCGCCGATTTGAGCACGATCACCGCTCGGCCCCCGCGGCCGCCCGGACCGCGTCCCGGATGGCCGCGATCGCTCCTTCGCCGGGCACGGTGGCGAGCAGGTTGCGCTGGCGGTAATAGTCGAGCAGGGGCGCCGTCTGTCGCCGGTAGACCTCGAGACGGTTTCGCACGGTGTCCTCGCGGTCGTCCTCCCGCTGATAGAGCTCGCCGCCGCACGTGTCACAGACGCCCGCGCGCTGCGGGGGACTCGACGTGAGGTGGTACGGGTGGCCGCACGCGCGGCACACGCGCCGTCCGGTCAGCCGGCGCAGCAGCTCGGGCTCGGAGACGTCGAAGTACACCACCGCGTCCAGCGTCTGGCCGAGATCCTTCAGCAGCCGTGCGAGGGCTTCCGCCTGGGCGATGGTCCGCGGAAAGCCATCGAGGATGAAGCCCTTCGCCGCGTCGCGCGCGCCGAGGCGCTCGGCCATCGCCCCGATGATGACCTCGTCGGGGACGAGCGCGCCCTGATCCATGTAGCGCTTGGCGTCGAGTCCGAGCGGCGTCCCCGCCGTCACCGCTTCGCGCAGCATATCGCCGGTCGCGAGGTGGAGCACGCCCCATTCCCCCGCGAGGTCGCGCGCCTGGGTGCCCTTGCCGGCGCCCGGAGGTCCGAGAAACGCGACGCGCACGCTCAACTCCGCGCGAACGCGCCCGAGCGCGACTTGGACTTCTTCAGGAAGCCCTCGTAGTTCCGCATGAGGAGGTGCGACTCCATCTGGCGGACGGTGTCGAGCGCCACGCCGACCACGATCAAGAGGCTGGTCCCGCCGAAGTAGAACGGCACGTTGAACCAGCGGATCAGGTAGTCCGGCAGCACCGAGATCAGCGCGAGGAAGAGGGCGCCCGGCAGGGTGATGCGCGTCAGCGTCCGGTCGATGTACTGCGCCGTCTTCGTGCCCGGCCGCACGCCCGGGATGAAGCCACCGTACTTCTTCATGTTGTCCGCCAGGTCGACCGGATTGAACACGATCGCCGTGTAGAAGTAGGCGAAGAAGACGATCAGCCCCATGTACATCATGGTGTAGAAGGCTCGTCCGGGCGACATCGCGTCGGCCATCCACTGCATCCACGGGTGCGGCACGAACCGCGTCAGGGTCGCCGGAAACAGGATGAGCGAGGACGCGAAGATGACCGGGATGACGCCCGCGGTGTTGATCCGCAGCGGGATGTGCGTCGACTGGCCGCCATATACGCGCCGGCCGACGACGCGCTTGGCATACTGCACCGGGATCTTCCGCTGGCCCTCCTGCATGAGCACGACGGCCGCGGTCACGCCGACCATCACCATGATGATCGCGCCGAAGACGAAGAGCTTCAGCTCGCCCGTCGTGATGAGGGTGTACGAGGCGGTAATGGCCGAGGGCAGGCGCACGACGATTCCCGCGAAGATGATCAGCGAGATCCCGTTGCCGATGCCCTTCTCCGAGATCTGCTCGCCCATCCACATGATCAGCGCGGTCCCCGCGGTCAGCGTGACCATCGTCAGCAGCCGGAACCCCCAGCCGGGCGTCGGCACGATCGCCAGACCCTCGGGGCTGCGCATGCTCTCGAGGCCGTACGCGATGCCCATCGCCTGGACCCCCGACAGCACGATCGTGCCGTACCGGGTGTACTGGGTGATCTTCTTGCGGCCGGCCTCGCCCTCCTTGGCGAGCCGCTCGAGCGCGGGGACGACGACGGTCAGGAGCTGCAGGATGATCGACGCCGAGATGTACGGCATGATGCCGAGCGCGAAGATGGACAACCTCCTCAGATTTCCGCCCGAGAAGAGGTCGACCATTCCGAGGAGCGTGCCCTGCACCTGATCGAAGAACTGCGAGAGCGCATGGCCGTCGATCCCGGGCGTGGGCACGTGGGCGCCCAGGCGGTACGCGACGAGCAGCAGCGCGGTCATGAGGACGCGCCGCTTCAGCTCCGGGATCTTGAAGACGTTCTGGAAGCTCTGGAGGCTCTCGATCACGAAGCCGGCACCTCGGCGCCGAGCGTCTCGACGCGACCGCCCTTCGCCTCGATCTTCGCGCGCGCAGCTTCGCTCACCGCGTGCGCGCGGACGGTCAGCGCGTGCGCGACGTCCCCCTCGCCGAGGACCTTCACGCGCGACCGCCCGCTGAGCTTGATGAGGCCGGCCTGGGCGAGGCCATCGGGATCGACCACGGCATTCGCCGCGAACCCGCCGAGCGCCTTGAGATTCACGATGGCGTAGACGGTCCGGCCGCCGTGGGGAACGAACCCGCGCTTCGGCAGCCGGCGGTAGAGCGGCATCTGGCCGCCCTCGAAGCCGCCGCCCTTGCCGCCGCCCGACCGGGCGTTGTGACCCTTGTGCCCCTTGGTGGAGGTCTTCCCGTGACCGGAGCCGGGGCCACGTCCGATCTTCTTCCGTCGCTTGGTGGCGCCCGGCGCCGGGCGCAGCTCGTCAAGCTTCACGGGTCACCCTGAGCACGTGGGGGACCTTGGCGATCATGCCGCGCACCGACGGCGAGTCCGCATGGCTGATCGACTGACGGATGCGGCGGAGCCCCAGCGCTCGGACCGTCGCTTCCTGCTTGGGGGAGAGGCCGATGAGCGAGCGCGTGAGCGTGACCTTAAGCGTCTTGTCGGCCACCGACCGCCTCCTCCACCACCGCGCCGTCACCCCGCCGCCGCGCCGCGTGCAGGTCTTGCAGGCGCTTGATCCGGCGCAGCGCGTCGATCGTCGCCTTGAGCACGTTGTGCGGGTTGTTGGAGCCGAGCGTCTTCGTGAGGATGTCCTGCACGCCCGCCGCTTCGAGGATCGGCCGCACGGCGCCGCCGGCGATGACTCCCGTGCCCGGCACCGCCGGCTTCAGGAAGACCCGGCCGGCGCCGAAGTGGCCGGTGATCTCGCACGGGATCGTCGTCTCCTTCAGCGGCACGAAGATCAGGTCCTTCTTCGCATGCTCCACCGCCTTGCGGATCGCCTCGGGCACCTCGTGGGCCTTGCCGAGACCGACACCCACGTGGCCCCGACCGTCGCCGACCACCACCAGCGCCGTGAACGAGAACCGCCGACCGCCCTTGACGACCTTGGCCACGCGGTTGATGGAGACGACGCGGTCATTCAGCTCGAGCACGCTCGGATCGATCCTCGCTTCTGCCACTCGGTTCTCCCTTTGGAGAAGGGGGCTCCGCCCCCCTCTCGACTCCCCTGCGAACCCGCGGGAGCGTGAGGCCGCCCCCCTCTCGACTCCCCCGCGAACCCGCGGGCGACGCGCCGGCTAGAACACCAGGCCGCCGGCGCGAGCCGCGTCGGCGAGCGCCTTCACGCGCCCGTGGTACATATAGCCGCCGCGATCGAATACCACGCGCTGGATTCCCTGCGCCTTCGCCTTCTCGGCCAGGAGCTCTCCAACGAGCTTGGCGGCGGCGACGTTGCCCCCGGAGGGCTGGCGCGCACGGAACACCTTGCTCCGACTGTCCACGGCCAGGAGCGTTCGCCCCGCGTCGTCGTCTACGAGCTGCGCGTAGATGTGGTTCAGGCTGCGGAACACGGCCAGCCGCGGCCGCGTCTCCGAGCCGCGCAGGAATCGGCGGAGCCGCCGATGCCGGATGTCCCGCGACGCCCGCCGCTCCTTCGTGATCACTTCGCCCCCGCTCCCGCCTTCTTGCCGACCTTCCGGCGGATCACCTCGTTCGCGTACTTGATGCCCTTGCCCTTGTAAGGGTCGGGCTTCCGCAGCGCGCGCAGCCTCGCGGCCGTCTGACCGAGGAGCGCCTTGTCGGCGCCGCGCAGGGTGATGGACACCTGGCGCTCGATCTCCGCGGTGACGCCCTCCGGCAGCGGGAAGATCACGGGGTGCGAGTAGCCCAGCGCCAGCTGGATCACCCGCCCCTGGATCTGGGCGCGGTAGCCGATGCCTACGATCTCGAGCTTCCGCTCGAAGCCGTCCTTCACGCCCGCCACCATGTTCGCGACCAGCGCCCGCGCCAGACCGTGCAGCGCCCGAATCTTCCGGTCGTCACCGCTCCGCGAGATCACGAGCTGGTTGTTCTCGAGCTTCGCGCTGAGCCCCGCCGGGACCGGCTGCATCAGCTTGCCCTTCGGCCCCTCGGCGCGGACCGCGGCGCCGTCGATTTGCACCTTCACGCCCTGCGGGATGTTGACCGGCTGCCGCCCGATCCGTGACATGCGCTGCCCCTACCACACGTAGGCGAGGACTTCCCCGCCGACCTTTTGCTTGCGCGCGTCGCGGTCCGTCACGACACCCTTCGACGTCGAGACCAGCGCCACGCCCATCCCGGCCAGAATGGACGGGATCCGGTCGCGGGTGACGTACACGCGCCGCCCGGGCGTCGAGACCCGGACGAGCCCGGAGATCATCTTCTCGTTGCCCACCCCGTACTTGAGATACACCCGCAGCATCCCCTGCTTCTTGTCCTCGAGCACCCGGAAGTTCTTGATGAAGCCCTCGTCCTTCAGGATCTCGGCGATGCGCACCTTGAGCCGCGAGCAGGGGATGTCCACCTTCTCGTGCTCGGCGCGGCTCGCGTTGCGAATGCGCGTCAGCATGTCGGCGATCGGATCGCTTCGCATCGGCCTTACCAGCTCGCCTTCACGATGCCCGGAACCTCGCCCTTGAGCGCCAGCTCGCGGAAGCAGAGCCGGCACATCTCGAACTTCCGGAGGTAGGCGCGCGGGCGGCCGCACAGCTTGCAGCGGTGATAGGCGCGCGTGCTGAACTTCGGTTGACGCTGGGATTTCATGATGAGCGCGGTCTTCGCCATATGCGGCTACTCCCTGAACGGCATTCCGAGGTGCGTGAGGAGCACCTTCGCGTCCTCGTCCGTGCGCGCCGTCGTGACGATGTTGATGTCCATGCCGCGCACCTTGTCGATCTTGTCGTAGACGATCTCGGGAAAGATCAGCTGCTCGCGGAGCCCGAGGGCGTAGTTGCCCCGGCCGTCGAAGCCCTTGGGCGGCACGCCCCTGAAGTCGCGCACGCGTGGGAGCGCGACGTTGATGAGGCGGTCGAGGAACTCGTACATCCGGGCGCCCCGGAGCGTCACCTTGGCGCCGATGGGCACGCCCTCGCGGAGCTTGAAGTTCGCGATCGACTTCTTCGCCTTCGTGACGACGGGCCTCTGGCCCGAGATCGCCTGCAGGTCGGCCGTCGCGAAGTCGAGCACCTTCGCGTTCTCCCGCCCTTCGCCCACGCCCATGTTGATGACGACCTTCTCGAGGCGCGGCACCTGGTACGGGTTCGTATACCCGCGCTCCTTCATGACCGCCTGGACCACCGTCTTGTGGAACATCTCCTTGAGCCGCGGCGGAGTCTCGCCGGTCCCCTTCGGGCGCCCCTGCGCGACCGCCACCGCCGGCGCTGCCGCCCCGGCACCTTTCTTCGGCTGGGCCTTCGGCGCCGGCTTGGCCGCCGGGGCCTTCTGCGTCGTTCCCGATTCTTTCGCCATGGTCTCAGCCCTTGTCGATCGGTTCGCCGCAGCGCTTGCAGACACGGAGCTTGCGTCCGTCGGCCAGCGCCTTGATCCCGCTGCGCACCGGCTTGTCGCATCGGCCGCAGACGACCAGCACGTTGGAGAGCGCCAGCGGGCTTTCGCGCTCGATGATGCCGCCCTGCCGCAGCTTCTGCGTCGGCCGCTGGTGCTTCTTCATCATGTTGAGTTTCTCGACGAGCACCCGCCCGGCGGCCGGTAGCACGCGCAGCACCTTACCGCGCTTGCCGCGCTCCCGGCCGGCGATCACCGCTACCGTGTCTCCGCGTCGCACGTGAACCTGACGCATCAAATGACCTCGGGCGCGAGCGAGATGATCTTCGTGAACTGCCGCTCGCGCAGCTCGCGCGCGACCGGTCCGAAGATGCGCGTGCCCACCGGGTTTTCGTCGGGCTTGATCAGGACCACCGCGTTGCGGTCGAAGCGGATGTACGATCCATCCCGCCGCCGGACCTCTTTGACCGTCCGCACCACGACCGCACGCGCCACCTCGCCCTTCTTCACGGTGCCGTCCGGCGCCGCCTCCTTGATGGCCACGATGACCGTGTCTCCGAGCGAGGCGTAGCGCTTGTTGGCGCCGCCCATCACCCGGATGCACTGGACCTTCTTGGCTCCGGAGTTGTCCGCAACATCGAGCATCGAGCGCGGCTGGATCATCGGCTAGGACACGCGGCTCAAGACCTTGCGGATCCGCCAGCGCTTCTCCTTCGACATCGGCCGGGTCTCTTCGATGAGCACGCGATCGCCGACCCGGCTCGCGTTGTTCTCGTCGTGCGCCTTCAGCTTCTTCGACGTCCGGATGACGCGCTGATACCGCGGATGGCGGAACACACGCTCGATCCTCACGACACGCGTCTTCTGCATCGCGTCGGACACGACCACACCTTCGCGGCTCTTCCGCTCACCCACGGGATTCGCCCTTCCTCTCGCGGAGCACGGTGTTGGCCCGCGCCAGATCCTTCTTCGCCTGGCTCAGCCGCGAGGGGTTCTTGGCCACCCCCATCGAGAGCTGGAACCGGAGATTGAAGATCTCCTCCGTGAGCTCGCTGGCCTTCTGCTGGAGCTCCTCCTGGGAGAAATCGCGCCACTTCGCCGCCTTCATCGTCGAGTCCCTGTGAAGGCTCGCACTACAGCGCCCTCGTGCGCGACACGAACTTGGTCGGAATGCCGATCTTCTGGGCCGCCGTCCGGAACGCGACGCGGGCCACGTCCTCGGGCACGCCGATCATCTCGTACAGGATGCGCCCGGGCTTCACCACGGCGACCCACTCCTCGGGATTCCCCTTCCCCTTGCCCATTCGGGTCTCCGCCGGCTTCTTCGTCACCGGCTTGTCCGGGAACACCCGGATCCAGACCTTACCACCGCGCTTGAGGCTCCGCGTGAGCGCGACCCGCGCGGCCTCGATCTGGCGGTTCGTCACCCACCCCGGCTCCAGCGCCTTCAGGCCGTAGTCGCCGAAGGCAAGGGTCGACCCGCGCGTGGCGATGCCCTTCATCCGCCCGCGCTGGGCCTTCCGGTACTTGACGCGCTTCGGCATCAACATGGGCATGGGCGCCGGACCTCACGCGTCCGCCGGCGCGGCGCGCAGCACCTCGCCCTTGAAGACCCAGACCTTGACGCCGATGGTGCCGTACGTCGTGTGCGCCGTCGCCATCCCGTAGTCGATGTCCGCCCGGATCGTGTGGAGCGGTACCCGCCCGTCGCGGTACCACTCGCGCCGCGCGATCTCGCCGCCGCCCAGCCGCCCCGCGCACGCGATCCGGATGCCGTCGGCGCCCAGCCGCAACGCGGACGTCACGGCCTTCTTCATGGCCCGCCTGAACGCGACGCGCTTCTGGAGCTGGAGCGCGACGTTCTCGGCCACGAGCTGGGCGTCGAGCTCGGGATGGATGACCTCCTCGATGTTGAGGTAGATCTCCTTGCCGGTCCGCGCCTGCAGCTCGTTCTTCAGCTTCTCGACCTCGGAGCCCTTCCGGCCGATGATGATGCCGGGGCGGGCCGTCGAGATGGTGATCCGCGCGCGGTTGGCCGAGCGCTCGATGTCGATCTTCGAGATCCCCGCGTGGTAGAGCTGATCCTTGATGAAGCGCCGGATCTTCACGTCCTCGTGCAGGAGCGCCGCGTAGGCCTTCGTCGCGAACCAGCGCGAGCTCCAGGTCCGCGTCGAGCCGAGTCGGAAGCCGATCGGATGCGTTTTCTGGCCCATCGTCTACTTTTTCTCCTTCGACTTCCTGGTGGTCTTCGCGGCCGGCTTTTGTCGGCCCTTCGCCGCGCCGCGCCGCGCGGGCGCCCGCCGGGCGGCGGCCGGACGCTCCTCGCGGGGAGGCGGCGCGCTCGGCCGTGCCGGCGGAGCCGCGGGCGCCGCCGCGGCGCCGTTCACCTCGTCGCTCACGCCGATCGTGAGGTGGCTCGTCCGGTGCTTGATCCCGAAGGCGCGGCCCATCGCGCGCGGCTGCACACGCTTCAGCACTGGCCCGCCGTCCGCGATCGCCTGGACGACGCGCAGATCGTCGAGGTTGCGTACCTGGTGGTTGTGCTCGGCATTCGCCACGGCCGAGCGCAGCACCTTCTCCACGAGCCGCGCCGCCGCGCGCGGCGTGTACTCGAGGGTCGCCAGCGCTTCGGCCACGGGCTTGCCGCGGATCTGGTCGAGCACCAGCCGGGCCTTCCGGGCCGATACGCGGACGAACCGCGCGCGCGCCATCGTTCGCATCGCGCTCAGGTCTTCCCGGTCGGCGACGTCGCCGCTTTTTCGGCGGTGCCGTGCGCCCTGAACGTCCGGGTCATCGCGAACTCCCCCAGCTTGTGGCCCACCATGTTTTCGGTCAGGTAGACGGGAATGAACTTCTTGCCGTTGTGGACGGCGACCGTGTGGCCCACGAACTCGGGCGAGATCGTCGAACGCCGGGACCAGGTCTTCAGCACCTTCTTCTGCCGGGTCCGGTTCAGCTCCTCGATCCGCTCGAGCAGCGTCGGATCGATGTACGGCCCCTTCTTCAGCGAACGCCCCATCTTCGACTCCTATTTCGTCCGTCGTGTCACGATGGCGCTGTCCGACGGCCTGGCGCCGCGCCGAGTCTTGTATCCCTTCGTCGGCTTGCCCCACGGGGTCATCGGATGGTTGCCCTTGCCCTTGCCCTCGCCGCCGCCCATCGGGTGATCGACGGGATTCATGACGGTGCCGCGGACCGTCGGACGGAAGCCGCGCCAGCGGACCCGGCCCGCCTTGCCGATCGACACGTTCTCGTGATCGAGATTGCCGACCTGACCGACCGTCGCCATGCACGCCAGCGAGACCAGCCGCACCTCGCCGGAGGGGAGCTTCAGCGTCGCGCGGCCGCCCTCTTTCGCGAGGAGCTGCGCCTGAGCGCCGGCGCTCCGGCAGAGCTGCGCGCCGCGGCCCGCCTGAAGCTCGACGTTGTGGATGAGCGTGCCGACCGGGATGTTCCGCACCGGCAGCGCGTTCCCGGGCAGGATGTCCGCCTGCGGACCCGACATCACGGTGTCGCCGACCCGCAGCCCGAGCGTGGCGATGATGTACCGCTTCTCGCCGTCCCGGTAGTGGAGCAGGGCCAGCCGCGCCGAGCGGTTCGGATCGTACTCGATCGCGGCGACGCGCGCAGGGATACCGTACTTCTCGCGCCGGAAATCGACCTGGCGCACCATCTGCTTGGCGCCGCCGCCGCGATGGCGAACGGTGATCCGCCCGTAGACGTTCCGGCCGTTCGTCCGGCGCTTGGGAAGCAGCAGGCCCTTTTCCGGCTCCTGCTTCGTGATGTCGTCGTACGTGACGTACGTGAGGTAGCGCCGCGCGGGCGACGTCGGCTTGACCGTGCGGATGGCCATGCCGCTACGCCCCCTCGACGAGTTCGATTTTGTGGCCGGGGGCGAGCGTCACGATCGCCTTCTTCCAGTCGGCGCGCCGCCCCTCGGAACGACCCATCCGCTTCAGCTTCCCCTCGAACGAGGCCGTCCGGACGGAGGACACCTTGACGTTGAACACGGTCTCGACGGCTACCCGGATCTCGACCTTGTTGGCATCCGGCCGGACCCGGAACGCCACGGTGTTCTGCTCTTCCTTCTGGCGCATGCTCTTTTCCGTCATGAGCGGCCGGATCAGGATCTCTCGCGCCGAGCGAGTCATTGTAGCGGGGTCCGTGAGGCCGGTGCGAACCGAGGGTGGCCTGAGACAGGCGCTTGCCGGCTCCGACACGCCCGGTCCCCCCTAGAAGCGACCCGGCTCCGTCGTGGCTGCGTCCGCCAAGCTCTCATTTCGCCAGGGCCTCCTCGAGCGCCAGAAGGCCGGCGCGCTCGAACAATACGCGATGGGCGTGCAGGAGCTGATAGACGGACACGTGAGCCGGCGTCTCGACGGTCA
>WNFH01000198.1_pt1 | contig 36180 bp, 30 predicted proteins | sample 5400411 | NCBI WGS metagenome assembly WNFH01 (sample SAMN13153347, study PRJNA577476) | soil metagenome | isolation source: 200 cm saprolite under Douglas fir tree site 2 hole 3 | place: USA:California | collected 2015-04-18 | reverse complement strand
AACAGGACCCATCCGAGCGCGGTCTCGGGAACCTCTCCCCATTGGAACAGGGCCAAACCCGAGAGCACCGCGACGACGCCGACGAAGAAGAGGCTCAGCCGGAGCCAGCGCACCGCTGGATTCTATCGCGACCGATCGCATCCCGGTCGGCCGACCTGCGGTAATCTGGGTCCCGGAGGAGTGGCCGAGAGGCTGAAGGCGGCGGTCTTGAAATTCTCAAGGGACCGCCACGCCTGACTACCAGCGGGCAACGCGCGCCAAGCCTTCGAGTGAAAGGCGAGCGGCAGGCTGGTATGGCTTCGCGTGTTCTGGTGCCTCGTAGCTGCAGGGCGCTTACGGATTGCTTACGCGCCGCGGGGCCGCGGCCCGCAGCGCCATCCCGCGTGCGCTGGACGTCCGCATCCCGGGACTTCCCCGGCAAGGCCGCCCAGCCGTCGCACGGCGCGCACAGCCCGCGCCCGGCCCACGGCACTCGGCATCGGTCGCCTCCGCCGCCCAGATGCGTCCTGCGCGCCAGCACGCGCCCTAGTTCTGGTGGGCCGGCGGGCCGCGGCGAGTAGAGCGGCTCTCCGGCCAAGGCGTCCAGCACAACCTCATGCAACTCTGCCGCACTTTGACCGGCTCTTTCGTGCAAACTCTCGCGCGGGCGGGGCCGGCCGGTAGCCGCCGCACGTCGGAGCGCTAGCCGGTTCCGCGTGGTTTCAGGGCTTGCATATAGAGACATGGCTATATAGTCTGTTGCCTATGCAACGCCGCGCCCCCGAACTGGATCCCCTGCGCTATGTCGTCGTCGACGTCTTCACGGACACGCCGCTCGAAGGAAACCAGCTCGCCGTCTTCACCGACGCGCGCAGCCTCTCCTCCGAGCAGATGCAGCGCCTCGCGCGCGAGATGAACCTCGCCGAGTCGGTCTTCGTCCTGCCGGCTGAGCGGGGAGGGGACGTCCGGATCCGTATCTTCACACCGGCAAACGAGCTGCCCTTCGCTGGGCATCCCGTGCTCGGCTCTGCGTTCGTCATCGGCGAGCCGCCCGCGAATGCCGTCGTCCGGCTCGAGACGGGAGTGGGCATTGTCCCCGTCGAGCTGCAGCGCGAAGGCGGGCAGATCATCTTCGGGCGCATGCAGCAGTACATCTCCTCGTGGAGGCCGTACGAGCGCGAGGCGGAGCTGCTCGCCGCGCTCGGGGTCGAGCGGCCGCGCCTGCCGGTCGAAGCCTACAAGAACGGCCCGCTGCACGTGTACGTGGAGCTGGAGAGCGAGGAGGCGGTCACGGCGCTCCGGCCCGACATGTCCGCCCTGGCGGATCTGACCGACGTCGGCGCCAACTGCTTCGCCGGTTCGGGGCGGCGGTGGAAGACGCGCATGTTCGCGCCGGCGCACGGGATCCCCGAGGATTCGGCGAGCGGTTCTGCCGCCGGACCGCTGGCGGTGCACCTCGCCCGCCACGGCCGGATCGCCTTCGGCGAGGAGATCGAGATCCGGCAGGGCGCCGAGATCCGCCGCCCCTCGATCCTCTACGCCCGAGCGCAGGGATCGCCGAATCGGATCGAGCGCGTCGAGGTCGGCGGTTCGGCGGTGATCGTCGCCCGCGGCGAGGTCGAGCGCTACTGACATGCCTTCCGCGCTCGATGCCGACCTGTTCGGTGCGCTGGCGAGTCCCAAGCGCCTCCAGATCCTCGAGTGGCTGAAGGATCCGACGGCCCACTTCCCGCCGCAGCGGGACGGCGATCTCGTCAAGGACGGGGTCTGTGTGATCTTCATCGCCAACAAACTGGGTGTGTCGCAGCCGACCGCCACGACGCACCTCCAGGAGCTGGCGCGCGCCGGTCTAGTGACGTCGAAGCGCGTCGGCCAGTGGACCTTCTACAGGCGCGACGAGGCGGCGATCCGCGCGGTGAAGCGCCGCATCGCGGAGGGGCTCTGACGTGAACCCCTACGAGGCATTGCTGGAGCGCTTTACCTCGACCGGAACCCCCTTCCGGGAGCTGTCACACCCTCCCGCCGCCGCGGCCGCCGACTACCACGTCGTTGTCGGGTCGCGCCTGGCGCAGCAGGCGAAGGCGCTGCTTTTCCGGCGCTACCGCCGGGACGGCCGCAAGGACTACCTAGTCTACGCGGTTCCCGGAGACCGGACGGCCGATCTCGATGCGCTGCGTACAGTCGCCTCGAGCACGCGCCTGCGGCTTGCGACGGCCGAGGAGCTGGGCCGCGTGACGGGCTGCCGCTTCGGCGAGCTTCCGCCAGTGGGCTCGATCTTCGGCGTCGAGCTGATTCTCGACGAGCGGCTCGCCAGCGAGCCAGAGCTTTACTTCAATGCCGGACGGCTCGACCGCTCGTTCGTGGTCGAGCCTCGCCACCTGCTCGCGCTCGAGAGGCCGACGATCCTGCCCGTGACCGACGACCGGGACAGCGGAGCATAGGCTGCGGCGCGGCGACGAGGAGGACGGTGATGATAGCGATCGCGATCACCTCCAATTCGGCCCCAGCAGTGGCGGGCCCGTACTCGCCTGCATTGAAGGTCGGCGAATGGATCTTCCTCTCCGGCCAGGGCGGGTTCGATCCGCGCACCGGCGCACTCGCGGGACGCACAATTGAAGAGCAGACGGAGTAGACGCTACGCAACATCGCTGCGCTCCTCGAGGCGGCAGGGAGCCCGCGCGCAGCCTGATGCCGAACAAGCCGTTCACCGGCGAGGCAGAGATCGATTTCGGCGAGGACGTGGTGCGGCTCGTGCAGCTGCCCGCATCGCACACTGGCGGCGGCGACGCGGCCGTGCTCTTCATCCGGCGCCGCGTCGTGCACACGGGTGACGCGTTCTTCAACGGCATGTATCCGAGCATCCATGTGCCGAGCGGCGGCAGCGTCGCGGGCTGCATCGCGGCCGTCGACAAGATCCTCTCGCTGGCGTTCGACACGGTCATCCCCGGGCACGGACCCATCGCGCGGCGCGCCGACCTCGAGCGCGCCCGCGCCTACTACGCCGCGCTCTGGGCGCACGCTCTCCAGGAGACCGCGGCGGGGAAGACCGCGGCGCAGGCCGTCGACGAGGCGCCGCCCGAGCTGCGCGGACTGGCCGGCCTTCCGGGCGTCACCTCGCTGGCGAGGAACGTCCGCCTCGCGATGGAGGAGGCTGCGCGCCCGCGCGCGAGCTCGCAGAAGTAAGGACACTGAACCCCCGCGGAGCACGTCCGAACTATTGCTGCTTCCAGTGCAACCTGCAGGATCGGGAGCAGGAGAGATGGACAACACCGATCGCGACAACCTGCAGGCGCTCGAGGAGCGCGGCCAGGCTCTTGCCCAGGGGGCGCGATTCGACGAGGTCTGCTCGCGGTTGGTCGAGATCCAGGGTCGACGTCGTTCACCCGCGGCGTAGAAGGAGGGTGAACCTACTCTATCGAGCGGTCCGGCCCCACTTTGGTCCATCTGTGTCCCAACGAGGCAACTCGCGCTCGCAGAACCTGTTACGTGACACCGCAAGGGGGCGACACGACGGCCCAGTGCGCTCGTCTTGAGCCGCTGCCGCTCCTCGAGCGTGGCCGAGCTTCCCCGACGCTTCGCCGCTCGCTACTAGCGCAGCCCCAGTTGTCAGGGCACGCTGACACCCTGCAGGCCCGCGCGCCGGATCGCACCCAGCACCGCACCGCTGGACTTCTCGCGCTGGATGAATGCGCTGGCGTAGCCGAGCGCGTCCGGCCGGCCGATGGTCATGCACATCGCTAGCAGCCCGACCATGAAACGGCCGGGGAGTATGCGCGACCCGGGCAGTTCGGGCATGTGGGTGTTCATGAAGTCAAGCGAGCCGGCGAATCCGTCCGCTTTGCCAGCCTTAACGAGCTCCCATGCGCCCACCGGGGTGTCGGCCCGCATCAGCTGGGCGTTCTTGAGGCTCGCGTTCAAGAAGACGTCCGGGTTGTTGCCCTTTGCGACCGCGATCCTGATGCCCGGCCGGTCGTAGTCGGAGACGCTCTGAAGCGGGGACTCCGGTGGAACCAAGAAGGTGTTGTCCACCCCCATGATCGGGGAGGTGCAGGCGAGGGCAGCCTTGCTGGAGGCGTTAGGTGCGGTCTCGTTGGTGAGCGGGTTCTGGTCGGGGTTGTTGGAAAAGACGACGTCCGAGTCTCCGGCCTTCAAGCTGCCCAGCATGGCTGGGACTCCGTGCAACGGCACCACCGAGAGCCGTACCCCAAGGGCCGTCGCGAGGTCCGTGGCGACGTCGACGGCGACACCCTTGAGCTGACCGGTGGCAGGATCTTTCTTGGCGTTGTTCGGATTGCCGTAGTTGATCCCAGCCCTCAGCTGGCCCGTGGGCACAAGCTCGGCCAGGACGGTCTTGGAGGGGACAGGCGTCGCCGAGGAGGCGAGTGACCGGCCTTGGCCGGCACAGGACTGAAGGAATGCAAGCGCGATCGCTCCGTGAGCAAGGGCGCAATTCGGCACGAAGACTGCGAGTGCACGGCGGGCAAAGACCACGTGCAAAGTTGATCTCATACTCGTTACTCCTCAGTTCGGGTATGATTAGCAGAAAGGACGTCTCTTAAGGAGGCATGGTGGCGACCTTCGTTGAGCGGCTTGTGGATGAACTCTCGGCAGCTATTCATGTCCAGTTGCGCGAGCAGCTCCGACACGAGAAGCGCAACTCTGGCGAGCCAACACGCCGAGGCCGCCCCACACGGCGCAAGCTGGACATGCGCTGCCGCGTGAAGGGGTGCAAGAGCCTCTCGAAGGGGCCGAGGTTCGGGTTCATCTGCGACAAGCACCGTGCCAAGCTCTCCAAGACACAGCAGCAGGCGGCACGGGAGGCCTGGAAGGCGAAGCAGGCGGCGTGAGGCGGCACTTCGCTGACATCGCGCTCCGTCGGCTGGCCGAGCGAGCGAAGATCGATCCGGCGGGCTCCGCACGGCGCATCGACATCCTCGAAGGTCAAGTGAGCGGCTGCGACGAGCCGCCGAAGTAATCTCGACGCTGCAGAGACAGTCCGAGGGCTCCGAGCCGGTCCGCACCCTCGCGGCGCAGCGGGCGAAACATTCAGAAACATGCTGACGCGTCCAGACTTGATTCTCGCGCCGGCCGGGCCGTTATTGCCTCCGCGTGCGTCCTCGGGGGCGATCCAGCCGGACCAGTAGCAAAGGAGGTGCTGCGGCCCCTTTCGAGCGCACCGGGGAGTGAGTCGTTTCTCCCCGGCTCGAGAAGCTCCAGCTCGAAAAGGAGATTGCCAATGAAGAAATGGCGGTTCGTCTACCTAGGCACTCTCATACCTGCGCTGGCCGTCGGCCTCGGCCTTTGGACTCCACTCAAGAAGGCCGTCGCGAGGGAAGGTCCGAAGGCCCCGCGGTTCAGGGTTGATCCGTTCTGGCCCAAGCCGCTGCCCGTCGATACGACGCAGATCTCCGCCACGACCGGCAAGCCGAAGCCGTGGGTCACCGGCGAGGTCGGCGGAACCTGCATCGACTCGCACGACCACGTCTTCACCGTCAACCGGGGCTTCCAGACAGGAGGCCTGATCTCTCCCGAGACCGTCGTCGCGGTGCCGTCTCCCCCGGTGGTCGAGTACGATCGCGAGGGCAACGTGGCGAACGCCTGGGGCAGCCAGGCAAAAAACCCGGATGGCTCGAACGCGGTCATGCCGCATAGCATCCACGGGTGCTTCGTCGATTACCAGGACAACGTCTGGATCGCTGGCAACGGCGATGGCGTCGTCCAGAAGTGGTCGCACGACGGCAGCACGAAGCTGCTGCAGATCGGGACCAAGGGTCTCTGCGACGGCCCGGTGGTCCCGACGCGGACGACAAATCCTACCTGTGGCAGCCCCGGCTTCAACAGCAGCCGAACGCTCCTGAACGAGCCGGCCGACCTTGCAGTAGATCCCACCAACGGTGATGTCTACATCGCCGATGGCTACGGCAACCACCGCGTCGTCGTCTTCGACAAAGACGGCCACTTCTTGCGCCAGTGGGGCTCCGCGGGCACCGGCCCGGGGCAGTTCGCGGCCGGCGACGGCGGCCATCCGCACTGCGTCGTGATCAGCAAAGCAGGTCTCGTGTACGCCTGCGATCGCGGCCAGGATCGGATCGAGGTCTTCAAGAAGGACGGCACCTGGCTGCGAAACATCCCCGTCAAGCCCGGGACCGGGACCCCCGGTCTGGGGACGGCCGGTTCGGCGTGGGACCTCGACTTCTCGCCGGACACGAACCAGACCTTCATGTTCGAAGCCGACGGCGGGAACGAGATCCTCTGGATCTTCAGCCGCGCGACCGAGAAGATCCTCGGCGGCTTCGGCAGGCCCGGTCACCTGGCCGGTGAATTCACGTTCTTGCACACGGTCTCCGTCGACTCGAAGGGCAACCTGTTCGCCGGCGAGACGATCGGCGGCCGCCGCATCCAAAAGTTCGTGAAGGCCGACTCCGAAGGCGAGGAAGACTGAATCCCCAGCGCGGCGGCCGGGAGGCCCTGACCTCCCGGCCGTCGATCCCGGGAGCGACGAGACGTGACCCAGCGGCGCACTCGATTCGGCATCCTCGTCTTCGTCGGCTTGGCCTTCCTGGAACCGGCGCGTTCGCACGAGTTCAAGCTCGAGAGCTTGATGAACGCGTTCGTCAAGGTCGAGGCGCGCGAGGTGCACCTCGTCGTACGCGTGCCGTTCCACGTCCTCCGGCCGATCCGCTTCCCGCTGAACGGCGCCGAGATCGATCTCGCGAACGCTGGATCGTCCATCCAGATGGCGCTGGAGGCGCTGGGACGCCAGCTCGCGCTGTCCGAGGACGGCCGGCCGCTGGTGCCGGCGAGCGCGGCCGGCCGGCTCTCCTTGCCCTCGGATCGTTCGTTCGATCGCTACGAGGACGCCGTCGCGCACGTCGCCCAGCCGCAGGCTCCGGGCACGGCCATCTACGCCGATCAGGGCTACCTCGACGCCCATCTCACCTACGCCATCGACTCGCCCAGCTCCCGCTTCGCGATCCAGACCTCGGTCGCCCCCGAGCTCAAGGACTACCTCAAGCTCGTGATCCGGTACCTGCCGCCCGGCGAGGAAGGCCGGGCGATGGTGATCACCAGCCGCTCGGGAAGGGTCTGGCTCAACCCGGCCTGGTACCGGGCCGCGGCGGGGTTCGTGGTGCTCGGCGTCGCGCATATCCTGAGCGGGATCGACCACCTGCTCTTCCTGCTCTGCCTGGTGATTCCGCTCGTCGGCCTGCGGCAGATCGTGTCGATCGTCACCGCCTTCACGGTCGCCCACTCCTTCACCTTGCTCGGCTCGGCCTATGGGCTGGCGCCGGCGGGCGCGTGGTTCCCGCCCTTCGTCGAGACGGCGATCGCAGCGTCGATCGTCTACATGGCGCTCGAGAACATCGTCGGCGCCGATCTCCGCCGGCGATTTCTGATCACGGGGCTCTTCGGCCTCGTCCACGGATTCGGGTTCTCCTATGGGCTCAAGGAGAACCTCCAGTTCGCAGGAACGAATCTGCTGGTCTCGCTGTTCTCGTTCAACGTCGGGATCGAGATCGGGCAGATCGCAGTCCTTGCGATCGTACTACCGGCGCTAGCCCTCCTGCGGCGGCAAGTGCTCGCCGGACGCGTCGGAGCCGTCATCCTGTCGGCGATCGTGGCCCACACTGGCTGGCACTGGATGATCGAGCGCGGCGAGGTGCTGTGGAGGGTCGAGTGGCCCAGGCTGGATTCGGCCGCCCTCGCCACCCTTGCCCGCTGGGTCGCCGGCGGGCTCCTGGCGGCGGGCGCCGTCCGCGTGATCGCAAGCGTGGTCGAGAAACGGCACCGTTTCACAAGATCGATCCGGAGCAACCCGGCGACCACCTCTGAGAAGGACCCGGTGCGGACCGTCTAACCCGGCACTTTCGCGGCGAGCAGGTCGACCTGCTCGATCTTTGGCGGCTCGGAGAACAGTTCGTCGGCGCGCTTCATCAGCGCCGCCGCGATCGGGCCAGAGAGGTGCGCCTGCCTGCCTTTGTCGTCGGGGAAAGCGTCGAAGATGCCCAGGGCCGGCCGGCATCGCTACACGAAATGCGGTGTCTTTCGGCCCGCTGAAACCCTGCCGGGGAACTTCACGGCAGTGCAGCAACGCGACTTCCCCTCAGGGAACAAGCTCCCAGACTCCGCGGCCGAAGGTCGCCACGCGCGTGGGGCCGTTGGGCAGCACCCGGAGGTCGTGCGCCATGCAATTGGGTAGCAGGTCGCCGAAGCGGTGCCAGTGCGCGCCGTCGTCGGTGGAGCGGTATACGCCGATGTCCGTCCCGGCGTAGAGCCCGCCCTTCGGATCGAAGCGCACCACGTGGCAGTGGAACCCGAGCGGCAGTCCGCGACCGCGGCGACCCCAGCTCGCTCCACCGTCGATGGTGCGGAAAACCGTCTCGGCGGTGCGGTGGCAGAGCGCTGCGTAGGCGACGTCGGGGTCGTCGGGGTCGATCGCTATGCCAGCGATGTACGCGTCGGGCAGGCCCGCCTGGGCGCGGCGCCACGTTTGACCGCCGTCTATAGAGCGGAAGACGGAGTCGAGGCTGTAGAAGTTCGAGCCGATCTTGGCCAGCAAAATGACGCTCGGCACGCTCTTGCACACGGAGATGCAAGAGATAAGCGCGGAAGACCACTTGCTGCCATCGGTGGTTGTCGTAGGCAGCGCTTGCCACGCTGCGCCGCCGACGCTGGTCCAGAGCCGGTAGGTGCCGAGGTACGCAGTAGTCGGCGGGCCTGAGAGCGTCATCGCTGGGAACGCGTTCACCAACTCGGCCTGAGGCGCCACCAGGTCGACATTGGTGAACGCTGCCACCGCGGAACCTGCATTCGCAGTGCGAAAAACGATGCCGCCGGTGCTGCCCAAAAATGACGAGATCCAGGCTATCGCCGGCGCGGCGGGGTCCTCCTCGCAGCCAATGCTGCCGTCGCCGCCTAGCACTTGGGTCCAGACCGGGCCGCCCGTCTCGGGCCGCGTCCATGAGCCGTTGTCCTGTGTGCAGCCGAACGTGCGGTTGGGGTCGCGTGAGTCGATCGCGACCGAGAAGAACTGCGCCGTGACCAGTCCGCCGTTGCGCGCGACGCAGGTTGCGCCATGATCGGGCGTCATGAACACTCCGACGTCGGTGGCAAGGTAGAGGTTCACGCCCCGAGTCGCCCGCTGGTAGCAAAGCTGGCGCACGTCCGCGTGCGGCGGCGTGCCCGCGAGTGGAGGCGCCGTCCAGGCGGCGCCCCCATTCGTCGAGGCGATGCAGCCGACCTCGCCGCCAAAGAGCAGCTGCGAGTTGGTCGGCGAGACGATCAGGGAGCCGAAATTGAAGCTCGCGCTGGTGCCGACGAGCTGCCAGGTCGCGCCTCCATCGCCGGACGAGTGGATCTGCGTCCCCGCCTTTCCAATCGCAGCCAGATAGAGGAGCCCGACCGTGGTCGGGGCGTAGGCGATCGAGAACGGTTCCCAGCCCGGCGCGAGGGCTACCAGCGCGGTGACATCGAGCCATTTCCGGCCGCCGTTGTTCGAGCGCAGGAGCTTGCGCCCGGCTTTGCCCGACGCGATCAGGTGCAGATGCTGCGGCTGGTGTGGGTCGCCCAACACGCTCATCACGCCGCCGAACTGGGTCGGGATCACTTGGACGAACTCGTCGCGGTGTCCTTGGAGAAATAGGCGGACTGGTCCGTGCCGATGACCAGATGGCTCGCATCGGTAGGATCAACTGAGATGCTCCGGCAGCTCTTGCCGACCGCCATCGCCTTCTTGAAGCCCGGGTGCGACTTGCCGCTGGCCTGCGCGAGGACAGCGCCCGGGATTACCCACGTCTGGCCGCCGTCACGGGATTGGATCACGCCGATTCCGGAGAGGGCACCGTTGGGCGAGCCGCTCTGGCCGGTGCCTGCGTACACCAGCAGCGGTTCCGACGGCGCGAATGCCAGGGCAGAGACGCAGACTACGGGTAAGTCGTCGGTGAGCGGCATCCACGACACGCCTCCGTCGGTCGTCTTCCAGATACCGCCGCCGTCCGTGCCGGCGAGCAGCGTATCGATCATGGTCGGATGCGGCGCGAGCACGTTCACCCTGCCGGCGAAATTCGTCGGACCGATCGAGACCCACTTTGCCATTGGACTTCCCCTTCCGGGACAAGCCGCACTTCGTCCTAGCCAGCGCCGAGTGCGGCGCTAGGGGCGCCGCAAGCGCATTCGGCGACGCCCGACATTGAGGTCTCCCACTCGAGTGGGTCGGGGCCACCGTCGGAGTTGGCACCACGAAAGCCTGAGGCGCCGACACCGTTGAACGCATCGCGCGACATCGCATCCCCCAGTCGCAGAAGGAGCGTTCGTCAAGGCGAAGCGCGGCCGATGAGCAGGCTCCACAGCAGGACTATCTGGAACGCAGGATGGGCCGCGCGCCCAAGGCGGTGAGGAGCAGCATCCGACTCCTCAAAACCCGGCGCTCGTGTGTGCGCGCATCGCCGCGGTCGACCCCGCCGACGCGAACATCGTCTATCTGCGGCTGATCTCTTCGTCCTCGGACGCGATCGTCATCACCACCGACGGCGGCCAGACCGTGCCGCCGCCACCGTTCGTTCTATCGGGAAACGCGCCTCATCGTTTCTGCGGGCGACGGACGGGACGCTCTATGCCAGTACGTTGAGCGGCGACTTCTACGTGCGGGCCACCCGGCGCCACCAGCTTCACGAAGCGAACAGGCCCGCACGTGCGTTGCCTGGGCCAGCGCCCGGGCACCTCGCGGATCTAGGCATGCGGTGACGAGTACCTGGACGGCTTTAGCCTGGGCTACAGCGATGACGGTGGGCAGATGTTCCAGCCGCTCGCGCCTCGCGCAGGATCTTCCCGACCAGCCGGAAGCGCTCGGAGTCAGGTGCCGACCGCAGGCGTTCCTGAATGTCGCGAACGGTGAGGGGGGCTCCCAAGTGAAAGCCGGGGCGTCGCGCCAATACCGGCCGGCGGACGGCAGGCACGCCGAGCCCTGTCAGACTCGCCGCGTCTTGACATCGCCCTCGCAGAGGTCCAGCAACAAATTCGCGCAGGCACGAAGAGCAGGGGGAAATCTGCAGTAGCGCACGCGCAAAGGGGAATCCCATGAAAGCGCTTCGCCACACGGCTCTATTGCTTTGCATCGCGTTCGCTGCCGCGGCTGATGAGGGCACGCGCTTCCGCGCCGCCCTGGTGGGCACACAAGAGGTGCCTGCCATCTTCGCCGCCGGGAGCGCCATCTTCGAGGCGCGCGTCCTGGACAATGACACGCGCATCGAGTTCCAGCTCACCTACGAGCAGCTCACCGCCCCGCCGCTTGTCGCGCACGTCCACTTCGGCCAGCGCGGCGTGATCGGCGGCGTCAGCTTCTTTTTCTGCGGCGGCGGTGGAAAGCCGGCCTGCCCCGCCTCGACTTCCGGCACGGTAACCGGGACCGTCGTGGCGGCCGACGTGCTCGGGCCGGTTGCCCAAGGCATCGCCCCAGGCGATCTCGCGGCCATCCTGCAGATGATCCGCGCCGGCTTCGGCTATGCCAACATGCACACGCCTGCGCATCCCGTCGGCGAGATCCGCGGCCAGATCCGTGTCACGGGCGGTTCCGACAGGGATTGACTCATCGCGCTGAGGTTCGGGCGGCCGCTGATCCTCTTCCGGGCGCGGAGCCTTGCCCTGAGGGCGCGGCGCGCTTCACAAGGAAGTGAAAACGACCGTTCTGACGATCCGGATTTCCGGAAGAAGGGAGGGTTTCGGGGACGGCGTATTCCAATCCGTTGGGCCTTCGCCGGGCTGTCGCTGCCTCCGAGGAGCGCCGACGAACGTTCAGAAAAGGAGATCCACCGATGGACAGAAGGACGATCGGCGCCTGCGCTGCCGCCTGGCTAGCTCTCGGTCTCTGGTCGGGCGCCTCTGCGCAGGCTTTGTTCCCGGATCCCAACGCCAGTTGCCCTCCTTCGGAATGCGGCCAGGTGTCGCCCCTGATTCCGATGCAGAGCGCGGAAGCAGTGCACATGGGCCTCGTGTGGAAGGAGTCGCGAAACCCGAAGATCCTCTTCCACGGGAGGTTTCCCGAATACACGCCGAACGACATGGCCGATCCCGCGCTGATTGACCTGGCCATCGCTCGTGGAGCGTTCTCGACCCCGGGACGCCAGTTCGATGCGACGCTGCGGGACGTCCTGCACGGCTTCGATCCGTTCCTGGGCCTGGGGCTCAATCGCTCGGCCGACGACTCATTTCAGCGGCTCACCTACGGCGGCTATCGGATGCGGCAGGGACTGAGCCAGAGCGTACCGACGCGCATCACGGCGAACCGCACGATGGAACGGCAGCTGCTGTTCGACATCAGCCACCCCGACGCGTTCAAGAACAGCGGCAAGCTGCACACGTCGCTGCTCGACGAGGCTGACTTCGCCATGAACCGGGCGGCGTTCAAGGAGGTCGGCCACAAGAGCGGCATGTTCTACAACACCTATTGCAATGCGCGCGTGACGCTGTCCGATGGGCGGGTGTACGTGTTCGGCGGCCACGACATGCAGAGCGACAACGGGTTGCACAAGGTCAACATCTTCGACCCGGAAAGCGAAACGTGGGTGAAGCGAAGCGAGCCGTGCACCCGTCGGAACTGGACGGACGACCCGTTCGGCCGCAGGCTGTTCGCGCGCGACCCGAATGCGCCGTTCTACGACAACTGCGATCCGCGCGACCAGCAGAGTACCCAGCCGTCGGACCCGTCCGACCAGAAGTACTCGCGCTGGTACCCGTCGGCGACTCCGCTGCCAAACGGCTCGGTGCTCGTCATCGGCGGCTTCGACCAGGACAACTCCGTCGGGCCCGATCCCGCACGGGTTGCCAAGGGCCGCGCAAACCAAGTCCAGAACGATGCCGCCTTCACGGCCACCAGGGTCAACCAGGTCGTGCCCGAAGTGTACGACCCGAAGACCGATCGAAACATCGCGCTCGAGAACGCGCGGATGGCCTTCCCGCTCTACCCGCAGCTCGAAGTCGTCCAAACGGGTCCTGGAAGGGACGATTGGAAGGTGTGCACGTTCAACGGCGAGATCGAGTACGGCCCTGAAGCGATTCCGGGCGGCGCGAAGTTCGGCGTGGGCGGCGGAGCGCCAGATTTCGCGAAGGGCACGACCTGGTGCCTGGACGTGCTCGGCGCGATGAAGGATCCGAACCGGAACATTCCTGCCAAGAACCACTGGACGCTCCTAGACACCGCCCGCGAAGTCCGGCCCTACTGCTGCCCGACCGCGAGCGTCGTAGAGATCGACGGGAATGGGCACACTGTGTCGCACAAGTGGATCATGATCTCGGGCCAGGATCCGCAAGGCCGACCGACGGCCACGATCGAGGCGATCGACTTCGCCGAACCGAGCCCACGCTGGAGGGCGGCTGGCCAGCTGGCCTATCCGCTTACGACCCGGAAGGCGGTCGTGCTGCCTGACGGCAAGGTGTTGCTCGGCCAGGGACTCAACCGTGGTCTGGCCAGCGTTGGCGATCGTTTCCTCGATTTCGAGCGGCGCGAGGGTTTGCGCTTCCACATGTACGATCCGGCCACCGGCGCAGTGACGCCGCTGGCCAGGACGACGGTGTCACGAGGTCTGCACGGCACCGCCACGCTGCTGCCGGATGGAACGGTGTTCTTCGCGGGTGAGAATCGGGAAGCGCTGGTTCAAGCCAACGATCCGTCGTTTCCGCTGATGACTTCTTATGCCGGGCTGCTGCCCGCCGGGGATCCCGACCAAGGCGTCCCCGTGGGACAGGTCTTCTACCCGCCGTATCTGTTCAAGGAGGGCGGCGGAATGGTGGCGCGCCCGGTGATCACGGACTCGCCTGAAGAGATCTCGTACCGGGGCAACTTCGACATCGAGGTCGCCGGCTCTCCGGATCAGATCGCGTCGGTCGTGCTCCTGCGAAGCGACCACAACACTCATAGCCTGAGCGCGGGCGACCGCTACGTGAAGCTCGCCTTCCATCAGAAGGGCGACGAGCGCGAGGGCGAGCAGAAGGGCGACGAGCGCGAGGGCGAGCAGAAGGGCGACGAGCGCGAGGGCGAGCAGAAGGGCGACGAGCGCGAGGGCGAGCTGCGGGTAGTTTCGCCGAAAGTGCCCGCGCAGGCGACCCCGGGTATTTACATGCTCTTCGTCGTCGACCGGAATGGCGTGCCCAGCATGGGCAGAAGACTCGACATCAAGCCGGAAAGCAGGGGATCGAGTGTCGAGAGGTAGCGAACGGCCGTCAGCCAGTGTTCATCATACGGGCGGCGGGCGTGCGGGGGTCGCGTCCCGGGTCGTGTGGAAAATGAAGATGGCGCATTCTTCCGGTTGGGAAACCTGTCGTTGGCCAAAACTCGATCGTAAGAGTGGACGAGGCGTCAGCGGGGCGGGAACCTGAAGAGCAATGTCCATCGTACTCGCTCTGTTAGGTGCCCTGCGCGCAGCGCTGAGGACCCACGCCGACCTCGCGCTAGAGAACCTGGCGCTCCGACAGCAACTCGCCCTACTCCACCGCCGCTCGAAGCGACCGCGGTTCGGACGCCTGGATCGCGCCTTCTGGGTGTGGCTCTCCACGCGGTGGCCAGGGTGGCGCGAGGTGCTCCACGTTGTTCGCCCGGAGACCGTGATTCGTTGGCATCGGCAGGGCTTTCGCGCCTTTTGGACCCGGAAGTCCCGGCGCGGGCGAACGGGTCGACCAGCCGTCGATTCGGAGCTTACCGAACTCGCCCGCACCATGGCGCTGGCCAATCCCCTCTGGGGCGCACCGCGCATCCACGGCGAGCTGCTCAAGCTGGGCTTCGACGTTTCGCAGCGCACCGTTGCTCGTCTCATGCCGCGTCGCCCGAAGCCGCCCTCACAGGCCTGGCGAACGTTTCTCCAGAACCATGTCGCCGACCTTGTCTCCGTCGACTTCTTCGTCGTGCCAACGGCGACCTTCCGTGTGCTCTACGTGTTCGTGGTCTTGCTGCATCATCGCCGCAAGGTCGTGCACTTCAATGTCACCGATTCCCCCACCGCCGCCTGGACTGCGCAGCAGATCGTCGAGGCGTTCCCTGACGACTCGGCCCGGAGGTACCTAGTCCGCGATCGCGACAGCATCTACGGCGGCGAGTTTCGGCGACGCGTGGAAGGCATCGGCCTCGTCGAGATCCTTACCGCTCCGCGCTCGCCCTGGCAGAACCCCTTCGCCGAGCGCATGATCGGCACGATCCGCCGCGAACTGCTCGACCACGTCATCATCCTGAATGAGGGACACCTGCGTCGTCGTCTGCGCAGCTACCTCCGCTACTATCACGGCTCGCGTACGCACTTGGCGCTCGGGAAAGACGCGCCCGAGCCGCGCGCCGTCGAGCCACCCGAACACGGCCGCGTCGTTGCGCTGCCCCAGGTCGGCGGACTCCACCACCGCTACGTCCGCCGCCCCGCGTAGACCGCGGCGGGTACACCTCTGCGTCAACTGCCGAAGAGATGGGGCGCGATTAGCGCTCGAGCGATGGCCTTCCGCTCTTGACTGGCGTCATCTCGCACCTCGCCGCGGCGGCATGCTCGCGTCGCCTAAGGAGCAATGATCGGCCGCCCCGATGGGCAATCGCTGGTCGATCAGACCTCGAATCGAGTTTTGGCCAACGACAGGTCGGAAGTGGGGTGGAGGCGCTCCCTGCGTGGCGTAGAGGCGCGGGCAAGGTCCGGCTGGTGAGGAGGATGAGTTCCGTGTCGGTTGTCGCGAGCGCGCTGCGGCTGCGCCCAACTTCACTCCTACGCGTTCCGCTTCGAGTACGGAGCAGGTGGAAAATCGAGCACGAAAGAATGGTGCTGGTACAGTTCCAACCGCATGAAGGCGAACATCGCCGGAATTGCGCTGCTCGTGGCGCTGCTCGGATCGCCTGCGCGGGCCGAGGTCTTGCCGAAGGCTGTCGGCCCGGTATTGCGTGCGAAGATGCCGGAGCCGCTGCTCACCGAGAGCATCACCGATCTCGACGGCACTCACGCCGGAGAAGTCGAGATCGACCTCAACGGAGCGGCGTCGCGGCGGACCAGTGCCCCCCGGCAGTGGCAGAGCAGCGTCGAAATCGAGTGGCGCGCTTTGGAGCGATTGGGACTCGCCCTCGACCTCGGCGTCGGAGGCGTTCTCGATGCTGCGTCGAGCCCGGTGGTGAGCTTCCGTCCGGCTGCGAGTTGGGTCTTGCTGCATTCGCAGCCTCTCGACTTCCACCTGATGGCCGAAGCGAGCGGACGCATCTTGCAGGACGCCACGAACGACCCGCAGGAGCCCGGCGAGGGCACATCGCTAGTCTCCGGCGGGCTGCGAGCCGGTATCCGCCGTGGTTGGCTCACCGTGCGCACCTTCCTCGGGGCAGGCGCCGGCGGCCGCTCCGCGCGCTCAGTCCCACTGCGAGCTCAAGCTGCGGTTCTCGCTGAGTTTGGACGCGACGGTCGCCTCGGCTTCGCGGGGTTCGAGATGGATGCGGACTGGAGCCGGCCCGAGCCGGTGACGGTGGCGCCAAACTTCGTCCTGCACGGTGCTCCGGTTCACGTTCCGTTCGACCTCGGCATTGCCGCGCCGTGGACCCCCCCGTCCCGGTACGGAAACGCCTCGATTGGATTACTGGTGCGAGTGATCGTCGAACTTGATGCCGACTGAAGAGGCACGAAATGGTCTGTTCAACCTGTTGCTGAAGCCAATGTGTCGGGTGCGACCTACTGAGCGATCCCTGCAGCTCCGGCAACGACGACCTTGTCGACTTTGGACAGTCCCCTTCTGACGGCGACGAGGTCGCCCTCGCCATCCCCGATGATTACCCGGCGGCGTTGCAGCTTGACCAGCCCCGTTTGTGTCGTGCCGCTATGCACGAAGACGACGTACTCGTCGCCTACTGGCACGACCGCGCTGCGCGGCACGGCAAGCGCCTCGTGACCTGACGTCGCAGTTGATAGAACCGCGTACATCTCCGGCAGCAGTTCGCGAGTTCCGTTGCGCAACGTACAGCGCACGCGCGCAATCCGGGTCGTGGGATCTAGCGCGCCGGAGATCCACTTGACCGCGCCCGGGAAGATACGGTCTCCGTAGGCAACGACGCTGACGCGCACGGCAGCACCGACCTTGACTCTCGCCAACTCAGACTCGGGGACGTCCGCATAGGCCCAGATTAGGTCAAGCGATCCGACCGTGAACAACTCGGGGGAAGTACCGCCCGCGGACTGACCGGCGATCTCCGTCCCAGGATTGGCGAGCCGACTGATGACCTCGCCAGCGATCGGCGCTCGCAGGATGAACCGCTGTGTCACGTAATCCAGGCTCTTGCCACGCAACATCCGCGCTCGTCGCTCTGCGCGCGAAAGCTCGGCGCGCGCGCGGTCGTATGCGCTTTCCGCTTGATCAAGATCTCTCTGTGCTCCCGCGTGTGCCGCCACCAGCTCGCGCTGGCGCTTGAGCTCCCGCTCGGCGGAAATGAGATCGGCGCTCGCCTTCTCGACATCCGCAAGCGCGGCGCCGACGTCCGGCGACTCGAGCTCGAGGAGCGGCGCTCCCTTCCTCACATGGTCTCCCGGGCTTGCATCGATAGCGACGATGCGGCCCGAGACCGGCGAGAAGACGTGCGCGACGTACAGATCAGCGAACGCGATTCGCCCAGGCAAGTCGAGGTGCGTCCCGAACATCGCGACCCCAACACTCTCGATCTGGACATGCTGTGCGTCGAGTTGCCGCCGGGATAGCCACACTTCGCCCGCAGGCGCGCGCTGAACGGGGCGCTCTCCGGACCAATGACGGGCAGCCAGGAGCAACAGGGCGAGAAGCGTCCTCAAGTGCTCCCCATCGCCGCCTCGAATTGGAAGGTAGCAAGCCAGAAGTCGTGCAGGTCCCTCAGGTATTCGGCATGCGTCTGGACCCAGGTGCGCTGGGCGTCGAGCAGCTCGAGGAGCGACGCCGCGCCTTTCTCGTACTGGACTTGCACGAGATCACGGGCGCGCTTCGCTCGATCCAGAATGCGCTCGCGCATTCGCTCGACCAGCTCGCGGTTCGCATCGACGGCAGCGCGCGCCGCCTGCACGTCGAGGAGCACCTGCGCGTGAGCCTTGTCGCGCTGGACGGTTTGGCTACGAAGATCGGCCTCCGCTTTCGCGATCTCCCCTTGCTGTTGATAGAGCACCGGGACGGGAAGCTGCACCCCCACCGTGAGGGTTCCCGGCTGGATGGCATTGTTGCCAGTACCCTGCTGCTGATATTGCGCCGAAAGCGAGAAATCCGGCACGCGCTGACGCCGGGCGAGGGAGATCGCGGTCTGAGCGCGTTCGACCTGCTGATCCAGCGCGAGGAGATCAGGCCGCGCCTTCAGAGCCTGCTGAACGAGCTGCTCAGGCTGCTCTGCCGGAGGAGGCAATGGGCGATCGAGCAACTTTGGATCGACCTGGAACTCAGGCAATATCTCGCGCACGCCGAGCAGGAATGCAACCTGCAACCGCGCTGCAAGGAAGGACTGATTGGCCAGCCGGAGCGCCTGCCGCGCCTCAAGCGCGGCAACCTCGGCGCGCGCCAGCTCCGCTTCCGAGATGGCGCCAGCCTGCAGCCGCTTCTCGATCAGGGCGCGGGTGTGCTCAGTGGAATCTGCGACCTCCTGCGCGAAGTCGCGCTGCGCCTGCTGCAAGGATGCGTCCAGAACAGCCTGCTTCACTTGGACCAAGAGCGTTCGGAGAGCGTCCTCGCGCGAGCGGCGGGCCGCGGCGAGCGCTGCTCGAGCGACGTCCACTCGCAAGCCACGCTTCCCGGTCAGCAGGTCGGAGAGGACTGACGGGTCGGTAACGCCAACCGTATAAGCATTCGGCGAACACCCGGGACATGTCGCGTCGTAGCTGAAAGCATGGCCGGCGGAAAACGAGAGCTGCGGATTTGGCAGCGCCCCCGCCATCTGCTCGTCCGCTTGCGCGGACGCGACCTGGGCATTGGCGAGGAGTAAGTCGAACCCGCGCTCTCGAAAGATCCGCACTGCGTCATCCAGTGTGAGGACGGAAGGCAGGGCGGCTGCAGCAATCATCAACGCGCTAGCGAACATGCGACCCCCTGTAGCAGTGCAGGACAGTCAACAACTCTCCTAGATGGTAGCGCTCAGTCGGAACGCGCCCGACGCCCCATCACGTCTTCCAGCGCGAGACGTCGACGCCAAGATCCGCGATCTTCTTCACGACCGTGGGATACGAGACGCCCATCCAACGCGCGACCTGGCTGCGATTCCCGGCTGCGCGCTCGAGGAGATGCTCGAGGTACCTGCGCTCGACGTCCTCGAGCGAGGGGGGCGGATCGCGATCGAGCCAGTCCGGCGCCTGCGGGGCGCGCATCGCAGGCGGAAGCAGGATCGAGTCCGGCGTCAGCACGGATTCAGTCTCGAGGATCACGGCGCGCTCGATGAGGTTGCGTAGCTCCCGCACGTTGCCAGGAAAGTCGTACTGTCGGAGCCGCGCCTCCGCTTCCGGGGCGAGTGTCCGTATCGACTTGCCTGCGCGAGCCGAGAACTCCTCCAGGAACGCCCTTGCGAGTGGCAGAATGTCGTCGCGACGATCCCGCAGAGGCGGCACATCAATGCGAAAGACGTCGAGACGGTGGAAGAGATCCAGCCGGAAGGTACCGGTTCGCACCGCCTCCTGCAGATCGCGGTGCGTGGCCGCGATGAATCGGACTGAGGCCGTGCGGTCGCGCGATCCACCCAGACGCCGGAACGTCTGGGTCTCCAGCACCTTGAGCAGCTTGGCCTGGGTCGCGAGCGGCATGTCGCCGATCTCGTCGAGGAACAGCGTGCCGCCCTCCGCCTGCTCGAGCAACCCTGTGCGCGTCCGTTTCGCATCCGTGAACGCACCCGGCTCGTGTCCGAACAGCTCGCTTTCCAGCAATTGCTCGGGCACGGCCGCGCAATTCAGCTCGACGAACGGCTCCGCGCCGCGCTGCGCAGTGCGGAGGTGAATGAGCTGCGCGATCACCTGCTTGCCGGTGCCGCTCTCGCCCGTAATGAGGACCGTGGTGTCCCGCGAGACCGCGACCTTTTCGGCCAGCTCGACGGTGCGCCGCGCAGCCTCCGAATCGCCGAGGAATCCTCGCTGCGAAAGCTGCCGCTGGGCCACGCCGGAGAAGCTCTCCGCCCTGCGCTCCAACCGGCGCGCCTCGAAGGCGCGCCGCACCGTGACGACCAAGTCGGGCAGCTGCAGGGGCTTCGTGAGGTAGTCGAATGCTCCCGCCTTGAGCGCCTGGACGGCGTTTTCGACTTCGCCATACGCGGTGGCCATGATGACGCTCGGCGCGTCGGTACCTCCTTCGGCCCGAAGTGCGTGGAGCACCCCCAGTCCGTCGGCATCGGGGAGGTTGCGGTCGAGCACGACGACGTCGGGCCGCACCGCACGGGCGCTTTCGAGTCCCTGCCCGCCGCTTGAAGCGACGAGCACCTCGTAGCCCTCAGCCGAAAGCGCCGCCTGCGCGACGAGACGGAACGTCTTCTCGTCGTCGACGATGAGAACCTTGCCAGGGGTCACCTCTGAAGGATAACCCGCTTCAGGTTGCGGGTGCCGGCTCGGTTGATCCGCCTTCGTCGCGGGCATGAGCGTACCGACGATCGCCGCGATGCGCGATCACGAGCAGCGCGGGCTGGAGTAGGCGAGGCAGCACGGCCAGCGCGAAAGCACCGCCGATCACGACGATGGCAAGGGGTTTCTGTGTCTCGGAGCCGATTCCGTGCGAGAGGGCGGCGGGCAACAGGCCGATGAGGGCAACGGAGGCGGTCATCAGGACGGGACGAAGCCGCCTCTCCGCAGCGAGCCGTGCGCCCTCGAGAAGCCCGTGGCCATCGCGCCACAGACGTTGTGTGTAAGTCACCACGAGGAGAGCATCCTGTACGGCGATGCCGAAGATGGAGACGAACCCCATGGTTGCGGAGATGGACAAGTGCGTTCGCGTCGCCAGCAGCGCGAGTACGCCGCCAGCGCACGCGACAGGGATTCCCAGCAGCACGATGGCCATGTCGCGCCAGCTATTCACCGACGAGTAGACAAGGAACGTGATCAGCAGCAGCGTGATCGGCACGACGAATTTCAGCCGCGTCAGCGCCTCCTTGAGCTCGTTGATCTCGCCGGCCCATTCCAGGTGCGTGTCGAAGGGAAGCTGCACGGAAGAGGCGATGCGCTGCTGCGCCTCCTCTATGGTGGACCCCAGGTCGCGCCCGCGCACCGAGAACTTCACGGGCGCGTAGCGGAACCCGTCCTCGCGCCACACATCCGCCGGGCCTTCGATGGTCTCGATGCGCGCGACCTGGGCCAAGGGGATCTGCGCGCCGTCCGGCGTCGACACCAGGATCTCGCGAATGGTCTTCACGTCCTTCCGGTAGGGTGCGGCCCAGCGCACGACGAGATCGAAGTGCTTCTCGCCTTGGTACACCTGCGTGACAGCCTGGCCGCCGATGGCTGCCTGCACGACGGCCTCGACGTCGCCAACGTTCAGCCCGTACCGCGCGCAAAGCACCCGGTCGGGCACGATGCGCACCTCGGGCTGGCCCAGGGAGTGAAAGAGTCCCAGATCCTCGATGCCGCGGACCTTCGACACCGCCGCAAGGATTTCCTCCGCCTTCGACTCGTTGACGTGCAGGTCGGGTCCCACCACCTTGATGGTGTTTTCGCCCTTCACGCCCGACATCGCTTCCTCGACATTGTCCGCTATGTACTGCGAGAAGTTGAAAGTGACGCCGGGGAAACCAGCGGCGAGTTCGCGCGACAGCTCGTCTGTCATCAGGTCCTTCGTCAAGCCATGGCGCCCTTCACCTTGCGGCTTCAGCGGCGCGAACAGTTCGATATTGAAGAAGCCAGCCGTGTCCGTGCCGTCGTCGGGACGTCCGAGTTGGGACACGACCGTGACGATCTCCGGCCGCGTGCGGTGTTTCTCGTCGCAGGGCAGCCTTTCATCTTTGGGGCAGCCGAGCACGATGCTTCGCATGCGGCCGACCAGTTTCGCCGAGCGGTCCAGTGAAATGGACATCGGCAGCGTTGCACGGATCCAGAAGTTGCCTTCCTCAAGGTGTGGCATGAACTCGCGGCCCAGCAGCGGGAAGAGCGCGGCCGCTAGCACGACGGGCGCGAACGCGAGCGCGACCGCGGTAACCCGCCTTTGCACGGCGAAGCGGAGCAGTGGATCGTAGAGACGCCTTAGGCCGCGCATAACGCGGCTCTCGTGGTGTTCCTCCGCCGCACTCCGCTCGTCGACCTTCAGCAGCCGGGACGCGAGTACGGGTGTGAGCGTGACGGCGAGCAGGATGGCACCGCCGATCGCGAATGCATACGTGTGCGCGAGCGGCGAGAAGATGACGCCGGAAACACCGGTCATCGTGAACAGCGGAATGAATGCAACCACGATGACGAGAGTCGAGAAGAACATCGGCGACCCGATCTCCTCTGCCGCCGTGAGAATCCGTTCTTTCAGGTCGCCGCGCCCGTCACTGCCCAGGTGGCGGAAGATGTTCTCGACGACGATGACCGTCGAGTCCACGATGATTCCGAAGTCGACCGCGCCGAGGGAGATCAAGTTTGCCGGCGTCCCCGTCGCCACCATCCCGACGAAGGCGGCGAGCAGCGCGAGGGGGATGTTGAGCGCGGACAGCACGGCTGCACGCGTTTTCCCGAGGAACACCCAGAGCACTACCGAGACCAGCAGCATGCCGACCAGCAGGTTTTCGAGCACCGTATGGGTGGTGAGCCGCGTCAATGTGCCCCGGTCGTAGTAGGGCTCGATGTACATTCCGAGTGGAAGCAGGTTGTACTTGCGGAGGTGCTCCAGCCTCTCGTGGATCCCTTTGAGGGTCTTGAGCGCGTTGCCTCCGTAGCGCATCAGTACGATGCCCTGCACAATGTCCGGCTCGGAGTCCCTGCCGACGATGCCCAGCCTCGGCGCGGCGCCGTCCGTCACCTCGGCGACTTCGCGGACTCGCACTGGCGTCCCCTTGGGAGCGGTGATGACGATGTTGTTGACGTCCTCGAGATTGCGGATAAGGCCCACGCCGCGGACGTCGTATGACTGCTCGCCAAGGGTGAGCCGCTGCCCACCGACGTTCTGGTTGGCATTCGAGATGGCCGAAGTGAGTTGGCCGAGTCCAAGGCCATGGCCGCGCAGCCTGTATGGATCGACGTCGACGTGCACCTGGCGCGTCTCGCCGCCGAACCCAACCACGTCTATGACGCCCGGGACCTGGCGGAACTGCTTCTGGAGGATCCAGTCCTGCGCCGTCTTGAGCTCCGCCAGCGAGTAGCCGGGCCCGCGGAGCACGTACCGAAACACCTCGCCGACGGCGTTGGTGGGCGAAAGCTGCGGCGTGATGTTCGCGGGTAGCTGGATGAACGGGAGCCGGTTCAGGACCCGCTGCCGAGCCGTGGCGTAGCTCGGATTCCAGTTGAAGTAGCACTTGACATCGGAGAGTCCAAACAACGACTGCGAGCGAATGTGAACGATATCCTCCATGCCCGCGAGGCCGTTCTCGATCGGGATGGTGACGTACCGCTCGACCTCCTCGGCACTCATGCCCGACGGCTGAGCAATGACCTCGATCATCGGCGCGACGGGGTTCGGATAGGCCTCGATATCGAGCTGCGTGTAAGCCCACAGGCCGAGGGCGATCAGACCCGCCCCGAGCACGACAACGATCATGGGCGCTCTTAGTGCCAGCGCGACGATCCGCTGCATCAGGTCATCCCCAGCAGCTGGACCGCGCCTTCCACGACGAGCGTGTCGCCAGCGGAAACCCCCGAGAGCAGCGGGAGCAGGTCGCCCGACACGGTCTCGTCCACGCGCACAGGCCGCCGCGCGAATCGGAGCATCCCGTTTTCGGTGAGACCAGTCTCGACGAACACGACGGTCTGCTCGCCGACGCGCAGGACAGCCGAGCGCGGGACCGCCAGCGTCTCCGTGCCTTGCACAGCGATGTTCACCGTCGCGTACATCTCCGGCTTGAGCTCATGCTCCGGATTTCGGATCGCGCAGCGCACCTTCATCGTGTGCTGCACGGGATCGAGCGAGCCCGAGATCCAATCGACGCGGCCTTCGTACTTCTTGTCCGGGTACGCCACCACCGTGATGGTCACGGGAGCACCTAGCTTCACGCGTGCCATCTCCGCCTCGAACACATCCGCGATGACCCACACCTCGTCGATCGAACCGATGGTGAAAAGTTCGACGGCGCTGCCGCTCGCGTATTGCCCGCTCAGGTCGGTGCCGGGATTCACGTTGCGCGCAATCACCTCGCCCGCGATCGGTGCGCGCAGCGTGAACTGCTGCGTGACATCGTCAAGGCCATAGCGGCGGAACAGCTGCGCGCGCTTCCGTGCACGGGCCAACTCGGCCCTGGCGTGGTCAAAGGCGTTCTGCGCCTGTTCCAAATCCCTCTGCGCTCCCGCACGGGCCTCGAAGAGCTCGCGCTGACGCTTTAGCTCTCGGTTGGTCACGGCCAGGTCCGCTTCAGCCTTCACGACATCCGAGAGGGCGGCGCCCACGTCTGGCGACTCCAGCGTCAGCAGCGCTGCACCCTTCGCGACGCGTTCGCCAGGGTGCGCCGAGATGCGCACGACGCGCCCGGTGACCGGGGAGAACACGTGAGCCACCCGGAGATCGTCGAACGTCACACGACCACTGGTTGTGAGTTCGACCCCGACCCGCCGCTCACCGATCGGCGCGGCGGCGATCTGACTGGTCTCCATCTGCTCGGGCGAAAGCCAGACCTCCCCAGAGGGGACCTGGCTGACGGCGGACGGCTTCGTTCCGCGTTGGCACGCCAGGAAAAAGATGAGCGTGCCGAGGCGCACGAATCTAGGGCCCATGCAGTGCAGCACAGCAAGGTCCGCGCCACACCGTCGCGCCCGCTCTGCCGTAAGAATTCGCGCAGCCGGGTGCTCAGGGTGCAAGAATCTTTCGAAAGAAAGCTGCGGTCATCCGAGGGCGGTCTGGCGCTCCGCGTGTGCCGACGTGTATGCAGGCTGCGCCCGAAGTGGAATCCGCAGCCGCAGGATCGTACCTCCCTCCGGATTCGCCAGGGCCTCGATGGTTCCTCCGTGGGCTTCGATCACGCGCCGGGCGATCGCCAGCCCAAGACCAGTGCCCGATCTCTTGGTGGTGACGAACGGCTCGAAAAGGCGATCGCGGACGGCCCGGTCGATTCCCGCTCCGGTGTCCATCACGTTCACCTCGATGGCGTCCCCGACTTCACCAGTAGAGATCGTGAGAAGCCGGACGTGTTGCGGGGGAGGGTCGCCCAGCTTCTCGCCGTATGCTCCCGGCCCCATTGCTTCCACTGCATTGCGGGCGAGGTTGTGAAGCACGCCGAGCAGCTTCTGCGCATCGACGCTCACAGGGAGCGTGTTTCCGCTGCGACAGAGCCGCAGATCGATCTCCACGCCTGCCTCGTGGGCAAAATCCGAAACGAGCGCGCCTGCACGTCGGCACAGCTCGTTCAGATCCGCGCACGCGAGCTGCAATGCGGGTGGGCTTGCAAACAAGGTCAGATCGTCGGCAACCCCGCGGAGCCGTGCCACCTCCTCGCGGCCTTGCGCATGCACCTCGCGCGCGGTCTCCGGGGCGGCTCCAGAAGCGAGCAAGTCGAGGGTCACCGAAATCCCGTTGAGCGAGTTCTTCACCTCGTGCGCGATGGCTGCGGCCGTCACGCCCATCGCCGCGAGATGGCGCGCTGCCGCGAGCTCCTGGCGGGCCGCCTCGAGCCGCGCGAGCACGAGCGCAAGGACGCCACCGGCGAGCACCGCGAGCAGCAGTGCCAGCCCCGAAGTGGCGAGCATGCGGTCGAAGGCCGGATCGAGCTCGGCACCCAGCTCGTTGGCTGCCTGGACGACGCGGAGGGACACGCCGTCCATCACCGGCTCTTGTGAGACGATCCAGAGCCGGCCGCCCGCATCTTCGACTTTGCCAGTCGAGCCACGCGGGAGAGCAGGCTCGGCGCCTCCTGCGGATGCCAGGAGATCCTGACCTTCGCGGCCGACGAGCGAGGCCACGCCACTCTTTCCCAGCGTGCGCCGGATGGCGTCTCCGAAGAGGTCTCGCGCACGCAGATCGATGAAACCGACCATGGTCCCCGTCCTCGGAATCGGCGTCGCCACGTCCAGCTCGCCCGGACGCGCCACCACGATGGGCGCGTGGCGCTCGCGCGCGAGACGCGACAGCGTGGAACCGTCGACCACTGGCAGCCGGTCGCGGGGCTCGGACCAGCTCACGTTGCCTTGGCCATCGAGAATCGCGATCCCGGCGGAGAACGAGGTCGAGTCTTTTCGAGCGATGCTAAGCACCCGCTTCTCCGGCTCCATGTTCTGGTCCGTGAGATCGATGTCGGCGAGACGGGCCAGACGCTGCAACTCCGTTCCCAGGCCGCGGAGCTCGTCGGACAGCAGATGCGCTCTCGACTGCACGAGAAGGCTCTGCCGCTCGATGAGGCCTTGAAGCAGCGCGGCCCTGGAGCGCGTGAGCAAGATTGCGCCCGTCAGCCCGACCGCAACGGCGGCGAAGAGCGTCATGGCTAGAACCAGCTTGGACTTGGTCGTCCGGAGAGGCATGTACGAGAAGCATAACCGACTCGGCGGGGACCAAGCGGGAACGCGCTTTCGCAGTGGCGGTCACGGCCGGGCCGCAAGCGCTGGAGAGCGATCAAGTTGGCGCGATGAACAAGGCGGTTTCGAGAAAGCGATCTGCGCCAAAGCGCCCGAAAAAGAAGGAGCGTCCTCGCCCGCGCCCTGCACCAGGAGGAGCCTCCGCCGCGACGTCGCGCTCGCTTCGAGCTGAGGTACTGTTGCGGATGGACACTCGAGGGAGACCACGGATGGGCCCACCCGGGACGTCGAGGTGGCTGGCGGTCGTGATGGCCGGTTCTACGATTTGCGGCTGCTCGACTCTTCGGGGATATGCACAGGAACGGCGTCGCGCCGAGGCGCTGCGCGATCGGGCGAACTTCTGCGCTAAAGACGGGCCTCAGGCACTGATGGTCAGACCGGAGTCCATCCAGGTCGTCGAGCCGCTGCGGGTATTCCGCCGTCACCGTGGCCCACTCAACGAAGTTCTTCTCGGCGCCCGGTTGCACCTCCGGAACAGCGCGTCCGTTGAGCCGCGCGAGCTCGAGGGGGCCCTTCGCTGCTACGAGGCGGACGCGGCGTCGCGATCGGATGGGTCCGCCGAGTCGCCGGATCCATTCTGGCTCGCCGAAGGCCGGGTCCGTATCTCGGTGCTGCAGGCAGACAGCGATTGGACCATCGAGCTGCGCGCCGAGCCTGAGTTCGAGGCGCCGCGAATCCTGGAGAATGCCGAGGCGTTTGCTCGCCGCCCGACGGACGGCAGCGGAACCGGCGACCGCTGGCGTGGAGTCGGCCTCGAAAAGACTTGACAGTGGCGCGGTCGAGGACTACTCGCGGCCGGAACTGCGGTGCTCTCGTTAGGCGAGGCGTCCGCGCGAACACAGGCCACTGTCCCGAAACGACGAGAATCGCCAAGGGGTAGACCAGGGGCTGCCGGATTAAGGCTTCCCCTAACGTGGCTGAGAAGAGGCGGTGCCTCCTCTACGTCGCGCGGTGCCAAAGCTCGGCTTGGGGAGCGACGCCATTCACGCGTCATCGCGAGCTTGGTCGTTGTCCACTCTCGACGCGAGCCCTGACGGGTCCAAGCATCGCTTGGAGCGCAGGGCCGTGCCGTCTCATCGTGCCGATGTTCGACACGTACGGGCGAATGGCTTCACTGCACGCCCGCGCTGGTACCGTTCCCGTTGAGTACAAAGGGAGCAAGGGACTCAGCCCGTGCGGATGCGCGATCAGCGGGACGGTCATGGCTGATTCACTCGCACGGCTGCTGCTTGCCGGTGCTTTGCTGGGCGACGGCACCACCGCCGAGTCCGAGGTTCGGCGCGTCGGTGTTCTGATCGTCGAAGGGGTCCCTGACTACCTGTACTGGGGAACGCGGTTCGGAGATGCGGCCGGCTCTGCTCCGGCTATCCTGGGCGTAATCTCCGGGAGCTGGAACGACTCCATCGCCGCGCACATCCCGGACGGCACGCGCGTTGCTGTGCGCACCCACCTCGACCCCGCGGGCGAACGGTATGCGGCGTCGATCATTCCAACCAGGACCGGGACTGAGAACTGGTGGTGGCTCACAGGAAGGGGGAACCGCCCCATTTCGGCGGACGGGCCCGATTCCTATTCCTCCGCGCGCCTACCCACTCTCGACCGCCCAACCTTGCTGCCCCAGTTCCCCGGCGCTGGGGGGCTGCCATGAGCCGCCACGCGGTCGAGTTGTCGCTCGCGCAGCTCGCCGCGCTCGCCGACGAGATCCGTGCGGCCGTCCGGGAAGCCCTGCGCGACGAACTGCCGCGCGCCTTGGCGGACGTGGCGCGGCCTGCGGCGAAGGAGGATGGGCTGTTGGGCGTGGCCGAGGCGGCGCGGCGCATCGGACTGAGCAAGTCCACCACGTACAAATTGGCGGAGCGCTGCGAGCCACCCAGCGTTCAGCTGGGGACCCGCGTCCTGTTCCGCCCCGCGGATTTGGCCGCCTACGCGGAGGCGCGGCGTCGATCGCCGGAGCGCGTGCGGGAGATGGCAGCGGCCGCGCAGAGAGCAGACGCCCGTAGAGACGAGAGCGCTTGACAAGCCTCTCGCGTTCTGTATTCTGTAATACGCAATGGCTAGGACGACGACGGACCCCAAGCCGCTGCTCGTGACGATCCGCCTGAACGAGGCGGACCTCGCGCACCTCGACGAGCTCGCGAAGCAGTGGGGAGTCACACGCTCTGAAGTGTTCCGACGCCTATTGCGGAGGACGGCAAGACCGAAGAGGAGGAGGTGAGCCCCATGGGCTGTGTGTACAACCGAGGGACCAGGGCAAAGCCGAATTCAACTGGCGTGAACACGGAGCGAACCGGTACCAGAGAATCGGGGAGGACAAGGCGCTCGCCAAGTCCACCCTGAAGCAGATCGAGGCGGGCATACAGGCGAGGCGGCTCAGCCGCCGGTACGGCATCGAGACGACGCCCCCGCCATCGGTCCCGACGTTCGATGCTGCCGCTGATGCCTTCATTGCCCGCCGCAAGGCCCCAGATGTGGACGGCAAGCCGATGCGGCGCTCCTGGAAGGACGACAAGGCGCGCCTGGATAAGTACCTGCGCCCTCGGCTCGGCCGGATGCACCTCGACGAGATCCACGAAACGGACATGCGCCAACTAATCGATGGGCTGCGCCTGAAGCTCAAGCCGCAGTCGATCCGGAACTGCTTCGCCATCGTCTCCCGCATCTACAACGAGCAGCCGCGGGCGCTCAGGCTCGACAATCCAGTGGCGGGCTTGGACCGGGCGGACCGCGACTCGATCGGCCCCGCATGGGACCCGAAGGCGACGCCCTGGCTTAAGGCGGAGCAAGTGCGGAAGGTCTACCTCGAGCTGCCAGAACTGACGCCGACGACGCCGTGGCGGGCCATGTTCGCGGTGGGCACGTTCGCAGGGCTCCGGACGGGCGAGGTGATCGCGCTTGAGTGGGCCGATCTGGACTTCGAGGCGCGGACCATCCACGTGCGCCGGTCCGTCGAGGGACCACTGAAGGACGACGAGAGCCGGATCGCGCCGATGCCCGAGACGCTCGCGGCCGTCCTCTCGGAGTGGCAAAAGCTCGCCCCCGTGGGCGCGGACCAGGTGTTCGAGCCCACCGGAAACGGCGGCAAGCGCCGCGCGGACGGCCGCGCCTACGTGAAGCAGCACACCCTCGGCGCTGTCCTGAAGGCCGCGCTGGGCGCAGCCAAGCTGCCGCGCATGAAGTGGTACGAGGCAACGCGCCACAGCTACGCCTCGCGCTACGTGACGGCCGGTGGCTCGCTCATGAAGCTGGCAGCCATCCTCGGCCACTCCGCTACGGAGGTGACGCTCCGCTACGCGCACCTCCAGCCGGGCAACTTCACCGAGCAGGAGCGGGCCCTCGTGGACGTGCAGCTCCAGCCGGCCAGGCTGCTGCCCATGGCGGGCCGGCGCGCGTGATCTCTGCCGCTCGCTTACGGTGCGCTTACGCTGCACCTCGACCGGGCCTGGACGACTCAGCTAAGCTACCGTAATCATTCCTGCGGAGGAGTGGCCGAGCGGCTGAAGGCGGCGGTCTTGAAAACCGCTGGCCCGCAAGGGCTCGCAGGTTCGAATCCTGCCTCCTCCGCCAACCGGGCGTGTCTAGATCATTTTGCTCGAGCTGCGCGCGGATCTCCGGCAGCGTCTTCGCGCCGCCGTCTTGACGCGGCGCGCAGGGCGTGCCTATATATGAGTCTCAGAGAAACATAACAGCCGATAGGAACATCGATTGATCGCATTTGATCCGATAGATTATCAGATCCTGGCGCTCCTGCAGGGCGATGCCCGCACCACCCAGATGACCATCGCCGAGGCGGTGGGGCTCTCCCAGCCGGCCGTCGCCGACCGCGTGCGCAAGCTCGAGGAGCGGGGCGCGATCACCGGCTACGTGGCGCGGCTCGACCCGCGCCTGCTCGGAAACGACATCCGCGCCTTCGTGGGCGTGCGCATCGCGCACCCGCGCCACCACGACGCCTTCATCCGGAAGATCCTCGAGGTGAGCGAGGTGCTCGAGTGCCACCGCGTGGCCGGGCTCGATTCGTACCTCCTCAAGGTGGTCACCCGGAACACCGGCTCCCTGGACGAGCTGATTTCGGATACGCTGCGCCGCATCCCCGGCGTGACCCGCACCCACACCACGGTGGTGCTCTCGACGGTCAAGGAACAGACGCAGATCCCGCTCCCCGAACCTTCCGGGGGGCCGCGCCGCAGGCGCAAGGAGGCCGCTTGAGATCGCCGACGTTCTCGAGGCGCACCAGCCGGGTCAAGGCGTCCGCCATCCGCGAGATCCTCAAGGTCACCGAGCGGCCGGAGATCCTCTCCTTCGCCGGCGGCCTCCCCGCGCCCGAGGCCTTCCCGGTGGCGGAGCTGGCCCGGGCCCACGCGGAGGTGTTCGCGCGCGAAGGTGCCGCGGCCCTGCAGTACAGCACCACCGAGGGATTCGGGCCGCTGCGCGCCTGGGTGGCCGAGCGCATGCGCCGCCGCGGTCTTTCCGCCTCCCCCGAGCAGGTGCTGATCACCAGCGGCTCGCAGCAAGGCATCGATCTGGTCGCGCGGATCCTCGTCGACCCCGGCGATGCGGTGGTGGTGGAGAGCCCCTCCTACCTGGCCGCGCTCCAGGTGTTCGAGGCGCACGAGGCTTCGTTCGTGACCGTCGGCAGCGACGAGCACGGGATGCGCGTCGACCAGCTCGAGCGGGCGCTGAAGCGCGCGCGTCCGAAGCTCGTGTACCTGGTCCCCACCTTCCAGAACCCGAAAGGCACCACGCTCGCGCTCCAGCGCCGCGAGCAGCTCGCGCGCCTCGCCGCAGAGCACGGCGTGGCCGTGCTGGAGGACGACCCCTACGGCGAGCTGCGCTATTCCGGCGCCGAGCTGCCCGCGGTCGCCTCGCTCGACCGGCGTGCCCCGATCATCTACCTGAGCACGTTCTCGAAGACGCTGGCGCCGGGCCTGCGCATCGGCTGGGTGGTGGCGGCGGAGGAGACCATCCGCGCGCTGACCGTGGCGAAGCAGGCCTGCGACCTGCACACCGGGACGCTCGCGCAGCGCGCGGTCGCGCGGCTGCTCGAATCGTTCGATTACGACGCGCACGTCGCCCGCATCCGCGCGCTCTACGGCGAGCGCCGCGACGCCATGCTCGACGCGCTCGGGCGCGAGTTCCCCGCCGGCACGACCTGGACGCGCCCGGAAGGAGGGCTGTTCATCTGGCTGGGGCTCCCCGACGGCGCGGACGCCTCGCGCCTCTTGCCCGAGGCGCTGCGCGAGCGGGTTGCCTTCGTACCCGGAGCGCCGTTCTTCGCGCGCGCGCCCGAGCGCAACTTCCTGCGGCTGAACTTCTCCAACCGGCCGCCGGACCTGATCGCCGAAGGCATGAAGCGCCTCGCCTCCGCCGCGGCCCGGGCTCGGGCTCCCGCCCCCTCGCGAGGACCCGGACGCAGCGCCGCCGCCCAGACCGCCTGAACCGGGAGGATTGCGCATGGGCAGGGCGACCGATCTGTTGACGCGGCTGCGGATCCAACACCCGATCGTCCAGGCGCCGATGGCCGGGGGCGGCGACACGCCCCGGCTGGTCGCAGCCGTCTCCGAGGCGGGCGCGCTGGGCTCGATCGGCGCCGCGTACCTGACTCCGCAGCAGATCGCCGACTCTGCCAGGGCCGTGCGGTCGCTCACCTCGCGGCCGTTCGGGATCAACCTGTTCGCGCCCGTGCGGGTGCCGGAGGGGCCGCGCGACCTGCGCCGCGCGGTCGACCGGGTGGCGCCCCACTACGCGGAGCTCGGCCTGCCCGTGCCCGCCCCGCCATCCGCGCCCGCCGACGCGTTTCCGGAGCAGCTCGCCGCCGCGCTCGAGACCGGGGCGTCCGTCTTCAGCTTCACCTTCGGCCTGCTGCCGGGCGATGCCGTCGAGGCGATCAAGCGGCGCGGCATGTTCCTCGCCGGAACCGCGACCACCGTCGAGGAGGCCATCGCCCTGGAGAAGGCCGGGGTCGACGCGGTGGTGGCGCAGGGAAGCGAGGCGGGCGGCCACCGGGGCAGCTTCGCCGGGGACTTCGAGACCTCCATGGTGGGCACCATCGCGCTGGTCCCGCAGATCGCCGACGCCGTGCGGGTCCCGGTCATCGCCTCGGGCGGCATCATGGACGGCCGCGGCATCGCCGCCGCGCTGGCGCTCGGCGCGAGCGCGGTGCAGATGGGCACCGCCTTCCTCACCACCGAGGAAGCCGGCGTGCCCGATTGCTACAAGCAGGCCATCCTCGGCGCGTGCGAGCACCAGACGCGCCTGACGCGGGCCTTCTCCGGCCGGCCGGCGCGCGGCATCGTCAACCGGTTCATGGATCAGGTCGACCGCGACCCCGAGGCGATCCTGCCCTTCCCGCTGCAGAACGCGCTCACGCGCCCGCTGCGCGCCGCCGCCGCCAAGGCGGGCAGGGCGGAGTTCCTTTCGCTCTGGGCAGGGCAGGGGCTGCGCATGGCGCGCCGGGAGCCCGCGGCGCGGCTCGTGGCGCGCCTCGCCGCCGAGACCGACGCGGCCGTCGCGCGCCTGGCCGGCGGGCGTTGAACAAAGCATCGATGTCCGGCAGCTGACGTTCCGGCCGTCCTCCTGTTCAACTCCGTGCGCTCGCGCGACGGGCAGGGGTGCCATTGCCCGTCCGGAAGCACATCCTACGAGCGGGCGTCTTGCGTGCCCGCCGCGCTCCCTGGTGGCGTCGTGCCGGGAGGGCGGCTACGTTTGGCGCTCCTGCGCGAGGCCTGCCAGGACCTCGCCGGTGCAGCGCGTTCCAGGCACGAGGTGACATGCTCGATCCGCAGCACCATCCGACGATCATGGATGCGAGCCGGGCTTCCGACGCCGAGTTGCGGGCCACGCCTGCCGAGTCCGGCCACACCGTCCAGTTCTACGAGGACGAGGCGTTCCTCCGGGAGACCGTCGCGCGGTATCTCGGCGCGGGACTGATCGCGGACGAGCCCGTCGTGGTCATCGCCACCGAGCCGCACCGGCGGGCGTTCCAGGAGTCGCTGGCCGCGAAGGGCTTCGACGTCGAGCGTGCGTCCGCCGCCGGGCGGCTGACCGTCCTCGACGCGCGCGCGACGCTCGACGCGTTCATGGTCGCGGGGATGCCGGAGTGGGAGCCGTTCCGAACGCTCGTCGGCGGAACCATCGACCGCTGCCTGGCTGCGAGCGAGCGCAAGCGCGTGCGCCTGTACGGCGAGATGGTCGACGTGCTCTGGCGCGACGGGAACCCGCAGGCCGCCATCCGCCTGGAGGAGCTCTGGAACGATCTCGGCCGCGCCCGGTCCTTCTCGCTCCTCTGCGCGTACGTGATGGGGAACTTCTTCAAGGAAGCGCACGGCGAGCCGTTCGCGCGCATCTGCAACGCGCACGATCACGTGGTGCCGGCCGAGAGCTACTCGGAATCGGACGAGCGCGACAAGCGCCTGCGCGAGATCAGCCTGCTGCAGCAGCGCGCCCGGGCGCTGGAGACCGAGCTGAAGCGCCGCAGCGAGATGGAGGAGGCGCTCCGGTACGCGCGCGAGCAGGCGGAAGCCGCCAGCACGGCCAAGGACGAGTTCCTGGCCATGCTCGGCCACGAGCTGCGCAATCCTCTCTCGCCCATCTTGACCGCGCTCGAGCTGATGAAGCTGCGCGGCGACGGTCGGATCTCGCGCGAGCAGGAGGTGATCGACCGGCAGACCCGGCACCTCATCCGCCTGGTGGACGATCTGCTCGACGTGTCGCGCATCACCCGCGGCAAGGTGGAGCTGCGCAGGCAAACCGTGGAGATCCGGGACGTCCTCGCCAAGGCGACCGAGATCGCCAGCCCGCTGCTCGAGCAGCGGCGGCACCACTTCGACGTTCACGCCCCGCCTCGGGGCCTGCGCCTGGAAGCGGACGAAGCCCGCGTGGCGCAGGTGGTCGCCAATCTGCTGACCAACGCCGCGAAGTATACCGAGCCGGGCGGGCACATCTCGCTGATGGCGCGGCGCGACGGGTCGGAGGTGGTCATCGAGGTCCGCGACGACGGCATCGGGATCGCGCCCGGCTTGCTGCCCCGCATCTTCGACCTGTTCGTGCAGGGCAGGCAGGCGTCGGACCGCGCGGAGGGCGGCCTCGGAATCGGGCTGGCGCTGGTGCGAAATCTTGTAACCATGCACGGCGGGACGGTCGTGGCGCGCAGCCCAGGCCTCGGCAAGGGGAGCACCTTCACGGTACGGCTGCCCGCGCTGGACGGGGCCCGCGGAGCCGAGGTGCCCTCCTCGTCCACGCTCGGCTCGCCCGGTCCCCGGATCGCCCGGAAGCGCGTCCTGGTCGTCGACGACAACGAGGAAGGAATTCTCGCCCGACGTGGCCGTGCTCGACGTCGGGCTGCCGGCGATGGACGGGTACGAGCTCGGGTCGCGGCTGCGCTTGCTCCTCGGTCCGCGCGCGCCCGTCCTGGTGGCGCTGACCGGCTACGGCCAGCAGGCGGATCGCGTCCGCAGCAAGACGGCGGGATTCGCCGCGCACCTGGTGAAGCCCCTCGAGGCCTCGCAGCTGGTCGAGGTCATCGAACGCTGCGCCGCGCGCGAGCGCCCCGCCAGCTGAGAGTCCCGCTCGCCTCCGGACCGGGAAACGTAGCCGGCACTTCCACGGTGCACGAAAATTCCCGCTGGGTGGCCTGGATTGCAGAGCACGGAGCAGGCGGGATAGGCTGGCTGCAGCAATCAAGCAGCGCCGCAGCCAGCATCGTCTTCGTAAGGTTTCGCATGGTCCCGCTCGGTCCACACGCAGGCGTGCGCGGCGAAGCCATCGCTCGAGATCCGACCGTCGCACGCCCGGGGTCGGTGAACGGCGCCCCAACAATCCACGGTCATCACGGGAGACGAGAGCGGTCCTGCCGCCCTCGTCGGGAGGAGCATCACATGATACCGAGGCGGAGCACGTTCGCAGCGACGTTCATCTTTCCGATCCTCGCCGCGGGCATGGCCGCGGCGCAGGAATCCAAGCCCGCGGGGGCTCCAGCGGCCGTCGAACCGCAGCCCGCCACGGCGGCGCCCTCCGCGGCCGACACCGCCGCGGCAAGGTCGGCTGCCGAAGAGGAGATCCTGGTCACCGGCTCGCGCGTCCGCCGCAAGGACCTGACCACGCCCGCTCCCCTGACCATCCTGACGCGCCAGCAGCTGCAAGAGAGCGGCAAGGTGACCATCGGCGACTTCCTGCAGATGCTCCCCGAGCAGGGCAATGCTCCGAACTTCCAGCTCAACAACGGCGGCGCGACCTACAGCGCCGACGGCGCCACGCGCGTCAACCTGCGCTCCCTGGGGGTCACCCGTACGCTGGTGCTCGTCAACGGCCGCCGGTACGTCAACTCCGGCGTCGGAGCGTCGCCCGCCGTCGACCTGAACTCGATCCCCGCAGCGGCCGTCGAACGTATCGAGGTGCTCAAGGACGGCGCCTCGGCGATCTATGGGTCCGACGCGATCGCGGGCGTGGTCAACGTGATCACACGGAAGAGCTTCAACGGGACCGAGGCCAGCGCTCAGTACGGCCTCGGCACAGTGGCCGGCGACGCCCGGACCTTCGACGCGCAAGTGACCACCGGCCGGTCCGGCCAGTTCGGGAACTTCCTCTTCTCGGTCGGCTTCTTCGACCAGGGGGA
>WNFH01000629.1_pt1 | contig 36263 bp, 27 predicted proteins | sample 5400411 | NCBI WGS metagenome assembly WNFH01 (sample SAMN13153347, study PRJNA577476) | soil metagenome | isolation source: 200 cm saprolite under Douglas fir tree site 2 hole 3 | place: USA:California | collected 2015-04-18 | reverse complement strand
TTGCCACCGTTTCGGCGGCGATGATCCCGCCCGCGCTCGGGCGATTCTCGATGATCACCTGTTGCCCCATCGACGCGGACAGCTTCTGCGCCATCAGGCGCGCGGTGAGGTCGGCGACGCCGCCCGGCGCATAGCCGACGATCAACCGGATCGGCCGCTCCGGATACTTGCCTTGCGCCGAGCCGGACTGCGGCGCGAGGCACCATACCAGAATCGCCGCGAGGGCCCGGATGGCGAGCACCGCTCTGGATGTGCGCAAACAAAGCAGCCGCATGGTCTCCTCCTTCTGGTTCGGCTTCGCTAGGTGTTTTCTCGAATCATTCTACAGACCGTGTTTTCCCGCGGCAACCAATGTGTGAGTCCACCCCTTTGGCACTTAGGTTGGTATTGAGCCGGTATTGTAGAGGAGAACGCTGGGCCAGGTTGTAGTGCCGCCGATCCCGGTTGAACCAAAGGAGCCACGGCAAGCCCGATCCGACTGTGGACATTGGTCAGGGTGAGGCCTTAAGGCCATGCTTTTCCCGTAACAGAGAGGATTTTAAGGCGGTGTCAGGCTTTGTCGTTTGGCATTCCGCATCGTAAAGGATACCCGCCAATGCGGTAGAACCCCCGGATCCAGTATCCGATGTGCTGTCGTTGCATGACACTCGTTCGCGAAAGGAGCGCCAAAGGTTTCTGAACTTATGCACCCAACACGCGCCGGTCTCATGTCATGCGATCCGGACCCGGCGCGCCGGCCGCGGCGAGCGCTAAGACTTGCCGGATTTTAACACCGGTGATGTTACTCTTGCCCTCGTGCTCGACAATGCTTTGCTTAATAAAGCCCGCATTGATCAGGTAATGTAAGATTTGATCCGCCGCCTGTTCCGCGGAAATATCGGATGTATCGATCACCATTTCCGGACGAGCGGGGATTTCATACGGAGAATCTATACCGGTGAACTCTTTAACCAGGCCGGCGCGCGCCTTCGCGTATAGTCCTTTGTGATCGCGTGTCTCGCATACTTGCAGGGAAGTCGCGACATAAACCTCAATAAATCCACCGCAAGCCTCGATCATCGCCCTGACTTCAGCGCGCGTCTGCGCATAAGGCGCGATAGGCGCACAAATCGCGGCACCGTGATTTTTAGTGATCAGGCTTGCGACGTAGCCGATGCGCTGCACGTTAATGTCCCGGTGTTCGCGCGAAAATCCCAATTCAGCGGATAAACGCTTTCTTACTAGATCACCATCGAGCAGCGTTACCTGCCGATTGCTGCATTCCAGCAGTTTGGCCTGCAATATATTGGCTATCGTGGATTTCCCGGCGCCCGACAAGCCGGTGAAAAACACGGTAAAGCCTTGTCGTGCCCGATTTGGGATAGACTTGCGCAATTCGGCAATGACTGACGGATAAGAAAACCATTCTGCAAATTCACGCTCTCTCTGACGATCTGCATCTGCTTTTAACGGTGAACCGCCGTTCGTTATAAAAAGCTCCACGCGGTCTTCTTCCGGCACGAGATCGCGGAACGGTATTAATTTAATCCCGATCTCATCGGCATGCTGTGCCAATAAACCTTGCGCGCTATACCGGCCATAAAGCGGTGCGCCATTAGCTTGATCGCCCTGTCCGGCGTAATCATGCTCGACGATAAAATGAGAACTGCCGTAATTTTTATTAATGATCGCGTGCCACAGCGCCTCACGCGGGCCACATAGGCGGCGCGCTAACTGTATCAAATTAAGCTGCGCCGTCTGTGGTTCATAATGCGCAAGAATAGCCTGGTAACTGCGGATGCGAGAAAAATAATTCGTATCCATCGCCTCAGCACCAGCCACTGCATTAATCAGAAGCCCGGCTTGGTTCGCCGCGGCGGCACGCCGGGTGAACTCCACATGCGCTCGGTGCATTAATTTAGTAGTCTGAAAACCAACGATGCGCGTAAAATTCCGGACGGACAGTGAGGCGCGCACTGCCGCTGGTGTGCGACGAAGCGCGACAAAATCATAATGTGTCGGCAGCTGTATCGCTTCGATTTTCCCGGCGATATAAATACCGCGCATATTATTAAAAAGATAACGCACCTCTGGATGAGTTTCGCTGGTGGTGCCGAATATCTTGTCAGCTTCCAGCGCTTTGTCCGGCTTCCACAATTGCGTCAACGCGAGAGCGGCGATCATGGTTCCCTCTAAATCGCGCAATGCAATCCGCTCGCCCGCCTGCCAATGCTCGGCAATTGTTTCGGATACTTCCAGGGTAATGGGGATGGGCCAAAGAATACCATTGGCCAAACGCATAGTGGAACATACGCTTTCATAATCAGCTTTGTCCATAAATCCACAAAGCGGTGAAAACGCTCCTGTAATTAATAACTCAAGATCGCCTAATTGGCGCGAGGTGAGATCAATAGAAGGAAAAGTATGCGAGGCTTTTTTAAGCGCGGCCGCACGCGCGGGACTGGCCAAAAGATCAACCAGTTGCCCTCCATAAGGCGCAGCGATCATTAATCGTCGCGGAGAACCCATCGCTTGCATGACGACCCTCGGTTACGCTCGCATCATTATTATGTTGAAACCTTAGATCAAGCCTCGGGCTAATCCAATAACATTAATCGCAATCCCGGATGAGCGGTAGAACCCCGGGGATTAAAGGACTTTAATTCAATGCTTCCTAAACTTGTCTACATCATTGTACAAGGGTAATCTCACCACTCATTCACTTAAAAACCAGGTCTTTGTCTTTAAGGATTATATGTCCGGTCAATTTATCTACACCATGCATCGGGTCGGCAAGGTGGTGCCGCCGAAACGCGAGATTCTTAAAAACATTTCATTGTCTTTCTTCCCCGGCGCCAAAATCGGCGTTATAGGACTAAACGGATCGGGCAAATCCACGCTGCTGCGCATCATGGCCGGCATCGACCAGGACCACGACGGCGACGCGCGGCCGGCGCCCAACATCAAAACCGGTTATCTGTCGCAAGAACCGCAGCTCGATGCAAGCAAAGATGTGCGCGGCAACGTCGAAGAAGCGGTCGCGGCAACAAAAGCCTTATTGGACAAATTTAATGAAATCAGCATGAAGTTCGCCGAGCCGCTAAGCGACGCGGAAATGAATGCGCTGTTGGAAACGCAAGCCAAGCTGCAAGAGCAAATTGACGCGGCGGGCGCCTGGGAACTGGAGAGAAAACTGGAAATCGCCGCCGATGCGCTGCGCTTACCGCCGTGGGAAGCGGAGGTCACCAAACTTTCCGGCGGCGAGCGGCGGCGGGTGGCGTTGTGCAAGCTGCTACTATCGCAACCGGATATGCTGCTGCTGGACGAACCTACCAACCATTTAGACGCCGAATCCGTCGCCTGGCTCGAACGTTATCTGCACGATTATCCCGGCACCGTTGTGGCGGTCACGCATGACCGTTATTTCCTGGACAATGCCGCCGGCTGGATCTTAGAGCTGGATCGGGGACAAGGCATTCCCTGGCAAGGCAATTATTCCTCCTGGCTGGAGCAAAAAGAAAAACGCCTGGCGATTGAGGAGAAACAAGAAGATGCGCGCCGCCGCGCCATGAAAGAAGAACTCGAATGGGTGCGGACCGCGCCTAAAGGACGCCATGCCAAAAGCAAGGCGCGCCTCGCGGCCTACGAAGAGCTGGCGTCGCAGGAAAGGCAGAAACGCAATGAGACCAAAGAGCTGTTCATCCCCGCCGGCCCGCGCCTCGGTGATTTAGTGGTAGAGGCGGTCGATCTTAAGAAAAGTTTTGGCGACCGCGTGTTGATCGATAACCTAAGCTTCAACTTGCCGCGCGGCGGCATCGTCGGCGTCATCGGCCCGAATGGCGCGGGAAAAACCACTTTGTTCCGGATGATTACCGGGCAGGAAAAACCCGATGCGGGAACGCTGCGCATCGGCGAAACCGTGCAGCTTGCCTATGTCGATCAAAGCCGCGATAGTCTGGACGGCAACAAAACCGTGTGGCAGGAAATCTCCGACGGCAACGACAATGTTATACTCGGCAAATTAGAGGTGCCATCCCGCGCTTATGTCGGCCGATTCAATTTTAAGGGCGCCGATCAACAAAAATTCGTTAAAGACTTATCCGGCGGTGAGCGTAACCGGGTGCATCTGGCGAAGTTACTAAAGAGTGGCGGCAACCTGCTGTTATTGGACGAACCTACCAACGACTTGGATGTCGACACGCTGCGCGCGCTGGAAGAGGCGTTATTGGACTTTGCCGGTTGTGTAGTGGTAATTTCCCACGACCGTTGGTTCCTGGATCGCATCGCTACCTATATCTTGGCGTTTGAAGGCGATAGCCGGGTAGTTTGGTTCGAGGGGAATTATGCCGATTATGAGGCGGATAAACACCGCCGGCTTGGCACAGATGCGGAACAGCCGCACCGCATCAAGTATAAAAAGTTAATTCATTAATTAACGCTTTCCTCTATACTTGGGGGATTGATTTCTGCTAGATTAACCAGGCTCTACACCGGGAATAGCTTTGTCCCATGCAGTTATTTCCTTAACAATAGCCAAGGAGAAAAATATGAAGATCCGCAACTTAGTAGTGGCTGCCGGATTAGCGTTAGCAAGCAGTGTTGCTTTTGCTATGCATTGTCCGGTCGATATGAAAAAAATCGACGCGGCGCTGGCCGCCAAACCCAACCTGAGCGCCCAACAGATGGCCGAGGTTAAGAAACTGCGCGCTGACGGCGAGGTTTTGCACAAAGCCGGAAAACATCAAGAATCCATTGATACTCTCGGAAAGGCGATGAAGATACTCAATATTCAGTAACGGCAGTAGCGTTTCAAATAAAAATATTTTATAATCAATTAAGTCCCTTAGGCGGCGCACCGCCGCCAAGGGACTTTTTATTCGGTTTACGAAGCCGTACGCCGGTATCGACGCGGTACAGACAGCAATATATGTCGCCGCTTCGCTTAAGCAACGGCTGAAGGACGGGATAACCGGTAAAATCCAGCTAGTGTAGCCATGAAAATCTGATTCATTGGCAAATCGCCGACTCCCAGCGGATTAAATAGGCACTTCGTCGGCGGCATTTCACCCTCACCCGTTTTCCAGATAAACTTCTTTTATGCGTATTACTCATACCGGCAAGCCGCCGGCGAAGATCAACACCCGGCAGACCCTCTACAACCTGTTGCCTTATTTATTGGAATTCCGCGGGCGTGTAGCCTTGGCGCTGACATTATTATTAATGGCCAAGCTCGCCAATGTCAGCGTGCCGCTGGTTCTGAAACATCTTGTCGACAGTTTAAATCGACCGGCCGCTCTGCTGAGCCTGCCGATCTTCTTATTGCTGAGTTACGGCGCGCTGCGCCTTGCAAGCTCGCTATTTTCCGAATTACGCGATGCGGTGTTTGCCAAAGTCACACAACGCGCCATTCGCCGCGTGGCATTAAGTGTATTCCGGCACTTGCATGCCCTATCGCTGCGCTTCCACTTGGAGCGCCAAACCGGCGGCATGTCGCGCGATATCGAACGCGGCACGCGCGGCATCAGTTTTTTATTGAATTTCACTCTATTCAATATCCTGCCAACCCTGGTCGAAATCGGACTGGTAGCGGCAATCCTGTTGACACAATATGATGTTTGGTTTGCGATTATTACCTTCATCACCTTAATTGCCTATACTGTATTTACCCTGATCGTCACTGAATGGCGCATGATCTTCCGCCGCACCATGAATGACATGGATTCCAAGGCCAACACCAAGGCGATCGACAGCCTGCTCAACTATGAAACCGTGAAATATTTCGGCAACGAAAAGTATGAAGCCCGCCGTTATGATGAAAATTTGCAAACCTGGGAACAGGCGGCGGTGCGCAATCAAACATCGCTGTCGCTATTAAATGCCGGCCAAGGCGGCATTATCGCCGTCGGCGTAACCGCCCTGATGACGCTGGCCGCCTATAAGGTGGTGGCGGGCGCCATGACCATTGGCGACTTGGTGCTGGTCAACGCGTTCCTGATACAACTGTACATGCCGCTGCAATTCTTAGGCTTTGTTTATCGCGAGATTAGGCATTCACTTGCCGACATGGAAAAGATGTTTAGCTTGCTGGACCAAGATGCAGAAATTACAGACGGGCCGGATGCGCGCCCCTTGCTGGTGGGCACCGGCGGTGTACGTTTCGATCGCGTCGATTTCAGCTACGAGCCGAACCGGCAAATCTTGTTTGACGTAAGTTTTGATATTCCGCCGGGGCGCAAGATGGCGGTGGTCGGAGCAAGCGGCGCGGGTAAATCGACTTTATCCCGGCTGCTGTTCCGCTTCTACGAGGTCAGCGCCGGCCGCATTTTGATCAACGGCCAGGATATCCGCGACGTCACCCAGGAAAGCCTGCGCGCCGCAATCGGCATTGTGCCGCAAGACACCGTATTATTTAACGACACGTTATACTACAACATCGCTTACGGCCGGGCCGACGCCAGCCATGATGAGGTCATCCAAGCCGCTGTTCATGCCCACATCCACCATTTCATCGAATCGCTGCCCTTGGGTTACGACAGCTTGGTCGGTGAACGCGGGCTAAAGCTCTCGGGTGGCGAAAAACAGCGGGTTGCCATTGCCCGCACCATTCTTAAGAATCCGCGCATTCTCATCTTCGATGAAGCAACTTCCGCCCTGGATTCGCAATCGGAACAAGCGATCCAAGCCGCGCTGCGCGAAATTGCCGCCGACCGCACCACTCTGGTGATTGCGCATCGTCTCTCCACGATCACTGACGCCGATCAAATCCTGGTAATGAAGCAGGGACGCATCGTCGAGCGCGGCACCCACCGGGAATTACTGAACAAAAAGGGCATTTATGCCGAAATGTGGGCACTGCAACTTCGAGAAGAACAAGAACGTCCGCGCAAAGCGGTTGCTGGCGGGTTATCAACCGCTTCTTAAGGAACCTCTGATTAAGTCACAGGTTCCTGCGGCATAAGGGCGAGGCGGTATGATGGGGAAGGTCCGGTGGACCTTCCTCCCGCCGAGCGCGCCGGCCACGGAAGACCGGCCCCGGCTTTCAAGCGCAGCAGGAAAGCGCAGAAAGTGTCGCCGTTTTTGCTCGGCGCCTCCCTGCGCCTCACCCCTGCGGGGCTAACGCGAAAATTCGCTCCTGGCGGATTTTTGCTTGACGCAGGGAGGCGCCGCACAAAAATGTCAGGGAGGACTTTTTCAGAGTTTCCTTAAGTACCACCGCCGATGTCTTCTAACTTCCCCGCGATTTTAAGGGCCGCCGACTTTTTGCAATAGGTTTAAGTGCTGAAATTTTGCCTCGTTAGCCATTAAGCGTCACTTAAACTGGTCCCGCACGACCCTATTTAAAGAACAAAAACAAATACATACCGCTTGATTTCCCAAACCGCAAGTTGGCACACAAACTGCTTATGGAGTTCAGTCCAAGCTAATTAACTAATTTTGGCCCGGGATGGGAACCAATGAAACTAAATATGAAAACTCTTGAGCGGAATTTAACACAGTGGCTGGCGGCGGTGATATTCGCGTTCGGCCTGCAGATTCTTGCGCGTCTAATACAATGGTCGCTGGTAGCGGTATTCCTCTTCAGCATTGCGCCCGCTACTGGCACAGCCGCTTGGCAGCCGACACAACCAGTTGAAATCATTGTACCTGAGGCCCCCGGCAGCAGCGCCGACCACACCGCTCGCCTCATTCAGAAAATTGTCGCGGAAAATAAATTGATGCCTCAGCCGCTCGTAGTAACCAACAAGCCGGTAAATTTCGCTACCGAAGGTTTAAAAAGCAATATGCATCAACTTGTTGTCACATTTAATGTGCCGAATCCGGCAGCAATCGCCGAGGATTTCAACTGGAAGATTCTTGCCCCTATTCGGACGATAGCCCTTGATGATGAATTTGTGCTCTGGGTGCATACCGACAGCCCCTACCATTCACTGGATGATTACCTGCGCGCAGCGCGCACGACGCCGAGAAAATTCAAAATCGGCGAAACCGGATCCAAGGCGGAAGTCAAACTTGTGACTAAGGCTCTAGAACAAGCGGCAAAGGTAAAGTTTGATTATGTCGCCAAAAAGAGCGGCCATGACGCAGCGCACGCCCTGGCTACCAAGCAGGTAGACGCGATCGTAAACAACTCAGCGGAAACTTTTGCTTTCTGGCGCGCCGGCAAAGTGCGGCCGCTTGCAGTATATAACTATCAGAGAGCGTCATACCGCAAAAATGGCATTCTATCATGGAACGATATCTCGACGATTAAAGAACAGGACTATGATGATGTCGAATATCGCGACACTGGTTATCAAATGTTACGCGGCATCTTCGCCGCCCCCGGTATCTCGGAAGAAGCCCGCCACTACTATGCTGAAGTAATGAAGAAGGTGACGGAAGCGCCGGAGTGGAAGGAATTTTAATAAAAATATCGGCGGAAAACATTGCATTGGGAATTTCTTTAGTGTTTGCTCGGCCAATTCCGCCGCTGTTTGCACCGGGTCGGTACCATAGCCAACAACCGCGGTCGCAGCAAGACCGTGTGTTTGGCAGAAGCTGACATATTTTTGCAATTGGCGCGCCGTTAAAACCCATGCCCGCATTCCGACCGGCGACGGCGCGCATAACTTCTTGCCCATGGGAGACGGCCGCCATGTGTTGATCTCGAATCGCAAGGAATTATGGGTGACGTCACGCTAGAGCAAGCGAGTAACGATAATCGATATGGCGAGCAAGAAAGTCCCCCATTCCATCCCCGTCGGACATTCTCCTCACGGCATTTATTTTTTCTCGCATGCGTCACGCATTTAAAAATTTCCTATTCATCGTTCTTACCTACACATCTTGCCTGGCCGTTGTCTGCGCTGATGAATGTAAAGGCACGGTTTATCTCACTTTCGACACCAGCAATATGGCGCAGGCGGAAGAAATAGCGCGTACCTTAAATACCGAGTGGGTCAAGGCGACTTTTTTTATCGCGAATGAAAAAACCGTGCGCGGTGACTATGCGCTGGACGCCGGCTGGGCGGACTTCTGGCGTGCACGCGTAGCGGAGGGCCATGCCTTCGGCATTCACACCTGGGATCACCTCTACCTGCGCCGGGCGGGCGCACCACCCAGCAGACCATACGCTGGGCGGCGGATTGCGGTTACCCGCTACACGTCGGCTGGAGCAAAACCGGATTTATCGACGATGAACTTCCCAGCGATACTTATCCTAACGCCACACTGCGACTAACTTCATGGCGCCGACTACGGTAAAGGGTTTATTCAGCAGCAGATATTAGGCCTAGCCAAGATTGGCGCGCAGCCTAGGCAAAACCTTTGTCGAGTATTTCCCCGGCAGGAATGCGGCTTGATCAACTCTGCGGCAAGGCACCGTTTTCGGCTTTGCTAAACGCGGTATATTGAACCTTGAATTGCATCACCTTACGCACGTAGTCCCGCGTCTCGATGTAAGGAGGAATGCCTTTGTATCTTATCACCGCATTTTCTCCGGCGTTATACGCAGCGGCCGCCAATCGGTGGTTGTGGTTAAATTTCCTTAAAAGATCTTTTAAATAAAGCACACCGCCTTGGACATTCTGGGTCGGGTCGAAAATGTCTTTGACGCCGTAACGTTTGGCAGTCTCGGGCATTAATTGCATCAAACCGGACGCGCCTTTTCTCGAAATCGCGTTCGGATTAAACCCGCTTTCCGCGTGCACGACCGCCTTCACCAGGGCCGGATCAACGCGATGAAAAGCGGCGGTCTCACGAATCAATTCATCGTAAGCGGCAGGATCTGCCAGAACCGACTGGCTGGCAATAAATTTACCGATGCCTTTAACCGTGGAGTTTTTGCGTATCAATTGATAATGCTGGTAATTCAAAACATGATCGGTAACGATACGAGTTCCACCGGGCAATTGATAAACATAAATATCGGCATGCGCGCTGCCGCTCAATAACAGCGCCGCTAAGATCGCAACCCCGCTGAATTTTTTAGCTAGATAGCCTAATTCCACGTTAATGTCCTCGTTAAATACGTGTACTTAAGCCTTAACTGCATATCCCATGCCAGCAATTTTGCTCCTTGCCCATCAGGTAACTACTAGACTGCTAACCCAGCCAGTGACGCGCATTCCGAAATATTCGCAGCCACGCCCCGTCCTCATTCCAGGCTGGGGGACGCCAGGAATTGGCGGCGGCGCGGAACACCCGCTCAGGATGTGGCATAAAAACAGTGAACCGGCCATCAGGCGTAGTGAGGCCGGCTATGCCTTGCGGCGAACCATTAGGGTTATAGGGGTAAGCCACGGTCGGCGTACCGCGATTATCGACAAAACGCAACGCCATCAATTGTGCTTTAATGACTTGAGATAAGTGCTCATTATCGCGGAACTCGGCGCGGCCCTCGCCATGTGCGCAAGCGATGGGTAAACGCGAACCGGCCATGCCGGCAAGAAACAGAGACGGGTTTGGCGGAATTTCGACCAGGCAAGTACGCGCCTCAAACTGTTCGGAAAGATTGCGCACAAACCGCGGCCAGAGCTCGGCGCCGGGAATGAGTTCGTGCAAGCTCGACATCATTTGACATCCATTACATATACCAAGCGCGAACGTATCATTGCGCGTGAAGAAGCGGGCGAATTCGTCCCGCATCCGGGTATTAAACAAAATGGATTTCGCCCACCCCTCGCCCGCGCCTAACACATCGCCAAAGGAAAAACCGCCGCAAGCGGCAAAACCGCGAAAATCTTTAAGCGAGACCCGGCCTTCGACCAAATCGCTCATCATGACATCTTGTGCGGTAAACCCGGCGCGATCGAACGCCGCCGCCATCTCCATTTGGCCGTTTACCCCTTGCTCGCGCAGTATGGCGATGCGCGGCTGTGCCGAGGCGGCGATATAAGGCGCGGCGACATCCTGCGCGGGATCGAAGGTTAATTGTGCATTTAAACCGGGTTCGGCGCTGTCGAGAATACGATCATATTCTTCTTGCGCGCACTGTGGATTGTCGCGCAGGGTTTGCAGGCGCCAGGTGGTCTCCGACCAGACGCGCTGAAAATTTACCCGGGTGTCACGCAGCAGTGCCCGGCCGCGGCGCGAGAAAGTAATATGATCGTCGTCGCTTAAGGTGCCGATCAGCCGGGTGTAGCGCATCAGGCCGCTTTTTTTCAGCGCACCAAAGATACCGCCGCGTTTAGCGCGCGGGATTTGCAGCACCGCCCCCAGTTCTTCGGAAAATAATGCGGCGACCGGGTCGCCGTTCAAGTCATTGAGATCGATGTGCACGCCGGTGTGGCCGGCGAATGCCATTTCACAAACGGCGGCGAACAAACCGCCGTCGGAACGATCATGATAGGCTAATATTAAACCAAGCTCGTTCAATACCTGGACCATGCCAAAAAACAACTTCATCACGCGCGGATCGTCCAGATCCGGTGCGGTATTACCGACCTGCTTATAGACTTGCGCCAACGCCGAGCCCCCGAGGCGATCTTTACCCCGCCCGAAATCAATTAAGAGTAAATCGGTTTCACCACAATCGGTGCGCAACTGCGGGGTTAACGTCTTACGCACATCCATAACCGGTGCGAATGCGGAAACAATCAGCGAGAGGGGTGCGGCCACTGCATGCGCATTATCGTCCGCATCCTTCCACACGGTTTTCATCGAAAGGGAATCTTTGCCAACCGGTATCGCGACGCCGAGCACCGGACATAAATCCTCCGCCACCGCTTTTACCGTATCGTATAACGCCGCGTCCTCACCGGCATGGCCTGCCGCGGCCATCCAGTTCGCCGATAACTTCACATCGGGCAACTTTTGGATGCGCGCGGCGGCGATATTAGTCAGCGCTTCAGCGATACTCATGCGGCCGCTCGCCGCCGGATTAATCAGCGCGATAGGAGAGCGCTCGCCTAAGGCCATGGCCTCGCCTTGAAACGTTTTATAACCGGCTGCGGTCACGCCGACATCCGCCACCGGCACTTGCCAAGGGCCCACCATCTGATCGCGGCATACCAAGCCGGTTACACTGCGGTCGCCGATCGTGACTAAAAAGGTTTTGTCGGCGACCGTGGGCAGGCGCAAAACCCGGTTGGCGGCCTCGCTAAGATTGATCTTTCTCGTACTGAAACGCGGCGCTTTGCGTTTGATGCGCTTTGCTTCGCGTACCATCTTCGGTGGTTTACCGAATAATACCGCGAGTTCTATATCAACCGGTTTGCGTAACTGTGGATTTACCGTTTCCGCGGCGCGCATCTGGGAATAATCATCTTCCAACACCAGCCGCCGCTCGGCGGTGGTCTTGCCGATCACCGCCGCCGGACAGCGCTCACGTTTACACAACGCAAGAAAGCCATCCAGCCGTGCGCTATCTACCGCCAAGACATAACGCTCCTGCGCCTCGTTACACCAGATCTGCATCGGTGACATACCGGGCTGATCATTCGGTATTGCGCGCAATTGAAAATCTCCACCCAGACTCGCGTTGTCGATTAACTCCGGCACGGCGTTGGACAGGCCGCCCGCGCCGACGTCGTGGATGGATAGAATCGGGTTGGCATCAGTCATCGCCCAGCACTGATCGATGACCTCCTGGCAGCGGCGTTGCATTTCCGCATTGCCGCGCTGCACCGAGGCATAATCGAGCTCTTCCACGCTGCTGCCGCTCGTCATACTTGAGGCGGCGCCGCCGCCTAGGCCGATCAGCATCGCCGGCCCGCCTAGAACAATAATGGACGCACCCACCGGCACCGCCGCTTTGCGCGCATGCTGCAAACGGATATTGCCGAGCCCGCCTGCGAGCATGATCGGCTTAGGGTAGCCGCGCACCTGGTTATCAACGGTCCCCTCAAATGTGCGAAAATAGCCGGTGATATTGGGACGCCCGAATTCATTATTAAACGACGCCGCCCCGACCGGCGCTTCCAGCATAATCTCCAAGGCGCTCGCGATATGCGCGGGTTTGCCATAATCTGTTTCCCATGGTTGCTCCGCGTCCGGCAGGCGCAGATTGGAAACGGAAAAGCCGGTAAGGCCGGCCTTGGGCTTGGCGCCGCGCCCGGTCGCACCTTCGTCGCGGATCTCGCCGCCGGAACCGGTCGCCGCGCCCGGATAAGGCGAGATAGCAGTCGGATGATTGTGCGTCTCCACCTTCATCATGATGGCGGTAGGATCCGGATGATAAATGAAAGTCCGGGTCTGCGGATCAGGGAAAAATCGTTCCAGGGTGAACCCTTCAATAACCGAGGCATTATCCTGATAAGCCACGATGGTGCCGCGCGGGCTGCGCGCATGCGTTTCGCGAATCATCGCGAAGAGGGAATGCGGCTGGCGCTTGCCATCGATAATCCAATCGGCATTGAAAATCTTGTGACGACAGTGTTCGGAATTCGCCTGCGCGAACATCATCAATTCCACGTCGGTGGGGTTACGCCGCGCGCGGGTGAAATTTTCCAGCAGATAATCGATCTCGTCAGGCGATAACGCGAGCCCCATCTTGAGATTGGCCGCATACAGCGCTTCTCGCCCCCGCGCCAGCACGTCAATCACGGTTACCGGTGCAGGCTGCGCCTGTTGGAATAATAGACCCGCCTGGGTCAAATCCGGCAACACGCTTTCGGTCATGCGGTCATGCAGCAGCGGCAGCAGCTGTGCGCGTTGCGCGGGGATTAAACCCACATCGTCATTGCATCGGATATACCAAACGATACCGCGCTCCAAACGTTTAATTTTGGCAAGGCCGCATTGATGCGCGATGTCGGTAGCCTTGGTCGACCAAGGCGAGATCGTACCCAACCGCGGAACCACGACGATGGTTACGCCCTTGCTCGTATCCCCGGTTTGCCGTGGCCCGTACAGAGTCAAGCGTTGCAATACCATGTCCTCTTGCACTGTCAGCTCGCCCATGACTTCGGCGAAATGCCAATATTGCGCATCGATGCTATTGATTCCCGGCACGATGTTACGCAGCTTCTGCAACAGGCGCTCGCGCCGAAACGGCGCCAAGGCGTAGGCGCCGCTCAAGGATATGATCGATATGCCGGTCACCTGTGCAAGCGGCTTCAAGTCGGGTTTTTTGCTAGGCATGGGTTATCCTAAATCCATTCCCAACCGCTGTGCGACTTCTTCGTAGGCTTCGACTACGCCGCCAAGACTGCGACGGAAGCGATCCTTATCAAATTTTTTGCGTGTGTCTTTATCCCACAGGCGGCAACCATCGGGGCTGAATTCGTCCCCCAATACCAATTTGTCGCGGTAATGCCCGAATTCCAGTTTAAAATCGACCAATAGCACATCGGCGTCGAGAAAGAGTTTTTTTAGCACTTCGTTGACCTGAAAGGTCAGTTCTCGCATGCGCTGCACATCTTCCGGCTGCGCCCAGCCGAAGGCGCGGATGTGGTACTCATTAATCATCGGATCATGCAGGCGGTCATTCTTCATAAAAAACTCGAATATCGGCTCCTTAAGCTCAAGGCCTTCTTCCACGCCTAAACGCTTGCTAATACTGCCGGCGGCGATATTGCGCAGCACACACTCAATCGGAATCATCTTCAGCCGCTTTACCAGCGATTCATCATCGGACAGCATCCGCTCAAAGTGGGTAGGTACGCCTGCCGCTTCCAACTTGCGCATAATGAAAGCGTTGAATTTATTATTCACCATGCCTTTACGCGCTAACTGTTCCACTTTTTCGCCGTCAAAGGCGGAGGTATCGTTGCGAAAATGCAAAATAAGTTTATCGGCATCATCGGTTAGATAAACCGATTTGGCCTTACCGGAATAAAGCAATTGCCCGCGTTTCATGTCACCCTCTCTAATGTGTAAGTTCGCGCCAACCGAGGCCCTGATCTTGATCGGCTATCTGTACCCACGGCATCGCGCATCTCAGCGCTCCGCTTAAGGCTGCGCGCGCCAAATAGGGGGTGTTGTTTTTCTCGCTTAAATGCGCCGCGACTAAATGCTGCAAGCGCGAGTTGTCCAATTTCGCAAGAATGGCGGCGGCGGCGGCATTATCCAAATGCCCGAAGCGCCCGGCGATGCGTTCTTTTAAGGAAGGCGGATAGTGACTGGCAAACAACATATCCCGGTCATGGTTGCACTCTAATAGTAAAGCATGGCAACCGCTCAGACAGGTCTCGATATGCGCCGTGCTGCTACCGGCATCGGTCAATACGCCTAAGCAACGATCGCCGTCGGAAAAAACAAACTGACTCGGTTCACGCGCGTCATGCGGGACCGGGAAGGGCTTAACCTGGATAGCGCCGATCTCAAAGGTCTCGTAACTGCTGAATAAACGCACCTCAGGCAAAGCGCCGATGTCGCTATTCACCGCGATCATTTGCCACGTGCCGGGCGTCATCCAGATTGGAAGCTTAAATTTTCTCGCCACTGTCCCTATCCCATCGACGTGGTCGGCGTGTTCGTGGGTAACCACAATTGCGGCCAGGCTGTCGCCTTCCAAACCAAGCCTGGCCAAACGGTAAACCGTTTCCTTTAATGAAAAGCCGCAATCCAGCATCAGACAAGTGCCGGCGTGAGCGATAAGGGTGGCATTGCCGCGGCTGCCGCTGCCGAGCGAGGCAAACCGCATAACGCCCTTTTTAACGGGCACTATCGGATTCTCGCGCAACTTCCACTTCTTACCTTATTTTAGCTGTTCATACAGCAAGCTCAGAATTTGCTCGCTGGTATTGGTTTTTCCACCCGCCGCGCCGGGTGCCGCCTCTGCCCCATCCTTAGCCAGCACGCGCACTTCGGTCATGGAGGGGACGCCGCGTAGGACAATTTGGTAGCGCGCGCTGTCTTGTTGTGCCTCGGGTTTTTTATTGTTACCGGACTTACCCGGTTCATTCTTGCCGTCATCATTCAAATTATAACGTACATTGTAAAGGCGCTTATCATGATCCCGCTCTTCCACCGGCAAACCTACATGATCCAAAGCCAGGCCTACCCGCCGCCAAGCGCGCTCTAAATCGTCGTAGACAATGAGAACCGGATCATTTTGGTTATCGCGATTAAGCTTGGCCCGTTCTGCCGAAGCCGGGCCATTAAGTAAACTTTTAGCCTGTTTATTGTCCACGCCCAGATGCACCATGAGCAAATGCAGCATCTCCGCCTCTAATTCCGCATCAGGCGGGCGCGGCTGCCATAATGTCTCGATAGGGCCGTTGCCGCTCCCCTGCACAATTTCCACCATGCCGCGATGGCTTAAATAGATCTCGGTGGTACCGGCAGCTTCACCCCGCTCCAAGCGCACCCGGAATTTGTCGCGGGTACCGGTAGAAAAAAAGCTTTTATGGGCATGATTTTCCGCCCACTCGGTTTCGATAATCCCGGCTTCCGCATTCTCCTTCGCGATGGATAAACCATTGTTGATAAAAAATTCGCGTATCGCCGGCCAAACCTGTTCCGGCTCGCCTTTGACCACCAGCCAGCGTTGGGCGCCGGCGCGCGCGACCTTAATATTCTGTTGCGGCGGCAATACCGAAGTTTGATTTATACGCGGATCTTTCATTTGCGCGGAATAGCCGGAGTAGGTGGCGCTGCCGGAAGGGGTCAGCGTGGGCGCGGTCATTTGCTCATCGACCGGCGGTTTAACCAGGTCCGGTGGCACCTCCAAAGGCGGTAAAGTGACAGTGCCGTAATCGATCTTTTTATCTTGCTCTACCGAACCAGCGCAAGCACCAAGCAATGCGGCGCTCAATAAACCCGCGGCTAAACTGGTAAATTGGCGCATGGCGCTCATAGGACTCCCGCGGTCAGCATGGCTTCGCGTACCGCAGCATGGCAGGACGCCGACAGCGGGGTCAACGGCAGGCGTATACCGCCTTCGATCAAACCCATCTGCTGTAACGCCCACTTTGTAGGGATAGGATTGGATTCGATAAACAGATCTCTATGAAGCGGCATGAGACGATCGTTAATCCTGCGCGCGGTAACCTCGTCGCCCTTGGCCACCGCGTCACACATTTCTCGCATCAGCCGCGGCGCTACATTGGCGGTCACGGAAATCACTCCATGCGCCCCCAGCAGCATAAGGTCAAAGCCGGTGGCATCATCGCCGGAATAAAGCTCGAAACCACTCCTGCAGCTTTGCAGCACTTCCTTGCCACGCGGCAAATTGCCGGTCGCATCCTTAAGGCCGACGATGTTGGGGATGGAAGACAGCCGCGCCACCGTAGTGGACAAAATATCGCAGGCGGTGCGCCCGGGCACATTATAAAGGATTTGCGGAATAGCTACCGCCTCGGCAATCGCCTTATAGTGCCGGTATAACCCCTCTTGCGTCGGCTTATTATAGTAGGGGGTAACCAACAAACAAGCATTGGCGCCGGCCTTTTGCGCGCAACCCGTCAACTCAATCGCTTCGGTGGTGGAATTAGCGCCGGTACCCGCGATAACCGGGACCCGCCCGCGCACGTGTTCCACCGTCAAACGGATCACCTCACAATGCTCTTCCAAATCCAACGTCGGCGATTCTCCGGTGGTGGCCACCGATATTATCGCGCGGGTACCGTTTTCAATATGGAAATCAATGAGCTTGCGCAGAGCCGCTATATCCAAGGCCCCGTCTTCATGCATCGGGGTCACTAACGCAACCATACTACCGTGAAACATATACGCTACCAAAGGTGAGGACAAAACGGATAGTACTTTTCTCCTCCGTTGCTGACAAGGTCGTAGCTCAAATTTTTACCTTCTCACGTCGGATGCTGATTAAGGCGCAAGCACAGGGCCCTACCTCCCCATCGCCTTCTGCATGCCGATACGGCAACAAAACCGGAGACTGACCCATCGCCGGGCGATGAACTGACTGCCCTGCTCTTGGAGCGGATTCCGGGGACGGTGATAATGCCTATCTCGCCGGCCCCCCGCCGATTTCTCCAACTGTTATGAACCTTCCTGGGGACGCCATAAAGTGCGCACCACGGCCAGCCATACCTGACGCCCGAGGCCGCCGGCTATTTCGCCTATTTCGGCGACCAGACGGACCGATAGGCCTGGGCTCACCGCTATGATCTTGGGGGGCTGGCGCTCAACAGCATGCCGGGATACATTCGGGACACGACGCCTGTCATTGAGCACGGAAACGGCAATATGTCGCAAGTGACGCACGCAGACACACTATCAATGATTTACGGCGCGGTATAATTCCTGCCGCCGCCGGGGATAAAAAGGCGTTAACCGTTCATGACCTTCTGCACCACGTTTTTCAATTCTTCATTTTCATAAGGTTTGGCCACCGCCTCGCGGAAACCGTATTTGCGGTAATCCGCCATAATCGGATCGTTTGAGTAGCCGCTGGATGCAATCACGCGCGCCTGCGGATCGATTTCCAGCAGTTTTTGGATAGTTTCACGCCCACCCATGCCACCCGGCACCACCAAATCCATAATAACCACATCGAACGGCTCCCGCTTCTCCTGGGCTTTCTTATACAAGGCAAGCGCTTCGGCGCCATCATGCGCGAATTCGACTTGATAGCCGAAATGGGAAAACAAGCGGCCAAGCAGATCGCGAATAAAGGCCTCATCATCCATCACCAGGATCTTGCCATGCCCGCTGGAAGAAGGTTTGGGTATCGGTAAGGGCTTGGCAACAGGCTTATTGGAAGCGGGCAGGTAAATCTCAAACTTGGCGCCCACCCCAACTTCGGAATCGACCGTAATCAAACCGTCGTGTTTTTTAATAATGGAGTAAGTAGTGGCCAAACCAAGGCCGCTGCCTTTCGGCTTGGTAGTAAAATAGGGGTCGAATATGCGCGACAAATTCTCCGGCGGAATCCCGATACCGTTGTCTTCGCAGCTAATTTTCACATAGTTGCCGGCCGGCAGCGGCAGCTTGCGTTGCTCCGGGCGTACCGCGATATTCTGCGCGCTCATTTTTACTTTGCCGCCCTTGGGCATCGCTTGCTGCGCATTAATGATCAGATTATGGACCACTTGGCGCATTTGGCCCTCGTCAACCTCAACCGTCCAAAGCTCCGCCGGCAGAGAAAATTCGCAACTTACATGCGAACCGCTGCAGGCGAATTGCGCGACATCACGGATAAGGCCGGCGACCGCGGCGGGTTTTTTCATCGGCGCGCCGCCCTTGGCAAAAGTAAGGAGCTGATGGGTCAGGTCTCTCGCCCAGAGCGTGGCTTTCTCGGCCTCGACTAAACGCTCGAAACTCGTTTCCTGGGGTTGGGTATAAATTTTGGCGAGCGAAATATTACCCAAAATAGCGGTGAGAATATTGTTAAAATCGTGCGCGATCGCGCCGGCCAGCAAACCGATAGACTCCAACTTGCTCGCCTTTAGCCGCTCCTCTTCCAATTTTTGTTTATCGGTAACATCGCCGAAAACCAACACCACACCTAACATTTGATTATCGGCGTTGCGAATAGGCGCACTGGTGGCTGTAATTATCCGTTCACCGCCGTCTTTGGCGATTAAGACGAAGGATTTATCCATTTCAACGGTTTCTCCGGTTTGCAGCGTGCGCTCCGCTGGATTTTCGCAGGGCTCATGCGTTCTCTCGTGCCGGATCTGGAATACGCCCGTTAACGGGTTGCCCGTCGCCTGCTTCTGGGTCCATCCGGTCATCAGCTCAGCGGCTTTATTAAGCAGCAACACCCTGCCTTCAGTATCCGTCGTAATCACCCCGTCGCTGATAGAACGCAGCGTAACCACCAGCCTCTCTTTCTCGCTTGCCAGCGCCTGTTCGATGCGCTTTTGATCATCAATGTCGGTGGCCGTACCCAGCCAGGCGATAATATGGCTGTCATCGCCTCTCTCGGGCAGAACCTCAATAAGATGCCAGCGATAAGCCCCGTGTTTGCTTCTTAAGCGCGCTTCGATGGTTAAATTCTCCCTGGTGCGCATGGCCTCCTGCCAACGATTCAGGCTTGGCGCTACATCGTCGGCATGTAATATCCGCTCCCACGCTCCGCCGTGGCTTTGTTCGTGCGTCAACCCGGTATAATCAAACCAGCGCTGGTTAAAATATTCGATCGGCTCAGCCGAACTTACCCTCCATACCATCTGCGGGATCGCGTCAGCGAGATTGCGATAGCGGCGCTCGCTCTTTTGTTTTAATTCAGCAAGCTTTCTTTCCCGCTCCCTTTGCTCAATCTGGCGCAGCAGTTCCGCCTGTAATTTAACCTGCCTGTTGACCTTGAATAGTTCCACGAATACCGCGACCTTGGAAAGCAGAATCTCCGGCTCAAGCGGCTTGAATATGTAGTCAACTGCGCCGATGGAATAACCTTTATAGACATAGCGTTCGTCTTTGCTGATAGCGGTAATGAAAATGATTGGAATATGGTGCGACTTTTTTCGTTTGCGAATCAGGGCCGCAGTCTCAAACCCGTCCAGACCCGGCATTTGCACATCAAGCAAGATCACGGCAAAATCATTTACCAACAAATGTTTTAACGCCTGCGAACCTGAATAGGCACGGACCAGATTGTAATCCGGGGCGTCAAGAATGGCTTCCAATGCCAGTAAATTTTCCAGCCGGTCATCCACCAGTAAAATATTGACCTTGTCCTTTTCTTCCATGTGATATCCTTTAAGAGTTCCAAAATAAACATCCTTGTCCGATCTGCGATATTGATTCACTAATGCACCTGCGTTTTATGCAGCCACACCTTAACTAAAGACAGTAACTTATCCGTCTCGACCGGCTTGATAATGTAGTCCGAAGCGCCGGCTTCCAGACATTTATCGCGGTCCCCCTTCATCGCCTTGGCGGTCAAGGCGATGATGGGTAATTGACTGTATTTTGGGAACGCGCGGATCGCCCTCGCCGTTTCGTATCCATCCATTTCCGGCATCATGATATCCATTAAAACTAAATCGATATCGGGGGTCTGTTTCAGGGTATCGATGGCATCCTTACCATTCTCGGCAAACACCACACGCAGCTTTTGATTCTCGAGCATACCGGTGATGGCGAAGATATTGCGTACGTCATCATCCACCACCAGGATTTTTTCGCCGTTAAACTCTGTCTTTATGTCCGTCGCTTCTTCTATTACGGACGGATTTTGTTCCCCGGTGCCATCATGCTTCGGTTCCGCTTCCGCACCTATGTAGGTCTCCGGCATAAAGAGCACAAAGGCGCTGCCTTTGCCGGGAGTGCTTTGCAGATGGATCTCGCCTCCCAACAGGCGGGCGATTTCGCGGCTGATGGTGAGTCCCAAACCGGTGCCGCCGTACTTGCGGCTGGTGGTTGCATCCACCTGCTGGAAGGCTTCAAAAATTAATCTTTGTTTGTTTTCCGCTATACCAATGCCGGTATCGCTGACAACAAAGGCCAACACCTTGCCTGCCTGCTTCAACGTTTCGTTATTGAACCTTTGGTCCTGTTCCACCAACTTGACGGTGATGCCGATCTGGCCCTCTTCAGTAAACTTGAAAGCATTGGACAGGAGATTTTTCAATATCTGCTGCAACCGCTGGCCGTCGGTGTACAGGGTGGTCGGCACCGCCGGGGTCAGATCAATGGTAAAAGCGATATTTTTCTGCTGCGCGACCGGACGGAAATCCCGTTCAACATAATCCAGTACTTGCGTCAAGGCGGTCTCCGCGGGCGCCACCGCCATTTTGCCGGCTTCGACCTTGGACAGATCGAGAATCTCGTTAATCAAGCTCAATAGGTCGCGTCCGGACCCCTGTATAGTATTGGCAAATTCAATTTGCTTAGGCGAAAGATTACCGTCTTTATTATCGGCCAGCAGCTTCGTCATGATCAGCAAGCTATTCAGCGGCGTGCGCAATTCGTGCGACATATTGGCCAAGAATTCGGATTTGTATTTGGAAATCAACGCCAACTGCTCGGCCTTCTCTTCCAACGACAAGCTGGCTAACTCCACTTCCTGATTCTTAATTTGCAACAATTTCGCTTTTTCCTCCAGCTCCTCGGCTTGTGCTTCCAATTCCGTGTTGGAATGTTGAAGCTCCTCCAGCAATTCTTCCGTGCGCATGCTCGCGCCGATAATATTCAGCACTACACCGATGCTGACCATCAGTTGATCCAGAAAGATGCGGTGGATAGCGCTGAATTCATGAAACGAAGCTAATTCGATTACCGCCAAAACACCGCCTTCGAACAATACCGGCAATACGATGATATTCACCGGCGCCGCCTGACCCAGACCGGAACTGATACGTATATAATTTTCCGGTACCTTAGTCAGTACGATAGGTTTCTTTTCCACCCCACACTGCCCGACCAATCCTTCGCCAAAATGGAAACGCGTCGGCATGCGCGTATGGGTATGATGACCATAGCCGGCAATCAGCTCTAACACCTGCCGGTTGTGCTCTGCTTCGATTGTGAAAAATGCACCGTATTGAGCCGATACCAGCGGCGTCAATTCGGACATGATTAATTTCGACACCGCGGCTAAATTTTTCTGGCCCTGCATCATACCGGAGAAGCGCGCCAGATTAGTCTTCAGCCAATCCTGTTCCATGTTTTTATGCGTGGTATCTTTCAGATTGGCGATCATCTGATTGATGTTATCTTTCAGCGCCAACACCTCGCCTTGCGCTTCCACGGTAATAAACCGGGTCAGGTCGCCCTTGGTTACAGCAGTGGAGACCTCAGCGATCGCACGCACCTGCGCCGTCAGATTGCCGGGTTCACGTTCTCGGTCAAGTCCTTCCAGGTGCCGGCCACCCCCGGCACTTGCGCCTGGCCCCCAAGCTTGCCTTCGATACCGACTTCTTTCGCCACCCGCGTGACTTCGGCCGCGAACGAGCGCAATTGATCGACCATGACGTTGATGGTGTTTTTAAGCTCTAAGATTTCGCCGCGCACATCGACCGTGATCTTTTGCGACAGGTCGCCGTTCGCCACCGCCGTGGTGACGAGCGCGATGTTGTTCACGTTCTCGGTCAAGTCCTTCCAGGTGCCGGCCACCCCCGGCACTTGCGCCTGGCCCCCAAGCTTGCCTTCGATACCGACTTCTTTCGCCACCCGCGTGACTTCGGCCGCGAACGAGCGCAATTGATCGACCATGGTATTTACCGTTTTGCCGATGCGCAGGAATTCGCCTTTTATTGATCTACCGGCGGTTTCCAGCGGTATCTTCTGCGACAAATCGCCGCGTGCGACGGCGCTGATTACCCGCGCCACTTCCGTAATAGGCTGCATCAAATCACCGATGAGAGAATTATAAGATTCAATCACTTTAGTCCAAGCACCCTCGCTCGGACCGAGTGACGCGCGCATCGTCATCTTGCCTTCCCTGCCTACAATTCTCCCCACCCTGACAAATTCTTTGGTCACGGCTTCATTGGTATGGACGAAATCATTAAATACCTCGGCAATTTCCCGCATTACGCCATTGCCTTTCGACGGCAACCGCACGGAAAAATCGCCCTTCTTAACCGATTTAAGCGCTTCCAAAAGTTTTCTTAGATCTTCTAGGCCAGTGGGTTTTCCGGGTGACGGACCTTTAACGCCCGCGGGTCTTTTGGTCATCGAGCCATCTCTCAACGAATGATCGGTTTCTCTTGCAGCGAGTCGTTCTTTTCTGACTCTCACGGCACTAACTGACATGACGATCTCTCCCTTGGTATCAGTTTGGTTTCAGTGCATAAGAAATGGCCGGCATCGCCTCTGTGAATTAAAAAACAGATCATTAGAAATTGTGTTAATGGTAATTACAGGGACAGCAGCAGGCACCGCCCCTCATTTCAGAGGGAACCGTCGCCGGCTGGTTTGAATTTGGTGAACGTAAACAGAGGTTAGCCAGTGCAATAAATTGTGGTGGATAAAAATAAAACATCGCGATTATAACCATAGACTTTCAGCGATCTGGCCACATTGTAGTTTTAGGTTGTGGTCCACGCTGACTTCCACCCCGCCGCTAGTCTACTGCAGATTTTTGCAGAAAGCAAAACCTGCTTTTTTCATTTACCGATCCCGCAAATCAAAAGCGGGCCCAGGAGTGAAGGCGATGGAATAGCCCCCTATTTGACGCCCTGACCGCACAGACCTATGCTGTTACAATACGATAAAAATTCACTCAATCATTACCGCGCTACGGAGAGACTGGCATGAGCAAGGTGAAACTCAATCAACCAATTCCAGACGTCGAAGTACAGGCAACGGACGATCAAATATTCAAACTTTCCGATCTTAAAGGCAAAAATGTGGTGCTTTATTTTTATCCCAAGGACAACACTCCGGGGTGCACTACCGAGGGGCAAGATTTCCGCGATCACTATGACGAATTCGAGACCTTAGATACGGTAATATACGGTGTGTCCAAAGACAGCCTGAAATCGCACGAAGAATTCAAAAGCAAGCAATGTTTTCCATTTGAATTGATCTCCGACCCTGACGAGAAACTATGCAGGATGTTTGATGTGATCCAAGAAAAGAATATGTATGGAAAAAAAGTCATGGGCATAGAACGAAGCACCTTTATCATCGATAAAGCCGGCGTCTTGCGCAAAGAATTGCGCAAAGTAAAGGTGGATGGGCATGTAACCGCCGTACTCGGGGAGATCAAGAAGCTCAGTTAGATCGCATGAAGAAGCCGCAGAAAAAGATCTTCGTGTTGGACACTAACGTCCTCATGCACGATCCGGCTGCTATTTTCCGCTTTCATGAGCACGATATTTATTTGCCGATTGTGGTATTGGAAGAGCTCGATACCGCGAAAAAAGGCATGTCGGAGGTGGCGCGCAATGTGCGGGAGGTAAGCCGATTTCTCAATGACTTAATTGAAAAGGCCAACGGCGATCTCGTTAATGGACTAAAGCTGCCGTCTCATTCCGCCGATTTTGAAACCGGCCGCCTATATTTTTATATGGACGCGGTGCAAAGCCCACTGCCTTCTCTGACCCCGAACACACCGGACAATATTCTACTCGGCATCACCCTCGATTTGGACAAGCAGCATCCTGACCGAGAAGTCACGCTGGTCTCCAAAGATATCAATTTGCGGATTAAGGCTCATGCGCTTGGTATTCGCGCGGAAGACTACGCCAATGACCAGGTTTTAGATGACGCCGACCTGCTTTACACCGGCATGGAAAAATTCGGCGCCGATTTCTGGGAAACCCATAGCCACGGCATGGAGTCCTGGAAAAGCGAGGGGCGCACTTTTTATCGTGTCAGAGGTCCGCGCGCGTGCGCATGGCGGCCCAACCAATTCCTGTTTGACGATGGCGAGCGTGCGTTCGCAGCGATGGTGCGGAAATTAGAGGGTGACGCCGCAATCATCGAAGTCGTTAAAGACTATACGGGCGAGCGCAACGCCGTCTGGGGCATCAGCGCCCGTAACCGGGAGCAAAATTTCGCGCTTAATCTATTGATGGATCCCGAGATCGATTTTATCACTCTGCTGGGTCACGCCGGCACCGGTAAAACATTGCTGACCTTAGCCGCGGCGCTGACGCAAACGCTGGAAACGCGGCTCTATACGGAAATTATTATGACCCGCGTGACCGTGCCGGTCGGCGAAGATATCGGATTTCTGCCCGGCACTGAAGAGGAAAAAATGGAGCCGTGGATGGGCGCTCTGGAAGACAACCTGGATGTATTAAATCATACCGATGGCCGGGCGCCGAGCGCTTGGGGGCGCGCCGCCACCCATGACTTGGTGCGCAGCCGCATCCGCATTAAGTCACTTAACTTCATGCGCGGCCGCACGTTCCTGAAAAAATTCATCCTCATTGACGAAGCCCAAAACTTAAGCGCCCATCAAATGAAAACGTTGATTACGCGCGCCGGACCAGGCAGCAAAGTAGTGTGCCTCGGCAATATCGCGCAAATCGATACGCCTTATCTGACGGAGACAACCTCGGGGCTGACCTATGTGGTGGATCGCTTTAAAGATTGGGAGCACAGCGGCCATGTCACTCTGCAGCGCGGCGAACGTTCCCGGCTGGCGGATTATGCCACCGGAATACTTTAGTTTTCTGATTTTCTGTCGTGCCTGCGGCGAAAATTTTTAGGCAAATCCTTGCAGTTTCAATTTAAGATCGGTCGGGCTGCTGGCATAGTGCAAGGCGACTTCCGGATCGATATCGCCCTTTTTGACTAAGTTAAACAAGCAGGTGTCGAAGCTTAACATGCCCTCCGCCGCGGCGCCCTTTTTAATGAGATCGCCCAGATCTTTGATCTTCAGGGGGTCGAGAATCAATTCGCGCGCCAGCGCCGATATCGTCATAACCTCGCACGCCACTACCCGCCCTTGCCCGCCTTTGCGCGGGATCAAGCGTTGGCCCACCACTCCTTTTAGGTTCTGCGCGAGCTTGGCGCGCATGCCCTGTTGCGCCTCAGGCGGAAATGTGGTGACTATACGCGTGATGGTTTCCGCCGCCGCCGGCGAATGTACCGTGGAAAAAACCAGATGGCCGGTTTCCGCGGCCATCATCGCGGTTTCAATGGTTTCCGGATCGCGCATCTCGCCGAGAAGAATCACATCGGGATCTTCGCGCAGCGCGGACTTCATCGCATCGGCAAACGAATTAGTATCGATACCCAACTCGCGTTGGGTAATAATCGAGCGTTTCTCGCTGAATAGAAACTCGATCGGATCTTCGATGGTAATGATGTGGAGGGCCTGTTTATTATTAACCTCGTTGATCAGTGAGGCCAACGTTGTAGATTTTCCCGAACCGGTGGCGCCGGTGATCAGCACCAGACCCCGCTCTAAAGTCAGAAAATGATTGATAAGGTTGGGCAACATCAATTCCGATGGCGTCGGGACTTCCGTATTAATAACGCGCAACACCATGCCGACGCTGCCGCGCTGACGGAAAATATTGGCGCGCACCCGGCCGATGTCTTTAAACCCGATGGAAAGATCAACCTGATGGTTTTTCTCGAACAGAGCGATCAAATGGGCCGACATCATGGTGCGCGCCAGCTTTTCCATAAAATCCATTGGGAGCTGTGGAATCTCGCGCACGGCGCGCAAAACCCCGTCAATGCGCAAAACCGGGTGATTACGCGCGCGCAGGTGAATATCCGACGCCTTGTGACGCACCGCCAACGCCAGCACTTGTCCCAGCAACTTTAGCGGGTCAGCTATATTTATGCCTACCGCCGGGGCGCCGACGGTATTGGTCACTTCGCTCATACCTTTAGTTTAGCCTATATAAAAATTTGGAACTGCCCCTAGCAGGTTGTTGAAAAGTCCATCCTTGGCCTTTTTGACTCGGACCATCCATGGCCCTCGCCCTACGGGCGCTACCAGGTAGCGCCCAATTTCTCTCCCGGAGAAATTGTCAACGCGCAAAGCAAAAAGCGGCCGCAGGGTGATGAAAAACGAGTTTTTCATCACCCTGCTACCGGCGATTTCTCTTTCTAATGACAAAAATGAATTCCCCATTCGCTTCGCGGCATTCCAGTAATTCATTCCCAGTTTGCTTGGCAAAGGCCTGAAAATCCTGCACTGCGCCGGCATCGGTGGCGACAACCCGCAGTATTTGCCTCTCGGTTAAATCATTCAAAGCTTTTGTCGCGCGCAGGAGAGGCAAGGGGCAATTCAAACCGCGCGTATCGAGTTCTCGATCATAATCTAACATTTTCTTCCTCAGTGTACTGCATGCTTAAACGCGAGGCTTTACTATTTACTTACAAGTATGCGAATGTTTTTGCTTAATGCAACCTTGCCGGCTAATACAAGTCAAAATTTAGTTACTCTTATAGACAAACCATGGCGGCAAAGGCATTATGTATTCCATATAGGGGAACAGCATTGCCCCGCGACGATAGCATTACGGCCCACGAATATGTTTCATAATCATTTCCCAAGCTTGGCCCGGCGTTTCGTTCTAATTGGACTGCTGATGGGCGCAATGGCTGGGGGCACCCACGCCGACATCAGTAATTTGCCCGACCTGGGCGACGAGTCGGCGGCAGTCATTTCTCCCCAACAGGAACGTAAGCTGGGGGAAGATTCGATACGCCAGGCGCGCCAGTTCCTGGACATTGTCGATGATCCGGAGCTAAAAGAATACATCCAGTCCTTGGGCAATAAACTCGTCGCCGCCGACGGCGCGCAGCCGCAAGATTTTCATTTCTTTATCGTCAATGACCCGACTCTCAACGCCTTTGCCGTCCCCGGCGGATTCATCGGCGTCAATACCGGGCTGATCTTGACTACCCAGAGCGAAGCCGAGCTCGCCGCGGTATTGGCGCACGAAACCGCCCACATCACACAACGGCATTACGCGCGCATGATGGCGCAATCGCAACGCACCTCCGGGCCGGCGATGGCGGCGATCATCGCCAGTATTTTATTGGCGGGCCGGCAAGGCCAGGCGGGAGAGGCGGCGTTTGCCGTGACCACCGCCACCCTCGCCCAAACGCAGTTGAACTTTACCTACGCCTTTGAGCAAGAGGCCGATCGCATCGGCATCGGCATTTTAGCCGATGCCGGGTTTGATCCGCGCGCCATGCCGTTATTCTTCGAACGGCTGCAGAACTGGGGGCGGCTCAACGAGAGCAACCTGCCCGCATTTCTGCGCACCCACCCCATTACCGGCATGCGTATTTCAGAATCGCGCGACCGCGCCGAGCGCTATCCGCGCCGCTCGTTCCAAGACAGCGCTGAGTTCTACTACGCTCAGGCTAAATTGCGCGCCATGGGAAAAGGCAATGTCAACGAGATCATCGCCAGCTTTAAACAAATCCTAGAGGAAGGGAAGTCAGGCAACGCCGACGCACAACATTACGGTTACGCCCTGGCGCTTGCACGCGCTAACAAATTCGACCCGGCGCGCGCCGAAATAGGCGGGTTAATCCAGCGTTATCCGGCAAATATCACTTACCGGATGGGACAAGCGGAAATCGAACTTGCAGCCGGTAACTATGACCAGGCGCTGAAAATCTACGCCACGGCGCTTAAGACTCATTCTAACTACAAACCACTGGTGCAGCGTTATGCCGCTACCCTGCTTGAAACCGGACACGCACCACAGGCAAAGGTGTTGTTAAAAGATCTGCTGCGCAAACCTTCGGATGATCCTGCGCTTTACAAAATGCTGGCCACCGCTGCGGGTGAAACCGGCGCACAAGTAGAAGCGCACCAAGCCCTGGCCGAGTCTTATTATCTCGATGGCAATACCGGCGCTGCCATTGCCCAGTTGCAGATTGCCCTGCGCTTCGCCGGCGATAATTTTTACATTCGCTCCGGGCTCGAAGCCCGCGTCAAAGAAATCAAAGCAGAAGCGGCCCTATGGCCAACTTCTCCTTGAAGTAAGGTTCTGCAATCAGGCTTGCCATCTCCACTAAAATTAGGTATTAAATAGTCAAATAGGAGGACTATTGCCCAACATTGCCAAAATAACCAGCAGGTTGTTGAAAAAGTCCATCCGTGGCCTTTTTCAACACGCAAAGCAAAAAGCGGCCACTCCTGCGCCTCCCTGCGCTCGCGGCATTCGTGCATCCTGCACAGCACGGTTTTTGCTTTGCTTCATTTTTCAAACACGTAGCGTGTTTGAAAAAATGGCGGTACTTCCCTATACCGCGACGGGCAGGATGCCCAAGTGCCGCGAGCGCAGGGAGGCGCGAGAGCGGCCACCGCAGGGTGATGAAAAACGAGTTTTTCATCACCCTGCTAGCAAAAATGGTACAAGTATCTTTGCCGGCTTGCTATATTTAACCGTCCTAGTACCGGCCTGTCTTCCCCTGCTACTTACTCTGCAACCGGCGATGGCGGCGGGCGCCGCGCCCAGCGACAATATCTGTAAAAACGGACCCAAGGATGCCGTTACGCAGGGTGGTTGCGTCGTTATTGACCGAGCGAAAGGCAATTGCATGGCCTGCCATGATATCGCCGGCACCAGTCTCGCCGGCAACCTTGGGCCGCCGCTCAATTATATGCAACAACGCTTTCCCGATAAGGCGAAACTACGCGCGCAGATATGGGATGCCACCGCGATCAACCCCCGCACCATCATGCCCCCGTTCGGCAAACATGGTATTCTAACTGAAGAGGAAATCGACAAAGTCGTTAAATTCCTGCTGACCTTATAACAAGCAAATTAATTTCTGAGATTTAAGGAAACTCCGTGACCAGCCTGAAACGCAGAACCCTATTGAAGAGCGCCTTAACCATTGGCGCGCTGATGATTACTACCAGCGCCGGGCTGCTAAGATCCATGCGCGCGCTCGCGGCCGACTGGCCGAAGAATGCATTTGAAGCAAAAACCGGCGAGGATGCAATAAAAAATCTTTATGGCTCCGCGGATATCAGCAGCGAAAAAGTCATCGACCTGGAGGTGCCGTTTCAGGCGGAAAACGGCGCGGTCGTTCCCATTACCGTGTCCACCGCTTTACCGAATGTCGAGTCCATCAGCATCGTCGTGGAAAAAAATCCGGTGCCTCTCATCGCCAGCGTCAACTTAAGCAACGGCGCGCGCGGCTATTTCAAGGCACGCATGAAGATGGCGGAAAGTTCAGAGATAAAGGTCTATGTTAAAACCAGCGACAAGTTATACCTGGCCTCGCAACAGGTCAAAGTAACCGTTGGCGGTTGCGGCGGCTAACCCTATTTATTGATATGGCAGCAGGAACAACGAAGATTAGAGCCCGGCCGAAAGACGGCGCCATCGAAATCATGGTGCTAGTGAGCCACCCGATGGAAACCGGCCTACGCGTGGATCCGAAAACCAAGGAAAAAATCCCGGCGCATTTTATCCAAAAAATGACCTTTGCGCTTAATAATAAGGTAGTAGCGGTCGCTGATCTCGGCACCGGCATTTCCAAAGACCCGCTGATTACGGTTTTGGTGAATGCCAAACCGGGCGATAAGGTAAAGGCCGCATGGACCGACAACAAAGGCGACAGCGGCAGCGCCGCAACCATCGTCGGTCGAGAAACCAGCGGATAACGCATACGGGTAATGCCGGAGAATAGCGGGATGATAAAATTTCTAACCACCCTCACGGCGATAGCACTTGCTGTAGGGCTGACAACGATAGCGCAAGCGAGTCCGGAATCGGATTTAGCCGAATTTCAGGCCTTCTTTAAGAAAAAATTTCCCGAGGTCCGGTTTCAGGACTTCTCCAACGGCGTCTATGCCGTTAACAAGGAGCTGCGCGCCGAATGGGAAAAAATTATGGAATTCCCTCCTTATGAGCTCGGCCTGGAAAACGGTAAAAAAATATGGGAAACGCCATTCAAGAACGGTAGGACCTTCGCCAGTTGCTTCAAAAAAGGCGGCAAAAACATCGCTCAATATTATCCCTATTGGGATGAAGATACTCAGCAAGTTAAAACCCTGGAAATGGAAATCAACGAATGCTTGAAGAGAAACGGCGAACCGGAATTCAAAGATTTGGAAAAAGGCGATCTGGCCGAAGTCACCGCCTATATGAAATCCCTGTCGCGCGGAAAAAAGGTGGAAATCGATTTATCCCGGCCGGGCGCGGTGGAGGCTTATGAAAAAGGCAAACAATATTATTGGTCACGGCGCGGGCAACTGAATTTCGCCTGCGCCCATTGCCATATCGACAACTCCGGCAGCAGAATCCGCGGCAACGTATTAAGCCCGGGCCTCGGTCACGGTGTCGGCTGGCCGGCATACCGCTCCGACTGGGGACAAATCAGCACGCTTCACCGCCGCTACGCCGGCTGCAACGCGCAAATCCGCGCGAAACCACTGCCGCCCCAGAGCGAGACCTACCGGAATCTGGAACTATACGAAACCTACCTGAACGCGGGTTTGCCGTTGGTTGCACCCAGCCAGCGCTATTAATTTTTGAACCAATCACACCCGTGCCTGGCCCGACCTCGGGCTTTTCATATTGGCTTACCGCAAGCGGCAGTCTATCCTCATAGACGATGATAGTAATAAAGGATAAGCAATGAATCTTTCCCGCCGCGAATTCCTGCAACTGTTAGCGGTCGCAGGCAGCAGCGGTTTTGGACTGCCTGGTTGCGACAACTTCAAGACCGGCGTGACTAACTCGGAAAGCGATCTCTATGAAATCCCCCCGTTCGGCAATGTCAGTCTGCTGCACTTTACCGACAGTCATGCGCAACTCAAGCCGGTTTATTTCCGCGAACCGAATATCAATATCGGCGTCGGCGAGGCCGCCGGCAAGCCGCCTCACTTGGTCGGTGAGGCGCTACTGAAAGAATTCAATCTCAGCTCCGCAAGCATCCAATCCTATGCCTTGACCTATTTGAATTTTACTGAAGCGGCGCATCAATACGGAAAGATAGGCGGTTTCGCGCATTTAGCCACTCTGATCAAGATTCTGCGCGAGCAACGGCCGGGCGGCACTTTGCTGCTTGATGGTGGCGACACCTGGCAGGGATCAGCAACCTCGCTCTGGACGCGCGGCCAGGATATGGTGGACGCGCAAAAACTGCTGGGCGTGGATATCATGACCGGGCATTGGGAATTCACTTACGGGGTGGGGCGGATGAAAGAAATTATCGCTACCGACTTCAACGGAAAAATCGAATTCCTCGCGCAAAACGTCAATGACGCTACCTGGGGTGATTTGATCTTTAAACCTTATGTCATAAAACCGGTCAACGGGGTTCCTGTCGCTGTTATCGGTCAGGCCTATCCCTACACGCCTATCGCCAATCCGCGTTATTTGTTTCCGGATTGGAGCTTCGGCATTAATGAAGCCCACATGCAAAAAACCGCCGACAAGGCGCGCGCGGAAGGCGCCAAAATAGTAGTGCTGCTATCGCACAACGGCGTGGACATCGACTTAAAAATGGCGCGCCGCGTCAGCGGCGTCGACGTGATCCTGGGCGGACACACGCATGACGCCATGCCCGCGCCCAGTCTGGTCGCCAACGCCGGCGGCAAAACCCTGGTCATCAATTCCGGATCGCATGGCAAATTCCTCTCAGTCCTGGATCTGGATGTTACAGGCGGGAGGTTGCGCGATTATCGCTATTACTTACTGCCGGTGTTTTCCAATCTGATCACCCCGGATGCGAAGATGGCGGCCTATATCGAGAAAATCCGTGCGCCCTATAAAACCAAGCTGGAAGAAAAATTAGCCGTCACCGACAGCCTCTTGTACCGGCGCGGCAACTTCAACGGCACCTTCGATCAATTAATCCTCGACGCTTTGCTGACAGTAAAAGGCGCCGATATCGCCTTCTCGCCCGGCTTCCGCTGGGGCGCGACTTTGTTGCCCGGCGACACCATTACCATGGAAGACTTGATGAACCAAACCGCGATTACCTACGCCACCGCTACGCGCAGCGAGCGCACCGGCGCGCAAATTAAAAATATCCTCGAAGACATCGCCGATAACCTGTTCAACAAGGATCCTTATTATCAACAGGGCGGCGACATGGTGCGGGTCGGCGGGCTGCGCTACAGCATCGGCCCGAACGAAGATATAGGAAAACGGATTTCTGATTTGCAGCTCGCCAACGGCAAACCTTTGGAAGCGAGAAAAACCTATAAAGTGGCGGGCTGGGCCAGCATCGAGCCGCAAACGTCCGGCACACCGGTTTGGGACATCGTCGCACAATACTTACGCCGTAAAAAAACTATCCGCGTCGATGCGCCCAACACACCCAAACTCAAAGGCGTCCGCAGTAATCCAGGTTATGGCGTGGGGTAAGGGTGTATTCCCGCAGAAGGCCGTGCCAGAAGAACGATAGGATTAACCAAGCTGGGCGCGGATTTGGCTTGGCCTACCCCTAACCCCACATAGCTTTTGAGACCGTTCTTTTGTCCGGATAATCGAGCGCGTCCGGCAGGTTGTTGAAAAAGTCCATCCATGGCATTTTTTTCAACACCCAAAGCAAAAAGCGGCCGCTCCTGCGCCTCCCTGCGCTCGCGACGCACAGGGAGGTGCAAGTGTCGCGGGAGGCAGGATGCCGAGAGCGACCGACATTCGTGCATCCTGCACAGCACGGTTTTTGCTTTGCTTCATTTTTCAAACACTTCGCGTGTTTGAAAAATCCGCTGGGAGCGGATTTTCGCGTCAGCCCCGTAGGGGCTTGGGGGCTTGGCGCAGGGATGCGTCAAGCAAAAATGGCGGTACATCCCTATACCGCGATGGGCAGGAAGCCCAAGTGCCGTGCCCTACAGGGAAGTAGTAATGCCGCGGGAGGCGGGGACGCCGGGAGCGGCCGTAGCGCAGGGATGCGCGAGAGCGGCCACCGCAGGGTGCTGAAAAACTCGTTTTTCATCACCCTGCTAGCGGCGTTCAGCGCTTAAAAACGGAAACCCAACTCGGCGACCGCCCCGATGTCATTTTTGTTCCCCACCGCGGCGACATCCAGATGCACGCCGAACACCGCAAAGCCAAGCCCGACCGAATACAAATCGAGCGCTTTCACCGCGCCAACATCGGCCAGGTTGCGTTGCCAGCCGAGCCGCAGTTGCACTACGTTCCAACCATTCAATTCCGCGCCGACCGCGACCATGCGCGTCTTTTGATCGAACGACACTGGTTTGTTTTCTTTGAGGTCCGCATCCGCCGCCAGGGTAACCCAGTTATTGCTGTAGGCGATCCCGGCGCGGGGCTGCGGCTCGATGCTGATAATCCGGCCATTGACCGTCATATAATCTTTACTGACCAAATTACGCACCGCCAAGCCGGTGCGCCAGCCTTGGGTATTGCCATAAATGAGGCCGAGATCGGCATTAACCGCGGTATCCTCGGTTTGATTCGCCGGATTAGCGATGATATCGTTTGCATTGGTGGAAACATCAACCAGACGCTTTAGATAGTCATTGGTCTGGATCTTCATATATTTCGGCGTGACCCCCAGCGCAAAACGGCTGTCCGCCGGGCCAAACCCGCGCGCCAAGGAAACGCCGATCTCCGTTACGCGCAGCCCGACCACATTTAACATGCTGTCGTTGTTCGGGTTTGCATCGAAGTCATTTCCCCCTATAACTTTAATGCCGTTGAGGCTATAGCCGTTAACCAATAATGCGCCGCCCCAGTCGATCCCGGAGAAACCCAGGGATGCCGCGGCATTGATATCCACCAGCGCGGCTTTGCCGCTCGCCGAGGTCAGCGCCGCATTGGCCGTGGTTGGATCGCCGGCATCAACAGCCGATTTAAACGCCTTAATGTCATCGATCAGGCCGGCGGGGTCCGCCACCCGCGCGCCCGCCGTCAGTAACAGGGCGAAATCATCCTTCGGCTTTTGGAAAGAAAGCAGGGCCGGATTAAAAAACGGCGCGTTGGCAATGGTCGCTGAGGCGACGCCGGTATTAGCCATACCGGCGGAACGCGCATCGAACGACCCGAACGGCGCGGCGATCGCCGCGCCGTTACCGATAAATAATGCTGCGCCCGCGACCAGGGCGGATATTCTCTTAGTCATTCAATCTCCTCCTCATTATTCCACTGCCGGCACCAGAATTCCTGCCGGTCTTAATCAAGTGTAGCAGAAGCGGAAGAGGCTGCTTGCGCCCCGGGAATAGCTGCTCTCCCTTAAAATTCAGGGTAAATAACGTCAATCCTGTCTTTCGCGACACTTCCACGTCCCTGTGGGGCGGAATCCAAGGAAGTCTCCCGGATTTCACTGCGTTTCATCCGGGCTACACTCGCCGACAGGCTGCACGGTAACGCGCTAGGGCAGCATGCAGTACAATAGCACGCTTGTGAACGTCGTCAGCTGACGCCGGTGGTGCGCATTTCCCTCAGGATCGATAACGCATGAACAAGTATCTGGTGATTTCCGCTTTGGGAAAAGACCGGCCCGGCATCGTCAATCAGCTCTCGCACGCCATTCTGGAGGCCGGCTGCAACATCCAGGACAGCCGCATGACCGTCCTCGGCGGCGAATTCGCGCTCATGCTGCTTGTCTCCGGAACGTGGAACGCCGTCGGCAAGCTCGAAAGCCAGACGAAGGCGCTGGAGAAGAAGCTCGACCTCATGCTGGTGGCCAAGATCACCGAGCCGCGCGTCACCAAACAGAGTATGGTGCCGTATGTCGTGGATGTGGTGTCCATGGATCATCCCGGCATCGTGCACGGCATCGCCGAATTCTTTTCGACGCGCGCGATCAACATCGAAGACCTGAACACCTGGACCTACGCCGCCGCGCACACCGGCACGCCGATGTTCTCGATGAACATGACCATCAGCGTACCGGCCAGTGTCAACATCGGCCAGCTGCGCGACGAGTTCACGCGCTTCTGCGACGAGCTGAACGTGGACGCCACCCTCGAGCCGTCGCGTCATTAAAGAAATATTCAATATAGGATGGGTTAGCCGGCCGCTCCCGCGCATCCATGCGCTCCGCGGCATTCGTACATCCCTGTACAGCACAGCGGCGTAACCCACCGATCGACCCACAAATACATCCGGCGGAATACGCTGCGCTATTCCGCCCTACGCGCT
>WNFH01000178.1_pt1 | contig 36338 bp, 30 predicted proteins | sample 5400411 | NCBI WGS metagenome assembly WNFH01 (sample SAMN13153347, study PRJNA577476) | soil metagenome | isolation source: 200 cm saprolite under Douglas fir tree site 2 hole 3 | place: USA:California | collected 2015-04-18 | reverse complement strand
AAGTAGAGGGTAGAGCCATCAGGAGAGAGAACAGCCCCGTTGTGTAGCATGCGTGTCGTATCGCTACTTGCCATGCTGATATGGCCGGGGTCAAATGTGTTCTGGCTCGAGATGTTGATTGCAATGACGTTATACTCATCATTATTCAGACCGATTGCCGTAATTGTTCCCAATGCGCCATTGGCCGCATATAAGGTGGAGCCATCAGGAGACAGGGCCAAAGTGTAGTAGTGAAGCAAGTCAGCCGATTTACCCGTGGGTAAGTCGATGCAGCGAGCAAATTGGGGTACAGGAAGTTCATTGGATCCACCTGGCTCGGGTTTGTCCGAGAGTGGTAGGATATGCACGAAGGCGATGTTACGCGTGGTGTCGATGTAAAGCGTGTAGGCGAACTTGCCATCAGCCGACACCTGGCGAGTCAACGCCGTGCCTACCATCCTGGGGTCGTTCAGTTCTCCTTTGTCAGCGATAATGGTTGGGAGCAATTGATTCGCGCGTGTATCGTAGGCCTTCACGTAGTAGTGGTTCGAGCCATCGTTGAGATACTGGAGCAGGTAGATGATGCCAGCATGCGCGGAGATTGCATCCAGCGAGAAGTTGCCGTTCAGTTGAATTGTCTTGTCCAGCTTCCCGGCCTGGGTGTCAACGAGTGCAATGGTTGTTTCATTGCCCGTTTGCCCTACCTGGCGCAGTGCCAACCAGCGCCCATCGGGTGAACTGACCGAGTTTGCGAAGTCTTGCTCGACAATCGAATACGTACCGGCGATGACAAATGAGTGTATCTTCGCGCCCGTCTGCGTGTTGATGATCGCGATGGCTGTCTGTCCGCCCCTGGCTGTAGCCGTGTACAGTCTCTGGTGATCCTGTGATGTCAAACCGGTGGGCAAGGTAACGAGTGTGGCCGGATTAGCACTTCCAGGGTGGAAGGCGACAATCTGCTGCCCGTCTGTGCTATTGGCACCCAGGGGCGTATAGCCATCAAGCACGTAGAGGTTCTCTCCAGGGGGGACTGTAGCGACAGGACGTGTCACATTTGTTGGGGCGAGAAATTGATATGCGCTCCGCAAGCTCCGCTCCATCACGCCCGTACTCGTGGTGGGATTAGGTCTTGGGGGAGTAGGCCCACAGGCGATAATAAGGGTGAGTAGCACACTCAGGGGCAACGTGAGCCAGATGACAGATCGCTTCCGCATAACGTTTCGCCTCCTTTGCTCTGGTGAGAGCATGTGTACCCTACACATGCTCATCATATCATATTGTCTCTGAGGGTGTTATAACACGGAGACTTGAAATTGGACTGACATATTCCTGAATCAGGACTGAATTACGCTCATTCCTCCTCTTCTATTCTCCGGGTGTTTCCTCGGGCTTCTGAAAGATTCTCCGCGTACAAGCAGATCAAGATCAGAACGGCTAGAATCATGCGGGCCAGAGGCACTCCTCTATTGATATTGGGCTCGATGAGTTCAAACACTCCTATAGCCAGGCTGATTATCTCAAGGAGCACAGTCCGCTGATGTGCCCAGGGCTTCCACATCCATACTCCCCATGCGCTGATGGGCGAGGCAAGAGCCACGACCAGGGCGACTCCAACTGCGGGGCCAGCGAAAATAGCGGTACCGCTCACACTGAAGGCCAGTTCGACAGGCCAGGGACCGGGATGGGCATGTATGAGGACAGAAGCTACTACCAGCATAATGAGGCCTATGACCCAGAGGATAGCCCCTATGATATGTCGCTTATGAGTATCGCGTCGTTTCTCACCTGAGGAGGTAGTAGTAGTGTCCATCGTGTGTGTCTTCTGTTGATTCCTCAATAGGGGGCCTGGCAGCCGCAAGGGCCCATCCGCTCCCCACTCTACCCCCTGCCACTACATTTCAAACGTCAATTGAACTTTGACAGGGCACTAGCTATATCACGTAGGTGGAAGCTTAACAGAATACAGTAGCTCAAAATGTAGTGGCAGGGGGCGGAGTGGTGCTGCGGGGGGCCCTTGCGGCCAATACATTTCAAATAAGAGACCGTCTCGCTTTGTCATCCTGAGCGGAGCGAAGGATCTCTGTCCGGCGAGAGATCCTTCGCTCCGCTCAGAGCCTGCCCTTGAGCGCAGCGAAGGGATGACAATCCTGCATCGGCTTCGTTTGACTCGCAAAACGTCTTATTTGAAATGTATTGGCCCTTGCGGCTGTCAGGTTGCTACTTGACGCTGTATCTTCGTAGCGTTATGATTCTGTGCATGGAAATGGGTAATGCAAAAGGGGATAGGTAGCTCTATGCTGAAAAAGTTACGAGGGCGCAACCTGGGACATCCGGGATGCCTGGTTGGTATAACGACAGGTTTGACACTTGGTATTGTGCTTGCAGGTATTCTGGCCACCGTTTTTAACGTAGCTCTAAACACGGACCTGCTGATCTGGTTTGGCCTCACAGTCGGCCTCGGAGCTATTGGTTGGATTGTCGGCGATCGTCTCTCTGCACGGTTCCCTGTTATAGAAGAGTTGCCCGCAAGAGGTGCCACCACATCTCCAAACACCTCTTCCGATCGTGAATGAAATGTAGGACCGGGCGACCGCAAACAAATGAGGCACACCCCCAATTGCCAAAAAAAGGTGGCACTTTAGCAAAAAATATGCTATAGTGTGTTGTGCTTCTGAGACATCAATGGCCTGATGCGTTCTGTTCACCTCTATAGTTGGCCGGTGAAGGGAGCAGTGTAGCTCCTGGGCGATGATGCGTGTTCTTGTATGTACCGTATCACCGTTGACTTTCAAGATTATTGATTCTTTGGTCGACCACCAGATACGGGTTTCCCCTTCTGTGCTGTTTGCAGATCATGTTGTGTGTGAACAGGTGTACCTGTTCAGCACAAATTTGGAGGATGCCTCATGTCAAACAATGAATTTCGTCGACCTGTCTCCATTGATTATGCCCCACGTGGCAGTATGTGTGAATGGTGTGGGAAACCAGCCGAACGACAATTGACCGCAATTGGTGGAAGTTATCACAATGAAGGTGGACTTTTCTGTGGTCCATGTGGCGACGAATTTACTCGCGCTGTAACCAACGCTGTTGCTACCGCAAGAAGCAAAGAAACGACTACACAACCCCACTAGCAAGTGAACCTGAGCACCCATGTGATAATCCTGGCACCCGCAAGGGGTGCCAGGGGTCACCCACGATAAATCGGGGTGCTACGCGTAACGTGCCATATACTTGTCGAGGTCGAACTCTTTCGCGTTCTGCACTAGCTCATGAGCGGCCTGGTCCATGGTTGGCCGTTCCTCCTTGTAGAAGAGCCCCATGTAAGGATGCTCCATCTCCATCGCCAGCGCCAATGCCTTGCTACGGTCGCTTGTATCGTGATCGGCAGGAATTGGCGTGACAGAGGCTTTCCATGCATCAAACGTGTTGTAGAACGTTGGGCAAGGACTGAGCACATGAATGAGCGCGAAACCGCGATGATTCATCCCCTGCTGGATCAGCGCGGCCATTTCCTTTGGCTTAGATGAGAAGCCGCGTGCGACAAAACTGACGTTCAGTGTGAGTGCCGTGGCAATCGGGTTGAACTGCGAGGCCATGAGTCCATAGGGGGTTGATTTGGTGACATGCCCGTGGGGCGAGGTTGGCGAGGTCTGGCCCTTTGTCAGGCCGTAGATCTCGTTATCCATCACGATGGCCGTAATATCAATGTTGCGCAGCGCAGCATGCACGAGATGACCAACACCGATGCTAAAGAAGTCGCCATCGCCGCCGAGTGCTACGATGTTGAGGTCGGGGCGAGCCATTTTCAGCCCCTGGGCGAGCGGCAGCGCACGTCCATGAACAGTGTGGAAACCAAAGGTTTTCATGAAATGTGGAAAACGGCTGGAGCAGCCAATGCCCGACACCACCACTGTTTCGTCGGGTGCCACCTTCAGACTTGCCAGGCTTTGGTACGTCGCACTGAGTACACCAAAGTCGCCACATCCAGGACACCAGGTGGGCTTTACTTCGCTCTTAAAGTCTTTTGGAGTGAGAACCATAGTTAACTCAGCCACGATTAGCTAACCTCCTCGATTGCCCGCAGGATTTCGCCGGCGGTGAATGGGATACCACCAAATTTGTTAACACGAATCGCCTGTAGGCCATATTTAGCGCCCAGCAGGTTGGCTAACTGGCCGGAGTAGTTGCACTCAGGCACAATAACCTTCTTTACTGAGCGAATAAAGTCTCGAATGGTACGATCAGGCAATGGCGAGAGAATGCGCGGGTGCAAGGATGCCACCTTGTACCCTTTTGCTCGTGCGCGATCAATGGCCTCTTGAATGGCACCTTCAGTCGAGCCCCAGCCAATGATGCCGATGTCGGCATCCTCGTCTCCGTAGCGTTGGGGACCAGGGAGTTCACTGGCAGCGGTGTCGAGCTTGCGGAAACGTTTCTCCATCATGGCAGTATGGTCTTCTGGCTCGTAGTCAGGATGACCATGCTCGTCGTGTTCGAGTCCGGTAGCAACGTAGGCCAGCGCGCCTGGACCAGGCGTTGTGATGGGTGAGATGCCACTTGCAGTGTAGGCGTAGCGTGCGAAGCTATGCGCCATTGCCTCAGCTGCCGCACTGGTTGCATGACCATTTGCGGAAGCGCCATTACTTCCACTCCCGTTGGCACCATTTTCGACGAATTGCATGCGCTCTTCTATCGGCATAGGTGTGAATACGGCCCGGTCTACGCTCTCGACCCGCGCAGTCAAGCCCTGGTCGGTGAGGAAAAGCACGGGCATCTGATAGCGCTCGGCCATATTAAAGGCTGTGATAATCAGGCTATAGCAGTCTGCTACGTTAGCCGGTGCCACGACCATACGCGGGGTGTCGCCATGACCAGCGCTGAGCGCGAAGCTCAGGTCGGACTGCTCCATCTTCGTTGGCATGCCTGTGCTGGGACCTGCGCGCTGTGCATCCACGATCACTACCGGCAGCTCTGTCATCGACGCAAGGCCGATCAATTCCGTCATAAGCGAGAAGCCGGGACCGGAGGTCGCCGTCATGGCCCGCTTGCCTCCGTACGAGGCTCCCAGGACCGCAGCGAGCGCGGCCATCTCGTCTTCTGCTTGTAGGAAGGTGCCGCCGACGGCAGGCAACTCTTTGGCCAGTGCTTCCATGATGTCGCTGGCCGGTGTGATGGGGTAGCCTGCGAAGAAGCGACATTGGGCCGCCAATGCGCCGGCTACCAGTGCCTGGTTACCGTTCAGCACGAAGCGGTCCCCTTTCTCAACGGGACCAAGCTGGTAAGGGTGGTGCTTGGATAATTTCTCTGTGACATATTTTTTCGCAATCTCCAATGCCAGCATATTCTTCTCCATCAAGATGGGGTTAGATTTACGTGACCTGGAGAGTCTGGACTCCACAACCTGGGCGATAGCCTCCAGCGGAGGACCGAACAGACCAGAAATTGCACCAAGCATGACCATATTCTTCGTTTGGAAGAGTTGTACTTCTTTACGTGCTATCTCATTGAACGGGATGGCGTAAGTAATAAAATCGCTGGCGTCTGGCGTGAAGTCGGCAGGGTCGTAGATCAAGACGCCGCCAGAACGCAGGTCGCTGATATTGCGATCATATGCCTCTTTGTTCAGGCAGATGAGTACGTCAGCATAGTCACCCATCGATTTAACCGGGTGTTCGCCGATACGAACCTGGAACAGACAAGGTCCGCCCAGAATCTCGGCTGGGAAGGTGCGGAAGGTATGGACGTGATACCCCCAGCGCGCTGAGGCAAGAGCGAGGATGTCGCCACCGGAGATGGTGCCTTCACCTGACTCGCCTCCGATACGAATTGTTACTTCATTCTCCATCGAATGTCCCCCTGGGAAAAATTGCTTAGAGAGGGTGGAATACTTTCTTCTCTAAAGCTTCTGATATTATAGCACACTTTCTTGCTGAGGGCGCGTGCGCTTGCAGGTAATTTTCCACAAAACGCTGCAAATCTATGCCCCCCGACCCCTGGTACCAGGCAAAATTTTCCCTCTTCTCATCCGGGGTCGGATATGATACAATGCGTTTTGCAAGGGCCCATAGCTCAGCGGTTAGAGCAGTCGGCTCATAAAGTGCGCCCATGTGCCTTTACATTCCATACCTACGGGGGTAGGCGGCACTGAGGTTAAAGTGTCTAAAGCAGGGTCTTACCTGGATGGGAAACCTGAAGGGGACAGTAGCATGACCTGTAAAAGTCTGGTCAGAAGGCCAGGCAGCTACGCTGTATATGGTTAAGGCTGAATTGCTTGAACCCTAGTCTGTGCAATGTGGAGTTAGTAAGCGAGGTTATGAGGCTTACTAAAAACCTCCTCCACAGCGATGCTCGCTGAGAGCAGGTAAGACGAACGGGGAACCTAAGTATAGACGTGGTGTGTAAGGGAACTTGGGGATCGTCTAAACGTCGAGAGACGCATGGCGACGGAGTGTCCATAGTACTCAAATGATCGGAGTAATGACCGATACACGGGGAAGGGGCACAGGGGAAGGCGGATGGTCAGAACCAAACCCGCGTCCCTGGAGAGCCGTGTGCGCTGAAAGGTGCATGCACGGTTCGGAGAGGAGTAGTTAGAAGCCTACCGAAAGGTAACGCATTGACTATTTACTCTACCTGATTGGTCGCTGGTTCGAATCCAGCTGGGCCCACTTATAATTCGTAGTCCGATGCCATTCTGTACCCGTACTGGTTCTTGTTCTTTGGTGGTGTCAGCCGAAGGTGTGCCCTCGTGGTCCCAACCTCGTCGACCGGAACCAGGTAGACCTTATTCAACTCCGCACTATATAAGGCAAAATATTCGCATTGCCCCCGATAGTGCCGCCAATCCCTTTTCTGGCCTGTGACATTGTGGTTGGCCGTATCAAACTTGAGCACTGTGCCACCTTCATCAATCCAGGCAGACTTACATTGGATGCGCCAGAACTGCCCGTCAGCATCCTCAATTACCAGATCATAACGCTGACTACCACCATAGGGAGTGAGAACTGCGTAACCGGCTTGAAGTAAACGGACCATGATCGCGGCCTCGCTAATCTGCCCTTTGGTATTCGAGTCATGCCTTCCTTTTCCAAGCAGTCCCACACGTTTCTCCTTATCCTGACTACCTTCTAGCCCTTGGAATGATTTGATAGTTATGAGAAAATAATACAAGGTACTTAGCAAGAATGTCAAGTACGAGAGAGCAATAGAAGGTAATAGAAGGTAAACATTGACTGTAGACGGTATGGTGATTATAATGAAAGACCTTAAGTCAAGGAGAGGTGCTGATGCAGCAAGATGATATAGAAATGCTTACCGTCGAGGAAGTGGCTAAAATAATGAAAGTTAACATTAAGACGGTTCGCGCATGGGTACAGTCTGGAGAGTTGCCGCGTATCTGGATAGGTAAGCGTGAATATAGAATTGGTAAGGCTGACTTAAGAGCATTCACAGAGAAACGTAAGGGACCATATTCACCCAATAGCAGACCTTCTTAATCATATACCCCTTAAACAACCATATATTTACCTTGGAAGAAGCCCTGGCAGGAGTCAAACTATTATACAGTCTTCCTTCTGGGCCTACTCATCTCCCACGGATCCTACAGCTGATTACCCCTGCAACTGATAGCTTGCAAAACACTGTCTAAAGATACATCATACTGCATCTTCGCTATTACTTATGTCTCATCATTACTCATTTATTGTCACGGCGTTTCTATTATCGTATAGAATACTTAAGCTCTCAGAGTGATACCCCAGCGGATCAAAAAGCAGAGTAGGCGACAAAGTAGGGAAGAAAGGAATACATATGTACAGGCTCGTGTTCGGCAAAACAAGAAGTGTAATGCTGGTTCTCCCACTTCTGCTACTGCTGTTTCTCACGAGTTGTGCAACCGGTCGTGTCCCTCCCTCTACCAGGCATGTTCAGCGAACTCCTCGTGCGGCTGTATTGCTGAAGGGGAAAACTGCCTCACTGAGCTGGATCTACGGACGCGATTGCTTGCAGGGGATACGTGCATACCTCCAATCCGCTGGTGCAGACCCTGATGCTGCTCTGGTCGGAACAGGCTGGGTAAATCCGACGAATGGAAGCCTGATTAACGGCCACAATAACTGTGTTGCTGGCAGTCCCAGCATGGATATGGTGGTACAACTCATCCATAACAGCGGGGGCATGGCATATCTGACCATCAGCATGGACACTGAGGGACCAGATCCCTGGACAACTCAGCAGGCGGCGACCTATATCTACAAAGCCACGACCGATCAAAGCTATGTTAACACGATTGTGCATGAGGTGCAGCGTGCCGGCTACGATGGGGTCATCATGGATTTAGAAGGCGTCGATCATCATTTTCCAGCTATCCAGCAAGTATTCGCGACATATAACCTCCATGTGTGGGCTGCTCTCAAATCCTTGCACAAATGGTACGGTATCGCGCTCATCCCCAAAGTGCGCGACAACGATTACAATTATTTCGAGAATTGGCGTTTGCTCGCACATACTGCCGATTTCGTGGTGATCATGGCGGTTGACGAGTCCTATTACACGCCGGGGCCAGCGGTGAGTCTTGCTGGACTCAAACATCTCTTAGCTTATGCGCTCGAGACCATGCCTCAGATGGTTACACACATCATCTGGGAACTGCCTCTGTATGGTGACATCTGGCATTGGGAGAATAACGGGTGGATCTTTGATGGCTTAATCACTTTTGAGGCAGCGCAGACACTAATGCGGCAAGCAATGCCTGCACACATCGATGCCAATGCGAGCAAGCTGCAAGACCCGTATGCGCCTCATTTCGTCTATACCGATGCATCTGGCGTCAAACATGCTGTCTGGTATCCTACTGACAAGAGCCTGTACGACATCATTGCTGGCTTCTGGCAGGTACTAAAACAGGAACCGCGATTTGCCCATAGCCGCCTCCAGATCGCTGTCTGGTGGCGTACAACCGAGGAACCGCAGGATTTCTGGCCTCTTCTTGACACACTGTACTGACGATCACAAAGGCACTGGGCAAAATAAAGGTGAACAGCGCAAGCACCCAGTAGAGAAAGGCTGTCGGGCCTGCCAACTGCGCACTGAGGATGTTGGGAACGAACAAAACAATCAATACTAGCAAGACTGACAGGTCGCGCATACCTAACACTGCTGGCCATATCGAGGTAGTTGGTCCTATGGGTCAGGTCGTAGGCTTTGATCCAGGTGATAGCCCACCACCCTTCGTCATCGTAAAAGGAGTTGAGAAAGTTGTTGCTGTTGTTGTGATTGAATGTAATGGCGATATCGGCAGTATAAGTGTTTGTGTGGGTAGTACTATGGTTTGGTGGCATGCAAGTGCTACAATACGAGTATCTGCTGTTTTGCAAGAGGTGGAAGATGAAGAAGAAAGCAAGACGAAGCCCCTGTTGGGATCTAGCACATTTACACAAAATTTGATATGATACGACGTATCGCAGGGCGATCACCTGGCCGACCATGATGTGGTCGGTCATTCACTTTTAGAGCATACATTGCTGAAGTATAATTAGGAAGTTAGGAACAATTTTTATGGACATTCGCGTAACAAATCAGGCAGAGGAAAACGTTGCATGTGATGCACTGGTGGTCGGGGCAGCGCAGAAAAAAGCGGGGCAAAAGGCAAAAGGTGTCGTATTGTCGGAGTCTGCCCAGGTTGTAGATCGTTTACTCGGTGGACTTATCAACGAAATCTGCGCAGAAGGGGAGTTCAAAGGCAATCTGTGCGAGTTGAACACGATACACACCATGGGGAAGTTGGCTGCGAAGCGTGTCGTGCTTGTAGGCCTGGGTACACTGGAGACGGTAAACCCACAAGCATTACGTCGAGCCACTGCAACTGCTGCTCGCCACTTACAGCATACAGGCGCTCACCAGATAGCCCTGGCATTGCTTTGGCAGGGTTTACAGGGCGCCGAAGGTATTGGTATTGATGAAGCAGCACGGGCACAGGTAGAAGGAGCATTACTGGGCCTCTATAGCTTCAAGAAGTATCAACACTCAGATACCAACGGAAACGGGCGAGGAGTGACAAAGATCGAGTTGCTGTCGGGCAGTGCCGACCAGAAGCCACTGCATGCAGCAATCGAGAGGGGAACAGCATTCGCCGAGGCCACAAACTTTGCCCGTGATCTTGTGAATGAGCCGCCCAATGTATTGACGCCGACAGAACTGGCCAACCGCACCAGCGTCATGGCCAGGCAATTTGGTCTGGAGTGTGAGATACTGGATCGACCGCAGATGCAAGAACTGGGGATGGGTGGGTTGCTGGCAGTGGCCCAGGGAAGTGCCGAGCCGCCCAAGTTCATCATCCTGCGCTATCGTGGTGCTCCTCACAGCACGGACAAAGGCATGGCACTCGTTGGCAAGGGTATCACATTTGATACCGGCGGTATCTCACTCAAGCCTGCCGAACGTATGCATGAGATGAAGGGTGACATGGCAGGAGCTGCCGCCGTGATTGGTGCAATGCAGGTTATTGCCACCTTAAAACCCGCCATCAATGTAACGGCATTGGTGTCGTCAACTGAGAATATGCCCAGTGGCACGGCCTATCGTCCGGGCGATATCCTGCGTATAATGAATGGGAAGACGATCGAGATCGTCAACACCGATGCCGAGGGACGCCTGGTGCTAGCCGATGCACTCTCTTATGCCTCCAGGGAGGGATTATCACCGATGATAGATGTAGCAACGCTCACCGGGGGGATCGTCGTAGCTCTTGGCTCGGTCATGGCGGGTTTGTTCTGCAACGATGAGCAGCTCAGTAACGAGATCATCGTCGCTGGTCGGGCCGTCGGTGAGAAGTTCTGGCCCATGCCCCTGGATGATGAGTATGCTGAACAGATCAAGAGTGATGTTGCCGATATCAAGCAGACCGGTGGGCGACCAGCGTCATCGGTGACGGCTGCAAAAATCCTTGAGCAATTCGTAGGTGATGCAAAGTGGGCGCACCTGGATATTGCCGGTACCGACTTCGTCGATACCAAGAAACCCTACCAGGAAAAAGGCGCAACCGGTATCGCTGTACGAACACTGGCTGAACTCGCCCTGCGTAGAGCCTTGTAGGAGTGGGGTGGAGCGGATGCGGAAAGAGACCCTTGTTGAACACCGTCTGGGGGATAGGTATGCCCGCATCCGTGGTGCCCCGGAGGAATATTTTCTGTGAGTGATACTGATTCTCCCATCATCAGCATTCGCCCTGATCCTGAACGCGAGCAACGCAAAGGGGTGCCCGAGGTCATTTTTGGCGAGGCAAAAGAAACGGGGCAGATCATTAGCATGGCCCGAGGACTGCTAGCGGGATCAGGGCGAGCGATTATTAGTCGCGTGCGTCCAGAGGCCGTAGAGGCGCTCCGAGCGGCGTTTCAAGAGGACACAGTTTGTATTCGTGAAGCCGCTCGGATGGTCGTCATCTACAGGCCTGGCTATGTGCGCCGTAGCACTGGGGGGCATGTTGGGGTCATCAGTGCAGGCACATCGGATATTCCCATGGCAGAGGAGGCAGTGCTGATTGCAGAAGAAATGGGCTGTCGTGTGACGTGCATTTATGATGTAGGCGTGGCAGGCTTGCATCGCCTGATGGAGCCACTGCGGAACCTCCTCGACGATGGTGTCGATGCAATCGTTGTGGCGGCCGGCATGGATGGGGCGTTACCTTCAGTAGTAGCAGGGCTGGTGCCTGTGCCTGTGATTGGCTTGCCAACGTCGATTGGCTACGGCATAGGCGGCAGAGGTGTGGCCGCGCTGCTTTCGATGTTGCAAACCTGCGCGCCGGGTCTCTCGGTCGTCAATATCGATAATGGGGTTGGCGCAGGTATTACGGCCGCTCTTATTGCCAACCGTGTAGCGCAGGCACGGACTCCTTTCCAAGAGACAGAACGGTAACGAACTGTCTTTACTCTACTCATAAAATATGGTACAATTTACTCCTACCACTGGATTGGAAGTCAGGAACCCCATAGCTCTGCGCCAGGAGCCAGCAGCTAAGAGTCTGTACAGAAAAACGTTCCCCTAAAAGCGGGAAGGTGAAGCAATGCGTGATGACGTAACATTACCACCAGCACCACAGCAAAGAGCCACGAAAACCATCCTTATCGTCGAGGATGATACGGACCTGGCCTGGACCCTCACACAGTTCTTTCGAGAAGAGACCAGTTATGTCACGATGTGGACGCACAAGGGCTCTGAGGCATTACAAGTCATGAAAGGCACCAGGCCGGACCTCTTGCTACTGGACTATCGTCTGCCAGACATGAATGGCCTCGAACTCTATGACCAACTCAGTGAGGGCAATGTGCAGGCAGCTATCCCTGCAATCTTGGTGACGGCGAACTTGGGTAGGCTTCAGCGTGAAGTCGGAAAACGCACGATGCTCGGCATCGACAAACCGTTTGACCTCGACACTTTACGTGAAGCGATTGACAAGCTTTTAGCCTAGCCACGTTGTCCTTGCCTGCTTTTTAGTTACTGGGATAGCGTTGGCAAAGTGCTTTTTTGATGTTAGTTACTGTGTGATATACTCCCCACATGAAGATTCGTATTCGCTACTTTGCCTCGTTTCGTGAGATTGTTGGGCGGAACGAGGAGATACTCACACTACAGGAGGAAGCGAACGTAGCCGATGTGCGGACGCAGCTCCTCACTCGCTATCCGCGCCTGCAACCTGTGATGGAACGCTCCGCCTGCTCCGTCAATCGTGGCTACGTATCCAGTGAAACAATACTGCATGAAGGTGATGAGATTGTGTTTATTCCCCCCGTGGGCGGAGGTTGTTGGAGGTTATTGCTAGATGGAACCCTTGATTCAAATTACACATGAGCCGCTTGACCGCAACGCATTGATCGCGGCTGTCACCCATCCGAGTGTGGGAGGCATCGCTGTCTTTGAGGGTGTGGTGCGCGATAATGCGCGAGGCAAACAGGTGCGCTATCTTGAGTACGATGTCTATCCAGAAATGGCGCAGCAGCAGATACGTGATATAGTCACCGAGGCTGAACAACGTTGGGGTGCAGAACACGTCGCAGTTGCACACCGCGTCGGACGCCTGGAGATTGGCGAGACCAGCGTTATCGTCGTCGTGGCAACTCCCCATCGTGCAGAGGCTTTCGATGCATGTCGCTATATTATCGACACACTTAAAACAACCGTGCCGATCTGGAAGAAAGAGGTAGCCACTAACGGAGAGGAATGGGTAGAAGGCTGAAACCCATCCAAAGGGTTACCCTAGAAGATTTGTATATGGTATAGTTGGTTGTATAAAGAGGTGTCATTGTTATCTGGAGAAAAGCTCTTTCTCACCCAACGTTCCAGGTTTTCTCCCGGAGGTAACTGATGAACTTATTCGAAAGACAATCCCGACTCAACCAACTCTTCACTCAAAGCCCCGTTAATGCTGCCTACCTCGCTGGCTCGCTTTCAAGTCGCACCTCGTTTGGACACCTGACTGATGTCGATATCGCCATTCTGCTGATGGAGCAGATCAAGTCAGATCAGTTCCTTGACTATCAACTCTACTTTTTCAGCGAACTGGCCAAACGCCTTGAATCCGATAACATTGATGTGGTGATTCTCAATCAAGCCTCTCTATTACTTAAGTTGCAGGTGATTAAATATGGTCAGATTCTCTTCAGCCGTGATGAGAAGCAACGTATCTCCTTTGAGACGAAGGCCGTGATGGACTACCTGGATTTCAAGAAGTTCGACGATATTCAAAACCAGGCATTGAGCCGCCGTCTGTATGGGCAGATGCTGCCGATTGATAAGGAATTGGTTCAGCGCCATCTCAAACAGTTGCGCGAATCGGTCCAAATTCTGCGTGGTTTGGGTCAAACGGAGCGTGAAAAGTTTATTAGCGACTATCACATCTATGGGCTGGCTGAACGCTACCTCCAACTGGCAATCGAGGAGTGCTTGCAAATCTGTGGCGTCCTGATTGCGTCGTTTGGTTTGCGCCGTCCAGAGGGGTATCACGAACTGTTGAGTATCGTGGCATCTCAGCACATTATCCCGCAAGTAATGGCCTATCGCCTGGAGATTCTCACGAACCTGCGGGATACCCTGGTGCATGACCCAGGCACTCTCAATCACGACCTGCTCTATGATCATATACAGCACCGGCTCGACGACCTGGAGGCATTTGCTGATACAGTAGAGGAGAAACAGGCACGGTAAATTAAGATAGAGTGCCAGGAACCAGGGCGGAGGCAAGCTCCCCCACCCTACCCTACTCCACCCCCACCCCTACACTCCCACATGCGTGAAGACGTTGAGCAGGTCGCCCAGGTGCTCAATGATCAAGTCGGGTTGAGCATTGCTGGGTATCATGTTGAGCTTCCTGGCACGACGAGAAGCATATGCTAGCAAGAAGCCCTCTACTCTGGAGTGTGCTTGCAGTTCGCCTGTGCTTGCGTTGTGCACAGTGTGCCGATCCGGCGGCTCCTGGTCACCAGGATTCGTGGCTGTCAAGGTTGCTCGTGCCTCGGCCCAAAGGCGAGGTTTAGGTTTCCACACAGCGATCATGCCGAGCCGTTTGGCTCCTCCCACGTCCGCACCGATGGAATCCCCAACCATGACGGCTTCTTCTGGCACAGCATTGAGTGCTCTCAGAGTGTGTAGGAATAACTCAGGATTCGGCTTTCGCAGTCCCACATCTATAGAGACTGCTATATGCTTGGGGTCGATGACGGGGTAGATCCCCATTATATAGAGATCCTCCTGAAAGGATGCCCCGCCCCAGTGTCGATTAGTCACGATTCCTAGCGAGAAGCCACGCGCTTTAAGCGTGTTTAGTGTGGAAAGCGTGTCGTCATACAGGGAGCGCCTCTCTGGAATGCGCACATTTAGAGCCTCGAAGACGCGCTGGCTTACTGAACGATCTACGGGTGGAAAACCGAGACGGTGCAATGCGTGGGTGGTGACAACGGCTACATCTGGTTCCACTTCGGGGTTGCGACGAAGCGTATCTCGCAACTGTTGGTTCACCATCTCGCGGAGGCGCTGCCCCAGGATTGTCTTGTCGATAGGTGGCAATGGCGTGGGAGCAAGCAGGTCACTGAGGATGGTGGCGGCGCGATCATTGATTGTCTGCTCGATGGCGCTGTATTCGATGGGGTCAATACTCCCCCACAGGGTGTTACCCAAATCAAAGAGCACATAGCGGATAGTTCGTCCTACCAAGGCGTGTTTCGAGGTCAGGTACATACTTCTCCTTCTTTGATTTGGATGTTCTTTATCAACCTATTCTCGCGCTGAACGCAGCGCATTTGCTTGCGCCATGGCTGCGGCAGCCTCCTCGGGACGCCCCATCTCCTGGAGGATCTGCGAGAGGGTCTCGTAAGCAAGCATCATGGAAGGGTCCAGAGCAATGGCTTGCTGAGCCATTTCGAGAGCCTCATCATAACGCTTCACCTCACGCAGGGTATCGGCCAGGTCGTTATAGTAGTCGGCATTGAGTGGGTCGCTCTCAATGGCATACTGGTAGTTTTCAATAGCTTCGTCATGGCGTTCGAGTTCATCGTAGGCCGTCGCGAGCTGGTAGTAGCCCTCCGGATCATTCTCGAACTCTGCTAGCAGGGTCTGACAGGTCGAAATAGCCTCTTCATAGCGTCCCATAGCGTTGTAGGTCTCGGCAAGGCCAGCATAGGCAGCCGCCACATCATCCGGCAGCAGTTGGTCACGGGCATCAACCAGGCCCTGGTAGATCGTCCTGGCTTCTTCAAAACGTTCAGCCTCTAAGTAAGTCTCCGCTAAACTGAAGCGTGCACTGGAGCGGTTTGGATCAAGTTGTACAGCACGTTCATAGGCAGTAATCGCCTCAGCAGTATTGTTCTGGAGGGAGCGCCAGGTACCAAGATGTTCCCAGGCTTCAGCGTCATCTGGCGCTATTTCTACGATACGGGCATACATTTCCGCTGCCTGGTCTCGATCACCCATTTCTTCGTAGACTGAAGCCAGCATGTCATAGCCGGTGCGGTCTTCAGGATCAAGTGCAAGCATCTGGTTAGCAACAGAGAGGGCCTCATCATAGCGGCGCATGTCGAGGTACAGACTCACAAGTTCGCTGTAACGTGTGGTATCCGCTGGGTTTTCGTCTATGCGTCGTTCTTGATCCATAATACGACGCAGTTGGTCATTTACGCGTTCACGTACGTCCCGCAAGTTATCGGCAGCCTGAGTGTTGTCGGGGTTCAAGATGAGTGCTTGGCGGTATGTCTGGATGGCGTCCTGATACAGGTTCTGGGCACGATACGTATCCCCCAGGCTAAGGTAGAGTTCATCGTCCTCGTCATCCAGTTCCAGGGCCTGCTGAAATGTTTCGAGCGATTCCTCATACAACCCCACTTCGCCGTAGAGGTTGCCCAGGTTAATATATGCCTCGATCAGTTCGGGATCGAGGTCAATGGCTCGCCGGTAACCAGCAATCGCCAGTTCCGAGTCGCCGTCTCGACCGCGATACTGCAGCGCGAGTGCCAGGTTGTAACGAGCGCGAGCATCACTCGGATCCACCTCTACCGCACGCTCAAAGGCATTGACTGCACCCTCGTAGTCTCCTTCATGAACAGCGGCATTGCCTTTGTCAGTCCATTCCTGTTCTTCCTGGCTCTTTGCTTGAGTTGATGTGCCATTCTGGCTGGCACTCTCGCCATTATGCTGTATTTCATCCATAGTCTATGTTGATTCTCCTTTTGAAGAGTAGTCTTTCAAGTTCTTCGCTAGTATAGCATGCTTTGTTTCTGCTCGCAATCTAATAGCTGTTAATGAGCTTTCGCAGACTGCGCGAAAAACATAGCTTTCAAACGTCAATATTTGTGAAGCAGGCACTTCCCTGTCCGTTTCGGATATGTTATAGTGCATATTGTACTCTACCATTGAAAAAAAGATTCCCTGATTACACATTTTCAAGAGTGAACAAGTTAACAGCACTTATGCTCTGATGCTGGTATCCTAAGGGTAAGGAGTTTGAGTATGCACATATGCCTCATCATGGACAATCCAGAAACACCCAATCATCCGGTTATTGCCGTGGCATTGCAAAAGCTGAGCGCCACACACACCGTGCGATTGCTGGACGTGCGCACGCTGACAGGCGCTGAAGCTATTGCACAGGAGGAGACGCATCCACAGGCCGATCTTTACCTGCTGAAGTCGCACGCACCACAGGCATTAGAGGTAGCCCATTACCTGGAACAACACGGCGCATTGGTTGTCAATAGTTGGGAGTCATCATTGGCGTGCCAGGACCGAGTGCTCATGGCAGAACGCATGCGTGAGGCTCATCTCCCCTGGCCCTACACCTGGAGCTTTCCCTCCCTGGAGAACTTATTAACGCGCCATGATCTGCTCCCGACCTTACCCTTTCCATTGATCATCAAAAGCTACTACAGTCATCGCGGGGACCTCGTGAGTAAGGTGCATAACGTTGAGCAATTACAAGCATTAGCCGTGGAGTGGAGCCAGGAGCCGGTTGTCCTGCAGGAATTCGCGGCCGGGGACGGCTGGGATATCAAGATGTGGGTCATCGATAAGCAGATATTCGCCGCACGCCGTCGCACGCCATTAGAACCAAATGCACCCAAGCAGGACTTTCCCATCCCTGCGGCGGAACTTCCTGCGGATTGGGCACATATCGCGCTAGAGATTGGCCGCGTCTTCAGTTCTCGATCTTCTAATCTGCGTCTCTACGGCGTCGATCTTCTTATCACTGAGAAGGGACCTATCATCGTTGATGTCAATTCATTCCCAGGTTTTCGCGGCGTACCCGGTGCTGATAGCGCACTGGCGGACCTGGTAGAACGCATAGGTCGGGTGGGCAAGGAAAGGGAACCATTAGCATGAGCACCAACTATTCGCACGACAGCCTTTCTATCATGGAACTCCCTTCCATCGTCACACATCTCTTCGAACGTGCTCATCGTCCACTCTTGCCAGAAGCACGGGGGCCGATTGGGCTATTTGTACGCTACCTGCGGCGCAAACCGGCACGGGGTCTGGCTGTCATCTACCATGTCGATGAGGTGCAGCGCAGCGGCTCGACCCCGTCCCAGAGAGCACATGCCAATGATGCTCACCGATCAGTCAGCCTGACTCTCGACGAAGAAGCACTGGAAGGCGCACATATTCGTTTCAGTGCTGCGCAGGCGCAACAAGCACCCGTTGAGGTAGAGCCATCAAGTGTGTTGCGCGTGCAAGACCTGGGTATCTCGGTACAAGCCTTTCCCGCCGATGACGGCTTACCCACGCTGGCAGCGAGTTGTGACACCTCCGAGCGTGGCCCATTGTTTGAGGCACTACAAGCAGCAGCGCAAGCGCAGCTGGGCAACCCGGACTGGCGGCTGGTCTCGGCAAGCGCAGAACCTGTGCGTTACAAGCCTGCTAACCGCTGTGTCATTCGCTACCATCTCATACTTGAGCATCTCAATGGTGAAGATCCCACGCTGAAAAACCTCACCCTCTTCGGCAAGGTCTATGCTGACCCTGGGCAGGCAGCGAATGTCCAGGCGATGCAGCAGCAACTGTATGATGAACAGGCAAGTGCCAAGGGAAGCAACGCTGGGGACCAAACTGTACAGTCGAACCCAGCATCGCCTATGCTGCCACGTCCGCTTGGGATCATCAAAACGCTTGGGTTGACGTTCAACCAGGCTGTGCAACCAGCCACACCAGGGGAGACGATGCTCACGGGAACCCGCGCATTGCGAGCGCAGGTCGTGCGAGGACGCGGCGGAGAGATCAGCGGTGTGGTCACACCAGACGAAGAACTGCGCATCACAGCAACGGCTTTGGCTCGCTTGCATACCAGTTCGGTTCATCCGAAAGAGAGCGCTCCACGTACAGGAGGGAAAGAAGCCAAACGTGCGCGTGAGCGTGCTGCACTAATTGCGGCGCATAACCCGGCACAGGCGGAGGAGACACAACGACTGGCGAGGCAACTCGCCGCCCGCCTGGAGGCTCTCCAACCCGATGCCTATCGCCCGGCGCACGGCGGCTTCAAGGCCAGCCAATTGCTCTTTCACTCTCACCAGGTTTTTGTGGTAGACTTTGATGGGTTTTGTCTCGCAGACCCCGCGCTCGATGTTGGTTACTTCCTTGCCTATCTGCGCCCGAGCGGGCTATGGTACCATCGTGCAGGTATGCGTCAATGGTTTGAGGCCGCAAAAACGATATTCGTCAATTCCTACCGACAGGCTATGCTCGAACGGAGCATAACGCAATCTACTATCGATGGCATCTTAGAACGTTCGCAGCTATATGAGGCTGCACTGCTCTTCAAAATCGCTACTCGTCGCGTCAATCGTCTCAATAGTTCACGTCCAAAAGAACTCTCGGCTATGCTCAGTGAGATTGCCGCATGCCTATAAGGTGAGGGGAAAACAATGCTCTTCCTATTCCTGTTCCGCAAGCTGAAGGGATATCGTTTTCTGGTCTTTCTTATTATGATAATGACTATTATAGTGGTCGAGTCTGAAATCTTACTTGGACTTCCACTCAAGTATATTCCCGACAGATTCACCAATTGTCTCGACCCAGGCCAGTTCAAGGATCCAAAGACTTCCCTGGTAACATCCTCATGGGTATCGGACCTCATAAATCCCTTCATAACTCCGTTTGATCAAATTGGCGGCCAACAACAAGACTCAAAAGCTGACCTACAAGCATGCCAGCAGTCTCTGAAGTCGAAAAATCCTCCCTTTCCACAACATACAAAGATCGGTGTAGCCATTTTTTCAGTTTTTATGCTGCTCGTATTGAGTCTGCTGGGTGCAGCCGTGGCCTATCTTCAGTTGTTCCTTGTTTCTTTCATTGCCCAAAATCTGACGGCACGGCTACGCAAGCAACTCTTTGCCCACCTGGAACGCCTGACCCTGGATTGGTATGGCAAACAGAAGAAAGGTGATCTCATTCAGCGCGTCACAGGCAACATTGCTGATATCGAGAAACTCGTCACCGACGGCATGGTCGACTTGCTCGGCGGCATGCTCACACTCGTCAGTGCCATCGCTGTGATGGCTGCTGTTAGCCTGCAATTTACATTGATCTCCGTTGTGGTCCTGCCAGCGCTGATTGTGATTGTCTTCGCGTATACCACAGGAATCAAGAGAGCGGCGAAAAGGGCAGCGAAGGCCGCGGGGGAGGTGGCCGATGTGGCAACAGAGGATGTGGGAAACATCACCGTAGTTAAGGCCTTCAACCTCGAAGATCGCGAAGCGAGGCGATTCAACCAATATGTCAACAAGAACCGCGAAGCTGGGCTGCGTGCTGGCGGCTTGCAAGCGCAATTTACGCCACTTGTTACTATTTTTGTAGCAGTAGGCACCACCATTATTCTTGGCATAGGAGCATGGGTTGCAGCAGGCAAAGATGCATCAATCTTCGGGCTTTTCATCATTCCGGCCGGTACTGTCACTATCGGTACGCTGATTTTGTTTCTCAGCTACCTCAAGCAACTCTACCAACCCATGAAAGACCTCTCGAAGTTGACGAATGTCGCTACTGCTGCGGCTGCCGGAGCCGAACGCATAGAAGAGGTGCTTGAGCAAGCTCCAGAACTGACCGAGAGTAAAATACCGTACAATGGCCCATTGAGGCTCAGAGGTGACATCACTTTTGAGAATGTTTTCTTTGGCTATATGCCAGAAAAACTTATTCTCACGGGCATCAATCTGCCTATCCCAGCCGGCAAGAAGGTGGCACTCGTTGGATTGTCGGGCGGTGGCAAGACGACGCTGGTGAAACTTATTCCTCGCTTCTACGAAGTAACCCAGGGCAGTGTGAAAATTGATGGCAGGGATAATCGCTTGTATCCGCTCTCAGTGTTACGCCAGAATGTCAGTATGGTGCTGCAAGATTCCGTGCTTTTCGAGGGAACCGTGCTTGAAAATCTGAAGATTGCGCGACCAGAAGCAATCATGGATGAGATTATTGACGCGGCTCAACAAGCACAGATCCATGAGACCATCATGAGCTGGCCCGACGGTTACGCTACATTGGTACGCAATCAGGGGAAGAACTTCTCGGGTGGGCAACGGCAACGTATGGCCATTGCACGTGCCATCTTGAGCAAAGCACCAATCCTTATTCTGGACGAACCGACCGCCAGCCTGGATGTTGAGGCGGAAGCAGAGGTCTTGAATGCGCTTGATAAACTCGTGGTCGGACGCACGGTGCTGATAATCTCCCACCGACTGAGCACACTGGGCCAGGTCGATGAAATCATTGTGCTGAAAGATGGACACATTGTTGAGCGAGGCCCCTACAAAGATTTGAGGCGTGCAGGTGGCGTGTTTGCCGACCTGCTCAAGCAGCAGAATCGTTACAATGTTGAAGACGTTGGAAAGTCGATTGTCGCTTCTCAATACCCGCATATAGCAGTGGGCCAGGGACTGCGCCAGGTTCCATCGGCTGCACCACGCATGCCGGTGACGCCCCTGCCTCCGCAACCTGTACCTGTAGGTCAGCCGTATCGGCCTGCTCCGGTGGCAAATGGCGCTACCCCAGGAAGAGGCTACGCCCAGAATGGCGGACAGCAGAGACAGGCCCAGGCGGGGAATATCCCGCAACAAGGCTTCCGGTCAGGCAATGCCCGTGTGCTGGTCGAGATAGATGGGAAAATCATCAGCGAACGGCCACTGAATAAACCAGTGCTCACTGTGGGCCGTCTTTCTTCCAACGATATACCGGTGCTTGTTGATCGCGTTTCACGCCGCCATGCACGGATTCGCTGGGAGAATGGCACCTGGCTGATCGAGGATGCGGAGAGCCTGAATGGCATTTCTTATCAAGGTAATCGTATCGATAGTCGTGTACTGGTGAATGGAGACCGCATCATGCTTGCTCCAAGAGCGATTTTACACTTTAAGGCTAGGTGATACATCTGGCGACTGTTCACCACTGCAACCTATAAGGTCAGGAGAAATAAATGTTTTTTGGATTTCTGCTCCGCAACCTGAAGGGGTATCGTTTCCTACTAGTTATTGCGGTACTTATGGCACTTTTACAGGTGTCCTCTAATATTGTAATTACTCTACCAGCCAAGTTCCTTGGTGATGCGCTTCAAGCGCACAAAGATCCGCAGGCAACCATCTTTCCTGACTCGATCCAGAACGCTTTTATCGGCCTTTTTGATGGCAATGGAAAAACGCTGGGTCCGCATCAGATGCATACAGCGATTGGCGTCATCCTAGCCTCGGTCGTCATTCTTATTGTCTTCTCTGCGTTGAGCGCACTGCTGGCATACATTGAACTTTACCTCGCTGCCTTTCTGGCACAGAACCTGAGCGCGAGATTGCGTAAGAATCTCTTCGAACACCTGCAGCGCCTGTCGCTTGATTGGCACGGCAAACAGAAGAAGGGTGACATCGTTCAGCGTGTGACGGGCAATATTGCCGATATTGAGAAATTCATGACGGATGCGTTGGTGGATTCGCTTACCGGCATTCTGACCGTTGTGGGTGTTATTGTTGTGATGTTCCGCACGGACCTGGGATTTACATGGCTCTCGTCCGTCATCATCCCTGCCCTCGCGCTGAGCATCTACAGCTACCAAAAGTCGATCAAGGCAGCAGCAAAAAAGACCTCCAAGTCTGTTGGGCAAGTGGCCGATGTGGCAGTAGAGGATGTGGGAGCCATCACCGTCCTCAAGGCCTTCTCGCTTGAGCAGCGCGAGGCCGACCGCTTCGGCAAATACGTTGAGCAGGCTCGTGAGGCCGGGCTGCGTGCCGGTGGCCTGCAAGCACAATTCAACCCTGTAGTGACCATTCTGGTCGCACTCGGCACTGCCGCAATCCTCGGCGTTGGAGCATATGCTGTAGCTGTGGGACATGCACTTCCTTTTCTATTCGGCATCACCATCCCGAGCAACCTAACGAGTTTTAGCCTGGGCTCTGTGACCCAATTCATAGCATTGCTTGGCATGCTCTTCCAGCCCTTCAAGGATCTCTCAAAGACATCAGTTGTCCTCAACAACGCTGGCGCCGGGGCCGAACGTATCCAGGAGGTGCTCGATCAAGCCCCAGAAGTGCTTGAGAGCAACGTTCCTTACACCGGTCCATCCAGGCTGCGAGGTGACATCGCGTTTGAGAATGTCCTCTTCGGCTATACGCCAGAAAAGCTTATACTCAAAGGCATCAATCTGCATATCCCCGCTGGCAAAAAGGTGGCGCTCGTAGGACTGTCGGGTGGAGGCAAGACGACACTGGTGAAGCTCATTCCACGCTTCTACGAAGTGACCCAGGGCAGTGTGAAAGTCGATGGACTCGATAGCCGCATGTATCCGCTCTCGCTATTGCGCCAGAACGTTGGTATGGTCTTGCAAGAATCGGTGTTGTTCGAGGGAACCGTGCTTGATAATCTAAAGATCGGGCGACCGGATGCTACCATGGAAGAGGTGATCGATGCAGCCAAACAAGCGCAAATTCATGATACCATTATGGAGTTCCAAGATGGCTACAATACGATGGTTCGCAATCAGGGCAAAAACTTCTCCGGTGGGCAACGCCAGCGCATGGCCATTGCACGCGCCATCCTGAGTAGAGCGCCAATCCTTATCCTGGACGAACCCACCGCCAGCCTGGATGTCGAGGCTGAAGCAGAGGTCTTGAATGCTCTGGATAAGCTGGTAGTTGGACGCACGGTGCTGATGATCTCCCACCGACTGAGTACACTGGGGCAGGTCGACGAAATCATCGTATTGAAAGATGGACGCATTGTTGAGCAAGGCACCTATAAGGAGTTGAGGCGTGCAGGTGGTGTGTTTGCCGGCCTTCTGAAGGAACAAAACCGTTATAATGTTGAAGACGTTGTTGGTAAGTCGATGGTTGCTTCTCGCTTCGCGGATATTGCAGGAGACTATGGACCGCGCCAGGCCCCACCGGCTGGACCAAGGATGCCAGTAGCGCCTCCATCCCCACAACCTGTTCCTTTAGGGCGTCAGAACAGGCCTGCAGGGGCGGGAAATGTTCCCATACCCGTAGCAGGGAACTATCCACAGAACGGCGGCCAACAGAGACAAGTTCAGGCGGGAAATATCCCACAACAAGGTTTCCGGTCAGACACTGCCCGTGTAATGGTCGAGATAGATGGGAAAATTATCAGCGAACGGCCACTGAATAAACCTATACTCACTGTAGGCCGTCTTTCCTCCAACGATATACCGATACTCGCCGATCGCGTTTCACGTCTGCACGCCAGGATTCGTTGGGAGAACGGCACCTGGCTGATTGAGGATGCGGAGAGTTTGAACGGAATCTCCTATCAGGGAACGCGCGTCGATCGGCACGTACTCGCGAATGGAGACCGTATCATGCTTGCTCCAAAGGCAGTACTACACTTTAAGGCGGGGTGATAACTGGCACAGAAACACATCTCACGACTGTTCACTGGAGTGCAGTGGGAAAACGAGCGGAGGATCCTCACTCTCAGCTTCAACTCAGGTCCGTCTCAGCTTTGCTTCACATCCCTATACTATACTTTCCATAGAGCAGAGGAATACTCGAGCAGGTACAACAACAGGTATCCACAAGGGGCCTCCCCACGAGAATTGATACCCCTGCAGGAATCGGAGGAATAGTGATGAAGGCGCACATTCTAATCGTGGATGACGACCCGCGTATCACGGGCCTGGTGCGACGCATCCTCGCCTACGACGGCTATAGTATCGCCGTCGCAGTCAACGAGGCGCTGACCCGAACGCTGGAGCATCCACCCGATCTCATTGTGCTCGATATCATGCTACCGGGGCTCGATGGGCTGGAAGTGACCCGGAGGCTGCGCGCCGCTGGTGACAACGTGCCGATCCTCTTGCTGACTGCTTGTGATGCTGTGATGAACCGGGTTGAAGGTTTCGAGACAGGAGCCGACGACTACCTCGTCAAACCCTTCGCTCCGGAAGAGTTGCTGGTGCGTGTCAAGGCACTGCTTCGGCGCAACCAGGCGGAGCGCCATGAGGTGTTACGCTATGCTGATGTCGAACTGGATACAGGTACACGCGTAGCACACCGTAGCGCGCGAGAGATTGAACTCTCGCCCACCGAGTACGAGTTGCTCGCACTCTTTCTACGTCGTCCGCGCCAGGTGCTCACCCGCGAGATCATTCTGGACCGCGTCTGGGGTATTGATTTTGAGGGCTCATCAAATGTCATGGAAGTCTACGTGGGCTACTTGCGTGCCAAGCTCGAGGCCGCGGGCGAGCCGCGCTTGATTCACACCGTGCGTGGGATAGGCTACGTCTTCAAGGAGTAAATTATCAGGTGCGGCATTGAGCCTGCTGACCTGTCGCACATCTTTGAACGCTTTTATCGTACAGACCGCGCACGCACACGCCAGGGCACCGGGTTGGGGCTTTCCATCGCACAGACGTTGGTGGAGCAGCTCGGTGGCCGCGTCATTGCTGAAAGTATCCCTGGCAAAGGCAGTACGTTCAGTATCTGGCTTCCTCTCGCGTGAGTGCACCTATCGCTGTTGCCCCTGGGCTTTGTCGCACGAGAGCAGCATGGCATCATACCCTGGGCCGAGAGGAAGATGAGGTGAAGAAGGGAACAATACTGGCACGCAGCTGACTATCCTGATAGCTGACCTGACAGGGTAGGAGATATAGTTGTGGTATAATTATCACGAACGACTCGTAAAAACAGGGGGATTTCCATGCCTCGTTGGTTCTATGCCTTGCTCATCTTTTCCGTCGCAACGCCTCTCATTTCGCTATTCCGTCTCCCTCCACTGCTGCTGTTTCTACTGGCGGGTCTGGGCATTCTTCCGCTCGCAGCGCTCATTGGAACCTCGGTTGAGCACATTGCTGAGCATACGGGGGAGCAGGTCGGCGGGATCCTCTTCGCCACCTTTGGCAACGCCACGGAACTGATCATCGGCATATTCGCCCTCAGCCAAGGGCTGGTCGATGTCGTGAGTGCCTCCATCATTGGCTCCATTCTGGGCAATTCCTTACTCGTGCTGGGGGTTGCTGTTTGTGTGGGCAGTGTCAAACATGGACGTTTACCATTTGAGGCTCGTTCTGCCAGTATCTATGCCTCGCTGCTCGCCCTGTGTATCGGTGGCCTGGTCCTGCCAACGGTCGCCGAACTCCTCGCGGCTCGTGGGCACCAGCCCCAGATCTTCGAGCGTGGAGTGGCACTCTCTGATTTCATCGCAGTGTTGCTGTTGCTGGGCTATCTCGCATCGCTCCTCTTCAGTGTTTTTCATGTAGGTGACAAAGGCGGTGAAGAAGAGGTTGAGCCCCTGATGGGAGCACGCTCAGCGGTGGCTATTACACGATTACTGGCCTATCGCCAGTTGTTGGCAACCAGTGCTGTGCGCGGGAAGAGCGGCATGTTGCGCCAGATTGATGGCACGGTCGATGCTATCCTGGCGCATGAAAGTGATCAGCAAGCAACGCCTTCCGGAGGAGAAAGCGGTCTCCAGGTGGCTCCCCAGCAAGAAGAGCCGGTGAAGGTTGCTTCTGGGGAGCAGGCTCCAGCATCCGATGAGCCTGCTCGTGTACCCAAACCCCAGCAGAAACACCCCTCCCCTCTCTGGCGGGCGTTGCTGTTGCTCACCGTCGCAACCGTCGGGGTGGCCGTGCTCTCGGAGATCCTGGTGAGCTCCATTGAGCCGCTGACGGAGGCTTTGCACTGGAAACCAGCCTTTGTGGGCCTGGTCTTCATTCCCTTAATTGGCGGGTTGCCAGAATACTTTAATACGATTTCGATGGCACTTGACAAACGGATCAATATGGTCCTGGCGGCTTCTGCCGGGTCCTCGATCCAGATCGCGCTGCTTATGGCGCCCATCCTTGTGCTGGTCAGTCTGCTGATGCCCAAACCCCTTGACCTGGTGTTCAGCGTGGTCGAGTTAGCGGTGCTGGCATTAGCGACCTTCCTGTTCGGTGAGATCACCAAGGATGGTGAGTTGGTGTGGCTCGAGGGCTTCCTGCTAATCCTGCTCTACACGATGATGGGCGCTACGGTCTTCTTGTTCGGCTCATGATGAGCAGGCTGCTTCTGCTGTATACATCCTGCAAAACGCTCTGAAGTAGGTCAAATCAGCAGAGCAGAATTTTACTTTCTAACCTGGTAGGAACTGGCCTCACTTGGCTCGAGTTGCGAAACGCCATGTAAATTTATTAGCAAAGCTTTACCTGCAAGGAAAACTCTGCTAAAATAAGCACAAGCTATCAGATCATCCCCGCCTGGAAGGCAAGGAGGGCTTTATGGGGTTCCTGATTCGATTTTTGTTCACCAACCTGAAGGGCTATCGTTGGCTGGTTCTGCTGGCGATCCTGGTGTCGGTCACGCAGGTAGCCTGCGATCTTGGTGCGGCCTTTCCCATCAAATTTATTACCAGCAAGGTCAGTAACACGGGTAACGACCCATCCTGTATGTTTCCGTTTCTGGGAACGGGAACACCTGGCAATACTGGGATTCTCAGCCTATTTGACAATTCTGCAATCGACCCATCGCTCAAGTTCGGACTACCGACCGCGTCACAATGCCCGGCTACACCGGGTAATCTAAGCTCAATCGAGAGCCCAGTCAAGACTCAGCATAGCGTCATTGGTGTGATCGTCTTTTCGGTGATCCTGCTAATTCTGCTAGCGACCATCAGCGCCATCCTGGGCTACTTTGACCTCTACATCGCTTCTTATCTCGCACAGAACCTGAGCGCGCAGTTACGTACGACGCTGTTCGAGCATTTGCAGCGCATCTCCCTGGACTGGCACGGCAAGCAGAAGAAGGGTGACCTGATTCAACGCATTACAGGCAACATTGCCGACATCGAGAAACTGGTCACCGATGGCCTGGTAGACATACTCGTCGGCAGCTTGACACTGTTTGGCGTTTTGTTCATCATGCTGAGAATAAGCTGGCAATATACGGTCCTCTCCCTCGCCATTGCCCCCTTCCTCTTCATGATCACCATTTACTATACCGGCAACATCAAGGCGGCGACGAAAAGAGCGGCCAGGGCAGCAGGTGGGGTAGCTGACGTTGCAGCAGAGGACATCAATGCCCTCACCGTAATCAAGGTCTTTACCCGAGAAGAACGCGAGGATAGACGCTTTGGCGAGCGCGTGAGTCAAACACGGCGTGCCGGGCTGCTGGCCGGTTTTCTGCAAGCGCAATTCGCTCCTATCGTGGCCATTCTTCTGGCGATCGGCACCGCCGTTATCATTGGTGTGGGCGGATATGTCGCGGCAGGCAATCCTTTCTTCTTAGGGCGTGTTCAGTTCATTGGTCCAGGGGCCATCGATGTGGGTACCCTGATCCTGTTCCTGCTGTTCCTCAAGGTGCTCTTCCAGCCCATGAAAGACCTGGCGAAGCTGCTCGGACTGGCGAGTATTGCAGCATCCGGTGCTGAACGTATACAGGAAGTGCTGGATCAGGCACCAGAAGTGATTGAGACTACGGCCCCCTACTATGGTCCGCAAAAGCTGAAAGGCGAGATCACCTTCGAGAATGTTGTCTTCAGTTATTCGAAGGAACGCCCCGTCCCCGTCCTCAAGGGTATTAATCTACACATCGCCGCCGGACGCACAGTGGCCCTGGTCGGGCTCTCCGGCGGAGGCAAAACCACGCTGGTTAAGCTGATCCCGCGCTTTTACGAAGTGACCCAGGGCAGTGTCAAACTTGACGGCGCAGATAATCGCTTGTATCCACTCAGCGTCTGCCGCCAGAATGTCAGTATGGTGTTACAGGACTCGGTGCTTTTCGAGGGCACTGTTCGTGAAAATATCGCTATCGGGCGACCGGGAGCCAGCGAAGCGGATATTATCGATGCTGCGAAAAAAGCGCAGATGCACGAGACGATTATGAGTTTCCCAGACGGGTACGATACGTACGTACGCGAACAGGGCAAGAATTTCTCGGGCGGCCAACGCCAGCGCATGGCCATCGCACGCGCCATCCTGCGCGATGCTCCCATTCTGATCCTGGACGAGCCGACCGCTAGCCTGGATGTCGAGTCCGAAGCCGAGGTCATGAATGCCCTGGATAAGTTGGTCGTCGGGCGTACGGTGCTGGTCATTTCCCATCGACTCAGCACACTTGGCAATGTTGATGAGATCATTGTGCTCAGCGGCGGGCAGATTGTTGAGAAAGGGACTTATAGAGAGCTGAGGCGGGCGGGTGGTGTGTTTGCCCATCTGGTTGAAGAGCAGAACCGCCATAGCCCAGAGCAGGCTGAAAAGTCGATCCTGCGTTCCGCCTTTGCGCCTCTACCGATAGACTTTGAGCTGCGGCAGGTTCCACCTCCGTCCGTACCCCCGCAGTTCCGGCCTACCCCGGCTCCGGCCAGGCCGACGCCTATACCCCCTCCCTCCAGGCCGACGCCTGCTCCCCTGGCACCAATCAGTGGCGGTAATGGTGGTTTCCCAAGAGACAGGGGGGATGGTGGCAAACCAGGGCAACTGCCGCAGACCGCACGGGTGCTGATTGAGATCGATGGAAAAGTCGTTGGCGAACGTCGGCTCGATAAGTCCATACTGACCGTCGGACGTCTCTCCAGTAACGATGTACAGGTACCGTCTCAGCGCGTCTCACGCCTGCATGCGAGGATTCGCTCGGAGAACGGGATCTGGTTGATCGAAGATGCAGAAAGCTTGAATGGCATCACCTACCAGGGGAATCGTGTCGATAGGCACGAACTGAGAAATGGTGATCAAATAACGCTGGCACCAAAGACGGTCCTTCGCTACGAAAGCGTGTGACCGACCTTGGGCAACCATGAATCATTCCGCATTTAGGGGCTTTGCCCTCAAATGCGGAATGATTCACCTTACGCACCTACTACGGGCTCCGTTCCGTTTGGATTGTATTGTACGACGCGCAGGACAGGCCTATTACCCAGACTCGCTAGCGGTACGTAAATCTCTATATTTTGTGTGTTCTCATTAATAGCAATCGTGTGGTTGCTACTACCGCCTACGTACTGATAGCCCAGGCTCGCCCACTTCCCTGGACTTTCATCGAAGATCGCAATTCCCACAGTGCATCCAATAAAGAGCAGGTGCGATGGGTGATCTAAGCGTGCGATGTCGCACGTGGACGGTGGGAGCCGCAGGAGCACTGCATCCGGGAATGGCTGCAAGGTTCGCAAGTTGACACGCGCGACCGAATAGGTTTCCCTGCATACAACGAAACCGATTTCCTGGTCTGAGTCTACGACAAATCCATGGGGACCCACGCAGGTGTCTGGAAGTTTTATCTGCGAGACAACTTTAGGAATGGGCAGGGTCGGATCGATGACGTCGATATACGAAGGCGGCTTCACCGGGACAGGCATCAAATTCTGATTGGGTAGCGGCCGCGTGATCACGAAGACGCGATGCGAAGTGATATCGTACTGCACATGTCCAACATCATCGCCATACGGTCGATGCACACCGATAGGAATCTCAGTGACCAGTGTGTTGTGGAGCACGTCGATCACTGCCACATTCTGATTTGCCGGGGCGACGTTCAGGTCGCTCCGAGAGATTGGGGCTCCGGGATCGCTGACGAACATCCTGTGGTCGACCGGGTCATAGGCCATGGCGTCCGGGCTGTCTAACATATTTTTGAGTGGAATCTGGACAGTCTGAAGTGTCTGCTCGTTAATGCCGAAGATGATGCTGTCATTGGCGTCACTTGCATAGACCCACCCTGTGCCGGTAGCCACGGCGATGCCGGTGGTCTGTGGAACATCGACGAGTCCCACCACCTTATTTTGCAGTGTATCGAAGACAACAATGTTGCCATCGTGCTTCTCATCGATAGTATCGCCTGCGGCTGCCGCTCTATCCGCGGGTGGCCCGCTATGGGCAATGAATAACAAGTGGGTTTGCGGGTCGAGCGCCTGGAAGTCAAAGTGGTCAAAACGCGCCGCCAGCCCAGGTGTCAGTGGATTCTGGCCTGTGGGATTAGCATAAGCCAATGCGCTGGGGAGTGGGATATCTTCTACTATTTTCAGGCGGTACAGAGGAACAGGTGTAGCGAAGCGCATCACCAGCGATATAATCAGGAACGCCAGTAACCCGGTGCTGAACACCCACATGACCCCCCAGCCAATACGGCTCGCCACCGATCTCTGCGGCGGCGCTGAAGTAGGATTTGCGACCATGGACCCCTGCCTTTCTCAATGCGGTCATACAAGTTGTGTGAGCTTTTACTATAAATTAAGAACGTTTAAGGACATTGTTTGTTGACCTCAGCCTATTATATCAAACTGCTGGGCTCTATCCAAGTGTAGGGACCTGATGATTACCCACAAGTGGAAAAGAGGATTCCTTATCTTGCCCTTTCTCAGGCGATGAGCGGCAAGCCCAGCACGAAGAAGATCATGAAAACAGCCTGTAATGCTGCAAAGAGGCTTACAATTAGGAAGTGGCGCGTTGGTTGTTTGTCGTGACTACTCCACAAGGCCAGGAGTATCAATGCGGGGGATTGCTCGCCGCCGCAAGCAGTCCCTGCATTGTTACCCTTTATCTTACTTGGGCAGAGGAAACTCCTCGTAAAGAGGAATAAGCCCTACAACTCCTTTAGGACACAGTAATGGTTGCGACCATGTACGGGTGAATGGTGCAGTGATACTTGAACGTACCAGCCTGGGTGAAGAGGAACATGAAGGTCTGGCCCTTTGCAATGGGACTGGCAGTGTTGAAGACACCTGTATCACTGGTAACTGTATGCGTGGCATCACTCGTATCGGTCCATATGACCTGCGTCCCTACCTTAATGTTCAATGTGCTAGGCTGAAACGAGTATTTTTCATTTTTCTCAACAATCTTCACGGTGACAGTCGCGACCGGTGTTGTGATCGCGGTGGGAGAAGGCGTAGGAGTAGGTGCCGTGGTCGGAGCCGTAGTAGGAGTAGGTGCCGTAGTAGCGGTACTTCCACCGCATGCAACCAGGACCACAGACATCATTATTGTTAACGTCAGCGCAATCGACCAAGGCCTTGAGAAATACGTTTTCATGAAGAAAACCTCCTCCGTATTCGATATAATTATTGACAAAAGCTAATCTGTTTTGCCGGCGGCTCTATAAACGTGTACGGAGGGAGGTTACATAATATGGAAGTAACAACTCAGGAGGGAGTTGTGTAGTCTGCTAGAATAGGGCCATAACAGGCAGATGCCCTGCCAGGTTACCTCCTCAGCCCAGCCCATACTTATTGCAAAGCTCGGGATAGATCTCTTCCAGGTGATGCTCCGCTACAAGCGCATCCACCTTGTCTTGCTGCTCCTTGCGTGCGGGGTGTCCCAGCCGCAAATCCAGGGCAAGAGCATGCACCCAGCAGTCGAGGGTGTCACGATAACGGCCCTGCACGGCGTACAACTCGCCCAGGCGGCGTAGAGTCGCACAACGTTCAGCCGGGGTATCCAGGTCGGTTGCGATGCTGAATGCATCATGATAGTGGTGTTCAGCTTCATCAAAACGACGCATGCCACGCGCCACATCACCCAATCCTCGCAATGCACGCCCTTCGATCTGACGAGATCCCTGCTCCTGCGCGATGGCTAGAGCATGCTCATAGTGTTCTCTTGCATCGAAGAGTTCCTGCTCATCGAATGCAATGGCTCCCAGAGAGTTAATCACCTGCGCCTGGTCCACGCGATCACCTAACGTGATGAAAATGGCTTGCGCTTCCTGGTAATAGCCACGTGCTATGCCGAAATTGCGGCGTTGCCGTGCAATATCACCCATGACACGTAAGGCCCACCCTTCGCCACGGCGCATACTCTGCTCTCTAAAGAGAGCAATGGCATTGCTACAAGTTTGTTCCGCCAGGTCGAGCTTCCCTTGATCGGTATACACAACACTCTGGCCGACAAGCACCCAGGCTTGCCCTGAGCGTACCCCCAGCGCATTGAAGAGGCGCAACGCTTCCTCATAATCGGCCAGCGCCTTGCTATGGTGTCCCAATGCCTCATTCACTGTGCCGATGTCACGCAATGTCCATGCACAACCTTCATCGCTATGCAGGTTGCGGAAACTGATCAGCGCAAGGTCAAAGTGACCCAAAGCGTCATAATAAGCTCCATACCCGCGACTGACTTCTCCCAGGAGCATTTGCATCCATGCCTCACCCTTCGCGTACGTCACCGTACGGAACAGGTTCAACGCCTCCTGTGCATGCTCACCGGCCTGGCGGAAATTGCCCTCTTCTCGGCACAACATCGCTAATTCATAAAGCGCCCAGCCCGCCTCGTTTGGTTCATTCTGTTCGCGATGCAGCGCCAGGCTGCGCGTCAGACAACCTACGGCCTCAGCATACCTGCCCAGTAAACGCAGGATGGCACCCAGGCAGCACTGTATCTTACCCTCTCCTGTTTTATCACCCAGGCGTAGAGCATGGGCCTCCGCACGGCGCAACATGGCCAGTAACGCATGCGCATGACCTCGGCCTTCCATTGCCCACGAGGCCTCCACAGCCAAACGGACCGCCTGTTGTAAGTCCTGCGGCTCTCCCGCACCCTCCAGATGTTCAATGGCGGCAAACCATTCGTCTGGACTGGGCTGTGGCAGGTTGCTGTAATAGGCTGCCGCAACACGATGCACACGACGACGCTCCTCCAGTGGCAAATTGGAGAGTGCAAAATTGCGCACCTGTGAATGAATCGTGTAAACACGGCCATCAAACTGGATAAATGAGGCTGTGACCAGTTCATCGCGTGCAGCAGGCCAGTTTCGTGCAAGCTCTGCAGGAGTCACATCGCCGCCAGCAGAACGCGACACCTCCTGCCTGTCAGATTGACCATCATTGCCAGGATGTTCGCGCCCTAGACTTATAACGTCATGGGTAGAGACAAGCGCGTCAGAAGTCACCAGCATCATGATTTGTTCGCGACTGAATGGCAATTTGAAGGCGGAAAGATAGGAAAGCAGCAGGCGTGCAGGTGGAGTCAGGCGTCGATAGGCCACATCCAGCACAGCCCAGATACCAGCAAGCGGCGTATCGCGGAGTTCATCTCGCACCTCTTCTAAAGAACGTGTCGCCGCTTCAGGGGTATAGACTTTGCCTACCAGGCGTGCAGTGCCAAAGATCAGTTCTGCCCCCAGAGGGTAGCCCTCCAGTAAGGTACAAATCTCACGCAGCACCGCCTGCTGGTATGGATCATCCAGGTGAATACGCTGATCTAAGCCACTCTCAGCAGCCAGGTCGGCAAAGAGTTTGAGCAAGTCTGCATCTCGCATTTTCTCGACCTGGTATTCATACCAACGACAGGAGATACCCTCGATCGCTGTCGCGGGGACCGGTTTCGAGCGCGAGGTGACCAGCACGACGACTTCTGTGGGCAAGAAGCAGAGAAAGCGGTACCACAGTTCTAACTCGTGATGTTCCTTTATCTCTTCAAAACCATCTAGCAGCAACAAGCAGGACATTGCCCGGTCTGCCAGTGAACGGAACATACTGAGCACAAGCCCTACACGATGTCTCAGATCGGTCGCGTGCATGTTTTTTGTCGAGATGTGCAGGTGATGTCCGATATCGATTAGCGCATCACCGAACGACCTGCCTCCCTGGAGTGAAATACCAATCACACCGCCCGTAAACTTATTACGGTTCCGCCGGACTGCCTCAAATGCAATGGCACTTTTACCAATGCCGGCAGGTCCCGTTAGGGCGATGTGATGCGTTCCTGGCCGCAGACCTTTCACCTCAGGCTTGTTTTCAGCAGGCCAGGCAGGAGCATTTCCTGCCCCCCAGACGGAGAATCCTGCCTGGGGGGCAGGTATCCTTGCCACTACATTGGTGCTGCGCTCCCCGGCTTCGTCGTTGGCGGCGGCTGAGAGCAGTGCGCCGATTTCACGGAGTTCTCGTTCACGGCCCACAAAAGTCGTCGTGACTTCTAAGTGTGGAAAGAGATGATCGTGCTCATCAGGGGCGTCTCGAATGGCTAACAGTGCAACCGGTTCTTCGTGCCCTTCGCTCACATGTCGATAGAGGACAGGAATAAACCAGCCTTGATGCTTGGGCAACATAGCATGACGGGCGCGCGATAAGGCTTCCTCCAGCGTTCGTCCTTGTGCCAGGGCACCATAGAAGTGTGACATAAAGATTTGGCTGAGATCGTCCTGTAAAGAGAACGGCATGGCGACAACAGCAGGCACCTGCGCTGTGACCAGGGCCGTAGCCAGGGTCGCATTCACGGCAGGTCGCCGGCTCGGGTGGTGGGGGTTGCGTGAGTTATGAGTGTTCTGGGTGTGTTCCTTCATAAAAAGAGCAGTATCACAGGCAGAGAATACAGCCAGGCGTACATCGCTGCTGAGAAACAGTTCGCGCAACGCCTGGGTGCCGATGTAGCTGTTATATCCTTGATCGTCACAGAAACAGAGATAGGTTTGTGCCTTGACCCGACTGAGTGCGGCATTACATTGTGTACATGCGCGAGCTGTGGCTTCATTGAGCTTGCTGCAACTCTCAGCCGGGCAGAGACGCCCATAACCGCCATGGCCATCGAAATGGACCACATAACAGGGTAGTGCGGTCTCGTTGTCCTCCAAGGTACCAGCACCGCCATGAAGGTTCAGATACTCCACGAGATTACCGAAGGTGGGCTGCTCTAATCTATCCAGGAAGACCTGATCATTTTCTCTGAGAGCATCCAGGGCTTGTTCTAGAGCCTGATAGCTGTGTTCTGTTTCTAATTGCTGGCAGTTTAGAGGTGAAGAGCTGATATAGAGCATGCGAAAGGGAGGATGCACAGGCAATTCACTACCGGCAGGCTCTTCCAGGCGCAACAACGCTCGAGTGAGTGTGAAGACACCGGACGCTAGGAGAAAGTGTTCACCGTTATGCAGCAATTCCCAGGGATAGCTCACTAGCTCATCACAGCCTGGGGCAAAGCTGAACGTCAAGGCGACCGTACCACGTCGCCGCAGTGTGCGCTGAATAACACCCCGTAATAGTGCCTGGACCGATTGCTCCGAGGAATCGCGACGACTCGCGCTCGCAGTTTCGGAGCTAGAGCAACATAAGGCTGAAAAGAGACGCTGGCCAACTGTTCGTAACTCTTCCTCGCTGCGCTCTACGTTATTGAGCTTTTTTCGTAGGGCGTTGAGTTGCCTGGCGGTGTAAGGGGGAACGAAGCTGCTGCTGACGATACGCCCAGACCAACCCTCCCGCACCTGTAACTCGAATGTGCCATCCTCGCGGCTGTGGAATAGCAGGTTTAGTGTCTCGCTCATTGCGCAGCATCTCTCGCGATCTGTCTATGCGTGTTAGTGGTGTACGGGATTCTCAGTGTATAACGAACAATTTGAATCTATTGTCAAGTATAACACAAGAATTGGTTTTTGCGCGCAAAGGTGAAGCAAAGACCGCATCCATTAAGAAAAGCTCACTCACCCCAATACAGTTCG